>Ga0308164_10000160_pt1 | contig 175620 bp, 154 predicted proteins | sample PhyTR2_FD_201031 | JGI IMG/M metagenome (GOLD analysis project Ga0308164, IMG submission 201031) | Phyllosphere microbial communities from UC Gill Tract Community Farm, Albany, California, United States - DLSLT.R2 | ecosystem: Host-associated > Plants > Phyllosphere > Unclassified | place... | reverse complement strand
CTCAGAAGTGAAACGCCGTAGCGCCGATGGTAGTGTGGGGTCTCCCCATGCGAGAGTAGGGAACTGCCAGGCATCAAATTAGTGGAAAGCCCTGTACTGACGTACAGGGCTTTTTGCTATGGGGAATCTGCTGATGTTTGGACGTTACTTGCCCTGATTTTGGCATTTATTACTCTGCTTGAGCTCTGCCAGAACCCCTGTCAGTAATGAGTCAGATGATAAGCGCTGTATCCGACAGCTGCGCCTGCGATATCCCAGCTAAAATCTTTCCAGCTCCATCCGCTTCCGCCTTCCCGGCTGTCATAAAGCTCTTTCGCCGCACCCAGTCCGACAGAAAACATCAGTCCGAATGAGCGGCTGCGTGCTTCATTCCATCCCTGACGATCACCATAGGCAGTTCCAGCTGCTGCTAATACTGCTGATCCCACAAAGTGCTCGGCTTTATCTTTGCCTGTCCATGCGTCATTCGCATAATGCGTGCACCCACTGCATCCCAATATCAGCGCGATAAGAGGAAGTCTGAGCGATACAGATAATCTTTGCATCATAGGGTGGAATTCCAGATAAAAAAAAGCCCGATCACGATGATCAGGCTTTCAGTATAGCCAATTACAGAATTCGGCTGATGAGTCTGTCGATTCTTATCCGCCGTAAGCGTCGGATAAGCTTACGAACTTTGACCGGATAATTTGGAATGCTTTCCAGTTCCATATAGTGCGAAACCACATGCGTATGCTGGCGAATTTCTTCCAGCTCTTTATGACGCGAAGCGGCCATTTCTTTATGCGGATCGTGGATCAAAATGGCATTCTCAAGATCCAGACGCCAGGCGCGGGGATTGAGGTTATTACCGGTAATCAGTTGCCAGCGGTCATCCACCCACATGCCTTTCAGGTGATAGCTGTTATCACCGTCTTTCCACAGACGGACAATTAACTGTCCGCTGTCAACAAAACGCTGTAAACGGCTCAGGAAGCGGCGCAGGTTAATTTCATACAAGTACGGTAAGGCACCTATGATTTTGAATGGCTGATCTTGCGGAATATAGAAATCGTTCGCGGTTTTATCACCCACGATAATTTCCACCTGCTTTCCACGGCGCAGCAGATGAATAATGTTGCGCGCCAGCAGGGCAGGCATATTGAAGTAAGGCGTACACAATGTCAGCTTATGATCCGTACTGGCCATAAGATGATGGATAGTCCGGTTCAGCTCATTTTGTTTGCCAAGACCCACAATCGGCGTGATGGCCAGTTCATCATTACCGGCGCTATCTTTAAAATGATAGCCACTGGTACGTAAGGTCTGGCGGAACTGACGTGTTTCGTTCTTGATCTCAATACTTTTTGGACGATCTTCGCGATCCAGTCGCTGTACGGCAGACGCGGTCAGGATCGACTTCTTCATAAAGTCGATCATTGTGTTGGCCAGCGCCGTATTCGTCAGTAACTGATAACGGTCATAACGATACTTTTCATGGCGATGCAGATAGACATCGTTAAGGCTCGCGCCGCTGTAAATGACCTGATCGTCGATCACAAAACCCTTGAGATGCAAAACGCCCAGCGCTTCGCGGGTATTTACGGGCACACCATATACCGGCACGGAAAGTCCGGGATGCTCTTTCGCCATACGACAATACCAGTCAGCATTGGTGTTTGCCGCTGCAGCGCCGATACGACCACGCTGAGCGCGGTGCCAGTCAACCAGCACGCAAATCTCCAGCTCGGGGCGACGCTGCTTGGCATCATACAACGCCGACAGCACATCGCGACCGCCATCATCGTTCTCAAGATAGAGCGCGACCAGATAAATCCGTTGGGTGGCGTTAGCAATGGCTTCGAGCAGCGTCGTACGGAAATCTGTCGGACAGTAGAGCGTTTTTACAGCATCAACCGTTTGGGGGAGTTTGGGTAGCTGAGCAAGGTGTTGTTGATGTTTATTACGTTTGAATTTTGACAACATCACAGTGCGCTTCTTCTCTCTTCATGTAATGGCTTTAGCGGCACAAACAGATATAGGTAACCGCACAATCGGTCGATAATACCATTAGTCCTGTCTGATGTGCGCATCTTTTGCCTGTTCATCGCGCAGGCTCACGGTTTCCTGCTACAAAATTCGGGTCTTTTCCAGCGTCAGGGAGAGGTTCACGATACCGTCCTGAATCTGAATATCGACGTCAAATCCCAGTTTTCTGGCCAGCGTAATCATGCCGCGATTGTTGGGCATAGTGATTCCGGTCAGACGTTGCAGCCCATGCTCTGAGGCGTAATTGATCATCTTATCCAGCAGGCGTCTTCCGAGCCCTAAACCTTTCAGGTCTGAGCGAACCAGAACCGAAAATTCGGCGTCAGTATTATCGGGATCTGATACCGCTCGGGTGACACCAATAATTTCACTTTTTTCATTAACAGTATGAATAGCCACGAACGCCATTTCGCGGTCGTAGTCGATTTGCGTCATATTCGCTAAATCTTCATGTGTGAATTCGTTGATCTCACTGAAATAGCGATAGTAGAGATCTTCCTTCGTCACTTTCAGGATAAACGCTTTAAGCAGCGGTTCATCTTCCGGCAGTATCGGGCGGAACAATGCTTGCGACCCGTCTTTCAGTATAACGTGCTCTTCGAGTTCACGTGGATAAGGACGAATTGCCAGTCGTGACGGTGCGCCGGGCTTCTGTGCCGAAAGCTGCATTGAAACATCGAGCAGGCTGAGTTCATTACCGGAAACCAGCAAAGGATGAATATCCAGACGTTCGATTTCCGGGCAATCAATAATCAGGTTCGACACGTTTACCAGCAGCTGACTGAGCGCCGGGATATCGAGAGGATGCAACGCATTGCGCCCCCTGATTTTGCCGCTCTTGAGCGCCTGAACGACCTGATAGCGTGCCAGCGTCATGTTCAGCGGCGGCAGGGAAATCGCCGCCTGTCTTTCCGGAAGCCAGTCAGTGCCGCCCTCGGCCAGCATAATCAGCGGGCCGAAGACCGGATCCTGTTCGACCACCACGCGAAGCTCCTGTGAGCCGGGCCGGTTAGCCATGGTTTGCACCAGCAGCCCCTGAATTCTCGCCTGCGGGAATGCCTGCCTGGCGCGGTCAAATATCGCATTCGCCGCCTGTTCCACTTCACTCGCGGTGCGCAGATATAGCATAACGCCCTGGACTTCTGAATTATGCGGGATGTCCGGAGAACGCAGCTTCAGCGCCACCGGATAGCCAACCTGACTGGCGATATTCACCGCTTCTGCACTGTCACTGGCTATCCATGTCGGCAATACATTCATTCCGTACGCCTGCAAAATTGCGCGCACTTCATGGGTATCGAGCTGTGTGATGCCTTCCGCTAATGTCCGGGCGATCAGCTGATGTGCCTGATCGGTGTTCTGTTCAAGATCTGCCGGTAGTGCCGGCGTTTCTTTCAGCTGTTTCTGGTTACGACGATATTCCACCATGTGCATAAATGCCGTCACCGTGCCTTCCGGCGTCCGGTAAGTCGGGATGCCGGCTTCAGTGAACAGTTTGCGGGCTTCCTGCGACGAAAACTCACCGCACCAGTTAGTCAGCAGCGTAATGTATTTACCTCGGGGATGCTGGCGAACGGCTTCAATCAGCTGGCTGGCCGTCACGGTGCCATGTGCCGCCGCGCTGGGAGCGTGGATAACCAGCACTGCGTCGTAATCTGTGCTGTCGAGCAGCGCGGTCATGACCGCCTGATACAGTTTGGGTGTAGCATCGTCGCGCAAGTCTAACGGATTGGCGGCGGTAATCGATGGTGGCAAAACGGCGCTCAGAGCGTGACGGGTTTCATCACTGAGTTTCGCCAGTTTGCCGTTACGCGAGAGTAACTGATCCAGTGCCATCGCAGCCGGGGCAGCGCCGTTGCTGATAATCAGTATGCGCTCACCGCGCAACGGGCGCATATGGCTCAGCGTTTCAACAGCGGAAAACAGTTCATGCGTATCCTGCACACGCAGTAAACCGGCGCGCTGAATAGCGGCATCATAGGCGGCATCCAGACTTAGAGGGCTGTTGAGCAGCTGCTGTGCCTGTCCGCTTCGACCGCTTTTGATCACCAGAATCGGTTTATTTCGTGAGGCACTGCGTGAGGCGGAAAGAAAACGTCGTGCATCGCTGATGTGTTCGAGATACAGCAGGATGGCGCTGGTTTTACTGTCGCGGGCAAGGAAGTCGAGCAGGTCATCGACATCAATATCCAGGCTGTCACCGAGAGAAACGAAATAAGAAAATCCCACGGCACGCTGTTGCGCCCAGTCGAGAATAGTATTGGCGACGGCCGCCGATTGCGAAATAAACGCCAGTTTGCCGGGAAGGATCGGTACCGGTGAAAAGCTGGCGTTCAGTTTCTGCCACGGGGCAAGAATACCCAGACTGTTGGGGCCAAGCAGACGCATCGAAAAGCGCTGGGCGCAGGATTTCAGATCAGCGAATTGTTGTGGCTGTGAGGAAAGCACAATGACTGTTTTACAGCCGCGTTCGCCAAGCTGTTCGAGCAGGGCGAGATTGCGGTCAGCGTGCGTGCAGAGAATAGCCAGATCCGGTGACATCGGCAGGCTGGCGACATCCCGCCAGGTTAGTACGCCACATACGGCACGATAAGCGGGCGTGACTGGCAGAACCGGGCCATTAAATCCGCTGTCGAGCAAGTTGCGCATCATCAGATATCCGGCGCGGCCCGGCTTATTGCTGGCACCAATAACCGCGATAGATTCAGGTCGTAAAAGTGCTTCCAGTCCGCGCTGACTCATAATTTCTCCGGTTCATCATGTTCCCATGATTCTAGAGGCTTTCTTCGTTCTTTGCTGTGAGCTGATGCACCGGATGGTGGGGTTTTCCGGCCAGATACTGGGTACGGAAATGGGTGAAGTGTCGTGACAGACCCGCAGAAGCGTCAACATCACCGGCTTTTTCCAGCAGGGCTGCGGCCACTTCCACGGTGCAATGCAGTTCCGGGCGCGAGGCTTCACGCAGGATATAACCGGAGCTGGCACTTACATCGAGGGAGAACACGGGCAGATTATCCAGATATGGGCTTTTGCGGAACATCTTGCGGGCTTCGTTCCAGGTGCCGTCGAGCATAATGAATAAAGGCGGTTTGCTGCCTGCCGGAACGTCGGTAAATACCTGTCGCGGCGGAGTTGCGAAAGACGCGGGAAACACCACGTAAGCCTGACGTTCGGGATCGGCAATGGCTTCCAGCAACGCCGGATCTGTTTCAGTACGTGACCACAAAAACGCCTGGGTATCGGGCAATACATCCGCGATTAACCGGCCGGTATTGCTCGGTTTCATTGGCTCTGTGTCAAACATCACCAGACAAAAACGGCTGGCGGCCTGATGGATTTCGCGCGTGGCGCAGATGCAGTTACGTGTGGGTAACAGGCAGGTCTGGCAGCGAATGGCCCGGGATCCGCGCGCAAGGAAAGGGCGGGTGGAACGGGCTAAGCGCTGCTCACGCAGGCGAAGAACGGCATTGTCTGACATAAGCATTCCGGTTAACGAAAAACGGCTATTCTAATCACCCGGTCAGGGCAGGCAAGTGGCAACTGCGAATAACAGTAAAAGGCCCGTATTGTACGGGCCTTCGGCAGGGCTTTATGACGGCATATGCGTTACAATGATTCATTAAGCCAGTTGTTGAACGGGGCTTTAGGCATCGCTCCGCTTAACATATCGACCATTTTGCCTTCATTAAACACCATAATGGTCGGAATACTGCGGATACGGAACCGCGCGCTCAGTTCAGGTTCTGCTTCGGTATTAACCTTAATGAAACGGATTTTACCGGCGCGTTCCTGAGCCACATCTTCAAAAATTGGCGCGAAGTTAACGCAAGGGCCACACCACGGCGCCCAGAAGTCGATGACAACGGGCAAATCATCTTGCAGATATTTGTCCAGGGTTGCGGCGGTGGCGTGAACAACATCGCCTTCAAAAAGTGCATGACCGCAGCGGCCGCATTTTGCGCCGTCGTCGATACGATCCTCAGGCAGGCGGTTGGTGGCCTGACAAGATGAACAAACCGTATTCATAAATAGCCTCTACATTGCTTAACGTGAGAAGGGTATCGACCACAAACCCGTTTTACCCTTAAAAGCGGTGAATAAAACGGCTGATATGTTGCTTGTATGTTGTAAGTATGAGGGCGATACCTCACCTGAACAACGTGGTTTATTCAATGAATACGATAGTTTTAAGCTTTTGGTCCAAAGCCTGTGGCTTAGCTCACAGACATCAGGTAATCTTCGCGCCCTGCGCGTAGGTGGAGAGAAAAATGAACGATTCATTCAGTGGCAAGAACGGCAAAGTCAAAGTGATGTACGTCCGTAGTGACGACGACGGCGATAACCGCAATAACGATAAACGTCCTTCCAACAATAAAGGACGTCCGGGCGATAAACCTCGCCAGGGTTCCCGTCCCGACGATGCCCGCCGCAATGAGCGTCGTAGCAGCGACTCCCGTGGTGATTCCCGCGGTCCGGCTCCGCGTCGTGGCGATGATCGCCCGCGTCGTCCGGCGCGTGATGACGACGGCCCGTACTCTTCGCCGTGGAAAACTGTTTCACGTCCGCCGGCAGATGAATCTGTTCCGGATCACGGGGGTATCAGCGGCAAAAGCTTTATCGATCCTGAGCAGCTGCGTCGTCAGCGTCAGGAAGAAACCCGCGTGTATGGCGAAAACGCCTGTAAGGCACTGTTCGCAAGCCGTCCGGACGCTATCGTCCGTGCGTGGTTTGTGCAATCCGTGACCCCGCGTTTCCGTGAAGCACTGCGCTGGATGGCGGCAAACCGCAAAGCCTACCATGTGGTTGAAGATGACGAACTGGCGAAAGCATCCGGTACCGAACACCACGGCGGCGTGTGTTTCCTGATCAAAAAACGTCAGGGTCTGGATGCAGAAACGTATCTGCAAACGGCTCCGGCGAAAGACTGCGTACTGGCGCTGGAAAACGTCGGCAACCCGCACAACCTCGGCGGTATCATGCGTTCTTGTGCGCATTTCGGTATCAACGGGATGATGGTTCAGGATCCGGCTCAGCTGGAATCTGGCGCCGCAGTCCGTACCGCTGAAGGCGGCGCGGAACACGTTAAAGCCATCAGTGCTGATAATTTCCTTGAAGTGCTGGAAACCTTCCGTAACGCGGGATACACCATCGTGACCACGTCGAGCCATAAAGGTACGGCGCTGGGCAAAGCGCAGTTACCGGCTAAAATGGTGCTGGTGCTGGGTGAAGAAAGTGATGGTTTGTCTGACAGCGCCTGGCAGCAGGGTGACCTGAGCGTGTCAATCGGCGGTACCGGTAAAGTGGAAAGCCTCAACGTTTCCGTGGCATCCGGTATTTTGCTGGCAGAATGGTGGCGTCAGAACCAGGCGTAATCGCCCGGTTTTAGCCATAAAAAAACGGACGCGTAATGCGTCCGTTTTGCTTTCTGACATTCAGGGAATACCTGGATCAGTGCGCGCCACCGGCTCCGCCACCGCTGGTGAACGGCGGACGGGCGAACCAGATTAAGATCAGCAGTACCAGGAATGCGCCACCGGATAACCAGAAAATCTCATTGGCAGAGATGATCAGTCCCTGATTAGTGATTTCCCGCGCTATCCAGCCAGAAGCCTGCTGATGGCTCATGCCCATCCCTTCCAGCTGCTGATAGGTTTGCGTTGCCGCCGGATTAAACGGCGTGATGTTTTCCGTCAATTGCGCGTGGTGCAGCGATTCACGGTTAGACCACATGGTGGTAGTGATCGACGTACCAATCGAGCCTGCCAGCGTACGGATAAAGTTCGACAAACTTGATGCTGCCGCCATGCGTTCAGGCGGTAAACCGGACAGAATAATGGTCGTCAGCGGCATAAAGAAGCAGCCGACGGCGAAGCCCTGAATAAACTGCGGCCACGCAGATGCGCCAAAATCCATCCCCGGTTCGAACGTATACGCACGCCAGAAGAAGCAGTAGGCATACATGATAAAGCTGAAGGTCACCAGCTTTCGCATGTCCAGACGATGCGCAAAACGCCCGATAATCGGCGACATCAGAACCGGCAAAATCCCCACCGGCGCGGACGCCAGACCCGCCCAGGTGGCGGTATACCCATAGACCTCTTGCAATAGCTGCGGCAGCAACACAATTGCGCCGAAGTAGAGCATGTAGGCCAGGCTGATACACAGCACGCCAATGGTGAAGTTTCGCGATTTAAACAGTGACAGGTCGACTATCGGATGGTCGTCGGTCAGTTCCCAGACCACAAGGAAACAGAGCGCGACCACCGCCACGACCGCCAGCACGATAATTTCCGTCGAGTTAAACCAGTCGAGTTCTTTACCCCTGTCGAGCATCACCTGTAATGCGCCAATGCCCAGTACCAGCAGCACTAACCCCACACTGTCGATGGGCCTGATTTGCGTCGCGGTTTCGCGTCCCTTCAGCGTTCTCAGCGTCAGGAACACCACTGCAATGCCGATCGGCACGTTGATAAAGAAGATCCAACCCCAGTGGTAATTATCACTGATATACCCGCCCAGGATCGGCCCGCAGATCGGGGCGACGATCACCGTCATCGACCAGAGCGCGAGCGCGGTACTTCGCTTGGCCGGCGGATAGTTATTCAGTAACAGACTTTGCGAAAGCGGGATCAGCGGACCTGCCACCACACCCTGCACCACACGGAAGAAGATCAGCATTTCCAGACTGGTGGACATACCGCACAGCCACGATGCAATCGCAAACAGCACCGTGGACCACAGGAAGAGTTTGACCTCGCCAATACGTTTTGCCAGCCAGCCGGTGATCGGGATCGAGATGGCGTTCGCCACCCCGAACGACGTGATAACCCAGGTGCCCTGTGAGTTCGAGGCACCCAGATTCCCGGCGATGGTCGGGATCGCCACGTTGGCGATCGTCGAGTCCAGCACCTGCATAAAGGTAGCCAAAGACAAAGCCACCGTCATCCAGGCCAGCGGGGCGCCTACCAGCGGTTTATTTGCCACGAAGGCCTCCGGAGATTTTAGCCTGCATTGGCATGGATAACGTCAGCAATGATGGCGTTGACCGGCGCCAGATCCAGCGTCAGCGCGCTGGTCTGATACAGCGGTTCGCTGCGGACTTTATTCGCCAGCACCAGACCATCACGGTTTTGAGTATCGACGGTCACCAGCGTGGATAAACCGATACGCAGCGGATGCTCAGCCACTTCCTGATCGTTAAGTTCGATACGTACCGGCAGACGCTGAACCACTTTGATCCAGTTGCCGGTGGCATTCTGCGCCGGTAACAGCGAGAACGCACCGCCAGTGCCCATGTCCATACCGACGACTTTGCCGTGGTATTTCACGTCATCGCCGTACATGTCACTGACCACGGTTGCCACCTGACCAATACGCATATTCGCCAGCTGGGTTTCTTTAAAGTTGGCATCGACCCAGATGTGATGCGCCGGAACCACCGCCATCAGGGAGGTTGTCGGACTGATCTGCTGACCAATCTGTACGGCACGACGTGAGACAAAACCGTCAATCGGGCTGCGCACTTTGGTACGTTGCAGGGCAAGCCATGCGTCACGCACCTGAGCGGCGGCCTGCAGAACCTGCGGCTGCTTATCGACCGGCGTATCCAGAATCATCGCCTGATTGGCGTTGTATTGCTGAACGGCGACATCGTATTGCGCTTTCGCCGTATCGACTGCATCACGGGCGTGTTGCAGTTCTTCACGACCAATCGCATCGACATTACCCAGCACGATACGGCGTTTGAGGTCAGTCTGCGCCTGTTGCAGTTGGGTCTGACGCAACGCGATATTGGCCTGATATTGTTTACCGTTGATGATCAACTGATGCGTCTGACGCACGCTGTTGGCCAGCGCCGTTTTAGAGCGTTCGAAAGCCTGCTCTGCATCGGTCGGATCGATAGTCACCAGCACGTCGCCTTTTTTCACAAAGTCTGTGCTGTCGAAATTGACGTCGGTCACACTGCCCGACACCTGCGCCATAATCTGAACCTGATTACCGGCCACATATGCATCGTCGGTAGACTGGAAATGACGTAACACCAGAAGCCAGTAGAACAGGTAGGCGATGGCGATAATAATGAAAATCCCGGTTAACAAGAGCATCGCGACTTTGCGCGTTTTTTTCTTATTTTTCGGAGCTTGCGTCGTTGCCTGAGTTTCGGCATTTGCGCTCATGGTCTTCTCCACACTGAGTCTTTTATTATGATTTTTGGTCCGCGGCCGGGGCCTGATAGCCACCCCCAAGCGCACGGATGAGACTGATTTTTGACTGCATCAACTGACTGCTGGCGTTGAGTTGCGCCTGTTGTTGTTGCAGAAGCGCTGACTGGCTGCTTAACAGCTCATCCCGTCCGATGACGCCAGCGTTGTATCTTGCATCCGAAACGCGATACACCTCTTCCAGCGACTTAGCGGCAGAAGATGCCTGCTGCAATTGTTCCGCGCTGCTTTTCGAGACTGTAATGGCATCCGCAGTTTGCTGGATGGCGTTCAGGATGGTCTGGTTATACGACTCAACTGACTGGTCATATAACGCGGACTCTTCGCCCAGTTTGGAGCGCAGTGCACCAGCGTGGAAAATCGGCAGCGAAATGGCTGGCGCGATATTCCAGGCTTTACTGGCTGCTTCAAAAAGATTCGGGCTGGTGCCGCCGTAATTGGTGGTCGTCAGACCGCCGAAGGCACTGATGGAAAGGCTTGGATAAAATTCTTTTTTCGCGGCACTGACCCGCTGGGAATAGGACTCCACCAGATCACGCTGTGCGGCGATGTCCGGCCGTTTACCCAGTAAATCCAGCGTCAGTTCGGCTTTAGGTGCCAGCGCTTCTGCCGGTGGCAATGCCACGGCGTGGAGGTCATTCATCGCATCCGGACCACGTCCTGCCAGCGCAGAAAGCTGATGTCTCAGCTGTTCAGTTTGCGATTTCAGGTTGATGATCTGCTGTTTGGCACTGTCAGCCTGAGCCTGGGTTTGTTGCGGAATTTCAATGCCATAGACCCCAGCCTGATATTGCGCTTTCCGCAAATCTGCCAGACGCTGGTTGTTATCCACTTCATGTTGCAGAACATCTTGTAAGGCAAGATTGGCCTGCAACTGATAATAGGCTGACGCGACCGAACTGGTCAGCGTCAGAGCGGCTTCAGCCTGTTCAGCACGGGCGGAATCCACCTGTGCTTTTGCGGCATTCACCTGATTGCGGTATTTACCCCACCAGTCAAACTCATAGCTCAGATTCAGCCCAAGGCTGTTGCTGCTGTCGTAGATCGGCGCTTCAGGATAGCTGGTCAGGAACGGCGGGATCGTGTTTTTTGCGACACGTTCACGACGCGTAGAACCATTCAAATCCAGATACGGACCATTGGCGGCATCGGCTTCTCCCATCACGCTTTGTGCTTCGCGCACGCGAGCGGCGGCCTGACGTAATGACGGCGAGTTTTGCAACGTCGTGGTCATCAGGTTATCCAGTTGGGGGTCATTAAGACTGCGCCACCACTGAGGGCCGAGGGTCAGGGAACTGACTTTTGCCTGCTGCAGATGAAGCTGTTGCGTATCCAGCAGCGACGACTGAGGAGCAATATTATTACTGGAGGCACAGCCGGCCAAAATCAAAACGGCAAACAGCGGCGTAAGCCTCCAGCGAGCTTGGAGTGACATGTGTAGTTTACCTGAACAGAAATTTAGAATTGTTGTAGTGCTGTTGCATCCATCTGATCAAGGCGAGTTAACAGTTTGCGGGTCAGGGTTTCTAACTGCTTCTGCTCATCTGCGTCTAAAGTTGACCAGAGAAAATGCAGACTCTTGTGTTGAGGCGGCAGTAACTTCTGGATAAAGGCTTCCCCGTCAGGCGTCAGGTGCAAATGCAGGCACCGGCGGTCGTTATCGCTTTCACGGCGTTCAATCCATCCGCGTTTTTCCAGCTCATCCGCAATACGGGTGGCATTAGTACGGGAAGAACCCAGCGCAGAACTGAGCTCAGAAGGCTGAATGCTGTGACTTTCCTGCGCATCCAGGGTCAGTAACGCCATAAACAGCGTTTCATTAATCCCTTGTGCTTTCAGCATTTTATTGCGGTTTTCAAGCAATTTACTTTGCATGTGCATACACAGGCGGGTCAGCAGAATTTCCTGATAAGGGAAATCTTTTTGCTTTTTGGCCCGGAAATTTAACATGTTTTCAATTGGCGCGAACGAACTGTCCATATGAGAAGCCTCATTAGTTACAGATGACATAGTAACGATGGTAATTAATAATATCAATGTCATGAATCACCAATTCTTTAGCAATTAGTGTGATTCATAACTCCGGTGAATTATTCGATGTTTAAAGTATTCGGCAGAGTTTGCCCTGCGGTTACTCTGCAGTAAAAAAAGGTCTTCAGCCTGCGGCCATCAGCATCACCTTAAACACCAGCCCGTACGCCAGCGCACCGGTCAGTGTGGCAATAATGATACTTTTGGTTCGCCAGAAAATCAGCGCGAGAAGCACAAAACCGGCCAGCGAAGGCAGCAGCTTTTGATGATCACGCAAAATTTCAGGCGTGCTTGAAACCACCAGTAACGCGCAGATAGACGCGATACCGATGCTGTCGAGCACGCGGGACAGAGGGCCACTTTTTGGCCCGGGTTTCTGCCTTGCGCCCATGCGCAAAGGCAAATACCGGAACAGGTAATTCACGGTGCCGACGAGCAGACAAACCAGAATGACATTAGTGCTCATCTGAGGTTATCTCCGTGGCAGAAGAGGATTGAGGGCGTTGCAGCAGGGCGGCAACGCACCCGGCGGCCAGACCGCAGCCGATAGCGGCGGGAATTGACCAGAACAGCAGTCCGCCCAGCGCGCCAGCCAGCGACGCGACAAACACCATGCTTTGCTGGCGCCTGAACGCCGCGAGCAAAAAACTCAGAAACAGCGCCGGTAACATAAAGCCGAGTGCGGCTTCGACAGCCGGGAAATTTTCCAGTGGCCCGTTGCCAAATAACGCCCCCACAGCGGTGCCAAATACCCATGAAAGCCAGGAAGACAGCGCAATGCCGCACATCCAGTTTTCGCTCCAGCTGCGTTTATCACGGATAAGCCGGGCTGTGGCGGCGGCAAAAACTTCATCCGTCAGGCCAAATGCCCACAGCGCGGTTTTTTTGCCATTGAGTTTGCCCACCAGACGGTTACGCAGCGACGGCCCGTACAGCACATGTCGTACATCCATTGCCATCACGGTAAGGGCAGAAACCCACAGGGACATTCCGGCGCTGAGCAGCGCGGTGATCACAAACTGACTGGCGCCAGCGTAGATAAGAATGGAAAAAAGCAGACTTTCAGCTGGGGTGAATCCCAGTTTTACGGCGCTGAGGCCAAATGCAAAAGCGATGGGCAGATAGCCAATGACAATGGGCAGGCTGTCGGTAATACCTTGTGCGAATGTTGAAACACGGACGGGGTCGGGTGCTTCGAGATCTGGGTTGCTTTGCATGGGTGTTTAAAAGATTGTGAAACCGGATGAGTTCCGGCAAATAATTCATGGTGCAAACATTACCAGACTGTAAGTATTGTTAACACCCTTTGGTTCAAATAAATTTCCAATATGATTATTCGCAAGCTAATCAGGAGGGGTGATGGTTCCCTCCTGATGTAATTTCGTACGTTATTACGCCAGCTTGTATTTATATCCTTTCAGCCAGACCAGTAAATTCAGCACACACATGATGGTCCCTGCTGCTGACACTCCGTACCAGCCTGCGGCCTGATAGGCGGATGCGGACACCAGCGAGCCGACCGCACCCCCAATAAAGTACGTCGTCATGTATCCCGCGGTCAGGCGGTTACGTGCTTCCGGCATGGTTTTGTAGATGACACTTTGGTTGGTGATGTGGACGCCCTGAACCGAAAGGTCCAAAACGATAATGCCGATAATCAGCGAAATCACCGAGTGCTGGCCCCAGGCAATCGCCGCCCAGGACAGCAATAGCAGAATCAGGCCCGCCGTGGTGGTCAGATGCGCTTTGCCCTTATCCGCCAGATGTCCCGCACGGGTAGCCGCCAGCGCACCCGCCGCGCCCACCAGCCCGAACAGTCCGATCACCGCTTCGGAATAGTGATACGCCGGGCCCGCCAGCAGGAACGCCATTGACGTCCACAAAATACTGAAGTTAGCGAAACAGAACATGCCGATCAGCGCGCGGGTGCGTAACACCGGCGTGTGGATGAACAGCGTGAAGATGGATTTAAGCAACTGCGGATAATTCAGATCCGTTTTCTGCTGGTGTTTCGGCAGCTTGCGCCACAAGACCAGCGCCATCACGATCATCAGTGCGCTCGCCACCCAGTAAACCGTGCGCCAGCCGCCCAGCGACGCCAGAGCACCGGCGACGGTACGTGCCAGCAAAATGCCCAGCAGCAGACCGGACATAATCAGCCCGACCACCTTACCGCGACGCTCTGGTTCAGCCAGCGTAGCCGCCAGCGGCACCAGAATCTGCGCTACTACCGAGAACAGCCCGGTCAGTGCCGTTCCGACCAGCATGATGGTCAGCGTAGGCGCCATGGCTGTGAGCAGCAATCCTGCGGCGGAAAGCAGCGTCATCAGCACGATTAACCCGCGACGTTCGAACATATCGCCGAGCGGTACGATAAACATCAGCCCGCAGGCATAACCAAGTTGTGCCACGGTGACGATAAACCCAGCCTGATTGACTGAAAGATCAAATGCGCGTGCGATAGTTTCCAGCAGCGGCTGCGGGTAATAGTTACTGGCGACGGCGAGCCCGGTGGCGACTGCCATCAGAATAATCAGCGCCGGGCTGAGTGGTGAATGTGTGGTCGTTTTTTTCATAATGGGGATAACAGATCTTATTGAAGAAGCAGGGGAATGCGAAAAACGATTATCGTTTTGGTTGAAATATTAAACCAATGAATAGTTTTCATGGCAACTATTTGGTTTTGCAATAGCCGTACCGGCAGGCTTGTTTGCAGCAGGGGATTTCCCTGCTGCGAGACTCTTAAGCCAGCAATTCCTTACGGGCGGCCATCGCCAGAAAATGGCTGCGGTCGCGATACGACGGATGACTTTTAACTTTATTATCAATACGTTTTATCAAGGTGTCAGGCAACGAAATATTGATCCGGTGTGCCTTGCCTTCGAACTCTGACAGATCAATATCGATCAGAAACCAGGTATCGAAGTCGGAATATTCGGGATTAGCGGCATACACCAAATGCCCGGCATCAAAAATATCATCAACAACAAAGCGTTCGCTTTCGATCAAATCTTCTACCGTCATCAGGATGGCTTCTCGAACCATAGGGGCGATTTCTTCACGGGTATCCGCTGCAGAGAAGCACCCGTAATCGAATTTGGTAAATGCTGGTACCACCATACCGTACGCGGTTTTATCATCTTTTGGCGTTTCAAGCCCGACTGAAAAGAACATATTCAACCTCCAGTTGCAGGATCATATCCCTGCCATTTTCATAATGGATTTGAGGGTTCCCACAGGTAAATCATTTTTGGGGTGAGGAACGGGAAAAGTTTTGTTGGTGACAGGTGACCACCAAATTTGATGACTTCCTCCCCGGTGACGCCTGAGTTCACAACCCGCTGCAAGCAGCGCTTTAATCAATTCCGTCGATTTCATGGGCTCTCCTTAACAATATGTCATTATACACACGAATACACACCAGGGCGATTGACAAAAAAAACGGGCGGAGATTTCTCCCCGCCCGCTGGCCTTACTGAGTCTGATGTAATGTTATTTTGCTGCCGCAGCCGCTTCTTTTACCCAGCCGTCGAACTGTTCCTGGTGGGCTTTGATCCAGCCATCTGTCTGCGCGGAGATATCAGCATCTGAATTTTTACCCGCGTGCATGGCGGCGTTCTGCGCATTGATGTCTTTCAGTGGCAGTTTCATGATGGCGAACAGTTTTGCCGCCGCCGGGTTTTTCTCAGCCCAGGCTTTGTTCGCCACGATGTGCATGGTACTCACCGGGAAACCGTAGTTTTTGCCGTTTGGCAGTGTGGTATCGGCATTTTTATCACCCGGTACCACAGAGAACGGTACCTGCATCCACAGCACGTCTTTGCCCGGAACCAGCACATTGCTGACCCAGTACGGCGTCCAGGTGTAATAGAAGACCGGCTTACCTTCTTTGTAACGCGTGATGGTGTCGGCAATCATCGCGGAATAGTTACCCTGATTGTGGGTCACGGTATTTTCCAGTCCGTAGGCTTTCAGCTGCTCATTCAGCGCGGCTTCACAACCCCAGCCCGGCGTACAACCGGTCAGATCGGCTTTACCGTCGCCGTTGGTATCAAACAGCTTGGCCAGTTTCGAATCCTTCAGCTGTTCAATATTGGTAATGTGGTATTTCTCAGCAGTTTTTTTATCGATCAGCCAGCCTTGTGCTGCGCCGGTCACGTAGGTGCCTTCGCGGTAAAAGACTTTGTCGCCACCGGCGGCTTTGTACATTTCATCATGCAGCGGTGACCAGTTGACGGCGGTGAAGGTCGCATCACCGGCAGCCAGCGTTGTGTAACCGACGTTGTAATCGACCTCACGGGTTGGCTGCACGTCATAGCCCAGTTTCTCCAGCGCCTTGCTTACCAGTTCAGTCTGAAAAGACTCCTCACTGATGGTGCTCTGGACTGGCGTCACGCTGATGCCTTTACCCGGCAGATCGGCAGCGAATGTAGTGGCTGTTGCAAATGTGGTGAGGGCGGCAACCGCCCAGATTCCTGTCTTTTTCATAAATTCCTCGATTTTTATAATGCGTTATTTTGCTGCGGCAGCAGCTTCTTTAATCCAGCCATCGAAGGTCGCCTGATGCGCCTTGATCCAGCCATCAACGTGCTGCTGGATATCTTCTGATGAGGATTCACCTTCATGCATTCGCAGGTTCTGCGCGTTCACATCGGCCAATGGCAATTTCATGATGGCGAACAGTTTCGCGGCCGCCGGGTTTTTCTCAGCCCAGGCTTTGTTCGCCACAATGTGTTCGTTATTGACCGGGAAGCCATAGTTCTTGCCGTTAGGCAGGGTGGTATCCATGTCTTTCTGCGAACCCGGATTTGCCGAGAACGGCACCGTCAGCCAGACCACGTCTTTGCCCGGTTTCATCTCGTTGCTGACCCAGTACGGTGTCCAGGTGAAGTACAACACTGGTTTACCGGATTTAAAGCGGGTGAGAGTGTCAGCGATAATCGCCGAATAGTTCCCCTCGTTTTGCGTCACGGTATCGCTCAGGCCGTAAGCCTTGATTTGGGTATTGATCACCTGACCGCAAACCCAGCCCGGATTACAGCCTGCCATATCGGCTTTACCGTCACCGTCAGCATCAAACAGTTTGGCGATTTTCGGGTCTTTCAGCTGGGATAAATCATGAATGTGGTATTTGTCGGCGGTTTTCTTGTCGATCAGATAACCCTGTGCCGCGCCGGTGATATAAGTGCCCTGACGGTAAAATTTCTGGTCGCCACCGGCTGCGTTATACATGTCTTTTTGCAGCGGCTCCCAGTTCACGGCCATGTAAGTGGAATCACCGCTGGCGATGGCGGTGTACGCCACGTTGTAATCTACTTCACCGGTTTGCTGAACGTCGTAGCCCAGTTTTTGCAATGCACGGTTAACCAGTTCGGTCTGGAAAGTTTCTTCTGCAATGGTGCTTTGCAACGGTTTGACGACCACGCCTTTGCCCGGTAAATCGGCAGCGAAAGCGGCAGGTGTCGCAATAGATAATGCGAGGATGAGTGTTTTGATGTGTGTCTTATTCTGAGTTGTGCGCATGGTGAACCCTTATTCTTTTCCTCTTCATCATTCAGGCTGCCTCTGCGTTGGCTGCCTTCATTCACCCCGGTCACTTACCAGTGTAAGCTCCCGGGGATTCATTCAGTTGCCGCCTTGATGCCGCCCGAATGATTTTGAGGATTGTTTATCAATACGTAAGAGTGGACTGCGTTGTTTTAGCTTTTGAGAGTTCCCGGCAGCGAACCGCCGGGAAAAATGCAGTGTGTGGATCAGGCTTTTTTGGTGAAAGGCTTCATCACCAGACCGACAGGACCGCGGGTGAACCAGCGGTGACCGCCTTTACTGCGGCTGTCGCGACCCATCGACTGGGTGAGGCGGTCGAGGATAATGGCGAGGATAACGATACCCGCACCACCGACCGATGCCAGACCCATGTCCAGACGACCGATACCGCGCAGAACCATCTGACCCAGACCACCCACGGCGATCATCGAGGCGATGACCACCATCGACAGCGCCAGCATCAGCGTCTGGTTAATCCCGGCCATGATGGTCGGCATCGCCAGCGGCAGCTGAACTTTAAACAACATCTGACGCGGGCTGGAACCAAATGATTTCGCGGCTTCGATCAGGTCTTCCGGCACCTGATTGATACCCAGAATGGTCAGACGCACGACAGGCGGCAAGGCAAAGATAATCGTCACCACGACGCCAGGTACGTTACCGATACCAAACAGCATGACGATCGGCACCAGATAAACGAACGCTGGTGTGGTCTGCATGGCATCCAGTAACGGCCTGATAATCTTGGCCGCCTTCTGGCTGCGCGCCAGCCATATTCCAAGCGGTAAACCTATCAGGATACAGAAGAACAACGAGGTCAGAACCAGCGCCAGCGTCACCATTGCCTGTGACCAGGCACCGATCGCACCGATCAGCACCAGCGAAACCAGCGTGGCTGCACCCATACCCAAACCGGCCATCTGCCACGCAAGCAGGGCAAAGACCAGGATCGCAATCGGAGCGGGCAGAGATTCCAGACCGTGCTGGAAACCGCTCAGCACGAAATCGACCGGGACGCGGATCCCCTGGAAGACAGGGCGGAAGTTACCGACCAGCCAGTCGATCCCCTCAGTGACCCAGCGGTCGAGCGGGATCAGCGTGCTGTGAAACGGATCGAGAATATTAAAATGCTGATGCTGTTCAGGTGCGACGCTCAGCCAGTCGTTGGCCTGCGCGGCGGCATGATGGGTGGCATCCGGTGCGCTGGTCGCGGCATCGCTGCCACCGCCCCACGGATCACTGCTGCCCGCATCGGCTGGCGCTGCACTCGTCGCGGCGTCAGCTTGTGGTGCAACACCGCCACTGGCGTTATCGGCACTCCACGGATCGACGGACGGATCGAGAGCCTGTGCCTGAGCGGCCTGTGCGTGCTGTGTCATCGTGTTCGTTACGGTTGAAGTGCTCATTCGTTACCCCCTTCTTTGTCCAGAGCCTGAAGCAGCATGGCTTTGGAAATAATGCCGATATAGTTATTGTCCTCATTGATCACCGGTACGGCACAAGGCGCGGCGGCGACATGAGAAATCAGTTCGCTGAGCGGCATGTCTGCCTGCACGGCTGCCGGAGTTTCCAGCAGGGCACTTTCCAGCGACTGATTGGCTTTAAGCGCAGTTTTCAGGGATTCAATCGACACCACGCCGATGAATTTCTGTCCACGTTCAAGCACATAACCATATTCACGGTCTTCGTCTTCGAGCAGCTTAAGGGCGGCACGGGGACCAAAACCGGGGGTTTTACGAATAAGTGTGCCACGACGGCGGGCAATGTCTTTGGCACTGAAGACCTGACTGATATCGACACCGCGGAAGAAGGTGCGCACATAGTCGTTGGCCGGATTATTAAGAATGTCTTCCGGCGTGCCGACCTGCACCACTTCGCCGCCCTGCATAATGGCGATGCGGTCGCCGATGCGCATGGCTTCGTCGAGATCATGAGAAATAAACACAATGGTGCGCTGATGCTGAGCCTGAAGCTTCACCAGCTCATCCTGCATTTCAGTACGAATTAACGGATCGAGTGCCGAGAAGGCTTCATCCATCAGCAGAATGTCAGGATTATTGGCCATGGCGCGGGCTAAACCGACACGCTGGCGCATACCGCCCGACAGTTCATCAGGATAAGAGTTGGCATAGTTTTCCAGCCCGACCTGACGCAGGGCGTCAATCGCTTTGGCATTGCGCTCTTCGACAGGCACACCGGCCAGTTCCATACCAAACGCGGTGTTATTCAACACGGTCAGGTGTGGCATCAGCGCAAAGGACTGAAAGACCATACTGATTTTACTGCGGCGCACCTGGCGCAATTTTGCTTCTGAGATTTTGGCGATATCTTCGCCGTCGATCAGGACTTCGCCACGGGTGGGCTCTATCAGACGATTGAGAAGGCGTACCATGGTGGATTTACCGGAACCGGATAACCCCATGATGACGAAAATCTCGCCTTCTTCAATGGCCAGACTGGCATTCTTAACGCCAAGTGAAAGACCGGTTTTCTCAAAAATTTCTTCTTTACCCTTGCCTGCATCAATCATCTTGAAAGCGCGATCCGGGTTTTCGCCAAATACCTTATAAAGATTCTTTACTTCGATTTTAATTGCCATGCAATGTGCATTCCTTGGATATAAATAGCCGTATCGGCTCGATGTCTAGTTTTTGTGTTGGACCGTATAAGATTTTGCCTGTAACAAAATAGTGAACGCTTTATACCCTAACACATCGAAATTCTGAGACAAGTCTCAATGTTTCTGAAGAATATTCGTGATTGTGTTTCGGGTTACGTATTTGTGTGTATCGGGCTTGTCTAATTTTGTCTGGATCCGCTGACATTTAATGACAATTTTCAGGGCTTTATAGCGGGCGGTTTTCCGCTGCATTTAAATTAAGTATATTATTCAGAATATATATTTAAGTGATTGTTTTTAATTGTTTTATTTTATGATCTTGTTGTCGATTTTTTATCATTAATAATTGCAGGGAATTTAACCGGGAAATGCGAATTTTTTGCGCAGACTTTACAGGTGTAAATAGTGATTTCAGGGAGGGTGATTACCGGTGAATTTACCGGTTGTCTGAAAGAGGAAATTGAGTTGATATAATGGCAGGATTCGGCGGGCAGAGGGCGTAATTTGCCGGTGCTGACACCGGCGATGAACGTGAAATTCGTCACAGAAAAAAGAGAAAATTCAGCCTCAGGCCTCAGAATTTTTTGTGATGGCTATTTTCCGGTACAGGCGCCGGGGATGGCCGATATTTCCGTACTGCATCTCGACGCCGATAAAGCCAATTTCCACGCAATATTCCAGATATCGGCGGCCTGTCGTTTTGCTGATCCCGACTTCCTCAACGACTTCTTCAACCGACCAGCTGACGTCCGGTTTCGCGTTAAATGCGCGCTGAACCAGTTCGAGCGTATTGGGCTCGATACCTTTGGCAGAAGGGGCTGCCGGTGTATCGCTGGTGGGCAGATTGAACAACTTATCCAGAGCCCGCTGATCGACGACTTTCACACTACGCAGCGTTTGCACCAGTTGCATAAAACGTTCCAGTGAACTTTGCAGCCGGTGGAAAGACACCGGTTTGATAATGTAATCGAACGCGCCGCTCCGCATCGCCTGACTACAGGTTTGCATATCGCTGGCAGCGGTAATGAAAATCACCGAACAGTCGAAACTTTTCAGCAGCGGGCTGTCGATTAAATCTACACCCTGGCCGTCCGGTAAATAGTTATCGAGCAAAATCAGCCGTGGCTCATGCAGGCGTAACAACGAGCGCGCCTGTTCCAGCGTGGCGGCGATGCCCACGACACGCAGATTGAAATTTTGCTCGATAAAATCGCGGTGCAGACCGGCCAGATGCGGCTCGTCTTCCACAATCACGACATCGAGAGCGCTGCTGTTATTCATGGTTCTGTCCTGTTAATGCTTCAGCCGGGTACGGGATAAAGACTGAAAATATCGTACCTTGCGGCGTGTTGTCTGAGATTTCGATGCTGCCGCCGGCCTGACGGACATATCCGGCCACCAGATAAAGCCCGATACCATGTTCCGCGCCGGTCGTGTCGTGGTCGCCTGAGGGCTTGCTTGTCACGCCCTGTTCAAACAGACGTGGTTTCAGGGCATCATCCACGCCGCTGCCCTGATCGGCGACTTCAATCAGCAGCTCCTGATTCCTGTCTGAAATATACAGTTCGACCGGCACAGAAGGCGTGAGCGCTTTGAGGGTGGCATCCACGGCGTTATCCAGCAGATTACCGACCACCGACATCAGCTCGGTTTCAGTGATAGCCGCCGGAATGCGGGTGAGCTGGCAGGCGGGATCGAAACTGAGTTCAACGCCTTTTTCGCGCGCACTGACGTATTTCCCCAGCAGCAGGCCGCAAAGTGCAGGCGAAGTGAAGCGCGCCGAGACGAAATCCAGCACTGCCTGCGCACCTTCCGACTGCGCCTGAATATAGTGCATCGCATCGTCGTAACGCTGCATTTGAAGCAAACCCGCCAGTGTCGCGGTCCAGTTCAGCTGTTCGTGGCGCATGATGCGCAGATTGTCCGCGTAGCGTTTCACCTGACTCAGCTGGCTGCTCAGCGTATTTATGTCGTTTTTATCGCGGAAACTGAACACCCAGCCGCTTTCTTTACCCGGTTCCAGTTCTATCGGGACGCGGTTGACGATCACCTGTCTCTGATTGAGCACCGTAATCTGATCATGCTGGCTGTTATTTTCACTGATACCGCTTTGCGTGAAGAAGGTGGGCGGTGTCTCCAGCACCTCATTAAGTGGTTTACCCAGCAGTTCATTTTCAGGCTGATGGATATCAAGCAACTCGCGTGCGGCGCGGTTAATGGAAATCAGCTGTTTTTGGGCATTAACTGCGAATACGCCTTCGTACATGGCTTCCAGCAAGGCTTTTTGCTGGCGAACCAGCAGCGCGATATCTTTGGGTTCAAGCCAGAACATCTGTTTTTTAACGTTGCGGGTAAACATCCACGAAAAAATAAACAGCAGTAATAAAAGAAGCAAACCGTATAAACCGGCCTGCGCCAGACGATGGCCGTTAATATTATCAATATAAGAAGTGAGGTAGCCGACGGAGACAATACCAATGACCCGATTATTCTCATCCAGGATCGGCGCTTTACTGCGCAATGAAACACCTATGCCGCCTTGCCGGACGGAAATAATGGTTTTCCCCGCCAGCACCTCTGCGTTATCACCGCCAATCATCGGCAGGTCGATCCGCTCCGGTGATTGTGAATGATAAAGATGCAGCTCGTGGTTATCGCCGATGACGATATAACTGGCATCGCTTTTATCGCGTAAAGGCTGGATAAGTCGTGCGATCCCGGCGGTATCCCGCGCCTTAACCTTCTGCGCCAGTCCCGGCATCAGCGCGATTTCACTGGCCTGAACCCGTGCGCGCTGGCCGAGGTCGTGATGCAACTGACGATCGATGATATGAAATAAAATAGCGCCCAGCAGTGCCAGCAACAGGCAGGAAAATACCACCAGAGATAAAAAGAGTTTTACCTGAAAAGGCATGCGGAGTTTCATACGGCCTGCTGCAAGATTAACGTAAAGACACACATTGAATAAGCGTACCACGGGGCAGAAGGGGCGGTAATCGGACAAAGACAGAGTTGTGAACAGGCAATATAAATAGTGATGAATTCACTCAGTGATTACAAGGGTAATAGGGCTTTTTACTACAAATCTGATAATCCTTATAAATCAAATAACATTAACTCCATAAACACCATAACAACCTTAATCCCTGCGGTTTTAATTTGAACAAACTCACATCCGGCTCACCTGCTGTTTTCTTATCCTCAGAACATCAATAAGAAAAGTATTTATAAGAAAGAGGCAATGCCATGAGCACAACCGACGATTCCTACATCGCAGTCAAAGAAAAGAAAACCTCCGGCCTCTCGGCCAGGCAAAAATGGTGGCACATTCTAGATAACTACAATATAGGCATTATCCCGCTGCCTTTTTTCCTGCTGGCCGGTGTGCTGATCCTGCTCGACTGCCTGAACGGCAAATTACCCAGCGACATTGTGGTGATGGTTGCCACGCTGGCCTTCTTCGGTTTTGCCTGTGGCGAATTCGGCAAACGCTTACCCGTCGTCGGCAAACTCGGTGCGGCGGCGATTTGTGCCACCTTTATTCCTTCGGCGATGGTGCATTACGGTTTACTGCCGGACGTCGTGGTGGATTCCACGGTCAAATTCTATAAATCCACCAATATTCTGTATCTCTACATCTGCTGCATTATCGTCGGCAGTATCATGAGCATGAACCGCCAGGTGCTGATCCAGGGCTTTATGCGCATTTTTGTGCCGATGTTATGCGGTGAAGTGGTGGGCATGATTGCCGGAATGGCGATGGGCACGGTGTTAGGTTTACCGCCAATGCAAACCTTCTTTTTCCTGATCCTGCCGATCATGGCCGGTGGCGTAGGTGAAGGTGCGATCCCGCTGTCGATGGGTTATGCGACGATTTTGCACATGGAACAAGGTGTGGCGCTGGGGCGTATTCTGCCGATCGTGATGCTGGGCGGTCTGACGGCAATTGTGCTGGCGGGCGTGCTGAATCAGCTGGGGAAACGTTATCCGCATCTGACCGGTGAGGGGCAGCTGATGCCGTCGAAAAAAGGTGAGCTGGGCAGCGGTACTGACAAATTCGAAGGAAATCCGGGCGTGAATGCGCTGGCCTGTGGCGCGCTGCTGGCGATCCTGCTTTACATGGTCGGGATGCTCGGTCAGAAGTGGATCGGCCTGCCCGCGCCGGTCGGCATGTTATTCGCGGCAGTACTGGTAAAACTGGCAAATGGCGTTTCACCGACCATTCAGCACGGCTCGATGACGGTGTATAAATTCTTCCGCACTGCAGTGACCTATCCGGTGCTGTTCGCGGTGGGCGTGGCGATCACGCCGTGGCAGGAACTGATCAACGCTTTTACCCTGCAAAACCTCCTCGTGATCGTGACCACCGTGCTGGCGCTGGTCGGCACCGGTTTTTATGTCGGCAAGAAAATCGGTATGCATCCGATTGATGTGGCAATTGTTTCCTGCTGCCAGAGCGGGCAGGGCGGCACCGGCGACGTGGCTATTCTGACTTCCGGTAACCGTATGACGCTGATGCCTTTCGCGCAAATTGCTACCCGCATCGGTGGTGCAATCAACGTTTCTGTCGGATTATTTGTGCTGGCGAAGTTCTTTTCATAATCCCCGTAACAGCCCCTTTCACCGAAGGGGCTGGTTTCACTGAGAAAAAATCCCCAGTCCAAAACTGGACAGAAAATAGCCGGATTATTTCACTTTATCTGGTTATTATTTGCGCACTCAGAGACGAGTCACCCGCCCCGAGAGCCGGTTCCCACGTAAGGAAGAGCATTATTTTTTAACGAAAGAATCCACGCATGTTCCGTATTAAATCTCTTGTTTCTGCCTTACTGCTTCTTGTAGCCGGTTTATTCAGCACCCATTCCTTTGCTTTTGATATGCCTGAAGAGTTTGAGTCTATGGATACCTATAAATTTTTCCATAGCGAGCTTTTTGATGGAAAGGGATCCACCATCACTGCGGTCAACACCGGCAATTCAGAAAATATTAAAAGTGCGCTGCTGGCTGAATATCCGCGCTGGAAAGGGACGCATTATCGCTGGGGCGGAACCACACACAAAGGCATCGATTGTTCGGCGCTGATGCAACATCTCTTCCGGGATTCCCTGCAAAAACGCCTGCCGAGAACCACGTTTCAGCAAATCAGGAACGGCAGAAAAGTGAGTAAAAATAGCCTGAAACCGGGAGATTTAGTCTTTTTCAAAACGTCGCCGGGGGATCGTCATGTCGGCGTGTATGTCGGGGATCATCAGTTTATTCATGCCTCGAAAATTGAAGGCGTCACGATTTCATCACTGGATAATCAGTACTGGGTCGATCATTACGAAACAGCACGACGTTTAGAGCTGATGAGCTAAAAAAAAGGCGGATCCTTTTCAGGATATCCGCCTGTTTTACTTTGAATATTTACTTATCTGATGACGCCTGCCACAGATTCAATTCACCATCCGCCACATGTTTATCAATCGCTGCCAGTTCTTCTGCGGTGAAACGCAGATTGTCCAGCGCCTTGACGTTTTCATCCAGTTGTTCAGGACGGCTGGCGCCAATCAGCACTGACGTCACGCGGTTGTCTTTCAGCAGCCAGCTCAGCGCCATCTGCGCCATCGTCTGTCCGCGCTGTTGCGCCATTTCATTGAGCAACCGCAGGCTGTTCAGGTTTTCCTCAGACAGCATCCTGGCATTCAGCCCGCGCACTTTATTCCCTTCCACCTGCATCCGCGAACCGTCCGGAATACCGTTGAGGTATTTACCGGTCAGCAAGCCCTGCGCCAGCGGCGTAAAGGCAATGCAACCCGCGCCATTTTGTTCCAGCGTATCCAGCAAACCGCTCTTATCGACCCAGCGGTTCAGCAGATTGTAAGAAGGCTGATGAATGAGCAGCGGCACTTTCAGCTCGCGCAGCAGTTCAGCCATTTTCTGTGTACGTTCCGGCGAATAAGATGAAATCCCGACATACAACGCTTTGCCGCTTTGCACGGCATACGCCAGCGCTGCTGCGGTTTCTTCCATCGGCGTTTCTTCATCCACACGGTGTGAATAGAAAATATCGACGTAATCCAGTCCCATGCGTTGCAGGCTTTGATCAAGGCTTGCCAGCAGATATTTGCGTGAACCGCCGGAGCCGTAAGGGCCGGGCCACATGTCATAACCGGCTTTGGTGGAGATAATCAGTTCATCGCGATACGGGGCGAAATCCTGCTTCAGCAAACGACCAAAATTCTCTTCGGCTGAACCCGGAGGCGGGCCGTAGTTATTCGCCAGATCAAAATGAGTGATGCCTAAATCAAAGGCTTTTTGCAGTAATGCGCGCTGGGATTCCAGCTGGCTGACATGGCCGAAGCTGTGCCACAGGCCAAGGGACAGTGCAGGGAGTTTTAAACCGCTCTGACCGCAGCGGCGGAATTGCATGGTTTCATAGCGGGAGGGTGAGGCCTGATACGGCATGATGTTTCCTTCTTTTTAGAGGAAGTAGGGTTATTTTTGAAACACTGTTTTATTGTAACCCTTGAAGAAATAACGGCAACATCAGAAATCCCAGTCCTCGTCTTCGGTATTAACGGCTTTGCCGATCACATATGAAGATCCGGATCCGGAGAAGAAGTCGTGGTTTTCGTCGGCGTTTGGCGATAATGCGGAAAGGATCGCCGGATTCACATCTGCCATGCTGGCCGGGAACAGGGCTTCGTAGCCGAGATTCATCAGCGCTTTGTTGGCGTTGTAATGCAGGAATTTCTTCACGTCTTCGCTCCAGCCTACGCCGTCGTACAGTTCTTCGGTGTAGCGGATCTCGTTGTCGTACAAATCCTGAATCAGATCAAACGCCTGCTCCTTGATCTGACGCTGACGCTCTTCGCTTTCCAGTGCCAGTGCTTTCTGGAATTTATAGCCGATGTAGTAACCGTGAACCGCTTCATCGCGGATGATCAGACGGATCAGATCCGCGGTGTTAGTGAGCTTGGCGCGGCTCGACCAGTACATCGGCAGATAGAAGCCCGAGTAGAACAGGAACGATTCGAGAAACACGCTGGCGACTTTCTTCATCAGCGGATCTTCGCCGTCGTAATACGACAAAATGATCGCCGCTTTATTTTGCAGCGCGACGTTTTCCTCGCTCCAGCGGTAGGCTTCATCCACGTCCACGGTGGCGCACAGTGTCGAGAAAATCGAACTGTAAGAACGCGCATGCACCGCTTCCATAAAGCAGATATTCGAGTAAACCGCTTCTTCGTGTGGCGTCACCGCGTCTTTCATCAATGTGGGGGCGCCGACCACGTTTTGCACGGTATCCAGCAGCGTCAGGCCGGTAAACACGCGGATTGTCAGTTGCTTCTCTTTCGCGCTGAGCGTCGCCCAGGACGGAATATCGTTCGACAATGGCACCTTTTCCGGCAGCCAGAAATTCGAGGTCAGGCGGTTCCACACTTCGAGGTCTTTATCATCCTGGATTTTGTTCCAGTTAATGGCTTTGCTGACCGGTTGCGGTACTAACCTTTGTTTTACTGTGAATGATTTTACTGCGCTCATCTTTTAAGTCCTTTCAATCGGTTACAGCGTGCAAGAAACGCAGCCCTGAACTTCGGTGCCTTCCAGCGCCATCTGGCGCAGACGGATGTAATAAATGGTTTTGATGCCTTTGCGCCAGGCGTAAATCTGCGCTTTATTGATGTCGCGCGTGGAGGCGGTATCGCGGAAGAATAGCGTCAGTGACAACCCCTGATCGACGTGCTGTGTGGCTTCGGCGTAGGTATCAATGATTTTTTCCGGGCCGATTTCGTAGGCATCCTGGTAGTAATCCAGATTGTCATTGGTCATAAACGCCGCCGGATAATACACGCGTCCAATCTTGCCCTCTTTGCGGATTTCTACGCGGGACACAATCGGGTGAATACTCGACGTCGAGTTATTGATGTAAGAAATAGAACCCGTCGGCGGCACCGCCTGTAAATTCTGGTTATACAGCCCGTGCTGCATCACGGAATCTTTCAGCGCCGCCCAGTCTGCGGTAGTCGGAATAGCAATCCCGGCCTCAGAAAACAGTTCGCGCACGCGGTCGGTTTTCGGCTGCCATTTCGCAGCCAGTGCGTCATCGACATATTTATCGAAATAGCGGCCGCTGGCGTAGGTGGAATCTCTGAAACCTTTAAACGACTGCTGGCGCTCGATAGCGATCTGGTTTGAGGCGCGGATCGCATGGAAAGCCACGGTGCAGAAATAGATATTGGTGAAATCCAGACCTTCTTCTGAGCCGTAATAAATACGCTCGCGGCACAGATAACCGTGCAGGTTCATCTGGCCGAGGCCGATGGCGTGCGAATCCTGATTTCCCTGATCGATAGATGGCACCGAACGGATATGGCTCATGTCAGAGACTGCCGTCAGTGCGCGAACCGCCATTTCCACGGTATTGCCGAAATCCGGTGAATCCATCGCCGAGGCGATATTCAGTGAGCCGAGATTACAGGAAATGTCTTTGCCAATTTCCTGATAAGACAGGTCTTCGCCGTACATCGTCGGCGAATTCACCTGCAAAATCTCCGAACACAGGTTGCTCATATTGATGCGACCTTTGATCGGATTGGCGCGGTTCACCGTGTCTTCAAACATCATGTACGGATAGCCGGATTCAAACTGAATCTCCGCCAGCACCTGGAAGAATTCGCGCGCATTGATTTTGCTTTTATGAATGCGTTTGTCATTCACCATCTCGCGGTATTTCTCGCTGATGCTGATTTCAGACATCGGCACGCCGTACACTTTCTCCACGTGATACGGTGAGAACAGGTACATATCTTCGTTGTTCTTCGCCAGTTCGAACGTGATATCCGGAATGACTACACCGAGCGACAGCGTTTTAATCCGGATTTTTTCGTCGGCGTTTTCGCGCTTAGTATCGAGGAAACGCAGAATATCCGGGTGATGAGCGTTCAGATACACCGCGCCCGCGCCCTGACGCGCGCCGAGCTGATTGGCGTAAGAGAAGGCATCTTCCAGCATCTTCATGATAGGAATAACGCCGGAAGACTGGTTTTCGATGCGCTTGATCGGCGCGCCCACTTCACGGATGTTGGTCAGCATAAAGGCCACGCCGCCGCCGCGTTTGGAGAGCTGTAAGGCCGAGTTGACCGAGCGACCGATAGATTCCATGTTGTCTTCAATACGTAACAGGAAACAGGACACCAGTTCGCCGCGCTGTTTTTTGCCGCAGTTGAGGAATGTCGGCGTTGCCGGCTGGAAGCGGCCGGAAATGATCTCATCAACAAAATGGCGGGCGAGCTGAATATCGCCGCGTGCCAGCGTCATCGCCACCATACACACGCGATCTTCATAACGCTCCAGGTAGCGTTTGCCGTCAAAGGTTTTCAGCGTGTAGCTGGTGTAATACTTGAATGCGCCCAAAAAGGTCTGGAAGCGGAATTTTTTGGCGTAAGCCTGTTTGAATAACGCTTTAATATCGTCAAAGGCGTACTGATCCAGCACGGCGGCTTCGTAATAGCCTTCTTCCACCAGATAACGCAGTTTCTCCGCCAGATTATGGAAAAACACCGTGTTTTGATTGACGTGTTGCAGGAAGTATTGGCGCGCGGCCAGGCGGTCTTTATCAAACTGGATCTGGCCGTTAGCGTCGAACAGATTCAGCATCGCGTTAAGCGCGTGATAATCCGGGCTGCTGGTGCCGGGGTCGGTAATTGCTAGTTCTGTCGCTGCCAAAATTCTGTTACTCCCTGTCTGACCTTTGCAACGTCTTCCGGCGTTCCCAGCAATTCAAAGCGGTACAGGTAAGGCACCTGACACTTCTGGGAAATAATCTCACCGGCAATGCAATACGCTGCGCCGAAGTTGGTGTTACCGGCGGCGATAACGCCGCGGATGAGTGAACGGTTATGTTCATCGTTCAGAAAACGGATCACTTGTGTCGGCACCGCGCCTTTGGCCGATCCGCCGCCGTAGCTCGGCACCACCAAAATATACGGTGTGTCGACACGCAATTTTTCAGGCTGACGATCTATCGGGATGCGGATCGCCGGCAATCCCGTTCTGCCGACGAAGCGATGGGTGTTTTCTGAACTGCTGGAAAAATAGACCAACGGATTCATCCGCCGGTCCTCAGAACGCGTTCTGAAGCTGGCGCAGGGCGCTGATTTTGTCCGGACGGAAACCAGACCAGTGGTCGTCACCGGCTACAATCACCGGAACCTGCTGATAACCCATCGCACGAACCTGCCCGAGAGCCTGCTCATCCTGAGTCAAATCGACAACTTCGTAGGCGATGCCTTGTTTATCTAATGCACGGTAAGTCGCGTTGCACTGGACACAGTCTGGTTTACTGTAAATAATAATGCTCATGATTCGTATTTCCATCTAGTAAGAAATCAGAGACAATTTTTGCCTGCCCGCTGCGCGGCTGTTTCAGCCGGGGGAAAGGCGCGAGAGTCGGTGCCATCGTGGCGTTTCGATGGACTGAATACTAGATGTGGTGATTTAAATTTTCAACCACACAATATGTAGATTTTCTAAATTTGCTTATTGCAAAAACGGCAAAGCCCGCAGGCAGCGGGCTGGAGAGGGGAAACTTTTTTTAGTTTAATTTTTAAGCGGTCGGATTACTGGCGCATACCCACTGCGAGGCGGTTAAACGCATTCATCAGACCGATGGCGAAGGTCAGTTCTGAGATTTCCACGTCGCTGAATTGTGCTTTCAGTGGCTCAAAGGCGTTATCCGGTGCGCCGGTAGCGGCAATCAGAGTGAGTGATTCAGCCCAGGCCAGCGCCGCGCGTTCACGCTCAGAATACGCGTGGCTGACCTGCCAGCCCGCCAGCTGATCCAGTTTGGTCTGCGCGACGTCCATTTTGCGCAACGCTTTAGAGTGCATATCCAGACAATATGCACAGCCGTTAATTTGCGAAACACGCAGGAAAGCCAGTTCGATAATCACGTTATCCAGCGGACCGTTTTCCAGCGCGCTGAGCGCCGCTTTCATCGGTTCCATCACCGAAGAAGACAGGGAATAGTAAGGCAGGCGAAGTGCAGTCATGATGATTTCCTCTGGGAGATATTGGAGTAAACAGTGACGCACCGTGCGTCTCAATGACCGTAACTTTACGCCTCGCATGGTCTATACTACAGGGCCATAAAATACATATTTAAACAGGTCATGATGCGCGGCTTCAGTCTTTCCTTTCAGCTCGATCCCCGGCACAAAGAACCGCTTTACCGCCAGATTTATCAGCGGGTAAAACAGGCGATCATGGCAGGACAGCTTAAACGCGGCAGCCGTGTGCCGTCGGTGCGGGCGCTAGCCAGTGAACTCGGCGTGGCGCGCGCCACGGTGGAAAATGCCTATGGCCTGCTGATGGCGGAAGGCTTTTTGCAAAGCCGCGGACAGGCCGGAACAGTGGTCAGCGCGCCGGAAAGTTTATCCTCCCCCGAGCCAGCGCCGGTCAGAAAAGACGCCGGACGTAAGCCCATCAACCCGATGTTGCCTTCTGTTTCTTCCCTTCCTTTCCAGCTCGGACTTCCGGCGCTGGATGCGTTCCCGCGTGCTATCTGGTCGCGCATTGTCTCAAGGCAAATCCGGCACACCGGCATGAATGATTTAGGCCATCCGCCGCTGGCGGGTACAGACGTTTTACGCCACGCGGTTGCCCGTTATCTGCAGCTTTCCCGCGGATTTACCTGCCGTCCGGAACAGATATTTATCTGCGGCGGCTATGCGCCGGTACTGGATTTGATCATCGGCAGTCTGCTGCAAGCGGGCGACGGCGTCTGGCTGGAAAACCCCGGTTATCCGGTTACGCAGGCATTTTTCCGTGCGGCAGGTGCGGTTGCCATGCCGGTGAACGTGGATGAGGAGGGCATGAATGTGCCGCAGGCGGTGAAGCAGTATCCAGACGCACGTTTTGCCGTTGTTACGCCCGCGCACCAAAGCCCAACCGGTGTGACCATGAGTTTAGGGCGGCGCATGGCGCTGCTGGACTGGGCAGCACAGCAACAGGCATGGATTATTGAAGATGATTACGACAGCGAGTTCCGTTATCACGGCCAGCCTTTGCCTTCGCTGAAAAGTCTCGATACGCAGGGGAGGGTGATTTACGCCGGAACGTTCAGCAAAGTGATGTTCCCGGCGCTTCGCTGCGGCTATGTGGTGGTGCCGGAAAGTCTGGTGGAAAAAATCGAGGCGTATTGCCCGCTGCGAATTTGCGGCACGCCGCCGTTGGTGCAAAGCAGTATCGCGGAGTTCATCGAACAGGGACATTTCTACCGGCATCTGAAACGGATGCGCCAGCTTTATGCTGAACGCCGTGGTTATCTCGAGCAGGCGCTGGCGGCGCAGTTTCCGGCCGAAGTGTTACGCGTGAATCAGCAGGTCGGCGGGATCCAGTTATCCGCCAGCCTGAATACCCGTCTGGATGACGCGCTGATCGCCAAAAATGCCCGTGAACAGGGGCTGGCGGTGCAGGCGCTTTCCGACTGGCAGGTTGAGCGGCGTGAGCGTGGCGAAGCGTTACGCCCGAACGGTTTGCTGATGGGATTTCCTAATATCAGTTCACAGGAGCAGGCGGACGAACTGGTGCAGCGGCTGGAGGGGGTGATTTCTGGTTTCCTGAAATAGAAAACGGAGCCCGAAGGCTCCGTCGTCTTTTTAGCAATTGCGCGGCAATGAGGGAGCCACGCGGATGTTTCAGCTTTTTAAGGCATATTCCCGACACAGGAGTGAAACATCACTAATTGCCTTTTTTGTTAGCGACGTCCCAGCAGGACACCAATAACAATACCGATTGCCGCACCGGCACCGACGCCATACCACGGATTATCTTTCACATAATCATTGGCTGTAGCCGCCGCATCACGTGCCTGCTGGCTAATTTTATCGGTGTTGAAACGTGCACGCGTATCACGCAGAACGCCCTGTGCTTTGCTGCGGAGTTTATCCAATTCATCCTTGGATTTATCGCCTGCAGACTGAAGTACTTCATCCAGCGTATCCGCCAGCAGGGTTACGTCCTGATTGATATTTTTTTCTACTTTATCTGTTTTCTTAAACATTCCGTCTCTCCTTGTGTGACTGTTGGATTAAGCATAGACCATAATGTCGTACCAGATGGTTCTTTAAGGACAAAGACCTGTGATGATGGGGCTTTTCAGGCCATGACCCTGTGGCAGCAAGTCAGGCGGGGCGCGGGCTGACGTGATACGTCTCAGATTTCTCTGCAAAACAAAATCTGCGTTACAGCCAATAACATTTTTAGCCCGTTTCGAGGCTAAAACCTGTTTATACTGTTGATTCCACTCTCAGTGATCTCATTTTCGGGTCCGCCCATGTCTTTAAGTACGCTTCGTTCTAACGCTCTGCTCAATAAACGCATTTTGTCGTTCATGCTGTTTACCTTCGTTGTCTATCTGACCATCGGCTTACCGCTCGCCGTCTTGCCGGGCTTTGTGCATAACACGCTGGGATACAATTCGGTGCTGGCCGGACTGGTGATTAGCGTTCAGTATTTTTCGACGCTCATCAGCCGCCCGCATGCCGGGCGTTACGCGGATATGCTTGGGCCAAAACGGGTGGTGATTTTTGGTCTGATTTGCTGCGGGATGAGTGGCGTGTTTTACGCGATTGCCTTCTGGTTTGCTGCTTATCCGCTGGCGAGCCTGCTATTACTTTGTCTGGCACGCGTTTTCTTAGGCGTAGGCGAAAGCTTCGGCAGCACCGGAACCACCTTGTGGGGGATTGGCGCGGTGGGTGCGAAACATACGGCGCGGGTGATCTCGTGGAACGGTGTGGCTACCTATGGCGCGATGGCTGTCGGAGCGCCGCTCGGGGTATTGCTCAATCATGCTTACGGGCTGATGGGCGTAGCCGTTCTGATTATTGTCGCTGCTGCATTTGCCGCCATTCTTGCCTGTATGAAAGCGGCGATTTCTGTCACCGCCGGTAAACGTATTGCCTTTAAAGCGGTGGTCGGACGCATCTGGCTTTACGGACTGGGGCTGGGTTTCGGCACGATCGGGTTCGGCGTTATCGCCACCTTTATCACGCTGTATTACGCCGATAAAGGCTGGAGCGGGGCGGCGTTCACGCTCACTTTATTCAGCCTCGGATTTGTTGGCGCGCGTCTGATTTTCGGCAATATGATTAATCGCTTTGGCGGCCTGCGCGTGTCACTGGTTTCGTTTGTGTTTGAAGTGGCGGGGCTGCTGATGATCTGGCTGGGGCACGATCCGCTTTCTGTGCAGTTTGGCGCGTTCCTTACCGGTTCCGGCTTCTCGCTGATTTTCCCTGCGCTGGGCGTGGAGGCGGTAAAACAGGTGCCGCCGCAAAATCAGGGCACGGCGCTGGGCTTATATTCTGCATTTTTAGATCTCGGCCTGGGGATCACCGGACCGGTTGCCGGACTGATTATTTCGCATCTGGGCACGCCCTCTATTTATCTGGCGGCAGCTTTTATGGTCGTGGTCGCCTGGTTACTGACACTCAAAATATGGCTGCAAAACGGGCGTCAGACTCAGACTGAATAACCATTTTACAGTGTGAATGCTGAGTGTAGATAAATCCTAAATACGCCAAAATTTGGGATAAACGCATTGTCTGGCAGAGTTATTGCGGTAAGGTCGCCTTGCGGTTAAAGAAGCGAGGAGCAACCATGTATTTACGGCCAGATGAAGTGGCACGCGTTTTAGAAACATCAGGTTTTGAACGCGATTTTATTGATGATAAAGCTTACGGTTATCGCCGGGGCGAGCATTATGTGTATGTAAACCGGGAAGCGCGGTTTGGCCGGACTGCCCTGGTAATACACCCGGCGCTGAAAGAGCGCAGTGAACGATTTGCAGAACCTACGGCATCTTTTCGCAGCAGCGATGCGTACAAGAATTTCCCGCTGGATGTTTCCAGCGACAACGAAACCTATTATGGAATTTGCCACGGTTTCAGTTCGCGTCAGATTCTGGCGAGCTATCTGGATAATGTATTCAGATAATCAGGCAGGTCGATCTGATAAGAAAAAGCCGCTGTATCAGCGGCTTTTTTGCGTCTATACCAGATGAATTTGGTTATACGTCTGATTGTAGTCGCGGCGAAACTGCGCCAGTTCGAAAGGTTCGATATCCAGTTCAGCGAAATAAAACAACGCCAGTTCGGCGTGTTCGCTGCTCAGCTGTGGCGGTAAATGCGCGCGCACCAGAATATTACGCCAGCGGATGATATTTTCTTCTGAGGCATCTTTAATAAAGGTCTGATAAATAAACACAACGTAGGCAGCCTTGCGGATCTCTTCAGCGTATCCACCGCTTATTGAGCGGATAAACATCTGACTTTGTCGTTTGCCCATTTCCAGCAGCATTGAATCAATATAAACCGGCTTAATTTTCAACAGACTGGCGAGAGACGCGTTCGCTTTACGGGTGTCTGCCGTCATAAACCAATAACCCACAATAAAAACCACAACAATTGCAGCAAGCATAATCCATATCATTCTGGACTCTGGCCTCCGGCCTTTTCTGGCGTGATGTGAAAGGTGCATGCAACACCCGATGTGGGGAGTTTATCTGCTAATGACAGGAAATACGTGAAGGAGTGACAAAGAATTTGCGCCCGCTTCGCAGAATGTCATTGTAAGGTCATGGGATATTGATTAAATCAGATAAAAAGTGTGAACCATTAAAGGAGTAACGGATGGCCAGAAACATTGAAATTAAAGCCAGAATTGATGATTTTTCAGCGATGTATGAAAAACTTGCTCTGCTTGCCGACGGCTTGCCGGACATCATTGATCAGGACGATACCTTTTTTATCTGCCCGCACGGACGACTTAAATTACGCACTTTTTCGCCTGTTCGCGGTGAACTGATTTTCTATCAGCGTCCGGATCAGGCAGGCCCGAAAACCAGTTTCTACCAGCTGACCGAAACTCAGGATCCCGACAGTCTGCGTGAAACTCTGACGCTGGCTTACGGCGCTGCCGGGCGGGTCATCAAACAGCGGACGTTATTTATGACCGGCCAGACCCGTTTGCATCTCGATCGGGTCAAACATCTTGGGGATTATCTTGAGTTTGAAGTGGTGCTGGATGAGAGCGAAACGCCGGAACAGGGCATTGCGATTGCTGAGGATTTACTGGAAAAGTTAGGCATTGAGCGGCAGGAACTGGTCGATCAGGCTTATGTTGATTTGCTCAATGCCAAAGGCAAACACCCTCACGATTAAGTGAATAATCACCGCCTTGCGGATCGAAGGCGGTGATGCCAGTTACTGTTACTTCGTTTCTTCCAGCGAATACGGCAATGGCTGAATGCTCAGCTGACTGGTGGCATCTTCACGCACACGCAGATTAGCGTCGGCTTCAAGGTCATTATTCAGCACCGCCTGAACCCAAACCGTGCCGTCGCTGAGCTGAACGGCCGCCAGAACGGTACCGGTACGACGCCAGTTTTCCCCGAGTTGCAATTCAAGGTCATCTGCCGGAGCGGGCACTTTGCTCGCCTTGCCGGACAACCAGTAAAGCGCGCGTTTATTGGCGCCACGGTATTTTGCTCGCGCTACCATTTCCTGACCGGCGTAACAGCCCTTGGTAAAACTGATGCCCTCGAGCGCCTGAATGTTGGTCGCCTGAGGAATAAACTGAACGGCGTTTGGTGTATCAATCACCGGGAAACCGGCTTCGATATCCAGCGCCAGCCATTGCTGACTGTCGTTACGCTGCGCCTGCTCGCCTAATTCTTCGACCACCTGACGGGCTTTTTCCGGGCTGGTCACAATCAGATAACGTTCTGCCGGCAGGGAGAAATGCAGCAGGGTGGTTTCATCCTGTTGCACGACCTGTTGCTCTGCCGTTGGCAATGTTGAAAAGAGACCTGTCAGTGCGGCGCTGGCCTGAAAACCTGCCACGCCGAGCAATACGACGTCGTCGTCAGCCGTGAACGTCACTTTAGAGAACACCGCGTATTTCTTCATTTCGGTTAACTGAGTGTCGCGCAAATTACGACGCTCAATAAACGCCATACCGTCGCCACGTTTGAACAGACGAAGGTTACTCCACATTTTTCCTTTCGCGTCACAATGCGCGCAAAGAACGTGGCTGTCGGCTGCCAGCGCATCGACATCCACAGTGACCTGACCTTGCAGGTACTTCATGGTGTCTGCGCCGGTCATGGTTACCAGCGCCCAGTCTTCCAGAGAGATCAACGTCAGCGGCAGATGAGACGACGCTGAAGGTTTTTGCGGTGGAAAGGGAAATTCGTTAGCCATTTTCTAATCCCGGTCAATGAAATGTGACTGATACCTCATGGTAAAAGAGCCCACCCGCTTTGAAAACAGTTATTGGTGCCTTTTACGGGATGCCTTCCAGAGAATGTAAAACATCCGACAGGTTTACAGCAGGTTTTACGGCACATCACGTAGATTGACAAAACAGGGCACTGAAAAGTTACGTTGCTTGACGTGCCGCTGGTAGAATCATCGCAGACATAAAGAAACTCACGTTCTGTATCCCAACAAAGAGCCTTGTTATGGAAAGCAAAAATCAACTGGATATTAATAACCGTTCCCGAGTTCACTGGGCCTGCCGCCGTGGTATGCGCGAGCTGGATATTTCTATCATGCCGTTTTTCGAGCATGAATATGATTCGCTGAGTGAGGCCGACAAAGAGGTGTTTGTCCGCCTGCTCACCTGCGATGACCCAGATTTGTTCAACTGGCTGATGAATCACGGCGAGCCAAACGATACCGAATTACAACGCATGGTTGCCCTTATTCAGACGCGAAACAAAGCCCGTGGCCCTGTGGCGATGTGATCTCAGGGTGTCCTGGCGCAGTCAGCTTTTCTCACTGGGATGTTACGGTGCGGTGATGCTGATGATTTTGCTGGCACCCTGGCCTGCGGGTTACTGGCCTGTCTGGATGACGCTGCTGTTGCTGGTGCTGTTTGAATGCATTCGTAGTCAGCGGCGTATCACGGCACGTACGGGTGAAATTGTACTGACTGATGATTACCGTCTTTTGTGGCGCGGTCATGAATGGCAGATTAAACACCCGGTGTGGATGATAAGTCACGGCGCGTTGCTTTCACTGCGTCGGGAGAAACTCAAAGGCGGTCTGGCGCAGGCAATGCGCAGCAGAAGGCAGCGTTTGTGGCTGGCCTCGGACAGCATGAGTCAGGAAGAGTGGCGGCATTTGCGCCAGATACTGCTGAATACTCATCCGCGAAGCCCGGCAAAACCGGGCTGAAGTTGCGGCGTACCTGTTGCGGATGGCGAGGTGTTACAGCAGGGCGTCCATTTCCAGCAGGATTTGCTCGCACCACTGTTGCAGGCGCTCTTCGGTGAGATCAAACTGATTCACATCGTCGAGTGCCAGTCCGACGAAATGTTTGCCATCGGCACTTAGCGGTTTCGGGCTGGTAAATTCAAAGCCTTCAGTCGGCCAGAAACCGATAAAGCGAACTCCCAGCGGCACCAGCTGATGGTAAAGCATCCCAAGCGCGTCAAGGAACCATTCGCCGTAGCCGAGCTGGTCGCCCATACCGTACATGGCAACAATTTTGCCGCGTAATTTAAGCGTAGGAAGTTGATTCCAGACGGCTTCCCAGTCTTCCTGAATTTCGCCGAAATCCCATGTCGGGATGCCGAGGATCAGGATGCTGTAGTCTTCCATCACATCAGGATCAACATCTTTAATGTTGTGCAAATCAACCAGTTCTTCGCCCAGAATGTCGCGAATTTTTTCCGCAGCCATTTCGGTGTAACAGGTGCTGGAACCGTAGAAAAGTCCAATTTTCATGCTTGTTGCCATAACGTCATAAGAATACGAATGGCAGGCAGTGTAGCAGATTTGGATGCATGAAAGGCATAATGGCTGGCGCAGTATGTGCTCAGGAAACAGGAGTCGGAATGCCAAAACAAGATAATGTGAACACTCAGGATGTGACCTCTGAGCAGGCTCTGCAAGCGGTGAATCAGGCGGATCAGAGCCTGACAGAACAGTTTCTGGATATGCTGTGGATTGAGCGGAATCTCGCAGAAAATACGCTCTCGTCTTACCGGCAGGATCTGAAATCTCTGCTGGGCTGGCTGCATCACAATAAGACCGATTTGCTGCATGTCAGTGCGGAAGATTTGCAGTCTTTCCTTTCCGAACGTATTGAAGGTGGTTACAAAGCCACCAGTTCGGCGCGGTTGCTCAGCGCGATGCGCCGTTTGTTCCAGTATATGAACCGCGAATCTGTACGTCAGGATGACCCGACAGCTTTGCTGTCTTCGCCAAAATTACCGCAGCGGCTGCCGAAAGATCTCAGTGAAGCGCAGGTCGATGCGTTACTGGCTTCGCCAAGTGTGGATGTTCCCCTGGAATTGCGCGATAAAGCCATGCTCGAACTGCTGTACGCCACCGGGTTGCGTGTTTCTGAACTGGTCGGGCTGACGCTCAGTGATCTGAGCCTGCGGCAGGGAGTGGTGCGGGTTATCGGTAAAGGGAATAAAGAACGCCTGGTGCCGATGGGCGAGGAAGCGGTGTACTGGATCGAGAATTATTTCGAGCACGGCAGACCGTGGCTGCTCAACGGTCAGTCGCTGGATATCGTCTTCCCGAGTAACCGCGCGCAGCAAATGACGCGTCAGACGTTCTGGCATCGTATCAAACACTATGCGATCCTTGCGGGCATTGATGCGGAACGTTTGTCACCCCACGTTCTGCGCCACGCTTTCGCCACTCACTTACTAAACCACGGTGCGGATCTGCGCGTGGTGCAAATGTTGTTAGGTCACAGTGACTTATCAACCACTCAAATTTACACCCATGTAGCGACTGAACGACTCAAACAGCTACATCAACAACATCATCCCCGCGCGTAACACGCCGGAGAGAAAGGACGACATGATGAAAAAAGGTTTACTGCTGCTGACATTCCTGACTGCGTGTATGAGCTCCGCGGTCCATGCTGACGATGCAGCAATCAAAGCCACGCTGGGCAAACTGGGTATGAGCAATGCCGAGGTACAGCCTACGCCGGTAAAAGGCCTGAGCGCTGTTTCCACCGACAGCGGCACGATTTATATCACTGAAGATGGCAAGCATGTTTTGCAGGGGCCGATGTATGACGTCAGCGGCACTCATCCGGTCAACGTGACCAACAAAGCGCTGGTGAAAAAGCTGGATGCGCTGCAAAACGAGATGATCATCTACAAAGCTAAAAACGAAAAACATGTGATTACGGTATTTACCGACATCACCTGCGGCTATTGCCACAAACTTCATCAGCAGATGCAAGAGTATAACGATCTCGGGATTACCGTGCGTTATCTGGCGTTTCCGCGTCAGGGGCTGAATTCTAAAACTGAGAAAGACATGCAGTCGATCTGGTGTACAGGCAACCGCAAAACCAGTTTTGATGCGGCAATGCGTGGTGATGACATCACATCAGCGACCTGCAAAACCAGCGATATAGCGAAACACTTTGAGCTGGGCGTGCAGTTTGGCGTCACCGGCACGCCGGCTGTGGTGCTGGCAGACGGTACTTTGATCCCTGGCTATCAGCCGCCAAAAGAAATGGCCGCCATGCTTGATCAGCAGGATCCTTCACATAAAACGGGTGGTTGATTTTTCGTGACCTTGCAGACTCAACTTCGCCGCCGTGAGGCAGCGACTGGCGTGGAACTTCCCGCCGATCTTTCCCCTTTGTTGCGCCGTTTATACCTCGCCCGGGGCGTGAAAGAAAGTCAGGAACTTGAGCGCAGCGTGCGCGGAATGCTGCCTTATCAGCAACTCGACGGCATTGATACTGCTGTCGCGTTATTGCAAAAAGCGCTGGCTGAACGTCTGCGTATTATTATCGTCGGTGATTTTGATGCGGATGGCGCAACCAGCACCGCGCTGACGCTGTTGTCTTTACGCAGCATGGGCTGCGGGAATCTGGATTATCTGGTACCTAACCGTTTTGAAGACGGCTATGGCCTCAGCCCGGAAGTCGTCGAACAGGCAGCGTCACGCGGCGCAGAGCTGATCCTGACCGTTGATAACGGTATTTCATCTCATGCAGGCGTCACGCTCGCCCATGAAAAGGGCATTCAGGTGCTGGTCACCGATCACCACTTGCCAGGCGAAACGTTGCCGGATGCCGAAGCGATTATTAACCCGAATCTGGTCGGCTGCGAGTTTCCGTCTAAATCGCTGGCGGGCGTCGGCGTAGCGTTCTATCTGATGCTGGCGTTACGCAGTGCTTTACGTGACAGCGGCTGGTTCGAGCAAAACGGTCTGGCGATCCCTAATCTGGCGGAACATCTGGATCTGGTGGCGCTGGGAACAGTGGCGGATGTTGTGCCGCTTGATGCTAATAACCGCATCATGGTGTATCAGGGGCTGAACCGTATCCGTGCCGGAAAATGCCGGGCGGGGATCCGCGCGCTGCTCGAAGTGGCGGGGCGCGAAGCCCGCACATTGTGCGCCAGCGATTTAGGTTTCGCGCTCGGGCCACGGCTCAATGCCGCCGGACGTCTTGATGATATGTCGGTGGGCGTGGCGCTTTTACTCAGCGAAGATATCGGTCAGGCGCGTGCGCTGGCCAGTGATCTGGATGCGCTGAACCAGACCCGACGTGAAATAGAGCAGGGCATGCAGGTTGAAGCGCTGGCGCTGTGCGACAAACTCGAGCGCAGCACCGACGCGCTGCCGTTTGGGCTTGCGATGTACCATCCGGAATGGCATCAGGGCGTGGTCGGTATTCTGGCATCGCGACTGAAAGAGCGTTTCAACCGGCCGGTGATTGCGTTTGCTCCCGCAGGCGATGGCATTCTGAAAGGCTCCGGCCGTTCTATTGCGGGTTTGCACATGCGAGATGCGCTGGAACGTCTCGATACGCTTAATCCCGGTCTGATGATGAAATTCGGCGGGCATGCGATGGCTGCCGGTTTGTCGCTGGAAGAAAGCAAGTTCGACGAATTTCGTGACAAGTTCGCCGAACTGGTCGGTGAATGGCTGGATCCTTCACATCTTGAAGGCGTGGTGTGGTCGGATGGCGAATTGTCGGCTCATGAACTGACAATAGATACGGCTGAAATGCTGCGTGACGGTGGTCCGTGGGGACAGGCGTTTCCTGAACCGACGTTTGACGGCACCTTCCGCATCCTGCAACAAAAACTGCTGAAAGAACGCCATCTCAAACTGATGATCGAACCGGTCGGCGGAGGCCCGCTGCTCGACGGTATCGCCTTTAACATTGATCCGACGTTTTGGCCGGACAGCAGTATCCGCGAAGTGCAGCTGGCGTACCGGCTGGATATCAATGAATTTCGGGGAAATCGCAGCGTTCAGTTGATCATCGAACATTTATGGCCGAAATAAGCGATTTTCACCCGCAATAAACCCTGCAAAAAAACGGCTCGTTGCTATAAAAAGACCGCTAATTCCGTTAGAATCGGCGGTTCGAATGGCATTGGGCCAACTCCGAATCTAACGTAAGACGCGAAAAATCATGTTTGAAATTAATCCGGTTAAGAACCGCATTCAGGACCTGTCCGAGCGGACAGTCGTTCTTCGGGGGTATCTTTGACTATGATGCCAAGAAAGAACGCCTCGAAGAAGTAAACGCCGAGCTGGAACAGCCGGACGTCTGGAACGAGCCAGAACGCGCACAGGCGCTGGGCAAAGAACGTTCCTCTCTGGAAGCTATTGTTGAAACCATCGATGAGTTGTTGCAGGGCGCGGAAGATGTGACCGGCCTGCTTGAACTGGCTGTTGAAGCCGACGATGAAGACACGTTCAACGAAACGGTTGCCGAACTCGATGTACTGACCGCCAAACTTGAACAGCTGGAATTCCGCCGCATGTTCTCCGGCGAATACGATAACGCGAGCTGCTATCTCGATATCCAGGCGGGTTCCGGTGGTACGGAAGCGCAGGACTGGGCGAGCATGCTGCTGCGTATGTATTTGCGCTGGGCAGAAGCTAAAGGTTTCAAAACAGAAGTTATCGAAGAATCTGACGGTGAAGTGGCAGGGCTTAAATCTGCAACCATCAAGATTATCGGTGATTACGCGTTCGGCTGGCTGCGTACAGAAACCGGCGTTCATCGCCTGGTGCGTAAAAGCCCGTTCGACTCCGGTGGCCGTCGCCATACGTCTTTCAGTTCCGCGTTTGTGTATCCGGAAGTGGATGATGATATCGAAATCGAAATTAACCCTGCCGACCTGCGTATCGACGTATACCGCGCGTCCGGTGCGGGTGGTCAGCACGTCAACAAAACGGAATCTGCGGTACGTATTACCCACCTTCCGACCAACATTGTGACTCAGTGTCAGAACGACCGCTCCCAGCATAAAAACAAAGATCAGGCCATGAAGCAGATGCGTGCGAAGCTTTATGAGTATGAGATGCAAAAGAAAAATGCGGATAAACAGCAGCTGGAAGACAACAAGTCTGACATCGGCTGGGGCAGCCAGATTCGTTCTTACGTGCTGGACGATTCCCGTATCAAAGATTTACGCACGGGCGTCGAAACGCGAAATACGCAGGCCGTACTGGATGGCGACCTGGATAAATTCATTGAGGCAAGTTTGAAAGCCGGGTTATGAGGAACCAAAATGTCTGAGCAACAACCAGCAGCGCAAAGCGCAGAAAACGTACCAGATCTTAACAACGAGCTGAAAGCTCGTCGTGAGAAGCTGGCTTTACTGCGTGAATCCGGTATCGCTTTCCCTAACGATTTCCGTCGTGACAGCATCTCTGATGAATTGCATGCGAAATATGGCGAAAAGACCAACGAAGAACTGGAAGCATTAAACATCGAAGTCACCGTCGGTGGCCGTATGATGACCCGCCGTATCATGGGCAAGGCATCTTTTGTGACCTTGCAAGATGTCGGCGGCCGTATCCAGCTTTACGTTGCGCGTGATGACCTTGCGGAAGGCATCTACAACGAGCAATTCAAGAAATGGGACCTGGGCGATATCCTGGGTGCGACCGGTAAACTGTTCAAAACCAAGACCGGCGAACTGTCGATCCATTGTTCTGAACTGCGTCTGCTGACCAAAGCACTGCGTCCGTTGCCGGATAAATTCCATGGCCTGCAGGATCAGGAAGCGCGTTACCGTCAGCGTTATCTCGACCTGATCGCTAACGAAGATTCCCGTAAGACCTTCAAAATCCGTTCTCAGATCATGTCTGGCATCCGCAGCTTCATGGTGGAAAACGGCTTCATTGAAGTCGAAACCCCGATGATGCAGGTGATCCCTGGTGGCGCAGCGGCACGTCCGTTCATCACCCACCACAATGCCCTCGACATCGACATGTACCTGCGTATCGCGCCGGAACTGTATCTGAAGCGTTTGGTTGTTGGTGGCTTCGATCGCGTATTCGAAATCAACCGTAACTTCCGTAACGAAGGCGTTTCTCCGCGTCACAACCCAGAGTTCACCATGATGGAACTCTACATGGCGTACGCGGATTACAAAGACCTTATCGTTCTGACTGAAACCCTGTTCCGCACGCTGACTGAATCCGTTCTGGGCAGCAGCGTTGTGCAGTACGGCGACCAGACTTTCGATTTCGGCAAGCCTTTCGCCAAGCTGACCATGCGCGAAGCGATCTGCAAATACCGTCCGGAAACTCATGTTGCTGATCTCGACGATCTGGCTAAAGCGACCGCTATCGCAGAATCTATCGGCATCAAAATCGAGAAGAGCTGGGGCCTGGGCCGTATCGTGACCGAGATCTTCGAAGAAACCGCTGAAGCACAGTTGATCCAGCCAACCTTCATTACCGAGTATCCGGCAGAAGTTTCTCCGCTGGCGCGCCGTAATGACGAGAACCCTGAAATCACTGACCGTTTCGAATTCTTCATCGGCGGCCGTGAAATCGGTAACGGCTTCTCTGAGCTGAACGATGCAGAAGACCAGGCACAGCGTTTTGCTGATCAGGTTTCTGCGAAAGATGCAGGCGACGACGAAGCGATGTTCTACGACGAAGACTACGTAACAGCGCTGGAACACGGCCTGCCACCGACTGCCGGTCTGGGCATTGGTATCGACCGTATGGTTATGCTGTTCACCAACAGCCACACCATCCGCGACGTTATCCTGTTCCCGGCAATGCGTCCGCAGACACAAAAATAAGTTTCATCAGAAACCACAAAAGGGCGCTCCGGCGCCCTTTTTCATGCCGCAGATCACGCCATACGCTAACTGCTTAAAACTCCAGCGTTTATCCGCAATCACGCCTTGCTCCGCCGTCGTAACCGGTTATAATGCCAGTCGCACACCGATGCGGGTGTAGTTCAATGGTAGAACGGCAGCTTCCCAAGCTGCATACGAGGGTTCGATTCCCTTCACCCGCTCCATTACGTCTTCCAGTAACATCCCATAAAGTCCTCTAAACCCAGTAAATACGCGGCCTTAACCCCTGTTTCGCTCTAAGTACGTCCTCTGCTATCTGTTGTAATGTACCCATATCTGGGGGTATATATGGGGGTATCAGAATGTACCCCCTGCAAAAGTACCCCCAGCAGGGCGCTGTTCACCTTGCGAGATACCCCCAGATGAAACTCAATGCCAGACAGGTAGAGACCTCCAAGCCGAAAGAGAAAGCCTACAAGCTGGCCGATGGCGGCGGGCTGTTCCTTTTGGTTAATCCGAACGGCTCACGATACTGGCGCATGAAGTACCGGATAGATGGCAAAGAGAAATTGCTGGCCGTGGGGGTATATCCTGAAATCACTCTGGCTGACGCCCGGCGAATCCGAGACGATGCTAAAAAACTGGTCAATGCGGGCGGCGATCCCAGTCAGAATAAAAAACAGGTCAAGCTTGCCCGACAGGGTGATGCCTCCAATACCTTTGAGCAGATTGCGCGTGAATGGTATGCGCGTCGTTATGACCGCTGGTCTGATTCTTATCGCACTGAAATGCTCAAGACCTTTGAGGCTGATGTTTTCCCGGTGATTGGTCACCGGCCAATCGGTGAAATCAAACCGCTTGAACTGATGACCGTACTTACCAAGCTGGAGAAACGCGGCGCTACGGAGAAAATGCGCAAAGTGCGCCAGCGCTGTGGTGAAGTCTGGAAGTACGCAATCATTACTGGCCGTGCTGAATATAACCCAGCGCCAGATCTCGCCAGCGCCATGACGCCGCACAAACGCGAAAATTATCCGCACCTGATCGCCTCTGAAATGCCTGATTTTTTACGGACGCTGAACGGTTATACCGGCAGTCAGTTGGTAAAGCTGGCCGTCCGCTTACTTATTTTAACCGGCACACGCCCCGGAGAACTGCGGCAGGCGAAATGGTCAGAGTTTGATTTTGAGAAAGCTGTCTGGGAAATACCTGCCGAACGCATGAAAATGCGCCGCCCTCATGTTGTGCCGCTCTCCCGACAGGCTATTGAGATCCTGAACCAGTTGCGCCCGATGACTGAGCGTTACGGTTTGGTTTTCATTGGCCGGGTTCAGACCAGCAAGCCGATCAGCGAAATGACCATGAATGTTTTAATGCGCCGTATCGGCTACGGTGGACGTGCCACCGGCCACGGATTCCGCCATACCATGAGCACCATCTTGCATGAGCAGGGTTTTAACACTGCATGGATTGAACTCCAACTGGCGCACGTCGATAAAAACAGTATCCGTGGCACATACAACCACGCTCAATATCTGGATGGCCGCCGCGAAATGCTGCAATGGTATGCGGACTATATGGACTTGCAGGTAAGCTCAAAGCAATAAGCGCAAAGATACATCGGGATATCAAAATATCTCAGAAGATGTATTTGTACGGAAAACCGAATTCACTTTGTATCACGCTGGGCATGTAGACCAATTACAGGAGGTCTCTACATGCCGCAATCAACGCTGATCCGTCTCGAAGAAGTCATTAAACGCACCGGCCTAAGCCGTTCTTGGATTTATCGCTTAATCGACGAAAACCGTTTCCCGGCACAGGTAAAACTGGGTGTCCGGGCAATGGCGTTTGTGGAATCTGAAATCGACCAATGGATTGAAAACCGCATTACGGAGTCGCGTGGAGGAAAGCCAGAATGATGGTTATTTCCCCACGAAATGCCCTCAACGGTGCCGACAAAACGCGCGCACGCGCGAGGGACACAGCGATCCGGTGTGGAATACACCTCGCAAAACACATCCGGCTTACTTGGTTATGTATCGCGGATTGGAGTATAGTCGCGCCGCTGCGGCAAAATCCGCAGCCGGGTTTCGCACCCCGAGTAATCTACTGGCGGCACCGCGCTTTGCGTGTGCCGTCGCTTTGACGCACCCGTTGAAAACGCAGTTGCTATACTGCGTCAGTAATATCTCAATGGTGGCTCAGGCGGGGCAGCCCTCGGGCTGGCCGGTCTCCAGTAGAACCGGTAGTGCGAACCTCGTCTGGGCTACCACCCAAGAGTTTCGCACCTCAAGTGGTAGCGTACTACGCAATCTACTGGAGGCTGCCAAATGGCTACGATCCTCACCCAAACTCATTCTAATGACTCCACACTCCGCTTGTTTACCGGGGTGCATCATGAATGACTCCAATTCAACCTCAGAAAACACTCCCGATTCCTGGTCAATTTGCGATAGCTGTCGCCTGCTGGCAAACGCCATTACTAACCCGAAAAATACCGACTCACGCACCTACCTTTGCATGATGATGCAAACCCAACTGGAAAGCCTTGAAACCGCGCTGGCAATGCCTGTGCCTGAAAACCGCAAAACCCTTCCTCCGATGCCTGACGATGGCATTTTTGATAATACGGAGCTGGAACCGGCTGAACTCTGCGACCAGTGTCGCGCACTCAATTACGCTCTGATTATGCTGAGCAACAAAATGGTGCAAGAGGTCATCGCCTTTATTTTGTGTGAGCGTCTCGAAATGCTGCGCCACTCGCTCTTCACGCCAGATGGAGAGCAGTCATGAAAACTCTCGAGTCTATTCGCCAGACGGCTAAGCAGGCTCGCCATCGCTGGCATGACGTGCTCACCGCACTGTCAATTGAGGTGCCTGTTTTACCTAATCATCATGCGCCATGTCCGGCCTGCGGTGGAAAGGATCGCTTTCGTTTTGACAATCTGGAGGGCAAAGGCACCTACATTTGCAACCAGTGCGGCGTGGGTGATGGGTTGGATCTTGTGATGAAAATCAAGAGTTGTAACGCTAAAGAAGCAGCCAAGCTAGTCGCGGGTACGTTGAATCTCCCGGTAATCGCGCCAGCCACAAAATGCACGGCTGCGGCGGTTCCCTTTGCCACGGATTATGCCCGTATGTTGTCATTGTCTGCACCCGGTGAATCTGAATACCTCAAGCGTAAGGGGTTAAACGGTTTCAGCTATCCGATACTTGCCGCCGGACAAATCCTGCTGGCGCTGGCCGACAGTTCCGGGCAGATCTCTGCGGCGCAGGTTATCCAGCCGACAGGTGTAAAACGTCTGCTGAGAGGCTCGGTGAAAAAAGGGGCATTTTACGTTGTGCCTTGCGAGCAGGAAACGCCGCAGACCGTCATTCTGGCCGAAGGGCTGGCAACCGCACTCAGCGCCAGTCAGATGCGTCCTGACGCACTTTGCGTGGTGGCTGTTGATGCCGGTAACCTGCTACAGGTCGCTGAAATCATGCGCAGTAAATATCCTCAGGCAAAAATCATCCTCGCCGCAGATAACGATATTTCCCCGGATAAAACTAACACCGGCAAGCTCGCCGCTGATAAAGCCGCAGCGGCGGTTTCTGGTTGGGTTGCGCTACCGCCCACGCTGGATAAAGCCGACTGGGACGATTGCCGTCAGCGGCATGGCATCGAGCAGTGCGCCAGTTTGTTCAATGCCTCGCTCTATCAACCACAGGACAGCGCTATGAAAAAAGCTTCACCGCTGAAACCCTATGCCGCACTGCGGCAAGAGGGGTTGTACTGGATTGAACCGCGCACGGACTCCTACAGCGGAGAACTTATTGAACGTGAAAGCTGGTTGAGTGATCCGTTAGAAGTGATTGGCATGGGTGCCAGTGAAGCAGAACGCTATCTGATACTAAAAGCCATTCCTGCCGGTGGCACCGCAACACATACCGAAGCCATGCCCATGAGTGAAATTGGCGAACGTGACGGCTGGGCGCGGTTACGCCGCAGTGGTGTGCGGATGACGGCAAAAAGTAGCCTGCGAGCCATTTTGGCCGATCACCTTTCTCAAAGTGAAACCGCTCAACGCTGGTCGATTACTGATTCAACCGGCTGGCAGTGCGGTGCTTACCTGATGCCGGATGGCTCAGTGATTGGCGCACCGGCCTCACCGGTATTATTTAATGGCAAATCCAGCGCTGCCAAAGGTTACGGCATAAAAGGGACACCGGAGAGCTGGCGTGAGAGCGTGGCGGCTCTGGCGCGAGGTAATCCCTCCATGATGCTGGCGATGGGTTGTGCGCTGACAGCACCACTGATCGGGCTGGTGGGGGCTGATGGTTTTGGGGTGCATCTTTTCGGCGGTTCATCCTCGGGGAAGACAACTACCGGTAACGCGGCCACCAGTCTTTACGGCGAACCGGAAGCACTGAAACTGACGTGGTACTCCACCGCACTCGGGTTAATTAACGAAGCCGCCGCCCACAATGACGGTTTTATGCCGCTGGATGAAATCGGTCAGGGCAGTAACCGCCGTGCGGTGGCTGAATCAGCATATGCGCTGTTTAACGGGGTCGGAAAGATTCAGGGAGCGAAAGAGGGCGGTAACCGTGATTTGAAACGCTGGCGCGCAATGGCTTTCAGCACCGGAGAAACGGATCTCGAAAGTTATCTCTCCGCCGAGGGAAGTAAAATTAATGCCGGGCAACTGGTACGCCTGCTGAACGTACCTATCAGTAAAGCCACTCAGTTTCATGCTTATGCTGACGGGCAGGCACATGCTGCCGCGATGCGTGATGCCTGCAACGCGAACTTCGGCGCAGCGGGTCGGGCATGGATCGCACATCTTGCCAGCCAGAAAGAAGCCGCTATTGATGCCGCGAAACATTACGAGCGCCAGTGGCTTGCCGGACTGGATCCCGCCGCAGGTGAACAGGTTCGCCGCGTAGCCGTGCGGTTTTCTTTGCTGGAAACTGCGCTGGTGCTGGCTGAAAGTTTCACTGGCTGGACGGCTCAGGAAAGCCATGACGCATTACAGCACAGCTTCAATGCATGGATGAGCGAGTTCGGTACAGGGAATCGTGAGAAGAAAGCCTATATCGATCAGGCGCAGGGGTTTCTTCAGCGAAACGGACATAGCCGTTATTTGCCGCATCCGAATAGCGATCCACGTGATATGCCGTTGAAAGAATTGGCGGGGTACCGGGGCACAAGAATGACTGATTCTAAAACAGTGTTCTACACCTTCCCGGCAGTGTTCCGGGAAGAGATCGCCAAAGGATATAACCCAACAGCCTTTGCTCAGGTGCTTGCCGAAGTCGGGATGATGGAAATGCCCCTAAAGCCACAAAAGGGACTGACCAAAAAATCAATTCGTGTGGATGGTACACAACCCAATTTTGTGGTGCTGATGATGCTGGAAGATTGGGAGTAATGCTTTTCACATGTGAAGAATGTGGGTCGGTTCAGTCAGTTCAGTCGGTTCAATATTGTAGTGTGATGTTCTATAAGGATTTTTAAAAATATTCTGAACCGACCTTGAACCGACTTAGCGGAATTTGAACCGACCTGCCAGCAGAAGAGGTTTCCGGTGAACCGACTTTTTCAGATATTGAACCGACCCCAAAAACGGCCTAAGTCGGTTCAGAAAATCAAAATTAATTCAGCCATATCAATGAATTAAAAAAGTGAACCGACTGAACTGACTGAACCGACCCACTTTTGTTTATATATATAAAAACCTGAAATTAGTTTTAAAAGGAGTTTGCTCATGAATCAGGATTGGCACAGCGCGGACATCATTGCCGCACTCAAAAAGAAAGGCACTTCTATGGCGGCGCTTTCCCGTCTGGCTGGCCTCAGTTCGTCAACGTTGTCGAATGCGTTAACACGTAAATGGCCGAAGGGTGAACGGCTGATTGCGGAGGCTATAGGGGTTAGGCCGGAGGTGATTTGGCCGAGTAGGTATTGAGTTTTCTGAATTAGATATTGCAATATTTTAAGTTCCATAAATAATTGACCGGTTCATGAGGGTATAAGATTATGAACCGGCACAAATATTTCTAATTACAAATGCCCTATTAATTCATCTAGATCTGTAAAAGATATTATATTGTTCTTGTTTATAGGCAGTCCATCAATAAATTTCATTGGCATTACCGTGCTTGTAAGTAGGTAATGTTCTATTCTTGTTATTTCATTATTTTTTAAATCTTTAAACCTCGAGTTTTTTAATACTGTATCTTTATTTTTTATAATCCATTCAACACGATTTAAATGTTTACTTAACTCGTCCCTTTCTTTTCCTGAGAATCTAGAACATACATCTGCTATTTCAGAAATTGTTTTTGCCATCTGTAATCTTTTGCATTCAATTATAAGTAACAATCCATTGTTATTTATTGCAAGTACGTCAATATCACCTAATTCCTTTGGGGCGCCTAATTGAGTCATTAAAAGTTCTTGCTTAACACTCCATCCAGAGTTTTTAAATAATGACGCAACCGAGTTTGTAAATTCTGCACCTTTTTTTTCTACCATTGAACCAACAAAACTTCTCATTAACCGAGACTTAAAGAATTCTGAGTTGAAGTCTCCTTTTGTTACTCGGTCGATAAAATAGCTAAATCCGTGTTTGATTAGCGATAAACTGCATAAAATTTTATCATCACCAATGTCTAATAATGGCTTGACGAGACAGCTCATTTTTCTTTTAAACTTCCATGGCATTACATCTCTGAATGTTGTTCCTTTAGAGAATTTGTCCCATGACGTTCTTCTCGGTAAGACGAATTCCGTTATAAACCGTTCTACGGTGGTGTCCTTAATTGATCTGCTTTTTGATATTAAGCTTATTAATTCTAATTTTGAAAATATGGATGCTGTGCTTCCACGCCCCATAAGTAAATCAATTAATTCTGCAATGCACTCAATGAATTCATTATAATCTATATTGTATTCAGCCGAGAAAGCTTCATTGAAACCCAGAGGGAGTTCAATGCCATTTTTTTCATTTGAAGTGTCATTATATAGGTCTTCATAAGATTTTATGGCGTCAGTAAAATTAACGTCAAAATGATGAAAGTAGTAAGGTAATAAAATTGTACTATGAATGTCTTCGATTATTTTATAGGTGCCATTTTTATTAATGCTAACACTTGGCTTTATTAGTCCCCAGTGAATAGAATCGCCGTCTGATGCTGTATTTATCATTAAAGAGCATAATGAAATTAACTTTATCAAATTTTCATCCGTGACTTTATTACTTGAGTCAGTTGGTGATTCGCACATAGCCATTTCGATGAGCGCTCTACAGGACAATGAAGATAAACTTCTGTCTGATTCTCTTGCTCCAGCAATTTCTATTATATTATCATGCTTACCATGAATTGCATCAACTGCACGTGCAGTATTTCTCCACTGAGACCGGTCTTGTTCAATGTTATTAATATTTTCAATCAAGGCAATTAATAATGTTTCTCTATGTAATTTTTTAAGGTTATCCTTAATCTCAAACCAAATTATTTCCACTGTTTTATTAAAAAATAAAGAGCAATCATCTAGCGTGCTTATTACTGATTTAGCTGTTTTTCTTTTATATCCTAATTTTATTTTTTCAAACGCTATGTATTTGTAATTAATTAAAAGCTGTTTTTTGCTTTTTTTATGTAGCAAATAGTCCACGGATGAATGATTTTTGAAAGCATGTACTACCCGAACCCCATTATTTCCCAAAGTATGTTCAACTGATTCTTCAATTAACTTATTTGTAAAAATACGGTCTTCACCAATTATTCTGGCTATGGATTTTATTATCGCAGATATGACTAGTTTCTCACCAGTATTATTAGGCGATAAAAAATTATATAAAAAATCCTTTTCGAATTTAAGTGTTGCAATATTACCTTTAAAAATAACGTTCAAGTTTTTTTCAGTATTCAATGTATCAGGTGAGAGCGGTATGTAATTAATTCCAGATACTAGTGAAAAGTCCATGTTTATCTGAATTCTTTTTTTTATTATGATGCTAATGTTATTATTAATATAGTTTAATGAGTGATATAGTAAATTAGAAAAGCTTGACCACCATTCAAATATTAAAGAGCGGTTGCTATTTTTCTTTACGTTTAAAACACCAAACCATACGTCTATATTCTCTAGTTCGATAATAAGATTTAATCTATTTTTTTTGATATCAGAAGTGGAGACATAAATTGGTAAGGACTCCATACTTGAAAAATAGCCATCTTTGTTAAACCGTTCAACTCGCTTCCATTTACCATCAACTCCAATGGCTGAATGTATGTTCGATATGCTTCTGTATCTTTCACGGATATTGAAAATATAATCTGTTGCTATAAATACATGAGTGTTGTCGTTTATGGAAATATCTTCATTTATACAATTATTTTCATTTCTATCCCAGTAACCATAAAAATTCATATCACCATTAATGTTACTTATTTTGACCCCTTGTTTTTTAAGCCAACGCTGCTGGAAAATACAATAAACGAAATCAGAAATAGCTTCACTATTACTTGAGGCTATTAACAGTAAGTCCGACAAACTTAAAGAGTAGAATCCCCATTCATCTGGCCATTTATTAAACCCGATAGCAACTCCGCGTCCTAATCCACCATGAACTATCATTGTCCCACCCGAGTTAAAGTTTTCATTATTTTTGAAGTGATTTGATGATTTCTCGGACAGGTGGTGAATCTTTTGAATTGTTTCCTCAGGTACTTCATGAAAGCTTGAAAATCCATCTTTGGAAATTTCTTCTAAGTTATCTTTTAGTAATATCGTATGAATATAGTTGTTGTTTTTGTCCTTAAATATTAAGGAAGTCAAATCTGATGGTGGGGTGTCGAAGATACGGTCATTTTCAAATTTATTTTCAATTAAGTCATAATTCCAAAATATATCGTGTATTAATTGCTTAGTGTAAAATAGATTAAGGTTGTAGTCTAACTCTGTAATCTTACCTAACTGTATAAATTCACTAATAACGTAATGTCTTATTGCAACGCTTATTGCACTTGGGTTAGCTATAATTAATAACTCCCCTATGCGGACAATAGGCTTTTTATTGAGAGTGCTCTCAGTTATATTTTCTTTTGATAATCCTTTTATTTCATCTTCATTGATAATAAATGGAGAAAGAGAATTTACGTCTACATTTAGTTTTATTAATTGCTCCTGTGTGAAAATTACTCTGTTTTTGATTTTAATCATAAACTCTGTGCTTGGTGTTTTAATTTTTGATTTTGGAATTGAGGATTCATGATGATTATTTTTTAGATTGGCTCTATTAGCTATTTCATTGCTCAGTATAAGAAGGGATATCGAACTTTTTTTAATGTTTTCAATGTATAATGGTGCATTGTCAAAGCTCAGAATATCAATAATTGTTTGTATGAAATAATCGCAAGATTCCCATAAGCCTAAAAATAATTTATAGCTCCCATTTTTTGTACAGATAGATGATACAAATACATCCTCGACGGGATCTTCTAATGAATTTTCGAAAAAAAGTTCATTGTATAGTTTATTGAAAATAGTTCTATTTGGTATTAACACTCCATTTGATTTCATAATGGAAAGGTGCACTATGGTTTCCAATCTCAGTGTGTTTGCATGATATTCTGGAAGAGTCAGCATGGCAGAAGCAAAACTTATTATATCTACTCTTTTATAATTAGAAACTACGTCAGATATTTCCTTGTAATCATTACTACCGAGTAGTGACATTTATATTTCCTTTTGTTATTTATCCTAATTGTTAAACCTTTAAATTATAAAGATCAAAAAATAATGTATCTACATTATTACTATTCTTAAAAAATAAATGCGCTCGTTATCCCAAAATATGTAATCCTATTAAATACGGCAGAGGTGTGGATTATTGAAAATATTATTAATACTTTGATTTTTATGAGTATTTTTCAAACTATAGCTGAGCTATTTCGATAAAAATACTAATGACGTGGTAATGGCTTAGAGTCATCTTGCTAAGTTCTACAAAATCAATCTGGGGGTACATTTGGGGGTATGTAAAAAATTGTGAAAAATTTAATTTATATAAAACAATGGATTATAGTGTTGGTTCTACTCCCTTCACCGCTCCAAAAGCTTCTTCCTTAAATCTGTTCAATACCCTACAAAATTCACTACCCAATATCTTTTATTCGTATTGCCTGAACGTCGTTTTCACACATCTTAAATTTGATCCCAGAACAAAAATTCGATACCGATCAGCTCCCTCTCCTGCGAAGGGGAGGGTTGGGGTGGGGTATTAAGGTCAGATCGGAATGCGGAAGCTTTTGCTATTTTATGGTTTGCGAACCTCCCTCCCAGCCTCCCCCTTCGCAGGGGGAGGAGCACACAAGGGACTTCTGCAACTTCTTGCAATTGTTTAAACCAACAGCAATTACTTATTCTTCACCTGCAATCCGCGTGGCAGATTATTGTTATCCACCTGCGGTAAACCGGTAGAGGCGGAAGAAGTCAGCAAGCCTGTCTCAACGTAGTTTTGCAGTTTCTCGCGGGTATCGGTGATATCCAGGTTACGCATGGTCAGCTGACCAATACGGTCATCTGGTGAGAACACAGAATCGCCTTTTTCCATGGTCAGGCGCTCTGGTTTGTATGTCAGGTTCTCAGACACGGTATTCATGATGGTGTAATCATTACCGCGACGCAGTTCCAGAGTGACTTCACCGGTGATTTCACTGGCGACCCAACGCTGAGCGGAGTCACGCAGCATCAGTGCTTGTGGATCGAACCAACGGCCCTGATACAGCAGACGACCCAGAACACGGCCATTTGCGTGATATTGCTCGATGGTGTCTTCGTTATGAATACCGGTCAGCAGACGCTCGTAAGCGATGTGCAGCAGCGCCATTCCCGGAGCTTCGTAGATGCCACGGCTTTTGGCTTCGATAATACGGTTTTCAATCTGGTCGCTCATACCCAAACCATGACGGCCACCGATGCGGTTGGCTTCCATCATCAGCTCAACGCTGTCGTCAAAAGTCACGCCATTCAGCGCAACCGGATAACCGCGTTCAAAACGGACAACCACTTCTTCCGCTTTCACGACCACGTTCTCATCCCAGAATTTCACGCCCATAATCGGATTAACGATTTTGACGCCGGAATCGAGGAATTCCAGATCCTTGGCTTCGTGTGTCGCGCCCAGCATGTTGGAGTCGGTTGAGTAGGCTTTCTCGGTCGACATTTTGTAGTCGAAACCAGACTGAATCATGAATTCAGACATCTCATGACGGCCACCCAATTCATCGATAAAGTCGGTATCCAGCCACGGTTTATAAATCTTCAGTTCAGCATTGGTCAGCAGACCGTAACGATAGAAACGTTCGATATCGTTACCTTTGTACGTGCTGCCGTCGCCCCATATATTCACGCCATCTTCTTTCATTGCGGCAACCAGCATCGTCCCGGTTACGGCACGGCCCAGCGGCGTGGTGTTGAAATAAGTCACACCGGCGGTGGTGTTATGGAACGCGCCACATTGAATGGCGGCAATGCCCTCAGCAACCAGTTGTTTACGGCAATCAATCAGGCGGGCTTTCTCTGCACCGTACTCCATCGCTTTACGCGGAATGGCATCGTAATCTTCTTCATCAGGCTGACCCAGGTTTGCCGTGTACGCATAAGGGATCGCGCCTTTTTTCTGCATCCACAGCAGCGCAGCACTGGTGTCCAGACCGCCGGAGAACGCGATACCGACACGCTGATTGATAGGAAGGTGCTTGAGAATAGTTGTCATCGATTAAATCCTGTATGAATTAGGTCTGTCTGCTAAAGGTTTCAATGCCTATATTGATAACGCAAAACCGGGGTAAGGTAAAAGGGATTTTGCATATTTATGTAAATTTTATCGCATAACTATCTACTTGTCATGTTGGCTAAGAGGTGTTTTATTCAACATCGTTCAGCATTTTGCCATACCCTCGAATGTCCTTAAATCCCCTCCAGTGGCAACACATCCAGCGGTTTCACCTCCCGGAGTACAAACGAGGTTTGCATCTCTTTAATCCCCGGTAAACGGCGCACGACTTCCATCGCGAAGCTGGAAAAACTGTCGAGATCTTTCGCCACCACCTGCAACAGAAAGTCCGCATCACCAGCAATTGCATAGCAGGCAATCACTGAGGGCAGCGCGCCGACTTCCTGCTCAAAGCGCCGGGCATCTTCCTCGCTGTGGCTGTCGATTTTCACCCGGATAAATGCCAGCAGCCCCAGCCCGATTTTTTTCCGGTCAATGTTCGCCTGATAACCGGTGATCACACCACTGTCTTCCAGCTGTTTCATGCGCCGCCAGCAAGGCGAGGCAGCCATGCCCACTTTTTCCGCCAGCTCCTGATTGGTCATTCTGCCGGAACTCTGTAGTTGTCTAAGAATGCGAAGGTCTGCCGGTGAAATTTCAGATACAGACATAATCTGCCTTTTAAATGTGATTATGGGGAAGGGATGACCAGATTAGGGCATTTTATCGCGTAAAAAGAAAGCACCTTTCCGTGGCTCAACGCTATCATTTTTGTCATCAATGATGATGAAAAGGGCGGACTAAATGGCAGATAACCTGCGGGTGGCAATCATCCTCAATCCCGAACTTCCACCGGGATTACTGGCGAATACGGCAGGCGTAATTGGTATCGGATTAGCAGCAAAATTCCCGATGCTGGCGGGCAGTTCACTGACGGATGCAAAGGGCGTCATGACCGATACTATCTCTAAAACTCCGTTGCCCATTCTGCAGGCAACGCCGGATCACATTAAGGCGCTGATGTTCAAAGCGCTGGACGCAGCAGGCGAGCGCAGCGTGGTGCCGTTCCCGGCATTTGCGCGCACGATGCATCAGTTTGAGCAGTATGAAATGACGTTTCCGCTGCGGGATTTATACGATGAAGTACTCGATGGCGTGGGCCTGGTCGGGCCGGAAAAATGGATTAAATCGCTGACAGGGAATCTGAAGTTATTGCGTTAATTCCTTGAACATTCAGGCATAAAAAAACCGGCAGATGTGCCGGTTTTTCTTTTCAAGTCCCGATATCAGTTCGTTACTTTCAGCTGCGGATAGCGTTTGAAAATCGTCAGACACCAGACCAACGCGATGCAGCCGATCAGCCCGCCCGCATAGCCGACGTTGCTCATTTCCAGATGCAGACTCACCTGATTCCCGATCAGCGCGCCCGCGCCTATACCAATGTTATAGATGCCGGAAAGCAGCGCCATTGAAACGTCCGTTGCATCGGTCGCCAGCGCCAGTACACGCACCTGCAGTGCCAGGCCGATAATCATCATTGCCAGCCCCCAGATCACACAAAGGACTGAAATAGCGACCGGATTCATCACCGCCACAAATAACAGCAACATGCTGAGGGTGACCAGCAAGATCGGGCCGCTGAGCATCGCCGCCGGGAAGCGGTTGCCAAGCACACTGAACGCAATGCTGCCGAGAATACCTGCGCCACCAAAAATCAGCAGCAGGAAGGTGGTGAAGTTTTCACCCATATTCGCGACGGTCTGGATAAACGGCTCGATGTAGCTGTACGCCGTGTAGTGAGCAGTCACTATCAGTGCAGTCAACAGATACATGCCGACCAGCGCCGGACGACGGAATAACATCGGCACGCTTTTCAGTGAACCGGTATGTTCACTTGGCAGCGGCGGCAACAGTTTGATCAGGCAAATCAGCGTCAGCAGCGCAACGATGCCGATGCTCATAAAGGTGGTGCGCCAGCCGAGATATTGTCCGATCAGGCGTCCCAGCGGTAAGCCCAGCACCATCGCCAGCGCGGTACCGGTGGCTAACATACTGAGCGCCTGTGTTTTTTTACCGGCCGGTGCGACACGGATTGCCAGTGATGCGGTGATCGACCAGAAAATCGCGTGGGCGAGGGCGATACCGACGCGCGAGGCGACCAGACTCCAGAAATCCCAGGCCACGACCGAAAGAATATGGCTGGCGATGAATATCACGAAGATGACGATCAGTAAGCGCTTTCGCTCAACATTGCGGGTCAGCAGCATCAGCGGCAGTGACATCAGCGCCACAACCCAGGCGTAGATGGTCAGCATCAGACCGACCTGTGCGGTCTTCATGTTGAAACTGGCGGCGATATCGGAAAGTAATCCGACAGGCACGAATTCAGTGGTGTTGAAGATGAACGCGGCAATAGCCATCATCACAACGCGGAGCCATGCTGTCCTGCGCGAAACGGTATCTGATTGCATTGAAATTTATGACTTATAAGAAGATGTTGGGATCAGGCATCTGTCTGGCAGACACCTGTTGAGGGCATAGTGTGTTTTATTTGTGCTAAAAATGAAACAGAAAATTGGCCTAACAGATAAATGTTTCGACGACAATTTTAGTTATGGAAACTGAGATGCAGGTCACTGTGTTTTATTGCGGATGCCAGCACCAGTGCCACGGCTCATAAATAAAGCCCCAGGGATTATTCAGCGGGAAGGACATCACGAAACCGAAGCGCGCGGCATGAGTTTGCAGCCACCGAAAAGCGTCTGTTTCGCCAAAAACGCCGGTCACTTCGTCGCAGCCGGGGGTATTGATATCTATAGCGCGACCGGTGTGATGTTCGCTGCATCCGGGCGGCGCCAGCGAGGTGAAGAAATCTTCCGGTGGGATGCATGCCTGTTGTTTGATGCGGATTAATCCCGCCTGATAATCCAGACTGCGAAAAGCAGAGACCAGATAAATGCCCACGCCGTCGGCGGCAGCCTGTTGTTTCATCTGATGCCAGGCGCCAGCAGCGGGGGAGATCAGCCGGTAAACTTTGCCGCTCTCTGCGTCGGTTTCCGTGTCCTCCAGTAAGTACTCACTTACTTCTTCAAAGTAAGGCAGCGTACGGTGTGCGATAACCTGCGGGTCGATGCCCAGATCATGCAGTATCTGGCCGGTTCTGATTTTAAGCGCCGCCTGATTCACGCCTGCTCATTCCCCGGACGGGAAATCGCGTCGTTCATCGCTTCTGTCATGGCTTTACCTGCTGTGCGCATTGACTGCTGATAGCGCGACGATGCTGCGACAAAGGCTTTCAGCAGTTGCGTATCCTGCTGATGTTGCTGATATTCAGGGTGCCATTGCACGCCCAGGCAGAAATCATACTCCTCGCACTCAATGCCTTCGATCACGCCGTCAGGCGCATAAGCATTCACAATGCAGCCGGGGCCGACCGATTTCACCGCCTGATGATGCGAGCTGTTGACCTCATAATGATCCCGATCGACGCAGCGGCTGAGCAGCGAACCTTCAACAATCTCTACAGGATGACGGGCGCGCTTTTTGCCGCCGGCGTTTTCGGTATCCACGGTCGTGCTGTGTTCAAGGGCATCGGGCAGTGCATCGGGAATGTGCTGATGAAGCGTGCCGCCGGTTAACACGGCAAGCAGCTGCTGACCGCCGCAAATCCCCAGCAGCGGCATATTGCGCTGCATGGCACCTTTGACGATGGCTTTTTCAAATTCAGTTCGAGCCGGTTTCAGACGCACCTGATCGCTGGTCTGTTGCTCATTAAAGAGTTCAGGCGGAACATCAAACGCGCCGCCGGTCACGACAATACCGTCGCACATCGACAGATATTCATCCGCCAGTTCCGCGTGGTGCGGCAAAGCCAGCGGTACTGCGCCCAGCTCTGCCAGACTTTTCAGGTAGTTTTGACGCAGGGCATACCAGGGAAAATCGGCGTAGCCACCGGCTTCCTCACTGTCCAGCGTTACCCCAATCACCGGTCTGGATTGAAATTTTTTCTGCATTCGCCTGAATCCCTTTCAAGAAGATGAAAACCAATCAGAAAATTCACCTTATCAAGCCGTGGTCGGCGCAAACAATATAAATTATCAATACATCCAATTTTCGGGATTTACCTCTGATTTTATAACCAGTTAAGGTGAGCGGGCAGATTAAATTTCACGCTAATCCTGCGTTTTCCTGACAAAATCCCACGACTGGCTGACACTTCATAATGATTTTCTGTCTGTGTCTTCAATATTCATTCTCATTTAGTTCTTAACATTAAAGGGTCAGAAAGGATAAATTAGTGCGTATAATTCATCCTGCTGAATGAAATAAAAATTCTTAATTGCTAACGAAATCTTTACGTTGTCCTAAAAACAGCCGGTGAGCCTTTTAGGGATAATGTGTTTTTGACTGATATTGAAAATCTCTGGTTGAAGGTCATTTTTCAGCTGCTTTCTCCTCTTTAATACTGCGAAACCAAGAAATTTATGCTGCCGACTGCCTCGTCTCGTTCCAAAAAACGCACTCTCGTGTGGGTTATCGTCGCCATTATCGTTGCTGCGATCCTGGTCTGGTTCTTTGCTTTCCATCAAAGTGCTTCCGACTCATCTGCCCATAAAAAACCGGGCCGCGGCGGAATGCGTGCGATGCGCGGCCAGATGATGGCCGGAATGGCCACCCCGGTGCAGGCCGGAAAAGCCACGCAGGCCGATGTGCCGGTGTATCTGCGTGCGCTGGGTACCGTTGTTGCTAATGCGACAGTTACGGTCACTAGCCGGGTGGATGGTCAGCTGATGAAGGTGTATTTCACCGAAGGGCAGAAAGTCGAGCAGGGGCAGCTGCTGGCGCAGATTGATCCGCGCAGTTATCAGGCCACGCTGGAACAATATCAGGGTGATTTGGCGCAGAATCAGGCGCTGTCGAAAAGCGCTGAACTGACGCTGGCGCGTTACCGCAAACTGTATGCGCAAGATTCCCTGGCACGTCAGGATCTGGAAAGCCAGATTGCAACCGCCGGTCAGTATGCCGGTGCAGTGAAAGCCGATCTGGCACAAATCGCTGCCGCCAAGCTGAATCTTGAGTTCGCAAAAATCACCGCACCGGTCAGCGGGCACGTTGGTCTGCGTCTGGTCGATCCGGGCAACATGGTCACCAGCAGTTCCACCACCGGCATTGTGACGATTACTCAGACCCAGCCGATTGCCGTCACCTTCAGCGTGCCGCAAAGCAATCTGCAAACCTTGCTTAAAGCGTTGCGTGGCGGCAATCAGTTGCCGACGACTGCCTTTGACCAGAGCGGCAGCGAAGTGCTCGGACAGGGCAAACTGCAATTTATCAGCAACGAAATTGATACCAGCACCGGCAGCATTAAACTGAAAGCGCTGTTCGATAATGCCGATGAAAAACTCTATCCGAACCAGTTTGTGAATGCCCGCTTACAGGTCGCGACCCTGAAAGACGCCACGGTGATCCCGGCGGCAGCATTGCAGCTGAGCAGCGACGGCGACTTCGTGTATGTGGTGAAAGCCGACAGCACCATTGAGCGCCGCAGCGTGAAATCCGGGCCAGACTTTGGTGACGATCAGGTGGCGATTTTGTCCGGCGTGAAGCCGGGCGAGCAGGTGGTGACTACCGGTATTGACCGCCTGAACAACGGCACCAAAGTCGAGATTGTCACGCCGAATTCCGGTGAAGCTGCAGCAGCGGACGGCTCGTCTAAAGCCCGCGAGCAAAGTGGCGGTGTGGATAAAGCCACCACCGGTGCCGACAAAACTGTCGCCGCGCCCGATGCAACTCCAAATACAGCCGGTAAAGACAGCGGGTCTAAATGAATCCTTCACGCCTCTTTATACTCCGGCCGGTCGCGACCATTCTGCTGATGGTCGCCGTGCTGTTGTCGGGGATTTTCGCCTACAACATGCTGTCGACCTCGGCGCTGCCGCAGGTCGATTATCCGACTATTCAGGTGACCACGCTGTATCCGGGCGCCAGTCCGGATGTGATGGCATCAGGGATCACCGCGCCGCTTGAGCGTCAGCTCGGTCAGATGGCCGGTCTGAGCCAGATGTATTCCACCAGCGCCAGCGGCTCTTCGATTATCACGCTGAAATTCTCGCTGGATTTGTCTCTCGACGTGGCCGAGCAGGAAGTCCAGGCGGCGATTAACGCCGCGGACAGCCTGCTGCCCAGCGATTTACCGAATCCGCCGACCTACAAAAAAGTGAACCCGGCAGATGCCGCGGTGCTGACCCTGGCGGCGACGTCTGAATCCCTGCCACTGACCAAAGTGCAGGATCTGGTCAATACCCGCGTGGCGCTGAAATTGTCGCAGATTTCCGGCGTCGGTATGGTCACGCTGGCGGGCGGTCATCAGCCAGCGGTTCGCGTGCAGGTCGATCCGCGTAAACTGGCCGCGCATAACCTGAGTCTGGAAACGATTAATACGCTGATCGGCAACAGCAACGTCAACGGCTCGAAAGGGGGCTTCGACGGCCCGCATCATTCGATCACCATTGATGCCAACGATCAGCTGCGCACCGCCGCCGAATACGGCAACCTGATCGTCAATTACGAAAACGGGGCAGCGCTGCGTCTGCGCGATGTCGCGACGCTTTCCGAAGCGCCGGAAAATCAGTACTTGTCTGCCTGGGCGAACAAGCAACCGGCCATTATTATCAGCGTGCAGCGCCAGCCGGGTGCCAACGTGATTCAGGTGGTGGACGCCATCAAAGCGCAACTGCCGAAATTGCAGGAAGCGCTACCGGAATCGGTCAAAATCAGCGTGATATCCGACCGTACGCAAACCATTCGCGCCTCGATCAGCGACGTGCAGTTCGAACTGTTGCTGTCTGTCGCGCTGGTGGTGATGGTCACCTTCCTGTTCCTGCGCAATGTCGCCGCGACACTGATCCCGAGCGTTGCGGTGCCGCTCTCGCTGGTCGGCACCTTTGGCGTGATGTACCTGTGCGGTTTCAGTCTTAACAACCTCTCGCTGATGGCGCTGACCATCGCCACCGGTTTTGTTATTGATGACGCCATCGTGGTGGTCGAGAATATTTCCCGACGCCTCGAAGAGGGCGAAACGCCGATGCAGGCCGCGCTGAAAGGCTCGCAGCAAATCGGTTTCACCATTATTTCCCTGACGTTCTCGCTGATTGCGGTGCTGATCCCGCTGCTGTTTATGGGCGATGTGGTCGGACGCTTGTTCCGCGAATTCGCCATCACGCTGGCAGTGTCGATACTGGTATCGATGGTGGTGTCGCTGACGCTTACGCCGATGCTGTGCGCCTATTTACTGCGCCACACGCCGGAAGAAAAACAGAGCAAGTTTTACCGTAAAGGCGGCGAGTTCTTCGACAAAATGATCGCCGGTTACGACCGCATGTTGATCGTGGTGCTCAATCACCAGAAGCTCACTCTGCTGGTTGCCGCCGCCACTCTTGTATTTACCGCGTTGCTGTATGTGATTGTGCCAAAAGGCTTCTTCCCGTCGCAGGATACCGGGATGATCCAGGGGATCACCCAGGCGTCGCAGGATGTCTCTTTCAGTGAAATGGGACGCCGCCAGCAACTGCTGACCGCGGCCATTCTTAACGATCCGGATGTGGAAAGCGTGTCGTCCACCATTGGCGTGGACGGCAATAACACCAGCCTGAACAGCGGGCGTTTGCAGATCAGCCTCAAATCTTTCGATGAGCGCAGCGAACGTGCGCCGGCAATCATTGCGCGTCTGCAACAGGAGACGGCAAATGTGCCGGGCATCGAACTGTACATGCAGGCTTCGCAGGATCTGACCGTGGACGATCAGGTCACGCCGAGCCAGTACCAGTTCACGCTGGATGATTCTGACAGTGAAAATCTGGTGGAATGGACGCCTAAGCTGATTGAAAAACTCAGCACACAGCCGGAGTTCAGCGAAGTGGTCAGCAACCTGCAAAATCAGGGGCAGATTGCGTATGTAGAACTGGACCGCGATGCCGCCGCCCGTTACGGCATTACCGCTTCGGACGTCGATACCGCGCTGTACAACGCGTTCGGCCAGCGGCTGGTTTCCACCATCTTTACTCAGGCAAACCAGTACCGTGTGGTGCTGGAGGTCGCCCCGGAGTTCCAGCAGTCACCGGCTTCGTTTGATGATGTGTATCTGGCGACCAACAATAGTTCTTCGACCAGCGGCACGGTAGCGACAACCACGACGACAACGTCCACAACGTCGGACAGCGGTAACCCGACCACCAATTCCGGTGCGACTAACGGCATGGTGAAACTGACGTCGATTGCCAAAATCCATATGCGCACCGGCGCACTGTTGCAAGCGCGCCTCAACCAGTTCCCGGCGGTCACCGTCTCCTTTAACCTCAAAGATGGCTATTCGCTGGAACAGGCGCAGCAGGCGATCAAAACCACCGTGGCCGATATCGCCATGCCGGACAGCATCACTTTGCGCTATCAGGGTGCGGCGGCATCGTTTGAAAGTGCCACCGGCAACACGCTGTGGCTGATCCTCGCCGCGCTGCTGACCATGTATGTGGTGCTGGGCATTCTGTACGAAAGCTTTATTCATCCGGTGACCATTCTGTCCACGCTGCCGTCGGCGGCGGTGGGCGCGTTGCTGTCGCTGATCTTTGCCGGTACGGAATTCAGCCTGATCGCATTGATCGGGGTGATCCTGCTGATCGGGATCGTGAAAAAGAACGCCATTATGATGATCGACTTTGCGCTGGATGCGGAAAACAAACAGGGGCTGTCGCCGCGTGAGGCGATCCACCAGGCCTGTTTACTGCGCTTCCGTCCGATCATGATGACCACCATGGCTGCACTGCTCGGCGCGCTGCCGCTGATGCTGGCGAGCGGATCCGGCGCGGAACTGCGTCAGCCGCTGGGGCTGGTGATCGTCGGCGGTCTGATCTTCAGTCAGGTTCTGACACTGTTCTCCACGCCGGTGATTTACCTGATGTTTGACCGGCTTTCTCACCGTCTGAATCCGCGTCATCGCCGCGCAGCGAAGCAGGCGGAATAAATGAATATTTCGCGTTTCTTCATCTTCCGTCCGGTCGCCACCATGCTGCTGACGCTGGCGATACTCCTGCTCGGTTTGCTGGGATATCGCCTGCTGCCGGTTGCGCCGCTGCCACAGGTGGATTTCCCGACCATTCTGGTCAGCGCCAGTCTGCCCGGTGCCAGTCCTGAAACCATGGCGGCAACGGTAGCGACGCCGCTGGAAAGGGCGCTCGGGCAAATCGCCGGGGTGACGGAAATGACCTCGCGCAGCTCGCAAAGTTCGACCAGCGTCATTTTGCAATTCGATCTGGATCGCGACATCAACGGCGCGGCGCGCGACGTACAGGCGGCGATCAATGCTTCCCGCGCCTTGCTGCCGAGCAGCATGCCGTCGCTGCCGACCTATCGTAAAGCCAACCCGTCGGATGCGCCGATTATCATGCTGGCACTGACGTCGGCTACACGCAGTAAAGGCGAGCTGTACGATATCGCCTCGAGCCAGCTGCAACAGAAAATCGCGCAGGTGAACGGCGTTGGCCAGGTTTCGCTGGTCGGTTCCGCGCTGCCGGGCGTGCGCATTGATTTGCGTCCGGAAGCGATCACCTCTTACGGAATTTCCCTCGACACCATTCGCACCGCCATTGCCGACAGCACCAGTAACCTGCCAAAAGGGCTGCTGCAAGGCTCGGATCAGTCGTGGATGATTGAAGGTAACGGCCAGCAAAGCACCGCCGCGCAGTACAAAACGCTGATCGTCACCTACATCAACGGCTCGGCAATCCGCCTGAGCGATATCGCCAATGTGTATGATTCTGTTGAAGATAAATACAACGTCGGTTATTACAACAGCACACCGTCGGTCATGATCGGCGTGACGCGTCAGGCTGGCGCGAACATGCTGGAAACCATCGAAGCGATCAAGGCCGCGCTGCCGCTGATGAAAGAAAGTCTGCCGGGCGACGTGCAGCTTAATCTGGCGCTGGATCGCTCGCCGAACGTTTCTGCTTCCCTGCGCGATACCGAAATGACCTTGCTGGAAGCCACGCTTCTGGTGATCGCCGTGGTGTTTGTGTTCCTGCGTAACTGGAATGCGGTGCTGATCCCGGCGGTGGCGCTGCCGGTTTCGCTGATCGGCACCTGCGCGGTGATGTATCTGCTCGGCTACAGCCTGGATAACCTCTCGCTGATGGCGCTGATTATCTCCACCGGTTTCGTGGTCGATGACGCCATTGTGGTGCTGGAAAACATCACGCGGCACATCGAGGAAGGGCTGGGGCCGGTGCGGGCCGCGCTGAAAGGCGCGCAGGAAGTCAGTTTCACCGTGCTGTCGATGACGCTTTCACTGATCGCCGTCTTCATCCCGATCTTGCTGATGGGCAGTATCGTCGGGCGTCTGTTCCGCGAGTTTGCGGTGACGCTGAGTGTCTCGCTGATCATCTCTATGCTGGTGTCGCTGAGCCTGACGCCGATGCTGTGCGCGCGTTTCCTCAAACGTAAACCGCCGGTGGAAAAACGTCAGCCGCGTATTTACCGCATGATTGAACGCGGGCTGAACAAATTGCTGGCGGCGTATTCTGCGGCGCTCGGTTGGGTAATGCGCCATCAGCTGATCACGCTGGTCGGCCTGTTCCTGACGATCCTGCTGAATTTCTATCTGTATACCGTGGTGGAAAAAGGCTTCTTCCCGGATCAGGACACCGGCATGCTGATGGGTATGTTACGTGCGGATCAGAACACCTCGTTCCAGTCGATCCAGCCGCAGGTGCTGAAATACAGCAAGATCATTCAGGACGATCCGGCGGTAGAAGCGGTGATGAGTTCAGCGGGCAGCGGCGGTTTTGGTTCACGTAACACCGCGACTTTCTTTGTACGTCTGAAAGATTTCGACAAACGCACCGCGACGGCCAATCAGGTGGCTAACCGTCTGATGATGGCGACTGGCAAAGAACCGGGCGCGCAGTTGTTCCTGATGGCGGCGCAGGATCTGCATATCGGTGGACGCAGTGCCAACGCCCAATATCAGTACAGCCTGCAATCTGACGATCTGTCCGTGCTGCGTGAATGGGCGCCGAAGGTGCAGAAAGCGCTGGCGAAACTGCCGCAACTGACCGGTGTGGATTCCGATGCGCAGACCGGCGGGCAGGAGATCATGCTCAATATCGACCGGGATCGTGCCACGCAGCTTGGTGTGAATGTGAAGATGATCGACACGCTGCTCAATAACTCCTTCAGCCAGCGGCAGATCGCCACGATCTACAAAACGCTAAACCAGTATCACGTGGTGATGAATCTGACGTCCGATTACACCAGTAATCCTGATGTCCTGCATCAGCTGTATGTCGTCACAGATTCCGGTAATCAGGTGCCGCTGTCGGCGTTTGCTACGTTCAGCGGAGCCAATGCGCCGCTGTCGGTTTCCCATCAGGGACAGACGGCGACCACCACCATTGCGTTTAACCTCGCCGATGGCTATGCGCTGGAAGATGCGCAGGCCGCGCTGAAAACGACGATGGCGCAGATTGGTTTGCCGGATACCGTTCATGGCAGTTATGCCGGTACCGCGCAGGCGTTTGAAGCGCTGGCCAGTTCCATGCCGTGGCTGATCCTGGCGGCGCTGGCGGCGGTGTATATCGTGCTGGGTGTGCTGTATGAAAGCTATATTCACCCGCTGACCATTCTTTCCACGCTGCCGTCTGCCGGGCTGGGGGCGCTGTTGCTGATGCTGGTAACGGGGACGCAACTGACGGTGATCGCGCTGATCGGGATCCTGCTGCTGATCGGTATTGTGAAAAAGAACGCGATCATGATGATCGACTTCGCACTCGACGCTGAACGGCGGCTGGGTTTGACGCCGCAACAGGCGATCACTCAGGCCTGTCTGATGCGATTCCGTCCGATCCTGATGACCACGCTGGCTGCGTTCTTCGGTGCATTGCCGCTGGCGCTGGGCAGCGGCGGTGATGCGGATCTGCGCAGTCCGCTGGGGCTGGCGATCGCCGGTGGTCTGGCGCTGAGTCAGGTTCTGACGTTATTCACCACGCCAGTCGTTTACCTGTATATGGATCGCACCAGCCGCGCGACGCATCGTCTGTGGCACCGCCTGCGTCCTCACACGACGCCGCCGGAGGCCCGGACCCATGACTGATCACATTGAAACTTATCACCCTGAAGCGAATCTGATGACTCTGCAAAAAACACGTTCTATGGTGTTCCGGCTTGCTCCGCTGGCGCTGGCACTTCTGGTCAGCGCCTGTGCCGTCGGCCCTGATTACAAACGGCCGGATGTTGCCATGCCAACGGCATTTAAAGAAGCCAAAGGCTGGACGGCGGCGATCCCGAAAGATAATCAGGCCAAAGGCGACTGGTGGGCGGTGTATCAGGATCCTGAGCTGTCATCATTGCTGACACAGGTGCAGATTTCCAACCAGAACGTCGCGCAGTATGCTGCGCAATACCGTCAGGCACAGGCGCTGGTGACACAGGCACGTTCCGATTTGTATCCGTCAGTGGATGCTACCGTCGGCAGCACGCGCAGTGGCACATCCACCTCAACCACTAACAGCCAGTCCGCACAACTGAGTGCCAGCTGGGAACTGGATTTGTGGGGCAAACTGCGCCGTACGGCAGAAGAGCAGGACGCCAGCGCGCAGGCCAGCAAGGCCGATCTGGCGGATGCAACGCTCAGCGCACAGTCCGAACTGGCGCAGGATTATTTCCAGCTGCGGGTGATGGATCAGCAAATCGCGCTGTATAAGCAAAGTATCGATTCTTATCAGCGTTACCTGACGGTGATCCAGAATCAGTATGAAGGTGGCAACACCTCACGCGCCACACTGGCGCAGGCGCAAACTCAGCTTGAAAGCACCAAAGCCTCGGCGCTGGATCTGCAATGGCAGCGCGCTCAGCTTGAGCATGCTATCGCGGTGCTGATTGGCAAACCACCGGCGCAGTTCAGCCTTGCGGCACGCGACGTCAAACTCAACCTGCCTGCGATGCCGGACGCCATTCCGTCGCAGTTGTTGCAGCGTCGTCCTGATATCGCTGCCGCCGAACGCACCATGGCGTCTTCCAACGCCGCCGTCGGTGTAGCGACTGCCGCGTATTATCCCGATCTGACCCTGAGCGCCAGCGGCGGGTTCGCCAGCTCGGCATTCCACAACCTGTTCTCGCTGCCAAACCGCGTCTGGTCTTTAGGCCCTGAACTCAGCCAGACGGTACTGGATTTCGGTTCTACCCGCGGCAAAGTGGCGCAAGCCGAAGCCGCGTATGATGCCGATGTCGCCAGCTATCGCCAGAGCGTGTTAACCGCAATGCAGGAAGTGGAAGATTATCTGGTCGAACTGCACACGCTCGACAGCGAGCTGGTCGCCCGTCAGAACGCCGCCGATTCCGCCAAAGAATCCGCCCGCGTGACTTACAACCAGTATCAGGCCGGGATGATCGACTATCTTGACGTCGCGACTACCGAAAACACCAGCCTGACCCAACAGCAAAGTGTCCTGTCACTGCTCAGCACCCAGATGGTCACCAGCGTCAAGCTGATCGCTGCCCTGGGCGGCGGATGGAACGGGGATGTGGGTAAATAGAAGAGTTTGAATTATCTCTGCACTAAGGACATGTAAAATGGTCTTTGGTGTAGAGAACATCATTTATTTCAGTGCGAATGCTGCCATTCATCGTAAGTGGCCTCCAGGATCCAGAGACACGTTGCACCCGCATCAGTATCCAGTAGTGCATCACGTGTGCGTTGGTAGAAGGCGGCAATCTCCTTATCTGATTTTTCTGTCGGTACACCGCAAACGATGTCAGAACCAATCATGAAGGGATATTTTTTCGTATCGAGGATTGCCAGCGTTTTGAGGGCTTCTGTGGTATTTGCGGATAAGGCTGCGCCCATCACCCTTTCTAATTCCACGGATTGATTTTGATTTGTTACTGTCGCCAGTACTGGCACGACCCCAAGCCATTCCTTTTGACCGGTTGCAATACCAGAAAATACGGTTTTCCAGTCATTCTGTTTCAATGTAGCAACCATTTTTTTTACGTTTGCTATTGTCAGGTCACTGGGATGAATGTCAGCGGAAGCGAGGAAGGGAATAAACAGGAGCAGATAAGTTAGCTTCATCTTATGACCTCGAGGTGGTTATCACCTGACATAAGGATCCTGTTGCGGGTAGAAACCCTCAAAATAATGCATCCCGCCGAAGCGAATCCTTGTGGTTTGTTCCGTCTGTCGCCATGAATCAGGAAACCATTTCGTCCAAATGTTTCGCCAGAACGTTGCTCAAGAATTATTGTGACTGGTCCTTTAGATGAGCCATGGCCGGTTATGGCGTATGTCCCGCGGGGAAGTGGTCCCATATTTTTGACCTGCTGGCGGTCAGGATTATTTTTATTGGTGAGAACGCCGGAGTATCCAGTATCCACTTTGCTGCCGTTATGAAATATTTCACCGGTGCTTTGTTTATAAGTCCATGTCATTTTTTATCCTATAGAGTCTTACGCTCATTCCAGCTATCAGTATGTTGAATATTTCCGTCTTTGTAAGTCCAGATGATTTTTTCGTAGCGTAATTCAATGACTTCAATGTGATTATGTTTTTCCATTGCGGGATCTTTAATGTCATACATGATAGGCGAAATACTAATGATCTTTACGTTTTCTAAACGCGTGGTGAAATAATTGACTTCCTGACCTGCATCATTGATATCATAACATCTTATTTCTGCAGACTGGAACGTCTGTCCTGTAGCAATCCCTTTGTAGAGATAAGGAGTGGATGCATCGATTTCTTTGTTGAACAAAAATGGTGCGTGAATTGTATTACTTGTTGTTTTACCTGTGTAATTATCCGTTGGTAGGGTAATGCAATGTGCAATGCCGATAATTTCAATACTTCCCTCTCTACCGCGTATATCGACAGAGCCTTTGATATCTTTACCAGAATCATCTTTAAGCCATAAATAAGCAGGAATCGCCATCTTTAAATCTCCCTATTGAAAGTAATAAATAAACTACTCCGCAGGAGGATAACTGCAAGGGTATTTTTTGCATTTCAATAAGGTTTTTTATAATGATAATAATTAAGTATAAATTATTATTTTAGATTGATGCTGAGAATTATTGGTTGAAGTTATTTAAATGAATATAAGGAAGTTCAACTGGAGTTTTTATTAAAGTTGATTGTGCATCAAATATCTGTAAACCCCCCTCCCAACTCCCCCTTCGCAGGGGGAGGAGCTCATCGAGCCAGGTTTTACCTGCGGTGAAACAAGCCCTTATTTCCCTGCTTTCCTCGCTTTCGCCACATCTCCCGGCGTGACGGCTGCTGCCTGATTTCCCCAGCTGGCGCGCAGGGTATTGGTGAGGTCTGCGGCCTGCTGATCAGTCAGCGTCCAGCCGTAGCCAGGCATGGTATTGGACATATATTCTGCCGTCACCGGCGTCTGAGCGCCGTAGAGGATCACGCGCAGCAACGTCTGCGGGTTCTCTGCATTGACGGTCAGATTGCCCGCCAGCGCCGGAATGGCAAACGCTTTTCCGTCGCCTTTCACACCGTGACAGCTCGAACAGTAACGCATAAACGTCTGTTGTCCGGCCTCAGTCGCGACGGCCTTTTTGGCCGGTGCCGGTTGCGCCTCCGCTTTCAGACTGAGCAGATACACCGCCATGCTGTTGAGATCGTCATCGGTCATAAACTGCGTGCTGTTAGTGATCACTTCCCCCATCGGGCCGCTGACGGCGTCATGAGTATTGCGACCGGATTTCAGCAGCGTCACCAGTTCCGGCTGACTGATTTTCAGCCCGCGCAGGGAAGGTGCTGACCAGCCGTCCAGCTCGCCGCCGCTGAGAAACGCCATGTCCTTTTCATCAAGGGCTTTCTCCTGTTGCGCCCACCCACGCGGGGTGTGACAGGCTCCGCAGTGTCCGGCACCCTGCACCAGATAAGCGCCACGATTCCATTGCGCACTCTGATCCGCCTGTGGCCTGTACTCGCCGTCTTCAAGAAAAATGCTGTTCCAAACCCGCAGCGGCCAGCGCACCGACATCGGCCAGCTGATGTCATTTTCACGGTTGGCAACGGGCTGCGGTTTGACCTCTTTCATCAGATAGTCATACAACGCGCGCATGTCCTTCCCGCTCATTTTTACGTATGAGGTGTAGGGCATCGCCGGATAGAGCGCATGGCCGTCTTTAGCAATCCCTTCGCGCATCGCCTTGTCGAACTCTTCGAAACTGTAGCCGCCAATTCCGTGCTGAATATCCGGTGTGATATTGGTGGAATAAATCTCGCCGACCGGCGTGGCAAAGCGCACACCACCGGATAAATCTGCACCCTGAGGCGATGTATGACAGGCGGCGCAGTCGGCGGATTTCGCCACATACTCACCTTCGGACATCGCCATGGCAGAGCCTGCCGTTGCCATCAGCGTGGCAAAAATCATCAGCTTCTTCATGCGCTCACCTTTTTCATTGCCGTCAGTTCATTCACTGCCCGCCAGGCCTGATCAACTGCTGAGTTGGCGTACGGGCTCCAGTCAGAATCTGAATTGGCGATAGTGATCCGCCCGACAGGCGTGCGCGCCAGATGAATGGTTTTCTGCGCGTCGTCTTCGTCGTCGAACATCCCGCTGAGGAAGTAGGAATAGCCGTGCGACCAGCGGTTAACGGTGATCGCCATGATGTCGCGCTGATGGTCAAAACCAGCTTCGTCGAACATGCCCTGCAACTGATCGCGGATCATTTTTTCATGGGCATCAAACGAGGTGCCGAGCAGTAACGCACGGCCTTTACGTGACTGCTCGCGCGGGCTGAGGCCGCTGCCCGGCAGCGTCGGCACATACACCATATGCAGGCCAATCGGCTGGTTCGGGTCACGCGGATGCTGATAACCGCCCATATCCACCGGATAATCCAGTTTCACGCGGCTGTAAGGCGCTGCCGGAGAGTAAATTTCATGGACGCCAAGTTTGATAAACGGCTGCCAGTTGCGGATCACCACTTTCGAATAGACCAGCGGCGCTTTGACGTTTTCTTTCAGCGCGGCTTTCTGCGCTTCAGGGATTTCCGGCACCAGATACGGGATCATCATATTGTATCCGGCCATCACCGCCTGACCGGCGCGGACGCGGTGCAGCGTGCTGCCGGTCATGTAAGTCACTTCTACCGCCGGTTTGCCTTCGTGTTCGACGTTGGCGACATGCATCCCGGTGCTGTTGAGGCGAAGCCGCACCGGCTGCCCGGCCTTATCGAGCTGGCTGTAATCGAATTTCGCCAGCACGATATCTTCCATCGTGTTACCCGGCGCGACCTGCGGGATCAGATGGCGCACCATCAGCCGGGCTAAACCGGCGTTGCCATCGGGGAAGTGGAAAATATACGGCTCGTCGAGATCGGCCAGCGATTCGGCGTCCAGCGGCGGCAGGCCCATACCTTCCAGACCTGGCAGGGCGCAAATGCGCGCATCGCTGCATGAGGTGGCATCGATTCCAACCGCCTGAAAATCATTGGTCCGCTGCTGGAAATAGCGGATAGCAATCTCGCTCAGCCCGACTTTTTCGCGCAGGAACTGGGTATAACTGTGCCCGTCGACCCAGGCGATTTTTTCTTCCTGACTCATGCCGTGCAGATAATCTTTTGATTCAGTGTGCAGGGCGATCAGCGCCTGACGGTCAGATTCCGGCAGCGGGAAGTCACTGATAAAGTCTTTGATATCACGGCCATTGAGACGCTCTGGCGGAATATCATCAGCCACCGCACGTCCCGGATCGCCGCTGACAATTTTGTCGACGCCGAAGTTTTTACGGTCGAAATACACCCCGCGGCTGAGATGCAGATCAGGGTAAAACGTCTGATCGAAGTCTTTCGCCATCTTCTCGATATCGACGTTGAGGGTTTTCAGCAACCCCATCGCAACCGGACTGAAATTGGTGCGTGGCGACTGAAAGGACTCGCTGCCGCCGTAGCCCAGCAGCATTTTATCCTCGACGTGAAATTCATTACGTTTGGCATGCCCGCCGAAATCATCATGGTTATCGATCAACAAAATACGCTGGTCTTTACCGTGCTGTTCCTGCCAGAAACACGCCGCCGCAAGCCCGCTGATGCCGGCTCCGACCACCACCAGATCAAACTCATCTTCCACCGGCAAACCGGAAGATTCGACCTTTTTGCCTTCGCGCCCGAGGATATGCGCCGCTTCATAAGAACCCTGATGATTTCCGCGCAAACCGGTAAGGGAAGGCGGGTAATACAACGACTGCGTGGCTGTTTGCGGCGAAGCCCGCAGCGCCTCAAACGGAGTCATTCCGGCAGTGACCGTAATAGCCACGCCGTTTAGAAAATCACGACGAGTGATGCCCATATTGTTTCCTTAAAATTTACATCATCAACCCGCGCGGAAGCCGCACGGCAAAAGCGTTTCGCTCAAAAAATGTCTAAGTATTGTAACAAATTTAACATAAAGAAACACTTAGCGAGCGTGACGGCGGGCGCAAATGAGGAAACAAGGGGAGTTCACCAGTAACAAACTTCTGAAAATTCCATTTTTAAAGGTTCTCCAATGGTTTGTGAAAACATACGGGCATAACGTATTGCCTCACTTTTTAAAAAGGAATTTATCAGAATGGCAATCCCGGCATATTTATGGCTTAAAGACGATGGTGACGACTCAAACGATCAGTTCTGGATAAAGTGTGGTATCGATTATGCAAAAAGAACGGGGTTTTAAAAAACGCTATGTTTTGGTGCCTGTACTTTTTGCGTTTATGTTAATCGCATGGGGCATTCACTTTCTTACATTTCCAGTGGGGCATGATTTGTATAAGACGGTTAAAGTGAATAACCTGGTCACCTTGTATGTAACCCAGGCCAGCGCCGGAGCAATGACGTCATTTTCGTACCACTATTATTTGTATGATGCGACGAAAAGTGAGGCTGATTTTATGGCTCATATTGATGACCAAAGAGCCTTCATGGTCACCTCTGACAGCAAGGTAACGGCCACAGCCAACAATGATCATCTATATCTTCGCGTTCGGGGCGATATATTCTCATTCAATAATGGAAGCTATAAAGTTATTGTGCATCTGGACGCCGCGCCTTATTAAAATAAAACTCAGTGGGGCTTTGCTCCACTTCAGTTTTTCTCTAAAAAAACATCTTAATTTTTTAACTAATTTAATATAAATAATTAGCAAATGTGACGGTGGACGAAGATGAGGGAATATTAAAAAGATTGGAATAAAGGCCGCAGCAATGGTGTGAGAAAAATATTACCACCGCATTTGCAGATACTCTCAGTACGGCTCCTCCCCTGCGAAGGGGAGGTTGGGTGGGGGTATTAAAGACAACTCGGTGTGACATGTTCAACGATTCAAAACAGAAAGAATTACGCAAGGATCTGCGGGGAAATCTAACTTATGCAGAGTTTGTTTTATGGCAGGCGGTCCGGTGTAAAGCGCTGGGTGTTAAATTTCGCCGTCAGCATGGGATCGGGCGCTATATCGTCGATTTTTACGCCGGAGAGGTGAGGCTGGTGGTTGAGCTGGATGGTGAAAGTCATTTCAGTGAGAAAGGGATGGCGGCGGATAAAATCAGAACGGACTTTCTGTGTGATTCAGGAATGAAAGTTATCCGTTTTACGAATCTTCAGGTTATGCAGGAATTACCTGAAGTTATTGAGCATTTGATAAGTGAAATTGCACGTCGGAAGACAATATTAACCTTCTGATTTTATTTGTAATACCCCCTCCCATCCTCCCCCTTCGCAGGGGGAGGAGTTAAAAGCCCGAGCGGCTTCCTCCTCTGTTGCAGGGGTTGGAGTAGAAACTCGGTCGGCTCCCTCCCCTGCGAAGGGGAGGGCTGGGGTGGGGTATTAATGGTTACTCGGTGAAAAAATTCCCACCAAAATAATTTTTATCAGTATTTAGCTCAGTTAACTCATCAATATTACATTTCATCTTATCTATCAATGACCTGATCACTATTCATCTGGTTTTATCCCGTTTTGGGATAATTTTTCTCCCGGTTTACTCTTCCTGTGTAGACGTTTTATTTACTCATAACTCAGGAAAGGATCCTCCATGAACAACACACAGAATCATAACGACTGGCATCAGGCAGACATCATTGCGGCATTGCGTAAACGGGGCACAACGCTGGCGGCGGTATCGCGCAGTGCGGGATTGAGTTCTTCGACGCTATCGAATGCGCTGTCACGATCATGGCCGAAAGGGGAGAAGGTGATTGCGCAGGCGCTGAATGTGCATCCGAGCGTGATCTGGCCGAGCCGTTATTTTGATGCGCGGGGAGAGTTGGTGGTGAAAGCCATTCGGAATTCAGCTAAATCCTGAGTGACAATGAGCTTTTTTGGAAGCTTTGCCGCAGCGATGAAAGTACAAAGTTGCTGATAAAACAGTACTCGATATTCTGCACACTGCTCTGTAAGTGAATACATTTTGTTCAGTGACTACATGAGGGCTACAATGTAGCTACACGACAAAATTGATCCGGAGGTTTTATGACTGACACTGTTGTCAGAGCTCGAGTAACTTCAGCGTCAAAGGCTGCTGCAATGGCAAACGCAAAGGCAATGGGGTTGGATCTATCGACAATCATTCGAATGGTTGTAAATAGGTTGGCTGTGAATGCTGAGCTACCCGTCGAATTGTTGCAGCCTAATGCCAAAACACTTCAGGCCATTCGGGATATGGAAAATGGAATTGGTGTTGAAAGAGTCGCAACGATTGAGGAGTTGAAGCACGATCTGGGATGGTGATATGTGCTAAGGATTGTTTATCAGACAAGATTTAAAAAGGATGCGAAAAAATACACCAACGATAAACGAGCGCAAGGAGCTATTCTGGAGACATTATCCTTGTTGCAGGCGGGTGAACCTTTACCTATTCGATATTGTGAACACCGGCTTTCAGGTGATTATGCGGGATATATGGAATGCCATGGTGCGCCAGATCTTTTACTCATTTATCAGAGAAATGACGAAGAATTGAAATTGTACCGGGTAGGGAGTCATTCTGAATTATTCTGATATCAGATGAACCCTGCGAAAAACGCCGACTTCCGTCGGCGTTTCCATTCACTCAAAAATCACTCCTTCCAGCCACCGCCCAGTGCTTTATACAAACTGATGTCCTGATTCAGTTGGGCAAGTTGTGTGGTGATCAGCGTTTGCTGAGCAGAATACAGCGAGCGCTGCGCGACCAGTACGCTCAGGTAGTTATCGACACCGCCTTTAAAGCGCATCTGCGAGAGATCATAGTTGCGCTGGTTAGCGTCGGCATCCTGCTGGCGGGCCAGCAATTCGTCTTTGTAAGTCGCCTGTCCGGCTAAGCCGTCGGACACTTCTTTGAACGCTGTCTGAATCGCTTTTTCATAGTTGGCGATATCAATTTTCTTGGTGTCTTTCGCGATGTCGAGATTGGCCTGATTCACGCCGCCGTCGAAGATTGGGATATTAATCGATGGCATAAATGACCACGCACCGGTGCCGCCGTCGAACAGTTTGCTCAGGCTACCGCTTTCGGAACCGGCGGTGCCGGTCAGCGTAATGCTCGGGAAGAACGCCGCACGCGCTGCGCCGATATTGGCGTTAGCCGCTTTCAGCGTATGTTCCGCGGCAATAATATCAGGACGACGTGTCAGCAGATCAGACGGTAAACCGGCCGGCGTCTGCGGGAATTTCCAGTCCTGTTGCAGGGTGGCGTTCGCCAGCAAATTTTGCGGAATGGTGGTGCCGACCAGCAGCGTCAGCGCGTTCACATCCTGACGAACCTGACGCGTGTATTGCGCGATATCGGCCTGCGCTGCACGAACGGTGGTTTCGGCCTGCACCAGATCCTGCGAGGTGCTGATGCCGGAATCGTAACTGCGTTTGGTCAGCTCGTAGGATTTGTTCTGGCTGTCAGCGGTACTGATTGCCAGTTTCAGCAGATCGTTATCCGCCGCCAGACTCAGATAACCGGAAGCGACTTCAGACACCAGCGAGATTTGCGTCGCACGCTGCGTCGCTTCGGTGGCGAGGAAGGTTTCCAGCCCCTGATCGCGCAGGCTGCGCACGCGACCAAACAGGTCAACTTCATAAGATGTCACACCCAGATTGGCGCTGTATTGCTGATACGTCACCGGTCCGGTATTTTGCGTCGAATACAATCCGCCTGGCAGATGCTGGTTGGTTTCGCCGGCGCTGGCGTCAAGTGTCGGCAGCAGCGCGGCGCGGTCAATCTGGAAGGCCGCGCGCGCGGTATCGACATTTAACGCCGCGACCCGAAGATCGCGGTTGTTAGCGAGAGACATGGCAATCAGCTGGTTCATCGCCGGTTGATTGAAGAAGGCTTTCCAGCCGATATCCTGCGCAGCGCCGGTTTTGGCACCGTCCCAGTTGCTGGCGACCGGCAGCGCAGGGCGCTGATAATCAGGCTCCATCGTACAGCCCGCCAGCAGGGTGAGTGAAAACGCGCCGATAAGCGACAGCGCGAAATGCGGTTTATTCATGGTGTGTTGCCTCAGACGCCGGAAGCGCCTTCTCTTGTTTTTTCGATTTGCGGGTGAACAAATTCACAATCGTCACGTAGAACATCGGGACGAAGAAGATCGCCAGGAAGGTCGCCGTAATCATCCCGCCGACCACGGCGGTACCGATGGAATGCTGGCTGCCCGCGCCCGCGCCGCTGGAAATGGTCAGCGGGAATACACCGAGAATAAAGGCCATTGAGGTCATGATAATTGGCCGGATACGCAGCTTGGCCGCTTCAATCGCCGCTTCCGTGACCGACATGCCTTCGTTCTCATGCAGTTCTTTGGCGAACTCGACAATCAATATGGCGTTCTTCGCCGCCAGCCCTACGGTGGTTAACAGACCGACCTGGAAGAAGACGTCATTCGACAAGCCGCGCAGCAACACGGCACCGATCGTCCCGAGGATCCCCAGCGGTACCACCAGCATGACCGAGAACGGGATCGACCAGCTCTCGTACAGTGCCGCCAGACACAGGAACACCACGATCATCGACAGGGTATAAAGTGCCGGGGTTTGTGAGCCGGAAAGCTTTTCTTCGTAGCTCAGACCGTGCCATGCCACTTTATAGCCCGGTGGCAATTTGGCCGCGATTTCCATCACCGCGTCGTTGGCATCGCCCGAGCTGTAACCCGGTGCCGGTGCGCCCATCAGTTCGACAGAAGACACGCCATTGAAACGCTCGTAACGCGGTGAGCCGTACACCCATTTGCCGCTGCCGAATGCGCTCCACGGCACCATATCGCCGCTCGAGTTGCGGAAATACCAGTTGTTCAGATCTTCCGGCGTGACGCGTGAAGCCGCCTTGCCCTGGATGTAAACGCGCTTCACGCGGTTGTTGTACATGAACTGATTCACGTACGCCGAACCCCATGCCGCTGACAAGGTATTGTTGATGTCGTCGAGGCTCAGCCCCAGCGCCTGCGCGCGTTCATCATCAATTTCCAGCTGATATTGCGGCTCATCTTCCATCCCGTTCGGACGCACCGCAGTCAGACGTTTGTCCTGCGAGGCCAGTTGCAGGAACTGGTTACGCGCCGCCATCAGGGCGTTATGCCCTTTGCCGTTGGTGTCCTGCAGGAAGAAGTCGAAGCCGGTGGCGTTACCCAGTTCCATAACGGCTGGCGGAACGAAAGCAAACACGCGGGCGTCTTTGATAGTGGCGAAATGCGCCATCGCACGACCGGCCAGCGCCTGAACTTTCTGCGCGGCGTCCGGACGTTTCGCCCAGGTTTTCAGCTGCACGAAGGCAATCCCGACGTTCTGACCACGTCCGGCGAAGCTGAAGCCGTTGGCGGTGAACACCGAAGAAACGATGCCGCCTTCCTGTTTCATCAGGTATTCACGCACGTTATCCAGCACCTGCTGGGTACGTTCCGCCGAGGCGTTGGCAGGTAGGGTGGCCTGAATCAGCATGACGCCCTGATCTTCATCCGGCAGGAAGGTGGTCGGCACGCGGGTGAACATAAAGCCGGTGGCAATCACGATCAGCAGATAGATGCACATAAACAGACGACGACGGGAAATCACCGTGCCGACGGCGCTGGTGTAGCGCATCGCGCCTTTGTCGAAGGTACGGTTAAACCAGCCCGCAAAGCCTTTCTGCGATTTTTCCTCGTCATTGTGTTTGATGATGGTGGCACACAGCGCGGGAGTGAAAATCAGCGCCATCAGCACGGAGAGCGCCATCGCGGACACGATAGTGATCGAGAACTGACGGTAGATGATCCCGGTCGAGCCGCCGAAGAAGGCCATCGGCACTAATACGGCGGAGAGCACCAGTGCGATACCAAACAGCGCGCCCTGGATCTGTTTCATTGATTTGATGGTGGCTTCTTTCGGCGACAACTTATCTTCCGTCATCACACGTTCGACGTTTTCCACCACCACGATGGCGTCATCCACCAGCAGGCCTATCGCCAGCACCATCCCGAACATGGTCAGGGTGTTAATGGAATACCCCGCAGCCGCCAGAATACCGAAGGTACCGAGCAGCACCACCGGCACTACCAGCGTGGTGACCAGCGTTGCGCGCAGGTTTTGCAGGAACAGCAACATCACGCAGAACACCAGTACGATGGCTTCGATCAGCGTTTTCACCACTTCTTCAATCGATGCACTGACCACTGGCGCAGTCTGGTACGGGAACTCGACTTTCACGCCAGCCGGCAGGGAATCTTCCAGCCCTGCGACGGTGGCTTTCACCGCTTTGTCGGTATCCAGCACATTTGCGCCGCTCGCCAGACGCAGGGCTATAGCGGTAGACGGGCTGCCGTTAAAGGTCGAGGAGATGGAATAACTTTCCGGCCCCAGGTCAACATTTCCGACATCACTCAGGCGCACCTGCGAGCCGTCGGCATTCACTTTCAGCAGCACGTTTTTGAACTGATTAATGCTGTCGAAACGGGTTTTACCGATAATGGTGGCGCTGAGTTTGCTGTCTTTGACCGTCGGCAGTCCGCCGAGTGAACCGGAGGACACCTGCACGTTTTGCGCTTCAATGGCGGCGCTGACATCACTTGGGATCAGCTGATATTTATACAGTTTTGCCGGATCGAGCCAGATACGCATCGCGTATTCGGAACCCAGCACCAGGAAGTCGCCGACGCCTTTGGTACGCACGATCGGATCTTCCAGTTTGGTCACCAGCAGGTTACTCAGATCCGAGTTACTCATTTTGCCATCGGTCGAAATCAGGCTGACCAGCAGCATGAAGTTGGCCTGATATTTGGCAATTCGGATCCCCTGATTGACCACTTCCGTCGGTAGCTGCGATTCGGCCAGAGACACTTTGTTCTGAACCTGAACCTGCGCGATATCCGGGTTAGTGCCCTGATCGAAGGTGGCAATAATGGTGGCGCTGCCGTCGCTGTTACTTTGCGATTCGATATAGCGCAGGTTATCCAGCCCGTTCAGTTGCTGTTCAATAACCTGAACCACGGTGTTCTGCGCGGTTTCCGCCGAGGCACCCGGATAGGTGACGCTGACGGAAATCGCCGGAGGCGCGATATTCGGGTACTGGTTGATCGGCAGTTTCATGATCGACAGCGCACCGGCGATCATGATGACGATAGCGACAACCCAGGCGAATATGGGGCGATTAATAAAGAAAGTAGACATTCAGCTCACCTATTGCGCGGAAGGATCGGTCATCGCGAGATTAGCCTGTTCGGCAGGGGCACTGGCTTTGCGCTCGGTGGCATTCACTTTGGCGCCCGGCCTGACGTTCTGTAATCCGTCAGTGATCACTTTGTCGCCGTCATTCAGACCCTGATTCACCAGCCAGTTACCGTTCATCATCTGACCGGTGGTGACGGAACGCTGCTCAACCGTGTTATCGGTTTTCACCACGTACACGTATGGCGCGCCTTTCACGTCATGCATGATGGCTTCCTGCGGCACCAGAATACCTTTGTCATCAATGCCTTGTTGCAGCTGGGCGTGGACAAACATGCCCGGCAGCAGTTCGTCGTGCGGGTTCGGGAACGAGGCGCGCAGGGTGACGGAACCGGTGCTTTGCGACACGGTGACTTCAGAGAATTCCAGCTTGCCCGGCAGCGCATATTTGCTGCCATCTTCCAGTGTCAGGGTTGCCTGCGCGGCGTTATCACCGGCACTTTGCAATTTGCCGGAAGCCAGCGCACGGCGCAGTCTCAGTAAATCCTGCGAGGATTCGTTGACGTCGACATAAATCGGATTGAGCTGATCGATAGTGGTCAGATACGCGGTCTGGCCGCTGGTCACCAGCGCCCCTTCGGTATACAGCGAGCGGCCGATGTGGCCGGAAATCGGCGCGTACACTTTGGTGTATTGCAGATTTACGCGGGCGGTTTCGACATCGGCGGCGGCTTCGCGCTCTGCGGCGACCGCATCGTCATATTGCTGACGGCTGACGGCCTGCGCATCGACCAGCGGTTTGTAGCGGCGGGCAGTGGCATCGGCGCTTTTCCAGGTTGCCATCGCGCGATCGAATGCGGCCTGATAGGTCGAAGGATCAATCTGATAAAGCTGCTGACCGGCTTTGACTTCACTGCCTTCAACAAAAAGACGTTTTTGGATCACGCCGTTCACCTGCGGGCGGACTTCCGCGCTGCGAACCGCCGTGGTACGGCCGGGCAGGCTGGTGGTCAGGGCGACGGGCTGACTGTGTAAAGTGACGACATTAACCGCAGGCACCTGTGCCGCCGGGGATGCAGAACCGGCGGAACCATCACATGCGGAAAGCAGTACGACTGTACTGACAGAAAGAAACTTCAGGCGCATAGAATTCACTCTTATTGGGGAATTGAGAATAACCATTCTCAACAAGTCCTCCACTATACGAGAGCGCCAGAGTTCTCTGTGTAAGGATATTGTCATTACCCATGAGTCGATGTTTCTAAGTATGAATAAAATGTTGCTATATAATCCATTGAAATTATAGGGTTTTAAACTTTTTGTGCAGTGGTAAATGGCAGGGAAGTCGTTACTTAGCAAACTAATCGATAGTTCTTAAGAATGATAACCAGTTAAATATTCTAAAAGTGAATGAATTGTTGGTGGTTAGAAAAGTGTGATGCAGATCAAACAAATTTATACATTTTAACCCGCTGCTTACCAGAAAAGGCTGAAGGATCGCGGCAACTGCCGTTACCTTAAGGGCCGAGAGCGAGCAGTTCTCACATTTGCTTGTTGCCAGCCGTTCTGAACGACGGCCAGTCGCAACCCCCGCGCCCACAGTCCGATGTGGGCTTTTTTTTGCCTGCTGCGCCAATCCGTTTTTCCCCGGCAAAACTGTGATCCCTTTCATAGTCCTGACTGCTATGTCTATACAACTATACATTCTGTGACTTAACTCAACTAACGGCTTATTTTTAGCCAGCTAACTGAGGGACGACAGATGATAAAACTTGGCAGCAAGGTGCATGATCTGGGCAAGGCCCTGATGACGCCTATCTCGGTGATTGCCGCCGCCGGGATTTTCTTAGGTCTGGCGGCGGCGTTGCAGAATCCTGCCGTCACCGGTGAAGCCTTCACGCAGATGAAAACCCTGCAACTGGTGATTGGGTTTATCCGCCAGGTATCCGGCGCATTGTTTGCCAACCTTCCGCTATTTTTTGCCGTCGCCACTGCGATGGGTCTGGCCAATGCAGAGAAAGCCACAGCGGCTTTTTCCGCAGTGATCGGCTTTGTCGGGTTGCACGTCGGTGTTAACTACAGCCTGCTGGCGCAGGGGATTACGCCGGAAACCATTACGGTCGCCAAACTCATGGCCAAGGGCATGACCGAAAGCGATGCGATGATTTACGCTGCCGAGTTCACCAATACGCTGGGGATTTTCACCTACAACATGAGCGTGCTGGGCGGGGTGCTGGTCGGCTTAATCACCATGTGGTTGCACAATCGCTTTTATACGATTGTGTTGCCGACGGCGATCGCGTTTTTTGGCGGACGCCGTTTCGTGCCAATCATCACCATTCTGGTGCTGCCGATTGTCGGCGTACTGATGTCGCTGATCTGGCCAACGATTGCCATGGGGATCCAGTGGATCGGTGAACTGATCGGGCGCACCGGTGAGATCGGCACCTTTATTTATGCCACGTCGGAGCGTTTGCTGATCCCGACCGGTTTGCATCACATCATCAACGAAACCGTACGTTTCACACCCATTGGCGGCGTGACGACGGTGGATAATCAGAGCATTGTCGGCGCGCTGAATATCTTTAATGCCGCGCTGGCTAATCCCGGCATGATCCCGGACGCGGTGACGCAGCAGGCGACGCGTTTCCTGGCGCAGGGGAAAATTCCGGTGATGATGTTTGGTTTACCGGCGGCGGCGCTGGCGATGTATCACTGCGCCAGACCGGAACATAAAGGCCGTGTAAAAGCGCTGATGCTGGCGGGCGGACTGGCCTCGTTTACCACCGGGATCACTGAGCCGCTGGAGTTCTGCTTTATCTTCGTTTCGCCGGTGCTGTATATCCTGCACGCCGTGCTGACCGGCCTGTCATTTGTGCTGATGCAGATGCTGCATGTGATGATCGGTAACGTACAGGGCGGGGCAATCGACTTCCTGATCTTCGGTGTTCTCGGTGGCAGCAGAACGCACTGGTGGTATCCGCTGATCCTCGGGATCATCTACGCGCCGGTTTACTACTTCAGTTTCCGCTGGGTTATCTTGCGGATGCAGATCAAAACGCCGGGACGCGAGGATGAAAACGATACTGAAGAACGCGCGAAGCCTGCGCAGGGAACCGGCGAGAAAACCAAAAATATCATTATCGGACTGGGCGGCGAGGGGAATATTACGGCGGTCGATTGCTGCTTTACCCGTCTGCGCGTGAAGGTCAAAGACATGGCGCAGGTGCAGGACGGGACGCTAATGAAAACCGGTGCGGCAGGCGTCAAACGCATTACCGACACGGACGTGCATGTGATTTATGGCCCGCAGGTTGAGCAGGTGGCTAATCTGGTAAAGGCCGAGCTGTCGGGTATTGCCTGACGGCGGCTAGGCTTTGACTTTGGCATGGACGCTGAAGGCATAGTTTTTCTGGTTGTAGTACACATCAGACACCTCAAACAGCGTGTCGTCGGTGAATGAGACAATGGCATGAGAATGCAGAACCGGCTGATCGCGTGACAAATTCAGCGCGAGGCGGATTTCGTTAGAGGGCAGTTCGGCGGAAATCAGTTTGGTGCTGCCTGCTGGCTGAAAACCTTTGGAACGGATATAGGCATATTTTGAAGATGTCATGGCGGCACGCGTGATGTCCGGGAAGCGGTCGCACAGCATCCAGCACTGTTCATAGACGAAGGGTTCATCGCCTAATAAGCGCAGGCGGATCATAAAATAAACCTCGGTACCGTCCGGGATATTCAGCTCGCGGGCGATGTCTTCACTGGCTGGCATGCGCCGAAATTCCAGCACCTGATTTTCAATCCGCTGATTATTTTCCTGGGCGACTTCACTGGCGGTGAGATGGCGGTCGAGCGGGAGGATGATTTTCTGCTGCTCAGCCGGTTCGACCACAAAGGTACCACGGCCACGAAAACGCGCCACACGGCCCTGACGCACCAGATAATCGACGGCTTTTCGTGCGGTCATGCGTGACACTCCGTAGATTTCGCAGAGCGCCGCTTCGGTCGGGATGGAGTCGCCCGGTTTGATTTCACCCGCGCTGATTTTTTCGGTCAGTTGCTGCTCAATTTGCAGGTAAAGCGGGGTGAATGAATTCTTATCTATTTTCATTAAGCCTGACCTCCGGTTCTTCACTTAAGAATAATTGTATAGTTAGCTATACAAATGAGCTAACCGCGTTGCTGATATTCTGTTCAAAATGGGTTTCAGCACACAAAAAAGAAAGGTTGCTGATATCAGCAACCTTTGTTCGTTTTCAGCCACTTCGCAGTGGCGTCTCAGGCGTTACTCAGGCAGCAGTGCGCTGGAGGTAAATCCACACGGACCGTTTTCCTGATTTTTGAACCGCCAGCAATGCTGATGGTATTTCGCCACGGTATTACGGTGCGCCACACTGATAACCGATGTCTGCGGCAACTCGCTGAGCAGGAGAGAGTAAACTTGTTGCTCGGTTTCGTCATCCAGCGCGCTGGTGGCTTCGTCGAGGAACAGCGTATCCGGCTGGATCAAGAGGGCGCGGGCGAATGACAACCGCTGTTGTTCACCCGGCGACAGGCGCTGGCTCCAGTTGGCGTAATCATCGAGGATTTCAACCGAGGCCAGATGCGGCAGGCGGCATTGTTCCAGAACCTGTTGCAGGCGTTCATCGGTATATTCGCGGCTGGCGTCAGGATAACTCAGCGCATCACGTAATGTACCAATCGGGATATAACTGCGCTGCGGCAGGAACAGATAACGCTTCCCTTCCGCCAGCGCAATATTGCCTGAACCGTAAGGCCAGATACCGGCGATGGCGCGCAGCAGGGTTGATTTACCACAGCCAGAAGGACCGGCAATCAGCACGCGCTCACCCGGCTTCATTGAAGCGGAAACGTCACAGAACAGCGGATTACCGTTCGGCAGATTCAGTGTCAGCTTGTCGAGTTGCAGGGCATGTTCACTGCTTTTACCGACGTTAATCCCGCGTGGTTGAGCATTGACCTGATCGATAGCGGCATTGAAACCGGCAAGACGGTTAACCGTGGCTTTCCAGTTGGCCAGATCGGTAAACGCATCGATAAACCAGGATAACGCGCCCTGTACCTGACCGAACGCAGAAGCGATTTGCATCAGCGCACCCATCTGAATGGCACCGGCGAAATAGCGCGGCGAGGCCACCAGAATCGGGAAGATATTGGCAAACTGTGCATAAAAGTTGGTCGCGACGTTCAGACGACGGGTGACGCGCATGATTGACCACCAGTTGGTTTTGATGGATTCAAACTTGCCGGTCAGCTGGTCGTGCTCGTTTTTCTCACCGTGATACAGGGCAATTGCATCGCTGTTTTCGCGGATACGGATCAGGCCAAAACGGAAGTTTGCCTCGAACCATTCCTGATTAAACCCGAGTTTTACCAGCGGTTTACCGATATACCAGATAATGAAGGAACCGACGGCGGCGTAAAGCAGCGCGAACCAGAGCATATAGCCCGGAATTTCAAAGTGATGCCCTGCCAGCATGAAGTTCAGCGGGCCACTGATCGACCACAAAATAAACACGAACGAGAACAGCGTCACCACGCTCGACAGCAGCCCGAGCACCAGAGAAAGTGTCCCGCTGGTCAGGGCATTCAGGTCATCTGAAATACGCTGATCGGGGTTATCCACCTGATGCTGATACTCCGTGTAATAATAGGCGTGATTGGTCAGCCACTTCTCCATATACTCTTCGGTCATCCAGCGCCGCCAGCTCATTTGCAGGCCCTGCGTCAGATAGACCCGGTAGATGGCAATCACGATAAACAGCAGCGCCAGCCAGGTAAATTTCCACAGCTGGGCTTTGAAAACCGGATAGTTTCTGTTTTGCAGCGCGTCATAGAAAACGCGGTTCCATTCGTTAAACTGCACGCTGAGGTACACGCCAGCCAGCGAAAGGATGATGATAGTGGTCAACATGCCCCAGGCTCGCCACTTTTCTTCCGAACGCCAGTAAGGCTTAATTAACTGCCAGACGGCGCCCCATTGCGCCGATTTCCCAGGTTTTTTAGTCATAATAGCCATGTGTAATCGATATGTTGTGAAGCCAATCATCCCAGAATGAGTGTCTCAGTGCGATAGGGCAATGAACCACTTGTAAGGATGTTTTTCCAGCACGAAGCTCTGTAGACCACAAAAGTAGAAGGATGTTTGATGAAAGTCGCAGTGAATTTACTGCTGGTGGCAGGATGTTTTGCCAGTGTTCAGGCGTTTGCTCAGATTGATGAACCTGATATTGATGCTGATTGCGTAAAAGCAGGCATTTATGCTGCTGCCGGAAAAGTCGCGTATCAGCAGGGCGATATGGGCAAAGCGCGGGAAATTTTCCGCAATCAGGTCGCGTGGAGCGAGTTTTGCCACAAGCCGCAGGATCAGATTGCAACGGCTTACAACAACATCGCGCTGACCTACATTAAGCAGGGCGATTATCTGAAAGCCAAAGCCTGGCTGATGCTGGCGCCTGCTGACAAAAAATCACAATACAACCTGGGTCTGATCCAGCCGGAACTTGCTGCAATGCCGCAGGCACAAAGTCCGGCGGGCGTTTACTGGCAATATGCCGGTTTTGGCAGCTGGAATATCCTGGAAGTGAAAGGCGAAGAAGCGCAGTTCAAAATCGATTTTAGCGGCTTATACATGGGACAGATGTCGTTATACTACGGCCCGAACACCGGCGAGTTTTCAGTGGTGACGGCAATTAAAGACAATCACGCGATTTACCACGAAGCCGACGATGCCTCTGCCGGTGGCGGTGAGTGCAGCGTAGACATGAATTTCGACCCGCAGAACGTGAAACTGCATACCACCGGTGACTGCGGTTTCGGCCATAACGTCCAGGCCGAAGGCGGATTTGTACGGGTAACGCAGTAAGTTTTGCTAGTTATAACTAACCCGCCTCAGGCGGGTTTTAATGTCATCGCCAGCCGGTGTAATCCGCTGACATCAACAGTTTGTTCCGCAATCCATAAACTACGATTTGCCTGCAGTTTAAGCCAGTATTCGGCCGAACTGCCTAATACTGCTGCCAGTTTCACTGCCATTTCCGGCGTCACTGCCATTTTCCCGCTCACAATACGCTGCGCAGTAGAAGGGGCAATTTGCAGGGCACGGGAAAATTCACGCACGCTGACATTCAGTTCTTCAAGCGTTTCTGCAATCAGTTCGCCGGGATGAGGGGGGTTATGCATGTTCATCAGTGATAATCCTCGTAATTGACGATGTAAGCATTTCCATCAATAAATTCAAAGGTAAGACGCCAGTTGCCAGAAACCGTTATTGACCATTCTCCCTTACGGGAACCCTGCAGGGAATGTAACAGATAGCCGGGCCGGTCAATGTCATTTATAACCTGTGCTGCGTGAAGCGTGGCAAGTCTGAGCCTGAGTTTCTTAGCATGTTCAGCGTTGATCCCGGCTGTAGAACCGGATGTGAAAAATCGACTCAGGCCTTTATGTTTGAAATCCTTAATCATTGGATGCATCCTGCATGTTGCGCCTTACGCAACAGTATAAAGGGTGTTGCGTGAGGCGCAACACCCTTTGTTATAAATGGATGATTAATTGCACCTGGTGCAAGATATCTTGAGGGTCTACGCCTGTGGCTCAACCACATAAGGGCCGAAGCAGTTATCCTCTGGATCGCTTTGGAAGAACATCAGGATCAGATTGAAGACCGGACACAGTACCCACCAGCCGCTGTATCCTGCATCGTGATTACGACGCACGGCTAATGCCAGGCTGGGAAGAAACACGAATAATGAGTAGAGCAAAGACAGTAAATACTCATCGCCAAATATCTTTGCAATAATGCTTACACCCATTGATATAAGAATATTAAATAACACGAACCACCAATATTCTCTTCTCCGGGCGCGACCAGAAAAATTAGCGTAGTTTTTTAATGCCTTTAAATACCAGTTCATAATAATCCTTTATTAATTGGATAAGGTACATCCTCTGACTGAATAGCAGAAGATATTGACCGTTTTTGGTGGGGCGGCAGGATTTTATTATGCTGTTTTTTACTATTCAATGATTTATTAATGCATTGAGAGTGAAGGGGAAAGTGATGGCAAGTTTTTTTAGAAAGTTAATTTACAACTGTATGATTTTACTTGATGCTCTGTTTCTAAGGTTTCTGAAAATAAAATAACGGCAGGGTATTTTCTGCCGTTATAATAAATCCGTTATTCGTTATCTATATTTACTGCGGCCACTTCATTTCGCCCTTCAATACTTTCGCGCTCAGTTCTAATGACGAATCATCTTTAAGCTGCGGATAATGTTTTTTCATCGCAGTGATAAGTGCCGCGGAATCTTTCGCTTTTGGTAATTCTTTTTCCAGTGTCAGCAGATACTGGCGGGTGAATTTCACCGATTCCAGCGTTTTTGGCGCACCCGTCAGGAAATGTCCCGGCACCACGACGTCCGGTTTCAGGCCGGTAATTTCATCCAGTGCTTCCACCCACTGTTTACGCGCTGTCGCAGTCTGCGTATCTGCGGTCCAGACGTGCATGTTGTCGCCATTTACCAGCACGCCGCCGACTACCGCTTTTAATGACGGGATCCACACGAACGTACGTTCTGCATCCACGCCCTGAATTTCAAATTTATGGCCTTCGAGCGTGAATTCATTGCCCTTCAGCGGCTCTGGCGTGGTGACGGATTTTGGCGCGTTGTCCTTAAGTTGTGGCCCCCAGAATGCGACTTTGCCGTCTTTAGTCGCATTAATCTGATTCACCGTTGCCTGCGTGGCTACCACTTTCGCTTCCGGGAATGCGGCGCGGATCACGTCCAGCCCGAAGTAGAAATCAGGATCTGACTGGCTGATGTACACGGTGGTCAGTTTCTTGCCGGTCGCTTTAATCATCTGCACCAGTTTTTCAGCATCATTGCGCTGGAACTGCGCGTCGATCAGTACCGCTTCTTTTTCGCCGGTGATGATTTCAGAGGACACCGGGAAAATGCTGTTTTCACCCGGGTTATACACCTCCATTTTCAGCGCGCTGGCGGCGTGAGCGGAAAGGCTGCTGCCCAGCAGGGCGGCGATCAGAGTCAGATGTTTCAGTTGCATGGGGTTTCCTCAGGGGCATTAATAATCACATTCAGTAAGTATCTACTGTACGTTGCATAATCCGCGGGAAAAACCGGATAATGCGCAACTGTTTGTTGCATAAACCGGACGAATCATGGACAGAATTACCGCTGCACAAGTGTTTGTTGCCATCGTTGAACGGGGAAGCATGATCAATGCTGCCGAGTCGCTGAATATGTCGCGGGCGATGGTGACGCGTTATTTGTCGGAGATGGAAAAGTGGTCGGGCGCGCGCCTGCTGCACCGTTCTACCCGCAAACTCAGCCTGACGGATGCGGGCGAAAACACGCTGGCGCGTTGCCGGAAAATGTTGTCAGTGGCGGCGGAAATGGCCAGCGTCGCGGATACGGGCGATGAAGCGCTGCGCGGTTTGCTGCGTTTGAGTTGTTCACAATCATTCGGGCAGGGCGCGGTGGTGATTGCGGTCACCGAGTTTTTGCGGCGACACCCGCAGGTCAGTATCGATCTTCAGCTGGAAAGCCGGGCGATCAATCTGGTCGAAGACCGTATCGATCTGGCGCTGCGTATTACTAACGATCTGGATCCGAATCTGATCGCCCGGCCGCTGGCGCTGTGTCCTTCCGTGGTGTGCGCTTCTCCGGCTTATCTCGCCGCGCAGGGCACGCCGCAACATCCGCAGGATCTGGCGGTGCATAATTGTCTGACGTACACGTACTTCGGCAAAAGCCTGTGGCAATTTGAACGGCAGGGCGAGCAGGTGGCGATCCCGGTGAGCGGCAATCTGAGCGCCAATGAATCGCTGGTACTGCTGACCGGCGCGGTGGAAGGCGCGGGGATTGTCATGCAGCCTTATTACTCGGCAGCGCCGCTGATTGCCAGCGGGCAACTGGTTCCGTTACTTGAACAGTGGCAGCCTCAGGAAATGGGGATTTATGCGATTTATGCATCACGACGGCAAATGCCAAAGGCGTTACGTGCGCTGCTCGATTTTCTGGTGGAGTGGTTTAAAGGAAATCCGCGCTGGATTTCGCTGAAAGAAGAAAAGCGCTGAGCTGACGGGGGAAATAAATCACTGGAATCGGTTCCTTTTGCGCTTTTACCGCATTTTCTGCAATGTATTGTTATGTAAAGATTAATCCTCTGAGCGGGTATTTTTCAGGCAGCAAGGGCACAGACTGCGTCTGGTCAAAAGTGTGATCAACGTGGTATTTAAGCCAGTCCGGTGTCATACCGGAGCCTTTACTCATAACTAAAAATATCCGGAGTTTTTATGCCTGTCGCACTCCTGGCACTGGCGCTCAGCGCGTTTGCCATCGGTACCACCGAATTCGTCATTATGGGGCTGCTCCCCAACGTGGCGGGGGATCTGAATGTCAGTATTCCTTCTGCAGGCTGGTTAATCAGCGGATACGCACTGGGCGTGGCGATCGGCGCGCCGATCATGGCCGTACTGACGGCAAAACTGCCGCGCAAGAAAACCCTGCTGCTGCTGATGAGCATCTTTATTATTGGCAACGTGATGTGTGCGCTTTCCTATAGCTACGGTTTCCTGATGCTGTCGCGTGTCATTACCGCGCTGTGTCACGGTGCCTTCTTCGGGATTGGCGCGGTAGTGGCGGCAAGTCTGGTGGCACCTAACCGCCGCGCTTCAGCGGTGGCGCTGATGTTTACCGGCCTGACGCTGGCTAACGTGCTGGGTGTTCCGCTCGGTACCGCGCTCGGACAGGCTTTCGGCTGGCGTTCAACATTCTGGGTTGTGGCTGTGATTGGTGTGGCGTCACTGTTCGCGCTGTATAAAAAGTTGCCGGACAAGAAAGAAGAAGAGCCGACCGATCTGCGCAAGGAAATCCGTGCGCTGGGCAGCCTCGGTTTGTGGCTGTCGCTGTCGATCACTATTTTCTTTGCGGCGGCGATGTTTGCGCTGTTTACCTATATCGCGCCGATCCTGACGCAAATCACCGGCGTAACTGAGCACGGTGTCAGCTGGACGCTGCTGCTGATTGGCCTCGGTCTGACCATCGGTAACGTGCTGGGCGGACGTCTGGCGGACTGGCGTCTGGGCATCTCACTGACCATGACGTTCCTGATGATCGCCATATTCTCCGTGCTGTTCAGCTACACCAGCGTTCATCTGGTGGCGGCCGAAATCACGCTGTTTATCTGGGCGATGGTGAACTTTGCTGCGGTGCCGGCGCTCCAGGTTAACGTCGTGACTTACGGTAAAAATGCGCCGAATCTGGTTTCCACGCTGAACATTGCCGCCTTTAACGTCGGCAACGCGCTGGGCGCGTGGGTTGGCGGTGCGGTCATTGAACGCGGAATGGGGCTGAGCACCGTACCGCTGGCGGCGGGCGGACTGGGCGCCATCGGCTTCGTGCTGTGTGTGATCACTTTCCGCCGTGCGGCGAAGAAAGCGGAAAAAGCCGTCGCGTAAATCAGTACATTGAGAAGATAAAAGGCCACGCGGAAAATATCCGGCGTGGCCTTTTTGTTTTTGTTCAGCGAGTCAGCGCGGCTTCAAGGCGATCGGCAAAGCGCTGCGCCTGCTGATGGCAGTGTTCGATAAATGTGTCTACCAGTGCGGAAGCGGGGCGGTGCAGCGGGCGGATCAGGCTGACGGTGAAGGGTACGGCAATGCTGAATTCCCGTAATACGACGCCGTTGACGCTGTTTTTAACAGAGCCGCTCTCGCTGTTTTTAACAGAATAGTCCAGCGCGGTCAGCGGATTGACAATCGACACGCCCGCGCCTTCGCGCACCATGCTGCACACCGACGCCGCACTGTGGGTTTCCATCACCAGTCGCCGCGTAACCTGTTGTTCCGTAAATAAAGTATCCAGCAGTTGCCGGTAACTGTCAGTCGCCGACAGGCTGATATAATTCAGGCCGCTGAAATCTTGTGGCGTGAGTCGTGATTTCTCAGCCAGAGGATGTCCGGCAGGCAGTACGCAGACTTCATTCAGCGTCAGCAGCGTCTGGCGTTCGGTTCCGGCAGGCGTCTGGGTATTTTCCGTCAGCCCTAAATCATGGCGCTGCGCGGACAGCCATTCTTCAAGCAGCGGCGATTCCTGCGGTACAATATTGAAACTGACGTCAGGGTAACGGTCGAGAAACGGTTTACACACCGCAGGCAGCAGCGACTGACTGAACACCGGCAGGCAGGCGATCGAGAGCTGTGCCTGCTCGAACTGCCGGATCCCTTCCGCCGCACTGATGATCCTGTCCAGCCCGTAATACGAGCGCTGCACTTCCTCAAACAGCCGCAGACCCTGAACGGTAGGATATAAACGCCCGCGCAGGCGTTCGAATAATTGCAAATTCAGCAGCTTTTCGCAGCGTGCCAGTTCGCGGCTGACTGTCGGCTGTGAGGTATTGAGCAGCGCGGCAGCTTCGGTCAGATTGCCGGTGGTCATTACCGCATGAAAAATTTCGATATGGCGCAGGGAAATCGCAGGCATGGTTTATCCGGTAAACGGCGTGATTTATCCATATCATAAATGAATAGACTGGCCTGAAATAGATATTTTATCGCCAGATTGTTACGCGGCATACTGAGGGAAATATGACTGAATTCACCTGACGGAAAATCTTATGCCACGCGCCCTGAACGATATGTCTACCGCGCTTAATGCCGCGAATTTACTGGCTCTGCCGCAACAATTTGGCTGCCCTGTGTGGGCGTATGACGCGGAGATTATTAAAGCGCGCATCGCGCAGTTGCGTCAGTTTGACGTCGTCCGTTTTGCACAAAAAGCCTGTTCCAACATTCATATTCTGCGTCTGATGCGTGAGCAGGGCGTGAAGGTCGATTCTGTTTCGCTGGGTGAAATTGAACGTGCGCTGGTGGCCGGTTTTATTCCGGGTCGTGAAGACAGTGAGATTGTGTTCACCGCAGACGTGCTGGATCAGCCGACGCTGGAACGCGTGACGGCGCTGGATATTCCGGTGAACGCCGGTTCCATCGACATGCTCAGTCAGATTGGTCAGCATAAAGCCGGATATCCGGTGTGGCTGCGCGTCAATCCGGGCTTCGGTCACGGGCACAGCCAGAAAACTAACACCGGCGGTGAAAACAGCAAACACGGGATCTGGTATGCCGATTTGCCACAGGCGCTGGCGGAGATCGCCCGTTACGGCCTGAAACTGGTGGGTATTCATATGCATATCGGTTCCGGCGTGGATTACGGTCATCTTGAGCAGGTTTGCGATGCGATGGTGCGTCAGGTAATTGAAACCGGACAAGATATTGAAGCGATTTCAGCCGGTGGCGGGTTGTCGATCCCGTATCATTTCGAAGAAGAATCCATTGATACCGGCCACTATTTTGGCCTGTGGAACCGGGCGCGTGAGCAAATCGCTGCGCACCTGGGGCACGAGATTAAACTGGAGATCGAGCCGGGACGTTTCCTGGTGGCGGAATCCGGCGTGCTGGTGGCGCAAATCCGTGCGGTGAAAGACATGGGCAGCCGTCACTTTGTGCTGTGTGATGCAGGTTTTAACGACCTGATGCGCCCTGCGATGTACGGCAGCTATCATCATATTTCGCTGTTACCGGCCGATGGCCGCGATGTGAGCGGACAACCGCTGACGGACTCCGTGATCGCCGGTCCGCTGTGTGAATCCGGCGACGTGTTTACCCAGCAGGCAGGCGGCGGAGTGGAAACCTTCCCGCTGCCGCCGGTACACATCGGCGATTATCTGGTGTTCCACGATACCGGCGCGTACGGCGCATCGATGTCATCGAACTACAACACCCGCCCTCTGCTGCCGGAAGTGTTGTTTGAGAATGGCGTGCCGCGGTTGATTCGTCGCAGGCAGACGGTGGAAGAGTTAATTGCTCTGGAATTGTAGTCCCTGCTCCTGAATGTGAGAGGGAATTTGCTCTGCTCCTCCCCCTGCGAAGGGGGAGGTCGGGAGGGGGTTTTAAAGGCTAACTCTCGGCCAAAGCACACTTTGAATTTTGTTTTTGACCTTAATACCCCACCCCAGCCCTCCCCTTCGCAGGGGAGGGAGCTGATCGGGCGACCTTTACTCTTTCGTGTTGAATTTACTGTTTATCAAACATCTCTTTTCTCAGTAACACGATCTCTTCTGCCAGATCACGGCACAGCATGGCGGTCATCAGATGATCCTGCGAGTGCACCATGATCAGATTCACCGGGATTTTGCCCACGCCTTCATCCAGACCAATCAGCTGCGTCTGTACTTTGTGTGCGACCCGCGCCGCGTCGTCCGAAGCTTTCAGCATCGCATCAGCCTGTTCCCACTCTTTTTTACGTGCGTGCTGAATCGCCATCATCGCGTTTGAACGTGCTTCTCCGGCGTTGATCAATAACTCCATCACCGTTTGTTCCAGATCGAATTCCATCGAAAACTCCAAATTGGTATACCAGAAAAGTGTGAATTCATCATATTGGAATTCCAATATTCACATGTGAGAACGCTGTCACAGAAATTAATTCGTATTCCGCTATTTTTTGGCATGCCACATTACGGAAAGTTCGCCGGAAAGTGGCCGACAGGATAATTAACAGAACCGGATTCTGACTCAGCTTCGGACGACACCTTTAATCCTCATTCAATATAAAAAGGTGAAGACGAAACCAACACCTGTGAAGTATAGAAAAAAGAAAATGAGGTGCTGTCATGTCACTGAAAGACCGTTTTATCGATTCTCTCGGGGGATTCGCCAATACCTTTAATAGCCTCAGATATATCATGGCTATTAAGGCATCTTTTATCACGTTAATGCCCGTTATTATTGTGGGGGCATTCTCAGTTTTAATTTCTAATATGGTGATGGATCCGAAAAACGGATTAGCCCATTTTGAAATGTTCTCCTGGCTGGCAACGCTTAAGCCGATCATGAGCAGTATTAACTACGCCACGCTGAGTTTTCTGACCATCGGTGCCGTATTTTTAATTGGTATTGAACTCGGGAAAATTAACGGCTCACGCTCGTTATTTCCCGGCCTGCTGGCGGTAATTTGTTTTATTGCCGTGACGCCGACCACCGTCGATATGATGGTCAATGGCCAGATGCAGGAAGTCAAAGATGTACTGGCAAAACAATTCTCGGATACCAAAAGCCTGTTCCTCGGCATGTTTATTGCCATTCTGTCGGTTGAAATTTATTCCCGTCTCGAGCGGATAAACGGCCTGCGTATAAAAATGCCGGAGAGCGTGCCGCCTAACGTGTCGGCGTCTTTCTCGGCGTTAATTCCCGCCATTATTACCGTGGTTATCGTCGCGACCTTTGGTTTTGTTTTCCATCGCGTTACCGGCATGTATTTGTACGACGCGGTGTATCAGGTGATTCAGCGTCCGCTGGAATCGGTGATGCAAAGCCTGCCGGGCATCCTGCTGCTGATGTTTGTCGCGCAGCTGTTCTGGGTGATCGGTATTCACGGCAACCAGATGATTAAACCGATCCGCGAACCGCTGCTGCTTGGCGCGATCATGGTCAACATGACAGCGTTTGAGCAGGGCCATGAAGTGCCGAACATCATCACCATGCCGTTCTGGGATGTGTATATGAGCATCGGCGGTTCCGGCTGCACCATCGGTTTGCTGCTGGCGGTGATGCTCGCTACAAGGCGTAAAGAGATGCGCGAAATCGCCAAGCTTTCTCTCGGGCCAGGCTTCTTCAACATCAATGAACCGGTAATTTTCGGTATGCCGATCATGCTCAACCCGATTCTGGCGATCCCGTTCATTATCACGCCGCTGATCACCGGCACCATCGGTTATTTTGCGACGAGCCTCGGATTCGCCGGACGCGCCGTCGTCATGGTGCCATGGACCACACCGCCGATTATCAACGCCTGGCTTTCTACTGCGGGGTCGATGGGCGCGGTGGTCACGCAGATTGGCTGCATCGTGGTGGCGGTGCTGATTTACCTGCCGTTCGTGAAAGTGGCTGCACGCCGTGCCGAACAGGCGCAGCTGGAAGCCCTGCAACAGAGCCAGAAACAGGCCGCTACGGCGTAAACCATTCGGAAAAAGAGGGACGTTATGAGTAAGGTTTCAATCGCCATTCCTGACGGATTTATTCTCGGTGCTGCGGCTTCTGCGTGGCAGACCGAAGGCTGGAGCGGCAAAAAAGACGGGCAGGATTCGTATCTGGATCTCTGGTACAAAAACAACCGCCATGTCTGGCACAACGGCTACGGCCCGGCGAAAGCCACCGATTTCATCAACCGCTACAAAGAAGATGTGGCGCTGATGAAAGCCAGCGGGCTGACGCATTACCGCACGTCGGTTAACTGGTCGCGCTTTTTCACCGACTACGAACGGGGCACCGTTGATGAAGAATACGCCGCCTACATTGACGACTATCTGGATGAGATGAAACGCAACGGCATCGAACCGATGCTGTGTCTGGAGCACTACGAGTTACCGGCGTTTCTGATTGAAAAATACGATGGCTGGAGCTCAAAAAAAGTCGTCGAACTGTTTGTGCTCTACGCGGAAAAAGTCTTTGAACGCTATGCCGGAAAAGTCAGCCGCTGGTTTACCTTCAACGAACCGGTGGTGGTGCAGACCCGCGTGTATCTGGATGCGATCCGCTGGCCGTTCGAGCAAAACACCGCGAAATGGATGCAGTGGAATCATCACAAAGTGCTGGCGACCGCCAAAGTGGTCGAGCTGTTCCATCGCAAAAAATATAACGCCGCAGGCACCGTCGGGGTGATTTTAAATCCGGAAGTGACGTATGCCCGTTCATCGGCGGCGCATGACCAAAAGGCGGCGCATTTATACGATTTATTCTACAACCGCGTATTTCTGGATCCGATGATTAAAGGGGAATATCCGCAGGAGTTGCTGGAATTACTCGAAAAGCACGGCGTGCATTTCGATTATTCAGAAGCAGAACTGGCGGTTATCCGTAATAACACCGTGGATGAAGTGGGTATTAATCTTTATTACCCGCACCGCGTAAAAGCTCCGTCCCGCGAGTGGAATAAAGATACGCCGTTCCATCCGGCGTATTACTACGAACATTTCGAATTGCCCGGTCGCCGGATGAATAAATCGCGCGGGTGGGAAATCTATCCAAAAATTGTTTATGACATGGCGATGCGCATTAAAGCGGAATACGGAAATATTTCGTGGTTTGTTGCTGAAAACGGTATGGGTATCGAAAATGAAGGTCAGTTCCGCGATGCAAAAAGCGGGGAAATTCAGGACGACTATCGTATTGAATTTGTTGCCGAGCATCTTTACTGGACATTAAAAGCGCGGGAAGACGGTGCGAACTGTCAGGGATATATGCTCTGGGCGTTTACCGATAATGTCTCGCCAATGAACGCGTTTAAAAACCGTTACGGTCTTATTGAAATTGATCTTGATAACAACCGTGATCGCCGTCAGAAGAAATCATCTCACTGGTTTAAATCGCTCAGTGAAAGTGGTGTGTTGTCATTAACGCTCGATGACCAGGAAAAATAACCTAAGGAAAACACTATGAAACGACTCGTTTTAGCCTGTTCGGCAGGGATGTCCACGTCACTGGTGGTCACCAAAATGGAAAAAGAAGCCGCCGCGCGCGGTCTGGAATTTAAGATTTACGCCATCCCGGAAAATAACCTGCGCGATGAACTGGACGCTTATGGCCGTGATATTGTCGCCGTCCTGCTCGGACCGCAGGTGCGCTTTAAGCTGGCGGAGAATAAAAAGCTGACTGATGAGCACGGTATCCCGATTGCAGTGATCGACATGGTGGCTTACGGCACGTTAAACGGTGCAAAAGTGCTGGATCAGGCGCTATCTCTGATACAGTAACATCCGGTCTTTATTGTTTTTGCATCAGGGTGATTGTGTGGAAAAAGGTGTGGTTTCGCAGGACAGAAAACAGTATCAGGAAATCGGGCACGACCTGCGTGAGCAAATCAAGCAAGGGCATTTCGCCGTGGGATCCCGCCTGCCGCCCGAACGCAATATGGCGGAAACCTACGGTGTCAGCCGGACGATCGTGCGCGAAGCCTTACTGATGCTGGAACTGGAAGGCACGGTGGATATCCGTCAGGGTTCCGGCGTGTACGTGATCCGCATTCCTTCTCAGGAAGAAGGCGAAGACGAACTGATGTATCAGGGGCAGATTGGCCCCTTTGAAATCCTGCAGGCGCGGCAGTTGCTCGAAAGCAATATTGCCGCGTTTGCCGCCAAAATGGCCACCAAAGCGGATATCGAAAACCTGCGCCGCACGCTGGAGCAGGAACAAATCGCCATCGTCGCCAATGATGAAAGCGGCGACAACGACAGGCTGTTTCATCTGCTGATTGCCGGTGCGACGCAAAACCAGATGCTGCTCGACTCGGTGAAAAATATCTGGATGCACCGCGATTCCAGCCCGCTGTGGAAACAGTTACACAGCCATATCGCGACCCGCGGTTACCGCCTGAAATGGCTGGCTGATCATCAGAATATTTTGGCCGCACTGCGCCGCCGCGACGTGATGGGCTCGTATCAGGCGATGTGGCAGCACATGGAAAACGTCAAAAATACGCTGATGGAACTGTCGGATGTCGATGCACCGGAGTTTGACGGTTATCTGTTTGAGTCAGTGCCGATTTTCCAGGGCAAGCTGGTCTGAGCGCGATGAACATCATTAATCTCACCGAAAGGCCGGAATTTGCCGATGCGGTAACAGACTGGCTGTGGCAGGCGTTTGGCCGCGAAAACAGCCGGGCGTTTTTTGCCAGTGTGGTGAAAAGCTGTCTCACCGGCGCAGATTTGCCGCAAACCTTTATTGCGCTCGACGGAGAGACATTAGCGGGAACGGTGGGATTGTGGCGCTGCGATTTGATCAGCCGTCAGGATCTGACGCCGTGGCTGGCCGCGTTATACGTGGATGAAGCGTATCGTTCGTGCGGGCTGGGGCAGCAGTTACAGGAATTTGTGCTGGAGCAGAGCCGCCGCAGCGGCTTTCATGAGTTGTATCTCTACGCCGAATTTACCGGCTATTACGAACGTTTTGGCTGGAAATATATCGGCGACGCGCTGGATTATCCGGACAAACCGGTGCGCGTCTATCATCAGTCGCTTTAGGTATTCGACGGGCTGCTTACCGAGTGACGGCGCACCAGCGTCGGGCTGAACATGTGGGTCGTTTCCGGCAGCGGCTGACCGTTTGCCAGGGCTAACGCCAGTTGCGCAGCCTGATTCGCCATCGCCACCACCGGATAACGTACCGTGGTCAGGCGCGGGCGCAGGTAGCGCGAAATCAGTACGTCATCAAAGCCAATCAGCGAAATCTCGCCCGGCACATCAATGCTGTTATCGCTTAATACCGATAATGCACCGGCGGCCATCGGGTCGTTATAGCAGGTCACCGCCGTGAATCCTTTGCCCAGTCCGAGTAAATCCGCCATGGCTTTTTCGCCGCCAATTTCATCCGGTTCCGCGTAAGCAATCAGCTTGTCATCGACCGGAATATTGTGTTCCGTCAGCGCGTCGATATACCCCTGCAAACGGTCGCTGGCATCGGAAATACCGTGGTTGGAACATAAAATCGCGATGCGCTGATGTCCGGCCTGGATCAGATGACGCGTCGCCAGCCAGGAGCCGTAGCGGTCATCGAGGGCGATACAGCGCTGTTCGAAGCCCGGCAACGTGCGGTTAATCAGCACCATGCCGGGGATTTGCTGCATCAGGCTGGTCAGTTCATCTTCCGGCAGCATTTTGGCGTGAACCACTAACGCCGCACAGCGGTGGCGGATCAGTTGCTCAATGGCCTGACGCTCTTTTTCCACGTTATGGTAACCGTTACCAATCAGCAGAAAGTTGCCGGTGGCGTAGGCGACCTGTTCGACGGCTTTCACCATCGCACCGAAAAACGGATCGGAAACATCGGCCACGATCAGCCCCAGCGTTTCGGTCGCCTGCTGAGCCAGGGCGCGGGCGTTGGCATTTGGGTGATATTGCAGATGTTGCATGGCGTTCTGTACGGCTTCCCGCGAGCTGTCACTGGCTTTCGGGGAATGGTTTATCACGCGTGAAACGGTCGCAACCGATACGCCTGCCAGTTTTGCTACATCCTTAATCGTCGCCATAACACTTCCGTTTTCCGTGAGGGTAATCGTTTACACTGACCAGTTTTGCGGAAAAGACCGCTGGCTGCAAGGATGCTGATCGCAACTTTGGGATGTAAGCGGAATGTAACGGGAAAAATACCGGAAGGTTTTGGCCTCCTCTGCGAAGGAGGAGGCGGGGCAGGGACAGATATTTTGCAGGGAAAGGATTTCCAGCGTACACGTCAGTCCCGTTTCATTCTGGCTAAACTCTCCCTTCCTCCTTAATCCACTGCATAAAATCATCGATAAATACTCTGGTTTTAAGCGGCAGCAGTTTATTGGGCAGGGTGATTGCGTAGGTGTTGCGCGGCAGGGGGTTCTCCACTCGCCATTCAGGCAACACGCGATGCAATTTACCATTCGCGATGTATTTGTTGGCGATGAAAGTGGGGATCAGCGCAATGCCGACACCTTGCAGGATGGCATCAATCATGGCGTCACTGTTATTGATCATCAGCCGTGGAACCAGCGTCACAGTCTCCATTATATCATTGTGCCAAAAACGCCAGGCACCGCGAAATTGCCGTTCATCGGGGAAAAAAATGTTGTGTTTGGTGAGCGCAGCCGGGAAATCGGGCAGCACTTCGTCGTAATCCGCAGCACAAACCAGTACGTAATCGATAGGCATCAGGGCACGGGCAACCATATTTTCCGGCGGACTTTCGGTGACGCGAAGTGCCAGATCGTAGGCGTCCTGCGTCAAATTAGTGACGCGATCGGTCAGCGACAGTTCGACGTTTATTTCTGGATAGCGGCGTAAAAAGGCGGGCAGAAAAGGGGTGAGCAGGATCTTACCCAGTGTGTTTGGCGCGGTGATACGCAAAACACCCTGAGGGGTATCGCTGAAGCTATCCGCCCGGGAGAAAAGTGTCTGCGTGGCGGACAGTACCGTCAGCGCCTGCTGATAAATTTCCAGTCCGATCTCGGTGATGGCGACAGAGCGGGTCGAGCGGGTAAATAAAACCACATTGAGGCGTTTCTCCAGCCGGTCAATCATCCGGCTCACAGAAGAGGGGGCCAGCGAAGCTTCCCGTCCTGCTGAAGAAAAACTACCTTTTTCAACCACCTGAATAAAAACGGACAAACTGGGAAGGAGTTCGGCTAACTCATTTGTGCTTTTCACGCATAGCTCTTTTGTTTCTGGAATATCTATCCAAATTATCATCAAGCCGTATGATGTTCAACAGAGGCAATCTCTGGTGAGAACCAGTCACAATAGTCAATTTAATTAATAGGTTAGCTATGTTGAACCAAACGGTTATTGAACGGATACGCCAGCACGATGTGCTGAATGTTGGCGTTAGTCTGGGTTTTAAAGGATTGTCGTTTCGCAATGCATTACACAATTGCTGGGAAGGGTTCGACATTGATCTAGCCCGGGCGGTCGCGGTGGCGGTGTTAGGTGATGTCGGGAAAATTCATTATATGCCGTTGCAGTCCGGCGACCGGTTTCGGGCGCTGCGTGACGGAGTGATTGACCTGGGGTCATTTAATTCCAGCATCACCTTCCAGCGTGAATCAGAGTCAGAAGTCAGTTTTGTTCATCCGATGCTGTTTGATGGTGAAGTGCTGATGACACCGGCGAGTAATTTGCTCGAACCCGTTGAACAGGCAAAGTATACCCGCGAGCGCCGGATAGCAGCCATGCGGGGATCAACTACCGAAGAAAACCTGAAGCGTTACTTTGGAAATTTAAATCTCTCTTGCGAGATCCGACTTTTTGATTCGCCGACGCAGGCTCGTCAGGCTTATCAGCTGGGCGAATGCAATATTTACTGTCTCGATTCCTATCTGCTGGCCGGCGAACGTGCTCAGCTGAAAGATAAAGAAGCGCACATTATCTTGCAGGACCGCATCTCGCTGGAAGCCATGTCACCGGCAGTGTCCTCTCATGATACGCAGTGGCTGAAAGCGGTGACCTGGATCATGCGTACGCTGATAGAAGCGGAAAACTTACAGATCACCAGCAAAAACATTCTGGAAATGAGTCAGGAGGCGACGGGATACCTGCGCACTTTCCTTTATCCGTCAGAACAGCATTGTAAGAACCTGGGGCTGCGTCCGGATTTTATCCGCGCGATCATTCATCAGGTCGGAAATTACGGTGAAATATTCCAGCGTAATTTAGGTAAATACTCAGAGCTTAATCAGGAACGTCGGGATAATAATTTATGGTCTCAGGGTGGGATGCTGTATTCGCCTTTATTTATCTGACATCCTACTTACCCAGATTAATTAATAACAAAATTTTTGTGCGATTATCATTTTAATATTCTTTGGCAGGAACATCATGAGTGAATTATTGGCTGAAAAACAGCAAGAGATGGTATTGTCCGGTTCAGTAAAAAAGGGCTTCAGTTATTTAGAAACTGAGCCTGATAATGTCGATTTTAGTGTTATCAAGAACATTATTCTGCATGGTCATCATCAGGGTAATGTTCTGTATATTATCCGTAATTTTGCGAATAAAGAAATCTGCCAGGATGTAGCAGAAAAGTTTAATCAGATGGTGGATCGCAACGGTGGCGGAAACCGCGCCGATGACGGTTTTGTTCTGACCAATCAGATTGGCGCCACACAGTTTTCCCGTAACGGCGAGCAATATATGGCGGAAGTTAACCGGGTCAACGGCAGTGTTGCAGAACTGATGTCCGTCGCAGACAGTTATGCCACCGAGTCCCTGTTCCTCAACCGCACGCTGGAAGATTTATTCCTGGATGAAGGCATCCATTTTGGCCCGGCGCGTTATAAGAATTCTTACGCCTGTTTTGCCACGTTCCGTCGCTGGCTGGATAACGGTGTTATGTCGCTGATGCCTCATGAAGACCGCGCCCAGCTTAAGTTTGCGCAACAGGATGATTTTGAAATTGCCGATGCAATGACGGTTACCGCGTTTAATGTGTGCCTGGAAGCGGCGCAGGGCGGAGGCGAATTGAAGATGTGGAACCTCGATCCGGATGAGCCTTGCCGCGCCCGCTTTGGCGTGACGGACACCGGTTATCCGTATCCCCCGCACCTGTTGCAGGGAGTGGAATCACTGTCAGTGCGACTGAATGCCGGGGATATTTATTTCATGAACGCCTGTCATCTGCACGGTGTCAGCAGCGTCAGTCAGGGAAGTCGTCTTACGGCCGGGCGCTTTATTGGCAGACTCAATAACAGCAAAGTGGTGTATTGGACATAACCGGAGTGAATTAATCCTGGTGTTCTCTTCTCTCTTTGTCCTGAATTAATAACGAGTCTTATATGGAATATGTTAATCATCTTGCCGCCGGAGGGTACGCATTTATTCCCGGCAGTTATTATCAGACATTGTCTGATGTGAATTACGATAATAAAGATATTTTTCTTTCTGAACTTGAACAATTAAAAATGGCGTACGAACAACTGACGCTGGATCCTTATTCTGCGGGCAATCGCTGGCGCGGTTATGCGCAATGCCGGCGTAATGAGCAGGGGGAACTCAGTTTTGGCCATTTTACGGAATATAAGCAAACCAAAAAATACAATCCGGATACCGGCGGTATTGTTCGCCATTATCCTTTGCTGCCCGAGAATATTACTGCAAACCGCCTGATGCAGGCGATTTTGCAGGACGACATCGCTTTTGTTGAAGCCTATGAGCGTATCGGGCCGCTGGAAGAGCTGTCCGTCGGTATTCATTTATTCCGCTATGAGGCGCAGTGCGATGCGCCGGCGTACAGCTCGCCCGTCTGGCTGCATAAAGATGATGAGGATGTGGTGTTTGTTCACCTGATCCATGCCTCCGACAACATGTTGGGTGGCGACAATCTGATTGCCCCGAACCCTAAAAATATTGAGCGGGTGCTGCGTCTGGAGGCGTTATTCGACACGTTGGTGGTCAATCACGACAAATACCATGCGGTGACCCCCATCGGCTGCCGCCAGCCGGGAGAGACGGCACTGCGTGACATCATTCTGGTGACGTTCCAGCGCACGATGAAGGAAGCAGCATGAGCCTGAAACATAAAGCATTTATCACGGGCGCCTCCAGTGGTATCGGTCAGTCGATGGTGGCGGCCTATCTGGCCGCCGGCTATGCGGTAGAGGGCATCGACTGTTCCCCCTCCGTTTTCGCCAATGAACCTGAATACGTTCACCACCAGCTGGATATCACTGATTCAGTGCGTCTGAATGGCGTATTTGAAGCGGCAGAATACGCCAGCGATAACAATGTCTTAATTAACTGCGCCGGTACGCGTGAAATCTGCCGTATCGATGAATTATCACTGTCGCTGTGGGAACGTGTTTTTGCGGTCAACGTGACCGCCAGTTTTGTTGCCGGACGTGCATTCTGTCAGCAACTGGTTAGCCATAACCTGCCGGGCAATGCCGTCAATATCGCCTCGGTCTCCGGTCTGATGGGCGAGCCTGACCGCACCGCTTATGTTTCATCAAAGCACGCCGTGATCGGCCTGACAAAACAGCTGGCGCTGGAATACGGCAAGCATCAAATCCGGGTGAATGCCATTGCGCCCGGTGTTATCCGCACACCGCTGACCGAACCTTACTACGACAATCCGGCACAGATGGAGAAGATCCAGCGCGGTCAGTTCCTGCCTGTGCTCGGCGAAACGCAGGATGTGGCAAAAGCGGCAATGTATCTCACCTCTTCCGATGCACGATTTGTGACCGGTTCCACGCTGGTTATTGATGGCGGCTGGACGATTGGTAAAGACCTTTAATCCGATGGCCGGCATAACGGCCACTACTGACTTGCAGGAGTTTTATTATGAACAACACCTATATTTTGATCCTTGGCGGTGAGTTTGCTTTACGTGAGCGTGTGCTGGCCGGGGCTTTACGTGCCTCAGGCGGAATGCGGGTACTGACGATGGCAAAAAACCGTACCACGCCGACCATCAAATTTTTCGACGGCTTTATTCCGGGGGATGTGGCTGATGCAGAGGCTGTACTGCGTGCTGTACAGGCTCATCAACAGGAAACCGGTGAAACCCCTGCGGCGGTTATCCCGATGAACGATTTTACCGTGCGCGCCGCCAGCCTTCTGACTGAGCATTACCAGCTTCACGGAAATGATTGCCAGACGATCACCAACTGCCGTGACAAATTTGTGATGAAGCAAATCCTGCAAGCCGCTGGCCTGCCGGTGCCTCGCTTCGCGGCGTTCCGTACGCTCAACGAACTGAAAAACCTGATCGCAGAGTTCGGTCTGCCGGTGGTGATTAAACCGCGTGAACTGGCGGGGAGTCTGGGCGTGTTGAAAATCACTCACGAACAGGAAATCGAAGAAGTGTTCGCCCGTTGCGTTACCGATGTGATTTCACTCAATGGTGAATCCTTTGCACCGGAAGACTTGTTCCAGGTCGAGGAATATATTCCGGCCTGGCAGGAAGTCAGCGTTGAGGTGATCAATCAGGGCGACTATCACCGGGCCATGGCAGTTACCGACAAATACCTGGGTGAAGAGCCGAATTTTGTTGAAGTCGGCCACAGCATGCCCTCGCTGCACAGTGACAATCAGCAACTGCGTGACATTGCTGAACGGGCCTGTCATGCACTGGGGATCCGTTACGGGGTGGCGCACTTTGAAGCCCGAATTACGCCTGCCGGTGAAATCAAAATCATCGAAGTGGGCGCACGCACCGGCGGCGACACCATTATGGATTTGGTGGAAAGAACCTACGGTATCAACCCGTATGAACTGCACGTACTCAGCCATCTGAACAAACTTAAACCGCTGCCGGATACGCTCGAACCTCGCGGCCTGAGCGCCGTTGCTTTTATTAAAGCCGACGTGGGTGTGATTGAGAAAATCACCTTGCCCGCCAGCCTGCCGGCTCATGTGGTGAATATGCAGGTGACTGCTAAGCCGCTGGATCTGTCGAAAAAGCTGGTGTCGTGGAAAACCCGTGAAGGTTCCGTGGAGTATTTCTGGCCACAGCGTTCCGCAGAACAGGGTTTTGATGAGCACTTAACCATTGCCGATCAATACGCCCGCTCGCTGTTTACCCTCCGTCAGATCTGATAACACCCGAGCCACCTCATTTTTGGTGGCTCCCGAACTCCTTTAAGGAAAGCAATGATATGAACAGTGATCGTTTTGGATTAAAACGTTTCGTCTTTTCCCGCTTTGCCGGGTCACTGTGCGATCAGTTTCTGCTGTTTGCCGTGCCGCTGGCGATTTTAAAAGCCACCGGTTCTCTTACCTTTTCCTCGCTGGCATTCGTGATTGAATGGCTGCCGCGTATTCTGTTTTTCCCGCTGTCAGGTTTTTTGGCTGACCGTATCAGGCCCCGTTTTATCTTCTTTAACGTGGAAGCCGGACGCTGCGTGTTAATGGTGATCGCCTTCCTGACACTGACCTTTCATCCCGGCGCCACATTCCCGGTGCTGGCGGTCATGATGGCGCTGTTGTCGGTGGCCTATGTCCTGAACTTTGTCGCCACTGAGGCGCTGTTACCGCGCCATATCCCCGCAGAGACTCTGCCGAAAGCGCATTCAATGTTGCAGGGTGTCGACCAGACCACGCAGGTTCTCGGCCCGGCGTTAGCCGTGGCAATTTCTGTTTATGGTGGCGTAGGGGCGATTTTAGCCTGTGCCGCCGTGCTGTTTGCTGTCTCGGCCATCAACTATTTGTTCCTCGAAACGCATGACCTGGAAGTGGCAGAGAAGATGAGTCTGCGTTCCATTGTGCAATCCAATATTACGGCGATTCAGGTACTTAAGCAGAATAAAATCCTGCTGCATCTGTGTGCGCTGACCTGGGTCGTCAATCTGGTCTACGGTGCGGCGCTGGTGGTGAGTGCGGCGGTGATCCTCAAAGAGTTTCATCTGCCTGAGAGCTACTTTGGCGTGTTACAGACCTCGGCAGCGCTGGTCACCATCATTACGTTTTTCTTTGTGCCGCGCATTGCCAAACGCTTTGGGCTTTCCACGCTGGGAACCCTGTCATTTTGCGGCATGATATTGTCAGGTGCCCTGATGTCGCTTTCACTGGATTACGCGATGTATCTGGCTGGTTACGCATTACTGATGGCGTTTGACGGTGCATTCAGCGTCTACCTGCGCACCTTACGCAGCCAGATTATTCCGCAGAAACATCTGGGAAAAACCATGGGGCTTATTGGCCTGATGAATATGTGTTCGGTACCCGTCAGCGGCCTGGCGGTGACAGCGCTGGCAGGCAGCTTTATGCCGTTGCAAATCATCGCCATCATTCTGGTTTTTGCGCTGATATTAGGATTGATGTTGATCGTCATTGGCCGTCGTGCTTTTGGCTATAACAGCTGGTTACCGCCGGTCATCGCTCAGCCACAGGCCTGAATGAGCATGTCTGAGTAAATGAGGACGAAGGGGGAACAGGTCACCTTTTCTGTTTATCCACATTTGTGCTTTGAGTTATCAGCGCAGTGAATGGTATTTTTAAAGTCATTTATCTGCGCTGAGAAAAACAGAAATAATGTCTATTAAACGCTATCCGCAACTGGCCCACTGGGGCGCGTATACCGCCGTGGTGGAAGATGGCCGGTTGATCCGCTGCGAACCTTATAAAGCGGATGCCGATCCTTCCCCTTTACTCGATTCCATTGCGCCGCTGGTCTATTCCGATAAACGTATCCGTAAACCTGCCGTGCGCCGGTCGTGGCTGAAAAACCGTGAGAACAGCGATCGCTCGCTACGCGGGCGTGAAGATTTTGTCGAAGTGGACTGGGATCTGGCGCTGGATCTGGTGGCGGAAGAGAACAAACGCGTGCGTGACCGTTACGGCGCTTCCGGCATTTTTAACGGTTCTTACGGCTGGTCATCGGCCGGTCGCCTGCATCATGCCCGTTCTCTGGTGCGTCGTTTTTATTTCACCGGCGGCGGTGGTGTGGATCAGCAGGGCAACTACAGCTGGGGCTCGGCGCAGTTCTTTCTGCCTTATGTTATCGGCACGTTTACCCCGCTGACCGGACGTGTGACGTCGTGGCCGAGCGTGGTCGAACATGCTGACATTCTGGTGGCGTTCGGTGGTCTGGCGCTGAAAAACGCGCAGGTTGCTTCCGGCGGTGCAGTGGAACATACGCTGAAACCGGCGCTGGAGCAGCTGGCGGAGAAAGGCACGCGTGTCATAAATATCAGCCCGATGCGTGACGACTGCCCGGAGTTTGTGAATGCGGAGTGGATCCCGATCCGCCCGAACACGGACGCGGCGCTGATGATGGCGGTGGCATATGAGATTCAGCGCCAGGAAGCGCAGGACAACGCGTTTCTGGCCACCCATTGCGTCGGTTATCCGCAACTTGCCGCCTATCTGCGCGGCGAAACCGACGGCATCCCGAAAACGCCTGACTGGGCGAGCCATATTACCGGCGTTCCGGCACAACGTATTGCGCGTCTGGCAGACGATCTGATCGGCGTACGCAGCTTTATTACCTGTTCTTATTCGGTGCAGCGCGCCCATCGCGGCGAGCAGCCTTACTGGATGATGATCGCCATTTCCGCCATGCTCGGGCAGGTCGGTTTGCCGGGCGGCGGCTTCTCGTTTGGTCATGGCTCGATGAACAGCGTCGGCAATCCGCGTTATGACACCCCGGGCCCGGCGGTCAGCGCCGGACCGAATCCGTCTGGACTGTCGATTCCGGTGGCACGCATCAGCGATATGCTGCTCAATCCCGGTCAGCCGTATGAATTCCAGGGCGAGACGCTGACTTACCCGGATATCCATCTGGTCCACTGGGCGGGCGGCAATCCGTTCCATCATCATCAGCAGCTTAACCGTCTGGTGGAAGGCTGGCAGAAGCCGGATACCGTGATTGTGCAGGATAACGTCTGGACGCCAGCGGCGCAGATGGCGGATATCGTGCTGCCTGCGACGACTTCACTGGAACGTAACGATATCGGCGGCTCATCGCGTGACCGCTACGTGCTGGCGATGCATCAGGCGATTGCGCCTCAGCATCAGGCGCGTAACGATTTTGATATTTTCGCGGATATTGCGGATCGTCTCGGTTATCGCGAGCAGTTCACGCAAGGGCGCAATGAAGATCAGTGGCTGCGCCATATTTACCGTCAGTGCGGTGAAGCGCAGAAAGGCACCGGCGTGGAATGGCCGGACTTCGAAACGTTCTGGGAGCGCGGTTTTGTTGAACTGCCGATGCCGGAAAAAGATTACGTGTTCTTCGAGGAATTCCGCAAAAGCCCGCGCGCTAATCCGCTCGGCACGCACAGTGGCAAAATCGAACTGTTCTCTGAAACCATCGCCGGTTACGGTTATAAAGATTTCGCGCCGCATCCCGAATGGCAGCCGCCGGTCGAATGGCTGGGTGCTGAAAGCGCCAAAGAATGGCCTTTGCACCTGATTTCCATTCAGCCGAAAGATCGCCTGCACAGTCAGCTCGATCAGTCGCCGCTGGCGCAGTCGAACAAAACCGCCGGGAAGGAAACGCTGTTTATGCATCCGGAAGATGCGGGCAGCCGTCAGCTGAAAAATGGCGACCGGGTAAAAGTGCATAATGCGCGTGGCAGCTGTCTGGCGGGTGTTTCGCTTAACGACGGGATCACGCGTGGCGTAGTACTGATGTCCACCGGCGCCTGGTTTGATCCGGGCTTTGGTGGCAAATGGCAGGAAACCGAGCAGGCGGGTAACCCGAATGTGCTGACGCTGGATATCGGCACATCGCGTCTGACGCAGGGGCCAAATGCCATGAGTTGCCTGGTTGAAGTTGAAATTATTTAAGGTAGTTTTCAATGGTTAGCCCGATTTAAGAGAAATCGGACTCATTTTCACCACTCGTTACACTTTGCGGAATTATGTTTCGATTGCCTGCTGGCTGTGGTTCGTACAAAACAGCTAAATTGAACGTCCCAGAGGTATTGATTGGTGAATCATCAACGTGCTCTGCATGTTGATACCGATTAAATTTGCACCAACCTACGCGGATGCGTAGGTTTTTTTTTGCCTCAATTCCGGCATGTCGCTAAGCAACCTCCTAAACTCTCTCTGACTGGCGTCTTTTACAACGGCTTATAGTATGCTGTTTCCCCAACCTTTTTCTTTCAAGATCAGGGATGACACATAAGGAGATGGCAAACATGTATAACTTTCTTTTCGCCGCATTCAGGTGGCTTTTTCGTCTGATGTTCCGGGTCACTGTGACCCCGATGAAAAACGACTTTAATTACCCGCGATTAATTCTCACGCCGAACCATGTCTCGTTTATTGACGGCATGCTTCTGGTGCTTTTCCTGCCGATCAAACCGGTATTTGCAGTGTATTCCAACATCACGGACAGTTGGTTTATGCGCTGGCTGAAACCGTATGTGGACTTCATGCCGCTGGATCCGACCAAACCGATGGCGATCAAGCATCTGATCCGCGAAGTGGAAAAAGGACGTCCGGTGATTGTCTTCCCGGAAGGCCGTATCACGGTGACCGGTTCACTGATGAAGATTTACGACGGCGCGGCCTTTGTGGCGGCGAAGTCACAGGCGACAGTGATCCCGGTGCGTATCGACGGGCCGGAATACACACCCTTTGGCCGTTTGTTCGGCAGCTTCAAGATCCGCTGGTTCCCGAAAGTCACTATCAATCTTTTGCCGCCGACCACCATCCCGATGCCGGATGCGCCACGTTCCCGCGACCGCCGTGTGCTGGCCGGTGAGCAACTGCATAAAATCATGATGCAGGCGCGCATGGATACACGCGAGCCGGAAACGCTGTATCAGGCGTTGTTATCCGCGCAAACCCGTTATGGCCGCCGCAAACCTTGCATCGCCGATATCGCGTTCAAAGAAGATTCCTATCAGGGCCTGCTGAAAAAATGCCTAGGTGTGAGCCGTATCCTGCAACGTTTCACCCGTGAAGGTGAACACGTCGGCATGCTGTTACCGAACGCCACCATCATGGCGGCGGCGCTGTTTGGCGCATCGATGCGCAACCGTATTCCGGCGCTGCTCAACTACACCGCCGGGGCGAAAGGGCTGCAAAGCGCGATGAAAGCTGCGCAGATCAAAACCATCATTACCTCCCGCCAGTTCCTTGAGAAAGGCAAACTGACGCATCTGCCGGAGAATGTCCCTGAGGCGAACTGGGTCTATCTGGAAGATCTGAAAGACACGGTGACCACGCAGGATAAGCTGTGGATCCTGTTCCATTTGATTTTCCCGCGTCGTGCGATGCTGCCACAAAAGCCTGATGATGCAGCGCTGGTGCTGTTTACTTCCGGTTCGGAAGGCAACCCGAAAGGTGTGGTGCATTCCCATGCCAGCCTGCTGGCGAACGTTGAGCAAATCCGGACTGTTGCAGACTTTACGCCGCGTGACCGCTTTATGTCGTCGCTGCCGCTGTTCCACGCCTTTGGCCTGACCGTCGGATTACTGACGCCGCTGATCACCGGCGCACGCGTATTTTTATACCCAAGCCCGCTGCATTACCGCATCGTGCCTGAACTGGTGTATGACCAGAACTGTACCGTGCTGTTTGGGACTTCCACCTTCCTGGGCAATTACGCCCGCTTTGCCCATCCGTATGATTTTGCCCGTTTGCGTTATGTGGTGGCTGGCGCTGAGAAACTGGCTGAAAGCACCAAGGAAATCTGGCAAAACAAATTCGGTATCCGCATTCTCGAAGGCTACGGCGTGACTGAATGTGCGCCGGTGGTGGCCATCAACGTACCGATGGCGACCAAAGTGAATACCGTCGGCAAAATTCTGCCGGGGATGGAATCGCGCCTGATTACCGTGCCGGGGATTGAAGAGGGCGGTCGTCTGCAACTGCGTGGCCCGAATATTATGAAAGGCTATCTGCGCGTGGAAAATCCGGGCGTGCTGGAAACTCCGCAGGCTGAGAATGCCGCAGGTGAAATGCAGGCTGGCTGGTATGACACCGGTGATATCGTCACGCTGGATGAAAAAGGTTTCTGCGCCATCCGTGGTCGCGTGAAGCGTTTTGCCAAACTGGCGGGAGAAATGGTGTCGCTGGAAAGCGTCGAGCAACTGGCGATCAAGGCTTCACCGGATAAACAGCATGCGGCAACATCGCGCAGTGACGCCAGCAAAGGCGAGGCATTGGTGCTGTTTACCACTGATACTGAATTACGTCGTGATGCGCTGAGCAAAGCTGCCCGTGAACTCGGGCTGCCGGAACTGGCGGTACCGCGTGATATTCGTGTCGTTAAAGCGTTACCGTTGCTCGGCAGCGGTAAACCCGATTTTGTCACCCTGCGCCAGATGGCAGAAAACCCGGAGACTGAGGCATGATCCAGCCAGTCAAGGCGGCATCGCCGCTGATGTCAAAAAGTATGAGTGCGGTGATCGTGGCGCAGTTCCTGTCCGCTTTCGGTGACAACGCGCTGTTGTTTGCCGCGCTGGCGCTGATCAAACAGCAGCTTTATCCCGACTGGAGCCAGCCCGTTTTACAAATGGCGTTTGTGGCGACGTACATTATCCTCGCACCGTTTGTCGGGCAGTTCGCGGACAGTTTCTCGAAAGGCCGCGTGATGATGGTGGCTAACCTGCTGAAACTGGCGGGCGCAGCGGTGATTTGCGCCGGTATGAATCCGTTCCTCGGCTATACGCTGGTTGGTATTGGCGCTGCGGCGTATTCACCGGCGAAATACGGCATTCTCGGTGAAATCGCCAGCGGTGAGCAGTTAGTGAAAGCCAACGGGCTGATGGAAGCGTCCACCATTGCCGCGATCCTGCTGGGTTCTGTTGCCGGTGGCGCACTGGCTGACTGGAGCATTCTGGCGGCGCTCGGGATCTGCGTGCTGGCGTACGGCGCGGCAGTGGCAGCGAACTGGTTTATTCCTAAGCTGGATCCGGCGCGTCCGGGGCAGTCGTGGAATCCGGCAAAAATGAGCCGGACGTTTTTCTCTGCCTGTAAAACCTTGTGGCAGGATGGCGAAACGCGTTTCTCGCTGGTCGGCACCAGCTTGTTCTGGGGCGCGGGCGTGACGCTGCGTTTCCTGCTGGTTCTTTGGGTGCCGGTCGCGCTGGGTATCACCGATAACAAAACGCCGACGCTGCTCAACGCGATGGTGGCGATCGGGATTGTGTTTGGTGCGGGAGCCGCGGCTAAATTAATCCGTCTGGACACCGTTAAACGTTGTCTGCCCGCCGGTGTCGCCATTGGTATCGCTGTCGTGGTGTTTGCGCTGCAAACCAGCATGCTGAGTTCTTACATCGTTCTGGTTGTCGTGGGGATTTTGGGTGGTTTCTTCGTGGTGCCGCTGAACGCCCTGTTGCAGCATCGCGGTAAAATTTCTGTCGGTGCCGGTAATGCGATTGCCGTACAGAATCTGGGTGAAAACACCGCCATGCTTTTGATGCTGGGGCTCTATTCGCTGGTGGTCATGGCGGGTGCGCCGGTCGTGGCGATTGGTATCGGATTTGGTGTGGTATTCGCGCTGGCGATTGCCGGGCTGTGGATCTGGAAGAACATGCAGAAACGCCGTCTGGCGTAAGGTTGTTTTAGCACAAAAGAAAAGGGCGCTGAGCGCCCTTTTTTGTTGCCTGCGATCCGCATTAACTATGCAGGAATTACGGTGCAGGAATAGTGAAGCGTTTGTGGATATTTTCCAGGTCAGCGAGGATTTCTTCGTCAAGTATCAGGTTCTGGCTGTCGATGTTGATCTTCAGCTGTTCCATGGTCGTCGCGCCGAGCAGCGTGCTGGCAACGAACGGTTGCTGACGTACAAAGGCCAGCGCCATTTGTGAAGGATCCAGATTGCGTTTCTTCGCCAGAGCCACATATTCGGCAATCGCCGCTTCTGCCTGCGGTGAAGAATAACGGGTGAAGCGGCTGAACAGCGTATTACGCGCACCCGCCGGTTTCGCACCGTTCAGGTATTTGCCGCTTAAGGTGCCGAACGCCAGGCTGGAATACGCCAGCAGTTCAACGCCTTCGTGCTGGCTGATTTCTGACAAACCGATTTCAAAGCTGCGGTTCAGCAGGCTGTACGGGTTTTGAATCGACACGATGCGTGGCAGATCGTGTTTCTCCGCCAGTTGCAGATAACGCATCACGCCCCACGGAGTTTCGTTAGAAACACCGATGTAGCGGATTTTACCGGCACGTACCTGTTCATTCAGCGCTTCCAGCGTTTCCAGCAAGGTCACCGGAGACTGTTCTTCGGTGTACTGATAACTCAGTTTGCCAAAGAAGTTGGTCTGACGCTGCGGCCAGTGCAACTGGTACAAATCCAGATAATCTGTATTCAGACGCTTGAGGCTGGCATCCAGCGCGGCACGGATATTTTTGCGATCCAGCATCTGAGCCGGGCGGATAGCGTTGTCACTACCACGGGAAGGTCCCGAGACTTTGCTCGCCAGAACAATCTTCTCACGGTTGCCGCGGGCTTTGATCCAGCTGCCAATATAACTTTCTGTCAGTCCTTGCGTCTCTGGACGCGGAGGAACGGGATACATTTCGGCGGTATCAATCAGATTGATGCCTGCTGAAACGGCGTAATCGAGCTGCTGATGGGCGTCGGCTTCGCTGTTTTGTTCACCAAAAGTCATGGTGCCAAGTCCCAGTAAGCTCACTTCTAAAGAACTGTGGGGTATACGGTGATATTGCATTGCCGGTCTTCCTTTATATCTGAGAATGTCAGGCTAATGAAAAAGCGCCTCAACTGACTATATACAAGGGAATCATCAGGGGGAAGTGGCAGAGAGTGCCGGTCATCAGAGCAGGGCGGGGTATGAGTAAAAGAGCCGGTAAAAACCGGCTCTTTTCAGGCAGGACTTAGCCTTTACTTAACGCTTCATGACCTGACTGACGTTATCGTTGTTGATCTGGCGTTCATTGCCTTGTTCATCGGTGTAGCTCAGCAGACCGGTGGATTTATCCAGCTTTGGTTTGCCATCGGTCAGGATCATGCTGCCGTCTTTGGTCGAGATGACGTAATCGCTGGCGCAACCTGCCAGGGTAAAAACCAGCATTGCGGCACCGGTCATCATCAATGCTTTTTTCATCATTATTATCATTCCTTTTGTGTACAACAAGAGAGTCAGATTCTAGCGTAGCAAAAGGTTTCAAAAGTGGCAGAAAAGGTGATTAAAATTTTCTAAATGCGGCGATCACAGCAAAAAATGCCGGGCGAGCAATGTCGAGGTAAAACGCTTCTTAAGATAGAAGCCGCGAGGCAACGTCAGGATCGGTTGCCCGAATTCGCCAATGGCTTCTGTCAGCGCCTTGCTGTTCGCGGCCTTTGGCCTGATTTGTAAAAACTCGCCATGACGGGCAGTGATGCTTTCTACTTTGCCCAGCACAATCAAATCCATCAGTTCTTCCCAGTCCTGACGCAGTTGTTCATCTTCTTCAGGAGAAGGCTGCCACAGCAAAGGCGCACCAATATGACGGTCAGCCAGCGGGATCTGACGTTCGCCTTCGACCGGTATCCACAGCACACGTGCCAGTTTGTGGCGAACATGGCTGCTTTCCCACGTCACACCGCTGTTGCCGGTTAAAGGTGCGACACACACAAAGGTGGTTTCCAGCGGCTTGCCACGGGAATCCACCGGAATGGTTTTCAGCTCAATGCCAATGTCAGCAAAATCCTGCTCAGGTTTACTGCCGGCTATCGCACCAAGATAAACTTCCAGCAACATGCCGACCCAGCCTTTCTCCCGTTTAAGATTTTCCGGAATAGGGAGTCCCGCATGCGCTGCCAGTTCGCCCAACGTGTGACCCGCCAGCGACTGCGCGCGTTGCAGCAGTTCCTGTTCGTGATGGGGCGGTGAGGTCGCGGGTAAAGGAATAGACATAAAAAACAACGCTCAATTAAATGATTAATTTTTGTACTGCTTTGTGCAGGCACAATGAATAAAAAGTTATCCCTGTGGAGTAATGAAATAATAGCATGATTTGCCTTAGGTTTTTTTCCGCTTTCTGGTCTCTTTTATTCACATTTGATTAGGTTGATCACCTGTTGAAGGCGACAATGAACAGGATCTTCCACCTACTTATCCACAGATTTCTTGGATAACCCGGCCTTTTACCGATCACTGGTTCGATTTACAGGCTTGACGGAAGGGGTTTTATGCAATTTTTGCCCTGATGACGTCAACTTTTAAACGATCGCTGTGGATAAAAACGACATTGGTGGATCTTTCACCAGGTCCCGGTGCAGTGTGAGATAACTCTCATTTTTGACCGTGGGGTAACTTCAGTTATTGTCAGTAATGTTATGGTTTATAATGATTTTATGGAAATTCATTTTGCTGGCAAAAATTAGTTCAGCAGAGTTTTACCCCGCTTACTCTTAAGTTCTTCACATATCTATCCACAGAAAAAGTGAATAAAATCGCGGGTGATTTTCAAAATCTGTTTATAACTTCGAGGTTAACGGAGAGTTATCCCATTTTTATTCATGCTCATCGGCATTAACCAGTGGTTTACCGCCTGTTGGTAGTATGAAACAATCAGAACATCTATGATTTTAAGCTATTGAGGTAGTCCGGTGATCGATGATGATGGCTACCGCCCGAATGTTGGTATCGTAATCTGTGACAAGCAGGGTCAGGTATTGTGGGCCAGACGATACGGTCAGCACTCCTGGCAGTTTCCGCAGGGGGGCATAAACCCCGGTGAAACCGCTGAGCAGGCCATGTACCGCGAGCTGTTTGAGGAAGTGGGGCTTGGCCGTAAAGATGTACGTATTCTGGCTTCAACCCGTAACTGGTTACGTTATAAATTACCAAAACGTTTGGTGCGTTGGGACACAAAGCCGGTTTGTATCGGCCAAAAGCAAAAATGGTTCTTGCTGCAACTGATGTGTAACGATGCTGATATCAATATGCAGCGCAGCAGTACGCCTGAATTTGATGGCTGGCGTTGGGTGAGTTTCTGGTATCCGGTTCGTCAGGTGGTTTCTTTTAAACGCGATGTTTACCGTCGTGTGATGAAAGAGTTTTCCACCACGATTATGCCGATGCAGGAAGTCTCCCTTCCCAGGACATCGCCCGCTTATCGTCGTAAAAGAGGCTAAGTCACGAAGAGATGCTCACGCGTTTGCGAGAAATTGTTGAAAAGGTAGCAATGGCGTCCAGCCTCAATGATGCGCTGGATGTACTGGTCAATGAAACCTGCCTGGCGATGGACACAGAAGTGTGTTCCGTCTATCTCGCTGACAATGACCGCCGTTGTTATTACCTGATGGCGACGCGAGGTTTGAAAAAACCTCGCGGGCGGACTATTACTCTGGCGTTTGATCAGGGGATTGTCGGTCTGGTAGGGCGTCTTGCCGAGCCTATTAACCTTGCTGATGCGCAGAGCCATCCCAGCTTTAAATATATTCCTGCCGTAAAAGAAGATCTGTTCCGATCCTTTTTAGGTGTACCGATCATTCATCGTCGTCAGTTGCTTGGCGTGCTGGTTATCCAGCAACGCGAACACCGCCAGTTCGATGAAAGTGAAGAGTCATTTTTGGTCACGCTGGCGACGCAGCTGGCCGCGATCCTTTCTCAGGCACAGCTTAATGTGCTTTACGGACGCTTTCGTCAGACCCGTGTCCGCGCGCTTGCGGCTTCGCCGGGTGTGGCTATCGGTATCGGCTGGCAGGACAGCTCGCAGCCTTCGCTCGAGCATGTGTATATGGCGTCCACGCTTGATACGGTGCGTGAACGCGAACGTCTGACCCGCGCACTGGAAGATGCCGGTGCTGAATTCCGCCGTTTCAGTAAGCGTTTTACTGCCAGTGCGCAGAAAGAAAGCGCCGCGATTTTCGATCTCTATTCCCACCTGCTTAACGATGCACGCCTCAAGCGCGAGTTGTTCGCGCAGATTGATCAGGGCGCGGTGGCGGAGTGGGCGGTCAAAAAGGTGGTTGAGGAGTTTGCCGCTCAGTTTGCCAGTTTGCAGGATACTTACCTGCGTGAGCGCGGCAGCGATTTACGTGCGCTGGGTCAGCGACTGGTTTTCCATCTCGATGACACGATCCAGGGCAATACCCAGTGGCCTGAGCGGTTTATTCTGGTTGCCGATGAGCTGACAGCTACTTTGCTGGCTGAAGTGCCGCAAGACCGGCTGGCCGGTGTCGTGGTTCGCGACGGCGCCGCCAACTCCCATGCGGCGATTCTGGTGCGCGCAATGGGCGTGCCGACCATTATGGGCGCTGATATTCAGCCTGCACTGCTGAGCCAGCGACAACTGATTGTTGATGGCTATCGTGGCGAGTTACTGATTGACCCCGAACCCGTGCTGGTCACGGAATATAAGCGTCTGATCAGCGAAGAAATGGAGCTGAGTCAGAAAGCTGAAGACGACGTTGAGCAACCCGCCGCGCTGAAAAGTGGCGAACGGGTGAAAGTGATGCTCAATGCCGGTCTGAGTGCCGATCACGAAAAGCTGTTCGGCAGCCGCGTCGATGGTGTCGGGCTGTATCGCACGGAAATACCGTTCATGCTGCAAAGCGGCTTCCCTTCTGAAGAAGAACAGGTCGCGCAGTATCAGGGCATGTTGCAGCTGTTTCCGCAAAAACCGGTCACCCTGCGCACGCTGGATATCGGTTCTGATAAACAACTACCGTATATGCCGATCAGCGAGGAGAACCCTTGTCTGGGCTGGCGTGGTATCCGTATTACTCTCGATCAGCCTGAAATTTTCCTTATTCAGGTACGCGCGATGCTGCGTGCTAATGCGGCGACCGGTAATCTCGGCATTCTTCTGCCCATGGTGACCAGTCTTGAAGAGATTGACGAGGCACGTCGTTTAATCGATCGTGCCGGACGTGAAGTTGAGGAACAACTCGGTTACGCGCTTCCGCGGACACGTCTTGGCGTGATGATCGAAGTCCCTTCCATGGTCTTTATGCTGCCAGCGCTGGTCGGAAGGGTTGAGTTTATCTCCGTCGGTACCAACGATTTAACGCAGTATCTGCTGGCGGTGGATCGCAACAACACCCGCGTGGCCGGTCTCTATGACAGCCTGCATCCGGCGATGCTGCGCGTGCTCAGGCAGATTATCACCAGTGCAGAAGTCGCCGGACTGGACGTCAGTTTGTGTGGCGAAATGGCGGGTGATCCGATGGGCGCATTGCTGCTTACCGGCATGGGGTTCCGTAATCTCAGCATGAACGGACGCAGCGTCGCCCGCGTGAAATACCTGCTGCGACGCATTGATTTAGCCGATGCAGAAGAGCTGGCCGGACGGGTGTTACAGGCGCATTTCACCACGGACGTGCGTCAAATGACCGCCGCATTTATGGAAAGACGCGGACTGGGCGGCCTGATCCGCGGCGGTAAATAAGCGCCGGACGCCAGGTTTTACGCTGCAGTATTCTCATCCTGATCGCACTCTGGCGCGGGATGAGATGATTTTTTACAGAACTTTTCCAGCGGCTTAGCCCCGGAAAACCTTCCGGCTATGCTACTATTCGCTCCCTGCTGGCCCCTGACCGGGCAATAATGATAAACAATTTGTGGTGATAGATGAGCAACAGCTATCTGGCGTTTCCCCAGTTTGATCCGGTGATTTTCTCAATCGGACCGGTATCTCTTCACTGGTACGGACTGATGTATCTGGTCGGTTTTGTCTTCGCAATGTGGCTGGCGGTACGCCGTGCTAACAAGCCAGGCAGCGGCTGGACCAAAGACGAAGTTGAAAACCTGTTGTACGCGGGTTTCCTCGGTGTCTTCCTCGGTGGTCGTATCGGTTACGTATTCTTCTACAATCTGCCTTTGTTCCTCGAAAACCCACTGTATCTTTTCAAAGTGTGGGACGGTGGCATGTCCTTCCACGGCGGCCTGATTGGCGTAATCGTGGTCATGCTGATTTTTGCCCGTCGCACTAAACGCAACTTCTTCCAGGTTGCCGATTTTATCGCTCCGCTGATCCCGTTTGGTCTGGGTGCTGGCCGTCTCGGCAACTTTATCAATGGTGAGCTCTGGGGCCGCGTGACCACGGATGTGCCATGGGCAATGCTGTTCCCGGGTTCCCGTCAGGAAGATATTGCGATTGCCGCCGCTGACCCGAAATGGCAGCCGCTGCTGAACCAGTACGGCGTATTGCCGCGCCACCCTTCACAGCTGTATGAACTGCTGCTCGAAGGTATCGTACTGTTCATCATCCTGAACGTATTTATCCGTAAATCTCGCCCGATGGGGGCGGTATCAGGCTTGTTCCTGATCGGTTATGGCTTATTCCGCATCATCGTTGAACACTTCCGCCAGCCAGATGCACAGCTCGGCCTGTTCGACGGGATCATCAGTATGGGGCAGGTGCTGTCCATTCCAATGGTCGTCATTGGCCTGATTATGATGGTCTGGGCATATCGCCGTCCGCAGAAACAATTGTCGTGAGGTAACATGAAACAGTATCTGGATTTAATGCAGAAAGTGCTCGATGAGGGCACCCCTAAAGCCGACCGTACCGGTACGGGCACGTTGTCGATTTTTGGTCATCAGATGCGTTTCAACTTGCAGGAAGGTTTCCCGCTGGTCACGACCAAACGCTGCCATTTACGCTCCATTATTCATGAACTCCTGTGGTTCCTGAAAGGCGAAACTAACATTGCTTATCTGCGTGATAACAATGTCAGCATCTGGGACGAGTGGGCTGACGAAAACGGCGACCTCGGACCGGTTTACGGCAAGCAATGGCGTGCCTGGGGCGCGGCTGACGGCAAGCAAATCGACCAGCTGGCAAATGTGGTTGAACAGCTGAAGAAAGACCCTGACTCGCGTCGTATTATCGTGTCTGCATGGAACGTGGGCGAACTGGATCAGATGGCGCTGGCACCCTGCCACGCTTTCTTCCAGTTCTATGTGGCCGACGGTAAATTGTCCTGCCAGCTGTACCAGCGCTCATGCGATATCTTCCTCGGCTTGCCGTTCAATATCGCCAGCTACGCACTGCTGGTGCATATGATGGCGCAACAATGCGACCTCGAAGTGGGTGATTTTGTCTGGACGGGTGGCGATACGCACCTGTACAGCAACCACATGGAACAGACGCATCTGCAACTGAGCCGTGAACCTCGTGCGTTGCCAAAACTTGTCATTAAGCGCAAACCGGCGTCCTTGTTTGATTACAACTTCGAAGATTTCGAGATTGAAGGGTACGATCCGCACCCTGCAATCAAGGCACCTGTCGCTATCTGATCCTTCGTTGTATGCCGCCTGACACTTGCGTCAGGCGGTCATTCCCCCCTTATCCTGCTTTCCTGCTGCCCCACTTTTTACGCCTTTTCCTGACAATTTCTATTCCGATTTATATCCCGGTGCTATCCCTGCGAGACATCACGCAACTTTTTTGTCGCGGGGATTTCGTTGCATCGAAAGTTCTCACGACATCCTGGAAAAAATGACTCTGCCAGTGGCAGAAAAAATCTAAATGCCTATTTTGGCCGCATGAAAACATTTGAGCGGGCAGGGGAAGAGGGAATGTCGCTGATTGAAATGATGGTTGTCGTGGCTCTGGTCGCCATGTGTACATTGTGGGGGATCCACAGCTGGCGCAATTACCAGCAGGCATTAAAGCTTGAGCAATCTGCTCAGCAGCTGCGTTTATATCTGTTCGGGGTGCAGGCAGAAGCCAATAATTACAATCGCTCTGCTGTCTTATGGGGCATTGCCGGCACTGATGGATGCGTGGGAACCGGAACCCCTCCTTCAGGTTGTCATAATGCTGTGGGAAAAATATTCGCCACCCGTGGATCCGGTGTGGAGTTACTTGCTTTCAGTGAAAAAAGCATGGGCTTTTACGGGCTGCGTAATGCTGCCTTGGCCGGGCATATCACACTGAAAAATTCAGCGGGAAATTTGCGGATCGTACTTTCTGTCAGAGGACGGTTGCGTACGTGCAGTGAAGCGCAGCCATTGTTGGGCATCGGCTTATGCCAGTGAGCATACCCCGCTGTCAGGGGTTCACGTTACCAGAAGTCATGATAGCGATGGGGATTGGCAGCATGCTGATGCTCAGTGCCGCACAAATCTATCCGCTGATGCGTCAGAGAAGCCAGAGCCTGGGCCGGCATTATCAGCTCGAGCAACTTTTACGCCAGACTACTTTTGCTATTGGCAAAGATATTCGTCGGGCCGGTTTCTGTAACGGAACCTGTGAGGGTAAATCTGTCATCATCGGCAATGCTGCGGGTGAAGCGGCCAGTTCCTGCATCCTTGTTATCTATGACCTGAACCATAACGGAAAATGGGATAAGCCTGGAACGGCGGAGTCTGAATATTTTGGTTATCGCTTACGTCAGGGCGGTATTGAAATCCAGCGCGGGGCAGCGGATTGCAGCAGTTCAGGGTGGGAAAAATTTCTTGACCCTGCTGAAGTCAACGTGACCCGGTTTGTGGTAACCGAGGTAGCAGCAAGTGGTTCCGGCCGCCTGTATTCTCTGCAACTTGACGGCAGCTGGAGCAAAAATCCTTTTATCCACCGGCAGGTGACAGAGATGATTGCAGGCCATGTTTTATGACAGCAGCTGAAATGCGCGATTCGGTCAGACAGCGGGGTAGTACGATGATCCTGAGTATTATGGTGATGATGGGGTTGGGGTTGATTGCCCTAAACTCACTGCAACAGCAACTTTCCGCGGGACTGGCGCTGACATCGAATCAGCATCGTTATGTTATTGCCTGGGAAAATGCAGCATCAGCGTTAGCGTGGGGTATACGCCAGTCATGGAAAGACAGCAGCGAACCTTTCTGGCAGTGCCGGAATGTGGCAGCAGGCATCATCGCTTCAGGCACCGGCAGAGTGTGTGTCCGGCCTTCATTGCGCCAGGATATTTTCCTGTTTCGTGGCGAAGGAAGAATGGCAGAAGGCAATGAATCTGTTATGCAATATCAGCAGGTCAGTGTGAAAAAGCAGGCCAGCGGAGAGGTGATTTTTTCACCCCTAAAACAGGGATGGCTGGATTTTTGCCCTGAGGCTGATGAGCAGGTCTGCAATGAATGAAATCCAGAAAGAACAACAAGGCTTTAGTCTGACAGAGGCTCTGATTGCGATGTTGTTGCTGTCAGTGTCGATACTTGGACTCCTGAACTACTACCAGTCGCTGACATACGGGTTTATGCGGCAGTGGCAGGTTCAGCAGGCGTGGGCAGAAGCGCATTCTCAGCTTGAAGCCTATTCAGTGACAGGAAAGGGCACTGAGCCTTTTGTCGCGGGTTGGGAATTTCAGCTTACTGGCATTTCAGATGCACAATCCTGCAAGTTAGTCAGTGCTAAGATTCAAACGCCGGCAAAATATCATGCAATGTTGCAGCGCCTGATATGTAATTTCAGCCCCTGAAACGGTGTCCGTCAGCGGCATAACGAAAGACAAAAATACGCTCAAGCCACTTGCAATGGTGAGCTAACAGCTTAGAGTGGTTTAACAGGGTTATTTTTCCCTATTGGAACATTTGGCTTTATGGCTAAAACGTGACGGAACACAGGAAGAAAATCCCAATGCGATTTTTTTCACAACTATCCTGTTTCTGCGGGGTCTGAACAGACTCATCTGCTCAAAACAGCTTGTTGAGGTTCATCTGTTGTTGAACCCTGTATTTATTGCCCGTGTGGCACGTTTATTCGATTTAGGGAGTGTGGCAATGTTAAAACAGGTTACCCGTATTTCCGGGTTACTGTTGTTATTGACCTTTTGGGCCCCTGTTGTTTCAAGTGCAGCCGACTGGCAGCCTTATCCACAAGCTATCAATAAAAGTCAGAACGACCCACGTCAGTATCAGGCCATCAAACTGGCGAATGATATGACCGTTTTGCTGGTATCTGATCCTCAAGCCCCCAAGTCTCTCGCTGCACTGGCTATTCCTGTCGGATCACTGGAAGATCCCGGTTCCCAATTAGGCCTGGCTCACTATACCGAACACATGTTGCTGATGGGTTCTAAGAAATATCCTCAGCCTGAAAGCCTTTCTGAATTCCTTAAGAAACACGGCGGTAGTCATAACGGCAGCACGGCGTCTTACCGTACGGCCTTTTATCTGGAAGTAGAAAATGACGCTCTGCCTGAGGCCGTTGATCGCCTTTCCGATGCCATTGGCGAGCCTTTACTGGATCCCGCTAATGGCGACCGCGAGCGTAACGCGGTCAACGCTGAGCTGACGATGGCACGCTCCCGCGACGGAATGCGCATGGCGCAGGTTCGCGCAGAGACATTGAACCCTGAGCATCCGGCAGCCCGTTTCGCCGGGGGGAATCTGGATACCCTGAAAGACAAACCCGGCAGCAAGCTGCATGATGAACTGACGGCTTTTTATCACCGCTATTATTCCGCTAACCTGATGGTCGGCGTGATTTACAGTAATAAGTCTTTGCCGGAACTGGCAGAACTGGCCTCAACGACCTTTGGTCAGATAGCCAATCATCACGCGGTGGTTCCGCCAATCACGGTGCCCACGTTAACCGCTGAACAGAAAGGGGAATTCATCCATTTTGTTCCTGCACAACCCCGCAAAGAATTACGCATTGAATTTGCCATCGATAACAACAGCGCAGATTTTCGCAGTAAAACTGACACCTATATCAGCTATCTGATTGGCAACCGCAGCCCGAATACACTCTCTGACTGGTTACAGAAACAGGGTTATGCTGACGGGATAAGCGCCGGTGCTGATCCGATGGTGAACCGTAATATGGGCGTCTTCAATATCTCGGTTTCCCTGACGGATAAGGGGCTCGCACAGCGTGACACCGTGATTGCTGCTGTATTCAGTTATCTCAACGAGATGCGCGCCAGGGGTATTGAGAAGCCCTATTTTGATGAAATTGCGCACGTGATGGCGCTCGACTTCCGGTATCCGGCATTAACGCGGGATATGGATTACGTCGAATGGCTGGTGGATACCATGCTGCGCGTACCGGTTGAGCACGTTCTCGATTCGCCTTATCTGACAGATCAATACGACCCCAAAGCCATTGGGTCCCGTCTGGATGAAATGACGCCGCAAAATGCGCGCTATTGGATAATCAGCCCAAATGAGCCGCACAATAAAATGGCTTACTTTGTGAATGCGCCTTATCAGGTCGATAAAGTGCCGCCTCAGACTTATGAGCAATGGAAAACCATCGGGCAAACTATCGCGTTATCACTGCCGGCACTGAATCCCTATATCCCTGAGTCACTCGCGCTGGTGACCAAAGACTCTAAAGCGACAAAACCTGAACTGCTGGTGGACGAAAAAGGTTTACGGGTGTTCTACATGCCCAGCAGATACTTTGCTGACGAGCCAAAAGCCAATGTGACCGTTTCTTTCCGCAACGATCAGGCGCTCAGCACGGCTAAAAATCAGGTGCTGTACGGTCTTACGGATTATCTGACTGGCGTAGCGTTCGATCAACTGAGCTATCAGGCGTCCATCGGTGGGATTACTTTCGGCACATCGCCGGACAATGGCCTGCAATTTACAGCCACAGGTTTTACCGAGTGCCTGCCTGATTTGCTGGCAGCGCTGGTAGACAATTATCCTGACTTCAAACCGACTCAGGAACAGCTGGATCAGGCGAAATCGTGGTATCTCGAACGACTGGCTTCGGCAGATAAAGGAAAAGCGTTTGAACTTGCGCTGCAACCTGTTCAGCTGCTTTCCCGCGTGCCTTATACCGAGCGCAGCGAACGAGAAAAACTGGTTTCCGCCATCACCCTTGAAGACGTGAACGCTTACCGTGAACAACTGGTACATCATGCCGCCGTAGAAGTGATGGTTGTCGGTAATATGACTGCCGCTCAGGTTAAAGCCATGTCGCAACAGATCATGCAAAAGCTTGGCGCACACGGAGACAAATGGTGGCGTGGCGAGCAGGCGCAGGTGACTGAGCCGGTTAAAGCCAATATTCAGCGTGTCGGGACCAGTTCGGACTCCGCGCTGGCTGCCGTTTATGTGCCAACAGGCTACGATGAAGTCCAGAGTATGGGATACAGCGCACTGCTCGGGCAGATTATTCAGCCCTGGTTCTACAGCCAGCTGCGTACTCAGGAGCAACTGGGATACGCTGTCTTTGCTTTCCCTATTCCTGTCGGAAAACAGTGGGGGATTGGTTTCCTGCTGCAAAGTAACAGCAAACAACCTGACTACCTGTATCAGCGCTATCTGGCATTTTATCCACAAGCCGAAAAACGCCTGCGTGAAATGAAAGATGCTGAGTTCCTGCAGTACAAGCAGGGGCTGGTCAACGAAATGCAGCAGAATCCGCAAACCCTGGACGAGGAAGCCGACAGATTCGGTAATGATTTTAGTCGCGGAAATGCGCAATTTGATACCAGAGCGAATGTCATCCGCGTGATTGCCGGTCTGACACAAACCCAGCTGGCGGATTACTTCCAGAAAGCGGTGATTAAGCAAGAAGGGCTGGCGATGTTGTCTCAGGTTTCGGGCAATGACAGCAAAACACCGCAATATGCCGCACCGGAAGGTTTTAAAACCTGGCCAGATACGTCGACATTGCAGAAAACGCTAGAACCCAATTCTGCTGAATAATTTTGCAGGAACCAGCAGAAAACTAAAAAAGGACGCTTTTGCGTCCTTTTTGTTTTCTATAAGTCACCGTTCAGTACGGAAAGTTACAGCTCAGATATCAGGATTTTTGAACGGCGCTGATAGTTGTACATTTCCTGTTTCTGGATCGGCAATACATCTACCTCTGCCGGTTTAAAACCGCGCTCCTGGAACCAGTGAATGCTGCGCGTCGTCAGGACAAATAAACGGTTTAGCCCCATCATTTTTGCCTGGCTGGCAACACGCTGCAGCAGCATCTCACCTCGTGAAGAACTGCGGTAATCCGGATGAACGGCAACGCAGGCCATTTCGCCAATGCCTTCGTCATGGAACGGATAGAGCGCGGCGCAGGCGATGGTCAGATTATCCCGTTCGATAATCGTGAATTTATCGATTTCCATTTCCAACTGTTCACGGGAACGGCGCACCAGAATGCCCTGTTGCTCCAGAGGGCGGATCAGTTCAAGGATACCGCCGATGTCGTTAATGGTGGCGCGGCGAACCTGTTCAGCGCTCTCCATGACGATTTGCGTACCGATGCCATCGCGGGAGAACAATTCCTGAACCAGCGCACCGTCTTCCTGATAACTGATCAGGTGGCTGCGACGAACGCCGCTGCGGCAGGCTTTCACCGCACCACGCAGGAAGCGCACTGTGCCGGAAAGATAATCGCCACTGGATTCCATCTGATCAATCCGTTCCTGCGCGTCATTCGGGAATAATTCGGAAATGATATTACCTTCCTCATTAATAACCCCCTGCGACGAACAGAAGCCGATCATTTTCTCGGCTTTAAGCTTAATCGCCAGCTGCGTTGCCACTTCTTCTGATGTCAGATTGAAGCTTTCACCCGTAACGGAAACTGCAACCGGACCAAGCAATACAATGGCATTGCTGTCGAGCTGACGATGAATGGCTTCTTCATCAATACGGCGGATACGGCCGCTGTGGCAGTAATCGATACCGTCATCCACACCCAGCGGCTGCGCGATAATAAAGTTGCCGCTGACCACGTTGATGTGAGCGCCCTGCAGTGGCGTATTATTCAGGCTCATTGAAAGCCTGGCGGTGATATCAAGCTGTAAAAGGCCGGCAGCCTGCTTAACCAGTTCCAGTGAACGGGCGTCAGTGACGCGGATATTTTTATGGTAAATCGGTTCGTAATTGTGCTCAGAAAGGTTCGCGTCAATCTGCGGACGGGCACCATAAACGACCACCAAACGAATACCTAAGCTGTGTAACAGACCGATATCATTGACAATATTACTGAAGTTCTCATGTTCGATGGCTTCACCACCGAGCATGACAACGAAAGTTTTGCCACGGTGAGCATTGATATAGGGAACTGAGTGGCGAAATCCCTGAACCAGTTCAGTACTACGTTCCTTCACGGCAAAACCTCGTTTGAATTTTTATTCGTAATTTTTGTATTTTTATTCTTTTGGAGCCGTGTGGCAAGTAAGAAATCTCTGTTTTTGAATTAACACTCATTACAAACAGGCAACAAATTGATAAATCGAATAAATGTTAGGGAATGACATGCGGGATTCGATTCGCTAGAATTCGCAAACTGATTTTTTTATCACCTGTTTTTTACTTTTAGATACTTTTGAGACTGCATGACTGACGATAATCACAATCCCGGACGACGACGCCTTCTTCAAACCGTAGCTGCCTCCTGGATGCTTAGTGTCAGTAAAGTAGGTTTTGCCGCCAGCTCACAGGTTATCGCGGTACGCATCTGGCCTTCCTCGACGTATACCCGTATTACTCTTGAATCCAGCACTCCCTTAAAATATAAGCAGTTTCTGCTTAATGATCCGCCGCGAGTGGTCATTGATATTGAGGGCGTCCACCTGAACAGCGTGCTTAAAGGTCTGGGCGAGAAAGTTCAGCAAAGCGATCCTTATATCCGTCAGGCGCGGGTAGGGCAGTTCGATACCAAAACGGTTCGTATGGTGCTGGAACTCAAGCGGGCCATCAGTCCGCATGTCTTTACGCTTAAACCAGTGGCGGAGTTTCATAACCGTCTGGTTGTCGACCTTTATCCGCAAGAAGGGGACGTCAGTGTTCAGGATGATCCTCTGCTGGCGTTACTGGAAGATTACAATCGCGGGGATGTCGCAAGAACGCTGCCGCCGGAAACCAGGAAAGACGGTCAGGCAGGGCGCAGCAGGCCGCTGGTGATCATGCTTGATCCCGGCCATGGTGGAGAAGACCCGGGTGCTATCGGAAAATACAAAACCCGCGAGAAAGATGTCGTATTGCAGATTGGCCGGAGGTTACAGAAGCTGATCGCGCGTGAACCCAATATGAAAGCGCATATGACCCGCAACGAAGACGTATTTATCCCGCTGAAAGTCCGCGTGGCAAAGGCGAGAAAGCTGCGGGCAGATCTGTTTATCTCTATCCATGCGGATGCGTTTACCAGCCGGGCTGCCAAAGGATCGTCGGTGTTTGCGTTATCAACGAAAGGCGCAACCAGTTCAGCGGCACGTTTTCTGGCACAAACGCAGAATGAATCCGACCTGATAGGCGGCGTCAGCAAAAGCGGTGACCGCTATCTCGATCATACGATGTTTGATCTGGTTCAGACGGCGACCATCAGTGACAGCCTGAAATTCGGTAAAGAAGTGCTGACGCGGATGGGCAAGATTAATCATCTGCACAAAAACAAAGTCGATCAGGCGGGATTCGCTGTGCTGAAAGCGCCGGATATTCCTTCGATTCTGGTCGAGACGGCGTTTATCAGTAACATCAATGAAGAGAAAAAACTTCGGACTGCGCATTTTCAGCAGCAGGTGGCGGAGTCCATTCTGGCGGGGATCAAAGCGTACTTTGCTCAGGGCGGGATGTCTGCGAGGGGATGAGTTCGATGTGACGCGGGAAGTGCGTTCCCGCTGTTTACCGGAATTCAGATACAAAAAAACACCCGTTAAGGTGCCTGATGTTTTACTGCTTAATGATACTGATTTTTAGTAGTTGGTTGCGGGGGCCGGATTTGAACCGACGACCTTCGGGTTATGAGCCCGACGAGCTACCAGGCTGCTCCACCCCGCGTCCGTCACTACTTAGCACTGCTTTACTTCATCACATTATCCGAACTGAGCATCTTCATACTTCAGTCTCGAATTGGTTGCGGGGGCCGGATTTGAACCGACGACCTTCGGGTTATGAGCCCGACGAGCTACCAGGCTGCTCCACCCCGCGTCCGTATACTGCTTTACTTCATCGTACAATTCAACTGAGCATTTCATACATCGAAATCGAATTGGTTGCGGGGGCCGGATTTGAACCGACGACCTTCGGGTTATGAGCCCGACGAGCTACCAGGCTGCTCCACCCCGCGTCCGATGGAGGCGAACTATACTCCCCATGAGATTTCGTGCAACCCTTTTTTGAATTTATTCAAATAAAGCACTTAGTTGCTGGCTTTTTATCCACAAAATGGCCGTTTGAAGCACAATTTGGGTCAGTACACTTTTTTCGACTGTGACAATTCCTTTCTGACAGGCCGTTTGTTATCGTTTCGCCAGTCATTTCCCTGAATGTAAGAGAGCGCGGCAATAATGAAAGGACGTTGGAGTAAATATCTGCTGGGTGGTCTGGTGATAGCGGTACTGGCGGGATGTTCCTCGCGACCCACCGACCGTGGCCAGCAGTATAAAGATGGTCGCCTCGATAATGCGCTTGAATACGTGAATGAGCCGAATGCGACGGGCAAACCGGTTAATGCGCTGGATTACTCCAATCAGGTTGCCGCAGTTCAGATTGCCTCTTCTTCTTTATACGGTCGTAACAACACGACATTTCAGGCTGTCGAACAATGGTTACGATCCGGCGCGGATACCCGCAATCTGAGCCAGTACGGCATCAGCGCTTATCAGATGGAAGGTGCTGACAATTTCGGTAACGTTCAGCTGACCGGCTATTACACGCCAGTGGTACAGGCGCGTTATACGCGTCAGGGTGAATTCCAGTATCCGCTGTACCGTATGCCACCAAAACGGGGTCGTCTGCCTGACCGTGCCTCGATTTATTCCGGAGCCCTGAGCGATAATTACGTCGTCGCCTGGACCAATTCCCTGATGGATAACTTCATGATGGAAGTGCAGGGCAGCGGGTATGTCGATTACGGCGATGGTCGCCCGTTCATGTTCTTTGGTTATGCCGGCAAGAATGGCCATGCTTACCGCAGTATCGGCAAAGTGCTGATCGACCGTGGTGAAGTGGCGCGCGAAAACATGTCGATGCAGGCTATCCGTCAGTGGGCCGATACACACAGCGCGGCAGAAGTCCGTGAACTGCTGGAGCAAAACCCGTCATTCGTGTTCTTCAAGCCTGAGCCTTTCGCGCCAGTTCGCGGTGCCAGCGGCGTTCCGCTGATTGCCAAAGCCTCGGTAGCGTCTGACCGTTCGCTGATCCCGGCGGGGACAACATTGCTGGCAGAAGTGCCTGAGCTGAATGATAAAGGCAAGTTTACCGGTAAATATCACATGCGCCTGATGGTAGCACTGGATGTCGGCGGAGCGATTAAAGGACAACATTTCGATATGTATCAGGGTATTGGCCCTGACGCCGGACATTCTGCCGGATTTTATAATCACTATGGACGCGTCTGGGTGTTAAAATCAGCGCAGAACGGCAAACCGCTGTTCACGGCCTACGCGCCCTCTAACTAGATTTCGACACAACGCACTGAGGTTTATCTTTTCATGACAGCTACCTATTCCGACGCTTATCAGCAACGTTTTGGCGGAACTGCCCGGCTTTATGGTCAGCAATCGCTGGAGTTGTTCTCGCAGGCGCATGTCTGCGTTATTGGTATCGGCGGAGTGGGCTCATGGGCGGCGGAAGCGCTGGCGCGAACCGGCATTGGCGCGATAACGCTGATTGATATGGATGACGTCTGCGTGACCAACACCAACCGTCAGATTCATGCCTTGCGTGAAAATGTCGGGCAGGCGAAAACAGAAATCATGGCGCAGCGTATTCTGGCGATTAATCCCGAGTGCAAGGTGACGTGTATAGACGATTTTATTACGCCTGATAACGTCGCTGAGATGCTCGACCAGGGTTTCAGCTACGTTATTGATGCTATTGACAGCGTGCGGCCAAAAGCTGCTCTGCTGGCTTATTGCCGTCGTTATAAGATCCCGGTGGTAACGACAGGCGGTGCGGGCGGGCAGATCGATCCGACACAAATCGCGGTCGTGGATCTGGCGAAAACTATTCAGGATCCGCTGGCGGCAAAACTGCGTGAGCGTCTGAAAAGTGATTTCAACGTGGTGAAAAACAGCAAAGGTAAGCTCGGAATTGACTGTGTATTTTCCAGCGAACCGCTGATGTACCCGCAGGCAGATGGTTCTGTGTGTGCCTCAAGGGCAACGGCAGAAGGGCCGAAACGGATGGATTGCGCTTCCGGTTTTGGGGCGGCGACGATGGTTACCGCGACGTTTGGCTTTGTCGCGGTATCTCATGTGCTGAAGAAAATGATGGCGAAAGCACAGCGTCAGGCTCAGGCCGCCTGACGGGCAAGAGCGATAACGCCTGCTGCCAGCGCGTTAAGTCCGCTTGTGCGGCTGGTGCTGAGCTGCTCACGCAATCCTAATACATCAAATAACGCCAGCGGATCCCGCTTTAAGATCTCGTCTGGCGTTTTGCCTTCTACGGCAGTCAGTAATACGGCCAGCAAACCTTTCACGATCCGACCTTCACTGTCGCCATAAAAATGCATCGTCCCGTTCTCTGATTTTTCCGCGCCAAGCCAGACCCGGTTTTCACATCCAGATAGCTCATTTTCTGGTGTTTTCAGCGCCGTATCCAGCGGTGGTAGGGATTTTGCGAGCAGGATTAACTGGCGGTAGCGGTCTTCCCACTGACGAAATGACGCGAATTTTTCGGTCAGTGAGGCTTCAGTGATCTCATGGCCGAAAGGATGTGGCGCTGACATGGTATTCCCCAAACAATGAATTAATCGGCTAACAGGTCGAGAGCGTATTTTACCGCACCGACCAGCCGCGTGACGTCCTGTTCATTATTATACGGCGCAAATGAGGCCCGTAATGTTCCGCTGATGCCCAGAGCATTCATCAGTGGCTGAGCGCAATGCTGTCCGGCGCGCAAGGCGATCGCCTGTTCGGCCAGCAAAGCTACCAAATCACTGTGATGTACACCGGCAATATCGAATGCCAGAACGGACGAATGGTGACAGCGGAAACTGCGGAAGCCTTCAATCTGCGCAAGTTGTTCTTCAGCCAGTGCCGCCAGCTGTTGTGCATATTTCTCTGCTGCGGGCAGATCGACAGTTTTTAACCATTCCAGCGCAGCAGACATGCCGACCACACCGGCAATATTTGGCGTTCCCGCTTCGAAGCGGTGCGGAACAGCCTGCGGCGTGAAATCTGTCATGGAAGCTTGCGTCAGCATTTTCCCGCCGCCCTGCCATGGCGACATACTGTCGAGTAATGCTGTTTTGCCATACAGCACGCCGATGCCGGTCGGGCCGTAAAGCTTATGACCTGAGAAAGCATAAAAGTCGATATCGAGACGTTGTACATCTGACGGACAATGCACCACACCTTGTGCGCCATCGATAAGCACGGGCGCGCCGTTTGCGTGTGCCAGTTCAACGGCGCGGGCAATATCAGGCATTGCGCCCGTCACGTTCGACATTTGCGTCAGCGCCAGCAGGCGTGTCTTATTGCTGAGCAGGCGGGGAAGGGCGTCGATCTCGGGTATGCCCTGTTTATCCACCGGCAGCGTAACAACGTGCGCCTGACATTGCTGCGCCACCATCAGCCACGGAATAAGGTTCGCGTGATGTTCTGCCTGACTGACGATAATCTCATCACCCGGTTGCAGTCGTGGGCGCAGCCAGCTTTGTGCCACCAGATTGATAGATTCCGTGGTTCCCCGCGTCCAGACGATATTTTCGCTACGTGGCGCATTAATCCATTGCGCCATCTTTACTCTGGCCTGCTCGTACTGTTCCGTCAGGGTTTGCGCCGCACGATGCTGGCTGCGGTGAACGGTAGCGCCTTCCTGAGAGTAGAAATTCACGGTGGCGTCGATCACTGCCTGCGGCTTCAGCGCGGTGGCTGCACTGTCGAGATAGCATTGTCCCTGGGACAGTGCAGGAAAGTGCTGACGGAAAACGGCGGGGTTAAAGTCTTTCATACCAATTCAGATCCTTCAGCCTGAGTTCAAAAATGCAGGTTTTTTGTAACACAAGCCGCTTATTCATTTTAGGAATGGTTACCTGGAAATTTATCAGAAGTTTGTTATGCTGAATTACGTTAACTAAATACATTAGCCTGGAAGTTTAACCAGGATTTTTAAGCATTTTAATCTGCAAGGAGTCTATGATGAAGAAGATCGCCGCCGTAATTTCAGCTGCACTGCTGACCACAACACTTGCCGCCTGTTCAAGCAACTACGTGATGCATACCAACGATGGCCGTACCATTGTTGCTGATGGCAAACCTAGCACGGACAATGATACCGGTATGATCAGTTATACCGATGCGTATGGCAACAAGCAGCAGATCAATAAATCTGAAATCAAAGAAATGGCAGAAGGGAACTAATCCCTCAGGTGACCCCCCCCGAGTGTATGAATCCGGGGTAACCTCACGTTCTGCTCTATGACAAAACCGGCTCTTCTTGCGATGAGGCCGGTTTTGTCACATTATGCGCCCGCATTCCTGTCTCTTTGCCCCAAACTTTTTGCTCCATATTTTTTGCCCCAAACACAGGCAAAAAAAAAGCACCGCAAATAGCGGTGCTGAAAAATCACTTTGGACAGACAGGGTAATGTACAGGAAGTGAAAAGTTTGTAGCATTCAAGCTACGTGTCTGGATTGCCAGACAATTGCAAACACAACATCACAACCACAAGCCAAAAGTATTTCAGCATCCTCATACCAATCTACTTTTCGTTCCGGCTCAGGAAGTGGCGCCACTATAGGTTTTTGCCTGTACATCCTCAACGGACAAATTATAATGTCTCGGATTAAAAAAACTAATATCTAAATCCGCGGACAGGTGCTCCGCTTACCGGCGAATAAGAAGTGCCCATTCTATGTCAAAACGTTTACCGCCTTTGAATTCTCTGCGGGTATTTGATGCCGCAGCGCGCCACCTTAGTTTTACTAAGGCTGCCGAGGAATTGTTCGTCACGCAGGCCGCCGTTAGCCACCAGATTAAGTCACTTGAGGACTTTTTAGGGTTAAAACTGTTTCGTCGACGCAATCGCTCATTGTTACTGACCGAAGAAGGGCAGAGCTATTATCTGGATATTAAGGAGATATTCTCATCCCTGAATGAGGCGACGAGAAAACTCCAGGCACGCAGCGCGAAAGGCGCTCTGACGGTGAGTTTGCCGCCGAGCTTTGCGATTCAGTGGCTGGTGCCAAGATTGTCTGGCTTTAACTCAGCTTATCCGGGCATCGATGTGCGCATCCAGGCTGTGGATCGCGAAGAAGACAAATTATCCGACGATGTCGACGTGGCGATTTTCCACGGCCGGGGCAACTGGCCGGGGCTGCGGGCCGAGCGTTTATATGCTGAGTATTTACTTCCGGTTTGTTCTCCTTCTTTACTGATGAGCGATAATCCGCTGAAGGAACCGGCAGATTTAAGCCACCACACTTTGCTGCATGATGCTTCCCGCCGCGACTGGCTGGCCTACACCAAACAGCTCGGGTTACAACAAATCAATGTCCAGCAGGGGCCTATTTTCAGCCATAGCGCGATGGTGGTTCAGGCCGCCGTCCACGGGCAAGGTATTGCGCTGGTGAATAATGTCATGGCGCAGACTGAAATTGAGGCCGGACGTCTGGTCTGCCCGTTCAGCGAAGTTTTAATCAGTAAAAATGCTTTTTATCTGGTTTGTCATGACAGTCAGGCAGAACTGGGTAAAATAGCCGCCTTTCGTCAGTGGATCCTCGCGCGTGCAGCCAGCGAGCAGGAAAAACTGCGCTTTCGTTTCGATCAGGCATGAAGCCGGATCGCCTGGGAGAGAAAGTCCAGGGTCTGCTTATCAGACTGATTACTTGGGATTTTCATCGGCTAATAACGATAACAGGTAACGCACAATGACCAGTCGTTCTATGTTGATCTTCGCCGCAATCAGCGGCCTTATCTACGTCGCTTTCGGTGCCTTTGGCGCACACGTGTTGAGTCAGTCGCTCGGCGAAGCAGAAATGGCGTGGATCCACACCGGATTAACGTATCAAAGTATTCATACGCTGGCGGTGATGATTTTAGGTGTTGCGATGCAGCGCCAGCGTAATGTGTGGTTCTACTGGAGCAGCGCTTTTTTAGCGCTGGGAACCGTGTTGTTCAGCGGCAGCCTTTATTGTCTGGCGCTGTCGCATCTCCGTTTATTCGTTTTTGTAACTCCGATTGGCGGTACCTTGTTCCTGGTCGGTTGGATTTTGATGTTGATCGGCGCACTGCGCCTGAAGAAAAAGGCCGAACGCCATGAATAAAGTTGCTCTCTACTGCCGTCAGGGTTTTGAAAAAGAATGCGCAGCAGAAATTACCGACAAAGCCGCAAAGATGGAAATCTTCGGTTTTGCCCGCGTTAAAGAAAACAGCGGATATGTGTTGTTTGAATGCTATCAGCCAGATGATGCTGACAAGATTGCGAAGAATTTGCCGTTCCGCGAACTGATTTTTGCCCGTCAGTTAATCGTGGTCGGCGAATTACTGAAAGATTTGCCGCCGGAAGACCGTGTTTCTCCGATCGTCGGCATGGTACAGAACGTGATCACCAACGGCGGTGAGCTTCGCGTCGAAGTGCCGGACACCAATGAAAGCAAAGAGCTTACCAAGTTCTGTCGCAAACTGACGGTGCCGCTGCGTTCAGCGATGCGTGAACGCAAAGTGCTGGGTAAGAAAGAGAATGCGCTGCGCCCTGTAGTGCATGTGTTCTTTATTGCGCCTGGCTGCTGCTACGTCGGGTATTCCTACAGCAACAACAATTCACCCTTCTATATGGGTATTCCACGCCTCAAGTTCCCGTCTGAAGCGCCAAGCCGTTCGACGCTGAAACTGGAAGAAGCTTTCCACGTCTTTATTCCGGCGGATGAGTGGGATGAACGTCTGGCGAGCGGCATGTACGCGGTCGATTTAGGCGCGTGTCCGGGCGGCTGGACGTATCAGCTGACACAACGCAGCATGATGGTCACGGCTATCGACAACGGTCCGATGGCGCCAAGCCTGATGGAAACTGGCCAGGTTATTCATCTGCGCGAAGACGGCTTCCGCTATAAATCCACCAGTACCAAAAACTACTGGCTGGTCTGTGACATGGTAGAGAAACCGGCGAAAGTGGCTGCACTGATGTGTGACTGGCTGGTCAACGGCTGGTGTCGCGAGGCGATTTTCAATCTGAAGTTACCGATGAAAAAGCGTTACGAAGAAGTGTCTAATATTCTTGAGCGCATCGATGAACGTCTGAAAGAAAATGGCGTGAACGCGGAGATCTTCGCGAAACAGCTTTATCATGACCGCGAAGAAGTCACCGTGCATATCCGCCGTTTCTGGTCGGCGATTGGCGGGCGTCGCGACGAGCGTGATCGCTGATACTCGTCATACTTTGAACTGCAGGGGCGTTGGCTGCGTGCGTTCGCCCGAATCACTTACCTGAGTAAGCTCATCGGGTCTTTCTTACTTGCCGCCTGCCTGCAATTCAAATTATTTAGAGTATCCTTCCTGAGCGCTTCTCTTTGAGAAGCGCTTTTTTATGGCAGGCGCAGTTGCTGTAAGTTGCCATCCAGCGCGACGTCGGTTTGCAGCGTTGAAACCCGTTTGCAGATATAAGCCTGTTCACGGTGTTCCTCCAGCTTCTTACGCCACTTTTCCGGCACGCCTTCCAGATTATCGTAAAGTTCATCCAGCGAGCCGGTTTGCGTCAATAATGTCACCGCTGTCTTCGGGCCAATGCCCGGCACGCCTGGAATTTTACTGCTGCTGATCCCCGCCAGACCCCAGTAATCGGTCAGCTGTTGCGGCAGAACACCAAAAGTTTCCTGCACAAAAGGCATATCCAGCCAGCGTTTCTGGAAGTAATCGCGGATCTGAACATTCGGTGCCAGAAGCTGGCAATAACCTTTATCGGTTGAAACGATAGTGACCTGATGACCGCCAGACGATACTTTTGCCGCCAGCGTGGCTGCCAGGTCATCCGCTTCATTGCCCGCAGAATGCCAGCAGGCGATGCCCTGCGCTTCGAAACCGGCTTTCAGGCTGGGCATTTCTGCAAACAGATTGTCCGGCATCGGTGTGCGTCCGGCTTTGTAATCAGGCAGGCTCTGATGACGCCAGCTGTCGGCGCGGTCATCTTCGTCAAATACGGCAACGGCGTGCGTGGGCTGAGTATGCTGAATCAGCTGGCCGATGGCATTCTGGCAGGTAACAAGACAAGGCGAGCCCTGAACTGCATGAATACGGCGGATCAGGTTCAGGGCGTCGATAATAAGCAGATGTATTGCCATAATAATCTCCATAATAAAGGCGACTTACGTCGCCCTTAGATCTGCTTTAGAAGTGTGCTTGCCGTGTGATCGGTCGGTCAGGCACAAATCTCATAACAAGGAATGTACGCGCTGCCCGGCAATTTCATGCGGTGCTGTGCGACGAACCCTTGCAGCAGGCTGTCCATTTTTTTCATTAATGCCGGATCACCATGCAGTTTGAAGCGACCATGTTGCTCGATGGCGTGGATCCCAAACTCTTTCACGTTACCGGCCACAATACCGGAGAAGGCGCGGCGCAATGCGGCGGCCAGTTCCTGCGGCGGCTGGTTTGGATAAAGGTTCAGGTTCGCCATGTTTTCATGGTTTGGTTCGAACGGATGCTGTAAATCAGGCGCAATACGAATCGACCAGTTAAAGCTGTAAGCATCGCCGCTGTTCCGGCGGTTTTCTTTCACCAGCGGCATCGCGCGTTTCATCTGACGGGCCACTTCTGTCGGATCGTCGATAATGATGGTGTAGAACTTACAGGCTTCTTCGCCCAGCGTTTCTTTAATGAAAGCATCGAGCACGTGGAAGTAATCGGCACTTTCTTTCGGACCGGTCAGGATCAGCGGGAGAACCTGATCGCTGTTTTCCGGATCCATCAGGATCCCCAGCAGATACAGCAATTCTTCTGCGGTACCGACGCCGCCAGGGAAAATAATGATCCCGTGGGCAATGCGAACAAATGCCTCAAGCCGTTTTTCAATATCAGGCATGATGATCAGTTCGTTGACCAGCGGATTAGGCGGCTCAGCGGCAATAATTGAAGGTTCTGTCATGCCGATAAAGCGGCCTGATTTGTAACGCTGTTGTGCGTGACCGACGGCGGCACCTTTCATTGGCGCTTCCATCGCACCCGGGCCACAGCCGGTGCAAATGTTCAGTTCGCGCAAACCCAGCTGGCTGCCGACGTTACGGGCGTACTGGTATTCGATTTCATTAATAGAGTGGCCGCCCCAGCACACGACCATGTTTGGATCTTCATCCAGATGCAGGGCGCGGGCGTTGCGTAAGATAGAAAACACCAGGTTGGTCAGATGCGCTGAATTTTCGGTATTCAGATGCTGAAAACGACCAGCGTTATCAATTTGCCCGCTGACGAAGAGAATATCGCGCAGCACGGCAAACAGGTTGGCCTGTAATGAACGGATAATCCGGCCATCCACAAACGCGTCTTCCGGCGGGTTCACCAGTTCCAGTTTCACACCGCGCTCTCTGCGCAGCACGTTGATATCAAAGCTTTCGTAACGTTCTAAAAGTTCTTTACTGCTGTCAGTCTGGCTGCCGCTGTTGAGGACGGCCAGTGAACAATTTCGGAAAAGGCGATAGAGGTCGCTGCTCGCCGTGCGTTTGAGCATGTCGACTTCCAGCTGCGACAACAAATCCATTGAGCCTAACGGGCTGATATGTGTAATCAAAGTTGCTCCTTGACACCAACGGGTGCAGTGATTCTTTCTGCTACCTGATTGCGGCGCATGATTTTCGGATCATGTTTTTTGCGCCGTATGCAATTTAACAGTAACCCTGTCATCAGGCTTTTACCAATGCTCACAGAGCGTTAGCTCAGTTCTTGAGCAACGTCTCGCATTATTGTCTGACAAGTCTCGCTGTTGCAGGTTCAAACGGGAAGTTGGATCTCCAGGGATTGATATCCAGCCCGCCGCGACGAGTGTAGCGGGCGTACACGGCGAGTTTTTCCGGCTGGCAGAAACGCAGCAGATCGTTGAAGATCCGTTCGACGCATTGTTCGTGGAATTCGTTGTGATGACGGAAAGACACCAGATAGCGCAGCAGGGCTTCGCGGTCGATTTTCGGGCCACGATACCGGATTTGCACGGAACCCCAGTCGGGCTGATGGGTAATCAGACAGTTTGATTTCAGCAGATGACTCACCAGTGACTCTTCAACGATTTCCTCACCTCTGGCACTGGCCAGATAATCAGTGCTGAATTCGTAGCCGTCGATTTCAATATCCTGCTCATCAATACAGATACCGTCGAAACGTCCTACCGGCGTGCCTTCAATTTCAGACAGGCGGCTGACCGTTACGGTCACGTCACCTTGCGCACAGGCGCTCAGGTCACGGGTTAAGGTTTCCTGCACTGTTTCCCAGTCGGGGAAGACGGTCTGATTAAAACTGTTCAGATAGAGTTTGAAACTTTTGGATTCAATCAGGTTCTGACTATTAGCATTCAGGCTGATTTCGCCCACAGCAACCTGTGGCAATCCCTTCGCGTTGAGCCAGGACAGTTCATAAAGCGTCCAGATATCTGCGCCATGAAACGGTAAGTTATCCGGATACAAGCCCAGCGGCTCACGGTTCATGCTGCGCGGAACGGCCTGTAATAAAGACGCATCGTAATGGTCAACGTAAGCCGTACTTTTGCCCAGCGTCAGTTGCGCCAGAGCGGGGTTATCCTGATATGAGGACATGCTGTCACCTTGCTTAGAGATCGGTACAATAGAGAATAGTCACCAGTTTAACCCAGCCTTAGCGGAAGATGAGAGAATTATGGAGTCTGAAGTTTCAGTAGCATTGCGTGAATTTACTCAGCGTTTTGTCGATCTCTGGCAACAGGAAACCGGCATGCCGCCTGCCAGTGAAGCCCTGTTTGGGGTGGCTTCGCCGTGCGTGGTGAAGACGGAAGAAGACAAAGTCTACTGGCTGACTCAGACGTTCAGCCCGCAGGCGACCCTGGAAAATGTTGAACGCGCGATGGAATTACAACTGCGCCCGGAGGCGCATGCGTTTTATACCACGCAGTTTGCCGGAGACATGACCGCCAGCTGGCAAGGCAATGCGCTGACACTGTTGCAGGTCTGGAGCCCGGAAGATTTCACCCGTTTGCAGGAGAATCTGATTGGTCATCTGGTGACGCAAAAGCGTCTGAAGCTGACGCCAACGACTTTTCTGGCGACCACAGATTCCGAGCTGGATCTGGTTTCGCTGTGTAATGTGACCGGGAATGTTGTGCTGGAACAGTTCGGCAGTAAAAAACGAACTATACTCTCGCCATCGTTGTCAGAATTCCTTACAATGCTGACCGCTGTTTACCCCGCCTGATTTTATTGTCGATGTACCCCATTCCGCAGAGCACAAATGGCTCACAAGCGTGTGAGAGATCTCTCACAAAGACTGTAAGAGATCTCGCTAATTTGACTTAATTACTTCACGATAAAAACTCATATAACAATCAATATCAATAAGTTAACTCACTTATTCTTCGTGAGGCGGCTTACATTCCCTGATTTTGGCTTACAGCCTGTCTTGTCCGGAAGGGCAAAATCAACGATTCTAGTCGTGCACCAAGGAAGCATGAGACAGAACATCAGGATGATGGCTGAATCATTAAAGAAGGGGACGGCTCAGGAAGAGTCAGGACGGCATCGGATTATGCCAGGATGTTTCAGGATGAAACCAGGGACACCTCCAGGACGGAGAAGAGAGCTCACAAAGGAAGCTGAGCGGGTCACAGATGACCAAGGGATATCAGTCAGGATGACTTAGGATAGAACGTCAGGATGAAAGTTGGACGATGCGAAGGACAGCCGGTTAGGATAACCGCAGGAAAAGTTTTCAGGGATTGAGCAGGGAGCACTTAGGTAGCTGGATTGCTATAAAACGAACCGGGGGCACTGTGTAAACAGTGCCCCCAACTTTTTGTCTGAATCTTTTCTCGCACGCCTTAACATTCTGATAACAGAAGGCGTTCCGCGATATCCGAAGCGCCTCTCAGTTATTAGCCAATTGCCCCTAAGACATCATCCTGCCCCTGTTTTTTCGGCAGCAGGAATAACGTGGCGAAGATATCCAGCAGGTAAATCGCAGCCAGTAACGTAATCGCTGCGGTAAACGACACCTGCGCGACCAGTATCCCGATCACCAGCGGACCAAAACCGCCCACACCACGTCCGAGATTAAATAACAGATTCTGCGCCGTCGCCCTGACGTGTACCGGATAGAGATCGGAAATCAGTCCGCCGTAACCGCCAATCATGCCATTCACAAACATGCCCATCAGCGCACCCGCGAACAACATCAGCGTCGGATCGGTAAGCTGCGCATAGCACACCACCATAATGACCGCACCGACCTGATAAATCAGGAAGATTTTCCAGCGCGGGAAACGGTCAGAAAGCATGCCGAACAGCCAGATCCCAAACGTCATCCCTACAACCGTGACCGCCGTCCACAGGCCGGATTTAGTCAGCGAGAAGCCGAAGTTTTTCGACAGATAGCTTGGCATCCAGATCATCAGACCGTAATAGCCAAAGTTCTGCACAGAACACAGGATCAGAATGCCGATACTGGCTTTCGTCGTGACTTTATCGCGAAACAGTAACTTAATGCGGCTGAACAGTGAGCCATCATTGTTGCTGGCAGTGTGTTTAACGAAAGCTTCCGGTTCGCCCATGGTGCGGCGGATAAGGAAAGAAGCCAGCGCCGGTAACAGGCCGACCAGGAACATGCCGCGCCAGCCGATAATGCCGAGCAGCATTGGCGTCAGGAAGGCTGCCATTAACACGCCGAGCTGCCAGCCCATGCCGACATACGCTGAGGCGCGGTTACGTTTTTCCGCCGGCCACGCTTCTGCAATCAGCGCCATGCCGATACCGAACTCGCCACCGAGCCCGACGCCTGCCAGCGTGCGGTAAATCAGTAAATCCCAGTAGCCTTGTGCGAAAGCGCATAAACCAGTGAACAGGGAGAACATCAGAATGGTGAAGGTCAGTACACGGATGCGGCCGAAGCGATCGCTGATGGGGCCGAAAATCACGCCGCCCAGTACGGCACCAATCAGAGTCCAGGTGACCAGAGAGCCACTTTGTGAGGATGACAAACCAAATTCGCTGGTGATAGCGGGAAGCATGAAGCCGAGGATCAGTAAATCAAAGCCGTCCATGGCGTAGCCGGTGACGGAGGCCAGCATAGCTTTTGCCGGTGTTGCGTGTGCTTTTTGAGTATGTTGTGCGGACATTTTTACACATCTGTGAAGAAAAAAGTGGCGGTAGTTTGCCCGTAACGGGCGTTTATCGCCACCACGAAAAACTTATGGCTGGATTGATTAATTGGATACGATGCAGAAAGTTGGGGCATCAGTCCTTCAATGTTATGCTTTGCGCCCCCGGCGGAGGCTGCCCGGGGCCATGAACGAAGAGAGTCATTGATGAATACAGAAAACCAGGTTCGCCAGATTTTAGAAGATATCGAGCAGGTCATGCGTGATGACAAGTTGTGGCACGCCACACCGCCGGAAGCGGAAGCCTTTGAAAGCAAAGAGCCGTTTTCTGTGGATACTATGTCTGCTGAGCAATGGCTGCAATGGGTGCTGGTTCCCCGTATGTACGCGTTGCTGGAAGCTCAGGCGCCACTGCCAACCCGTTTTGCAATCACCCCCTATTTTGAAGTGGCGATGCCGGAAGCACTCCGTTTGCTGACACAGCTGCAACGCCTCGACGATTTGCTGAATATAGAAGACTGACATGCTGGAAATTTTGTATCAGGACGAACATCTGGTCGCAGTGAATAAACCTGCGGGCATGCTGGTTCATCGCAGCTGGCTGGACCGCCATGAAACGGTGTTTGTGATGCAAACATTGCGTGATCAGATTGGTCAGCATGTGTTTACGGTTCACCGGCTGGATAAACCGACGTCAGGCGTTTTGCTACTGGCGCTGTCCAGCGAAGTGGCTCGTTTGCTGTCGCAGCAGTTCGAAAATAATCAGATGAGCAAAACCTATCACGCCGTAGTTCGCGGGTATGTGCCACAAGACGGCACCCTGGATTACGCGCTGACCGAAGAGCTGGATAAAATCGCTGATAAGTTTGCGGATCCGGATAAAGCGCCACAGCCTGCGGTGACGCATTATCGCGTCGTCGCACAGGTCGAAATGCCAGTGGCGGTAGGACGTTACGACACCGCGCGCTACAGTCTGATGGAACTGAAACCAGAAACTGGCCGTAAGCATCAGTTGCGCCGTCATATGTCGCATTTGCGTCACCCGATTATCGGTGACAGCGCGCACGGCGATTTAAAGCAAAACCGTGGCATGACGCAGCATTTTGGCTGTTCGGGGCTGATGCTCCACGCCAGCCATATGCAATTGCCACATCCGGTAACCGGTGAACCGCTGTCGATTCAGGCGCGCTGGGATCCTCGCTGGCAGAATGTGGTGACACAGTTTGGCTGGCAGGGAAAAATCCCTGAGCTTGAAAGGGTTGAGTTTGCAGAAACTTGCGGTCAGGATAGTCCACAAATTTAAGTCCTTTGATTGAAATATTGGCATCACACAGGAGTGAAACCCATGGCAGAAGTCGGAATTTTCGTCGGTACGGTGTACGGCAATGCGTTACTGGTAGCAGAAGAAGCGGAAACCGTGCTGAAAGGCCAGGGCTATGACGTCAAATTGTTCGAAGAAGGCACGCTGGAAGCCTGGCAGTATTACCGTCATCATTTTGTCCTGATTGTGACTTCAACCACCGGTCAGGGCGATTTGCCGGACAGCATCGCGCCTTTGTATGCCGCGATCCGTGACACTGTCGGTTATCAGCCGGAACTGCGCTACGGTATGATTGCGCTGGGCGATATCAGCTACGATCATTTCTGTGGTGGCGGCCATAAGCTGGATGATTTATTGCAGGAGCAGGGCGCGTCGCGTATCGGCGAATTGCTGGAAATTGATGCGATGGAAACCGCCGAGCCGGAAACGGTCGCTGTTCCCTGGGTGGAAAAATGGGGCCAGTTACTTAAATAATTTCGCAGCCGTCTCTTCTGCGCACAATAAAAAAGGTCAGGCAAATGCCTGACCTTTTTACTTTCTCAATCTTCTGGCTGCGAATAATCAGCGACCGCTGGTCAGTTTTTCCAGATCGGATTCAATTTCAGTAATCTTATTCGCTACAACGGATTCCAGATGACGCAGGTCATCAAGAATTTTACGCTTCAGATCCACTTCAACCTGATCGCGCTGGCAGATTTGGTCCAGTTCATCAATTACATAGCGCAGGTTAGGGCTGATTTCATGAATTTCTTTATAACCTTGCCCTGCGTTATCGGCAACGATGGTTTTGCGCTGGCGTGGATATTTAAATTTCACGCTTTTAGCAAAAAACTCACCTTTATCTCTGCGGAAGTAGATCTTCAGAATGTCGTTATTGGCCTCCTGACGCAGGCTGTAACGATCAATATCGTCGGGATTATTAATGCCCAGGCTTTTCAGATTGTCATACATAGCGCTACCTTCGTTTAGGAGAATATTTAACGGTCATGATGAACCGAAGAAGAATTCGAATCGTTGATTAATGACACAATTTGCTATCAACAAGATAAAAAAATAGCGGGTAACTAATGACCCGCTATTTTTAATCTTAGTCGATGGTTCGCAATAACTCATTCAGGCCGGTTTTGCCCAGAGTTTTCGCATCTACTTTCTTGACGATGACAGCACAATACAGGCTGTATTTACCGTCTTTAGAAGGCAGGTTGCCGGAAACGACAACGGAGCCGGCAGGGACGCGGCCGTAATGCACTTCGCCCGTTTCGCGGTCATAAATTTTGGTGCTCTGGCCGATGTAAACGCCCATGGAAATCACAGAGCCTTCTTCGACAATCACGCCTTCAACGATTTCAGAACGCGCGCCGATGAAGCAGTTGTCTTCGATGATGGTCGGGTTAGCCTGCAAAGGCTCCAGAACGCCGCCGATGCCTACGCCGCCGGACAGGTGTACGTTTTTACCGATCTGCGCGCAAGAACCTACCGTCGCCCAGGTATCAACCATGGTGCCTTCATCAACGTATGCGCCGATGTTGACGTAAGAAGGCATCAGTACGGTGTTGCGTGCAATGAATGCGCCTTTACGCACGGCAGCAGGTGGCACAACGCGGAAACCTTCACGCTGGAAACGCGCTTCATCGTAGTCCGCGAATTTCATTGGCACTTTATCGAAGTAACGGCTTTCTCCGCCTTCCATCACCTGATTGTCATTGATTCTGAACGAGAGCAGTACCGCTTTCTTCAGCCACTGATGCGTCACCCATTCGCCATCAATCTTCTCAGCCACGCGCAATTCGCCGCTGTCGATTTTGTTGATAACCTGAGTGATGGCGTCGCGCGTTACGCTGTCAACGTTAGCCGGAGTAATGTCTGCACGGCGCTCGAAGGCTTGTTCAATAACGGTTTGTAGTTGCTGCATCCTTTTCTCTTTCCTGAATTGGTTTTAAAAGATAGTGGTACTTGTATCACATTTTATCGCCAGGGTTGAGTGCCTCAGTTAATCGGCGAGTGATTTCCTGACGAGTTTTCTTATCCAGCGCGCGGCGCTCACTGTTAGCAAGAATAAATAAGTCTTCTACGCGTTCGCCGATGGTTGAGATGCGCGCACCGTGCAGCGACAGTCCCAGGTCAGAGAACACTTCCCCGACGCGTGCCAGCAGACCGGGCTGATCCAGCGCCACCAGTTCCATGTACGTGCGGCGGTCGGTATGCGTTGGCAGGAAACTGACTTCGGTCTGTACGCTGAAATGACGCAGTTTCGGCGAAGGACGTCGGGCGCGCGGCGGCTGATAAGCCTGCGTCATCGACTGTTCCAGCGCATAACGGATTGCTTCATGGCGATCCTGTGCCAGCGGGCTGCCGTCCGGTTCGAGCACGATAAAGGTATCCATCGCCATGCCGTCGCGATTGGTGAAAATTTGCGCGTCATGAATGCTCAGGTTACGTCTGTCCAGCTCACCGGCAACGGTGGCAAACAGATACGGGCGGTCAGGACTCCAGATAAATATCTCCGTACCGCCGCGCGTTGCCTGACGGCTGACCAGCACCAGCGGTTTGGTGGAGTCGTGCTCCAGCAAATGTCTTGCGTGCCACGCCAGCTGATTCGGTGAGTGACGCAGGAAGTAATCCGCCCGGCAGCGGCTCCAGATGCGGTGCAACGCTTCCTCATCAATATTATCCATGCGCAGCAAGGCCAGCGCCTGCAGGCGGTGATGACGTACGCGCTCACGCAGATCCGGCGTATTTTGCATACCGCGGCGCAGCTGTTTCTCGGTGGCGAAATACAACTCACGTATCAGGCTCTGTTTCCAGCTGTTCCACAGAGTTTCGTTGGTGGCACAAATATCGGCTACGGTCAGGCTGACCAGATAGCGCAGACGGACTTCGGTCTGCATTTCCGCCGCGAATTGCTGAATTTCATTAGGATCCTGAATATCGCGGCGTTGCGCTGTTACTGACATCAGTAAGTGACAACGAACCAGCCAGGCGACCAGCTGAGTTTCACGGGAATTCAACCCGTGCAGTTCGGCAAACTCCAGCACATCCTGCGCGCCAAGAATCGAGTGATCGCCACCACGGCCTTTGGCGATATCGTGAAACAGCGCGGCCATCAGCAGCAGTTCAGGTTGCGGCAGGCGCGGGTACAGTTCCACGCACAAAGGATGCTTTGGTCGCGTCTCTTCATGGGCAAAACTTTCCAGTTTTTGCAGCACACGGATGGTGTGTTCATCGACCGTATAGGCGTGGAACAGGTCGAATTGCATCTGCCCGACGATTTGTCCCCATTGCGGCATATACGCCCACAACACGCTGTGGCGGTGCATCGGCACCAGCGCACGCGACACGGCACCCGGATGGCGCAGAATCGCCATAAACATTTCGCGTGCCTGCGGGATCATACACAGCGGCTCTTTCAGATGACGGCGGGCATGGCGCAGTAAGCGAACGGTCGTTGAGTAAATCCCTTTGATTTCACGGTGACGTACCATCAGGTGGAACATGCTGATGATGGTTTCCGGACGGGTATCGAACAGGGATTCGTCGCGCAGATCGATAAGGTCGCCGCGTAACTGAAAATGTTCATCCAGCGGGCGTGGTTTTTCATTCGGGCCAATCGCCAGAATTGCTTCATCGAACAACTGCAATAACATCTGATTCAGCTCGCCGACCCGGCGGGTCATGCGATAGAAATCTTTCATCATGCGTTCGACCGGCTGGTTGCCTTCGCCCTGATACTGCAACAGCTGCGCCACGCTTTGCTGACGGTCGAACAGCAGGCGGTTGTCATATCTTGGCAAGACCAGATGCAGGGCGAAACGGATACGCCACAGGAAGCTCTGACACTCCAGCAGTTCGTTGCGCTCAGCTTTGGTGAGGAAGCCAAACGCCACCATTTCATCGAGCGATGTGGCGCCAAAATGGCGGCGGGCCACCCACAGAATGGTGTGGATATCACGCAAGCCACCCGGACTGCTCTTAATGTCCGGCTCAAGGTTATAGCTGGTGCCGTGATAACGCTGATGGCGCTCATTCTGCTCTGCAATTTTAGCGCGGAAAAAGTTCGGTGAAGGCCAGAATCCGTCGCTGAAAATGTGTTTCTGCATACTGAGAAACAGCGCCACGTCGCCGCAAATCAGGCGTGATTCGATAAGGTTAGTCGCGACGGTTAAATCGGCCAGACCTTCTAACAGGCACTCTTCCAGCGTGCGGACGCTGTGGCCGACTTCAAGTTTGAGATCCCACAGCAAAGTGATCAGCTCGCCAATCCGCAGCGCCTGTTCGTCGTTGAGGCGTTTCTGGCTCAGTACCAGCACGTCGATATCGGATAAAGGATGCAGTTCACCACGGCCGTAACCGCCGACGGCCACCATCGCGGTTTCAGGGATATTGTCGAACCCGTAGAACGTCCACAGACGTTGCAGCAGCTGGTCGATGTAATGTGTTCGCGCATCCACCAGCTCTTCCGCCCGTTGCCCGGCATTGAAGGCATCCGCCAGCCATACCTGAAACTGTTCCATATGCTGTTTCAGGCTCTGACGGTTTAAATCGTCATCCGGATAGACAGAAGGGGAGGCAGGTTGTGGCGGGAATGTGTGGATAAGATCCTGCGTGGTTTGTGGTTGCAGGCTCTTTTCAGCCGGAAAATTTTCAATCATGGGTGCGCAGCCCTACACGTGAGAGACCAATAAACGTGAAAGATAAAAAAACCGGCTTTCGCCGGTTTGATTCACAGATTTATACCCTCTCCGCAGAGCGGGCGACTGTTAGTCGTGCGTCAGAATAGCCGGGATGGTGTCATCCTTACGCAGCGTCATAATTTCACAACCGTTATCTGTCACCACAATAGTATGCTCGTACTGAGCCGACAAGCTGCGATCTTTAGTTTTTACCGTCCAGCCATCTTTCATGGTGCGGATACGGAAATCACCGGCGTTGACCATCGGTTCAACCGTGAAAGCCATGCCAGCCTGTAATACCACACCGCCGTCATCTGCATCGTAATGCAGAACCTGAGGTTCTTCGTGGAAACCTTCACCGATACCGTGACCGCAATATTCGCGAACCACAGAGAATTTCTCAGCTTCGACGAATTTCTGGATCTCTTTACCCAGTGTGCGCAGACGGATACCCGGTTTGATCATGCGCAGCGCGATATACAGGCTTTCCTGCGTGATGCGGCAAAGACGCTCACCCAGAATAGTCGGTTTGCCCGCGATGAACATCTTGGAGGTGTCGCCATGAAAACCGTCTTTAATCACGGTGACATCGATATTGACGATATCGCCATCTTTAAGGATTTTGTCGTCGCTCGGAATACCGTGACATACCACTTCGTTGATGGAAATGCAGACAGATTTCGGGAAACCGTGGTAATCCAGACAAGCAGAAACCGCTTTTTGTTTGTTCACGATGTGATCGGCGCAAATGCGATCAAGCTCACCGGTACTCACGCCAGGTTTGACGAAAGGCTCAATGATTTCCAGCACTTCCGCGGCCAGACGGCCAGCAACGCGCATTTTTTCGATGTCTTCAGGGGTTTTGATTGAAATAGCCATGTGTTGTCCTGCAGGTTCTGTGCATCAGGTGTGCTTTATTTCTACACCGATGTCGTCAATAATTAGCTGTGGCTTATGGTATCAGCCCTGATATTTGCTGCCAAACTATCATTTCCCGCTAAGCAATTCGGTGAACAAAAGTTGCTGTCCGGCCGTTATTTATGATATAAAGCGCGCCGGCAATCCGCTCTGGGTCTTACGACGCTGAGGGATTAAAGCCAAAATCACTCATTGTGTACTTATTCACGTAAGTAATAACACACACGTATCGACACATACGCCGGGGTGCCTTGGGAATTCGTTCTTCGGGGTCGGTTGTATGGGATACGTGGAGGCATAACCCCAACTACTTAATAGAGGTTTTATCATGGCAACTGTTTCCATGCGCGACATGCTCAAGGCCGGTGTTCACTTCGGTCACCAAACCCGTTACTGGAACCCGAAAATGAAGCCATTCATCTTCGGCGCTCGTAACAAGGTTCACATCATCAACCTTGAGAAAACTGTTCCAATGTTCAACGAAGCTCTGGCTGAGTTGCAGAAGATCTCCTCCCGTAAAGGTAAGATCCTGTTCGTTGGTACTAAACGCGCAGCAAGCGAAGCGGTAAAAGAAGCTGCACACAACTGCGACCAGTTCTTCGTGAACCATCGCTGGTTGGGCGGCATGCTGACTAACTGGAAAACTGTTCGTCAGTCCATCAAACGTTTGAAAGATCTGGAAGTTCAGTCTCAGGACGGTACTTTCGAGAAACTGACCAAGAAAGAGGCGCTGATGCGTACTCGTGAACTGGCTAAGCTGGAAAACAGCCTGGGTGGTATCAAGGATATGGGTGGTCTTCCTGATGCTCTGTTCGTAATCGACGCTGATCACGAACACATTGCAATCAAAGAAGCTAACAACCTGGGTATCCCGGTATTCTCCATTGTTGATACCAACTCCGATCCGGATGGCGTTGACTTTGTTATCCCTGGTAACGATGACGCAATCCGTGCAGTAAATCTGTACCTGAGCGCTGTTGCTGCCACTGTTCGTGAAGGCCGTTCGCAAGATCTGGCTGTTCAGGCAGAAGAAAGCTTCGTAGAAGCTGAATAATAAGGCAAGCTCAGCAGAGCCCTTATTAACCAGGTATTGAAATATGTTGGTTAGGGGGCCTTTATTGGCCCCCTTTGCTTATCTTAAATGCGAGAAATATCTCACCGCAAAAACCCTTTTTGCACTGAGATAATCGAGGAAAATACAATGGCTGATATTACCGCTGCCCTGGTAAAAGAACTGCGCGAACGTACTGGCGCTGGCATGATGGATTGTAAGAAAGCTCTGGTTGAAGCGAATGGCGACATCGAGCTGGCAATCGAAAACATGCGTAAATCTGGCGCGATCAAAGCTGCGAAAAAAGCAGGCAACGTAGCTGCTGACGGCGTGATCAAAACCAAAATCGAAGGCAACTTCGGCGTGATTCTGGAAGTTAACTGCCAGACTGACTTCGTCGCTAAAGATGCTGGTTTCCAGGCTTTCGCTGACAAAGTGCTGGACGCTGCTGTTGCAGGCAAAGTGACTGATGTTGACGTTCTGAAAGCTCAGTTCGAAGAAGAGCGTATTCAGCTGGTTGCTAAAATCGGTGAGAACATCAACATCCGTCGCGTTCAGATCCTTGAAGGCGATGTGCTGGGCAGCTACCTGCACGGCGCACGTATCGGTGTTCTGATCGCAGCTACTGGCGCTGATGAAGAACTGGTTAAGCAAATTGCAATGCACGTTGCAGCAAGCAAACCAGAATTCGTTAAGCCTGAAGATGTGTCTGCAGAAGTTGTAGAAAAAGAGTATCAGGTTCAGCTGGACATCGCGATGCAGTCTGGCAAGCCGAAAGAAATTGCAGAGAAAATGGTTGAAGGCCGCATGAAGAAATTCACCGGCGAAGTTTCTCTGACTGGTCAGCCTTTCGTTATCGACCCAAGCAAAACTGTTGGTCAGGTTCTGAAAGAACACAACGCTGATGTGACTAACTTCATCCGCTTTGAAGTGGGCGAAGGTATCGAGAAAGTTGAGACTGACTTTGCTGCTGAAGTTGCAGCAATGACTAAACAGTCTTAATCAGTATCTGATACACCCTAAAATGGAACCGCTGCGAAAGGGCGGTTCCGTTTTATCCAGCCCCAAATTCCTATTACATTGTGCGTAAAGTCATTCTGGCAGCGCTATGATGTAAAGACCGACTATCCATTAAGACACATTGCTTCTAGGACAGACACCATGGCTACCAATGCGAAACCCGTTTATCAACGTATCCTGCTCAAACTCAGTGGCGAAGCCCTGCAGGGCAGTGAAGGTTTTGGTATCGACGCGAGTGTATTAGATCGTATGGCTCAGGAAGTAAAAGAGCTGGTCGAACTCGGCATTCAGGTAGGTGTTGTGATCGGCGGCGGTAACCTGTTCCGTGGCGCGGGCCTCGCACAGGCGGGCATGAATCGTGTTGTAGGCGACCATATGGGTATGCTGGCGACTGTCATGAACGGCCTGGCAATGCGCGATGCATTACACCGTGCCTATGTAAACGCGCGCCTGATGTCTGCAATCCCTTTGAACGGTGTTTGTGATAATTACAGCTGGGCTGAAGCTATCAGCTTGCTGCGTCATAACCGTGTGGTGATTTTCTCCGCCGGTACCGGCAATCCTTTCTTTACCACTGACTCAGCAGCCTGTCTGCGCGGTATCGAAATCGAAGCTGATGTGGTATTAAAAGCCACCAAAGTTGACGGCGTGTATTCCGCTGATCCGGTGAAAAACCCGGAAGCAACGCTGTATGAAAGACTGACCTATCAGGAAGTGCTGGAACAGGAATTGAAAGTGATGGATCTGGCGGCCTTTACGCTGGCCCGCGATCACAATCTGCCAATTCGTGTTTTCAACATGAATAAGCCTGGCGCACTGCGTCGCGTGGTGATGGGTGAAAATGAAGGGACGCTGATTTCTAAAGCGGAGTGATCCTTCACAATTGAACATTGCGTTCAGCCAGCCTCTGCTGGCATGAGTATTCACGGACTATACTGATGTTATGGTCTGCCAGGTAACCCGCTTTCAAAGGTTAACAACGTGATTAACGAAATCAAAAAAGACGCTGAAATTCGTATGGAAAAATGCGTCGAATCATTCAAAACGCATATCAGCAAAATCCGCACCGGCCGTGCTTCACCAGGTATTCTGGATGGCATCATGGTGGAATACTACGGTTCAGCGACACCTTTACGCCAGCTGGCCCAGGTGACTGTTGAAGATTCCCGTACTCTGGCAATCTCCGTATTTGACCGTTCAATCAGCGCAGCGGTAGAAAAAGCGATCATGACCTCAGATCTGGGTCTGAACCCTTCTTCAGCAGGCGCGACTATCCGCGTTCCACTGCCAGCACTGACCGAAGAACGTCGTAAGGACCTGATCAAGGTTGTTCGTGGCGAAGCAGAGCAGGGCCGTGTGTCTGTGCGTAACGTGCGTCGCGATGCGAACGATAAAACCAAAGCTCTGTTGAAAGATAAAGAAATCAGCGAAGATGAAGATCGCCGTTCTCAGGACGACATTCAGAAACTGACTGATATTTTCATCAAGAAAATCGACGTTGCTCTGACTGAGAAAGAAGCCGAGTTAATGGAGTTCTGATCCAATTTTCAGCTTCCACCCAAGCGCCGCAATTGCGGCGCTTTGTTTTTAACGGGCTTTAATTCTTTTACCGGTTCGCACAATCTCATAGACAAGCCGGATAAGAGGTTTCAGACTGTGCACTTTCCGAATTTACGAGCGCTATCCCGGGCATTTTCATGAAACAAATGACTATTCTTGGTTCGACAGGGTCTGTCGGCACCAGCACGCTTTCCGTTGTCCGGTCTAATCCTGACGATTTCACCGTTAAAGCACTGGTTGCAGGGCGCAATGTTGACGTTATGGCGCAGCAGTGTCTTGAATTTCAACCGGCTTACGCTTCCATGGCGGATGAAGCCTCTGCCCGCGCGCTGAGAGCTATCCTGGCTGAACAGGGATGCCGTACCGAAGTGCTTTCCGGTCAAGATGCTGCCATAGAACTTGCGGCCCTTGATGATGTGGATCAGGTGATGTCGGCTATCGTGGGTGCTGCGGGCTTGTTACCGACACTCGCTGCGGTCCGCGCCGGTAAACAGGTGCTTCTGGCCAACAAAGAGTCGCTGGTCACCTGCGGACGTATCTTTATGGATGCCGTTCGTCAAAGTCAGTCTCAGCTTCTGCCTATCGACAGTGAACACAATGCGATTTTCCAGAGCCTGCCTGAGACTGTACAAACACAGCTGGGGTTTGCTTCTCTCAAAGAACATGGCATTTCACGCATTATCCTGACCGGCTCCGGTGGCCCGTTCCGCGAACTCCCTTTGAATCATTTTAGCGATGTGACGCCTGAACAGGCCTGTGCTCATCCAAACTGGTCAATGGGGCGCAAGATTTCCGTGGATTCGGCCACCATGATGAATAAAGGCCTTGAGTACATTGAAGCGCGCTGGTTGTTTAATGCCTCTGCTGCTGAGATGGAAGTTATTATTCATCCGCAATCTGTGATCCACTCGATGGTCCGGTATTGCGACGGGAGCGTGCTGGCTCAGCTGGGCTCACCGGATATGCGTACACCCATTGCACACGCGATGGCCTATCCGCAACGTGTGAAGACTGAAGTCGAAGCGCTGGATTTCTGCAAAATGGGCGCCATGACCTTCGGTGCGCCTGATTATGCGCGTTATCCGTGCCTGCAACTGGCTATTGAAGCCAGCAATACCGGGCAGGCTGCCACCACGGCGCTGAATGCCGCCAATGAAATTTCCGTCGCCGCTTTCCTCAATGGTGAACTCCGCTTTACTGATATTGCTTCTCTTAACCGCGAGGTTATGGAGCAACTTGTCAGTGCCGAACCCGATTCTGTTGAGGAAGTGTTGCATATAGACGCATTGGCGAGGGCGCGTGCGAAAGATAAACTTCGTACTTTTGCGGTCTAGGCCTGCTTTAGTACTTATGCAGCAGTTTGTTAGCATCACACTGAGATGGTATAGTCTGCGCCACACTGGCAGTAGATTTGGCTTTTCAGAGACTGAATGTTACAGGTGGAATCGGTGAGCTGTCAGTTGAGCCGTGCCTGAAAGGGAGACACGGCTTTTTTGCGCGTGTAGTCGCATTAGCGATAAACAGGTGCAGCGCCAGCCGGTTGTTCTGGTGTAAGCCTGAAGAGCGTTATGCCAGCCTGAAAGCCGTTGTGTTCTGATAAAAGGAAATGAGTACGCGTTATGTCCCTCGAAAATCAACAGATGTCTGATATGTGTTGCTCTCAACCTCGCCATGTTGCCATTATCATGGACGGTAACGGACGCTGGGCAAAACGTCAGGGTAAAATGAGGGTATTTGGTCATAAAGCGGGAGTGAAGTCAGTGCGCAAAGCCGTGAGTTTTGCTGCCAGTCATCACCTCGATGCGCTCACGCTTTATGCCTTTAGTAGTGAAAACTGGAATCGCCCTGCTCAGGAAGTTTCCGCACTCATGGAACTGTTCGTTCGTGCTCTGGACAGTGAAGTGAAAAGTCTGCACAAACATAATGTCAGGCTGCGAATCATCGGCGATGTCAGTCGCTTTAGTGCTCGTCTGCAGGAACGCATTCGTCGTTCAGAAACACTTACTCAAAATAATGACGGTTTGACGCTCAACATCGCTGCGAATTACGGTGGCCGATGGGATATTATTCAAGGCGTTAAGACACTGGCTGGTCAGGTTGAAGCCGGTACACTGCGGGCAGAGCAAATTACAGAAGAATTGCTGAATTCAGCGATCTGTATGAGCGAACTGGCACCCGTCGATTTGGTGATCAGAACCGGTGGGGAACATAGGATCAGTAATTTCCTGTTGTGGCAAATTGCCTATGCAGAGCTGTATTTTACCGATGTCCTCTGGCCTGATTTTGATGAAAATACCTTCGAAGGTGCGCTGACTGCTTTTGCACAACGCGAGCGCCGTTTCGGAGGGACTACACCTATCGGCGCTGATGCGTCCTAGGGAGAACATTTGCTGAAGTATCGCATTATCACAGCTTTGATTTTAATACCGATTGTTATTGCAGCACTCTTTCTGCTACCACCGGTAGGTTTCGCCATTGTCACCTTAGTGGTGTGCATGCTGGCGGCGTGGGAGTGGGGGCAACTGGCCGGTTTTGCAACACGTAATCAGCGTATCTGGCTTGCCATACTCTGCGGTTTTCTGCTGGCGGCCATGTTGCTGAGCATACCGGCTTATCAGCAAAGTGTGCATTTGATGCAGGTTGGAGGGTCTTTATGGGCCGGACTTGCATGGTGGTGTGTGGCGCTGGTGTTAGTCGTGTGTTATCCGGCGTCGGCAGGATTCTGGCGCCATTCCCGCGTGTTGCGGGTAATATTTGGTGTGCTGACGATTGTGCCATTCTTCTGGGGCATGATCGCATTGCGCCAATATGGTTATGCTGAGAATCATCACACTGGCGCATGGTGGTTGTTATATGTGATGCTACTCGTCTGGGGGGCAGACTCCGGCGCGTACCTGTTTGGTAAATTATTTGGTAAGCACAAACTGGCACCCAAAGTTTCGCCGGGAAAAACCTGGGAAGGGTTTGCCGGCGGGCTTCTGATGTCAGCCCTGATAGCCTGGTTGTTTGGCCGTTATGCACCGTTAACTGTGCAGCCTTCGATCCTGCTGATTTGTTCCGTTGTCGCAGCGCTGGCTTCTGTGCTGGGCGACCTGACGGAAAGTATGTTCAAACGCGAGGCAGGAATCAAAGACAGTGGTCATATGATCCCTGGTCACGGCGGAATACTCGATCGTATCGACAGCCTGACGGCTGCGGTGCCTGTATTCGCCTGCCTGATGCTGTTAGTGTATTAATCCGTCGCAGACGGTGATGTTTCTAAGGAATAGTTAGACATATGATGAACATACTCTGGAGCCTGGCCGCCTTTATCGTCGCATTGGGGGTGCTTATCACCGTGCACGAGTTCGGCCATTTCTGGGTTGCTCGTCGTTGTGGTGTCCGTGTAGAACGTTTCTCTGTCGGTTTTGGCCGTGCGCTCTGGCGCAGAACCGACCGTCAGGGAACTGAGTATGTGCTGGCCATTATTCCTCTTGGCGGCTACGTCAAAATGCTCGACGAGCGAGTTGAAGCCGTTGCCCCTGAATTTCGTCATCAATCTTTCAATAACAAAAAGGTCTGGCAACGTGCAGCTATCATCAGTGCCGGACCGATTGCCAATTTCATTTTTGCCATTTTTGCATACTGGCTGGTCTTCGTTATCGGCGTGCCCAGCGTGCGTCCGGTCATCGCGAATATCACTGCTAATTCAATCGCTGCGCAATCGAATATTTCCTCAGGTATGGAACTTAAGTCTGTTGCGGGTATCGAAACGCCTGATTGGGAATCAGTTCGTATGGCGTTAATGGGCGAAATTGGTGATGATCAAACGACCGTAGGGGTTGCGCAGTTTGGCTCATCTCAGGTCGTTGAGAAAACTCTGGATTTGCGCCAATGGCATTTTGATCCTGAAAAGGAGGATCCGGTAGTTTCTCTGGGTATGATTCCCAGAGGTCCGCAGATAGAATCTGTACTGCAGGAAGTGCAGCCTGATTCAGCCGCCCAAAAGGCGGGTTTGCAAGCCGGGGACAGGATCGTTAAAGTCGATGGTCAGATTCTGGATAGTTGGCAGTCATTTGTCATACAGGTTCGTGACAATCCGGGTAAACCTATTACGCTGGAAGTCGAGCGGGGTGGGGATTCGGTTGCTTTAACATTAACGCCGGACACGAAGTCCGCAGGTAAAGGCAAAATACAGGGTTTTGCTGGCGTGGTACCGAAGGTGATACCGCTGCCTGACGAATTTAAAACAATCCGTCAGTATGGTCCGTTTGTGGCGTTTTATGAGGCCGGGGATAAAACCTGGCAACTGATGAAACTCACTGTGAGCATGCTGGGTAAGTTAATTACCGGAGATGTGAAGCTGAACAATCTGAGTGGCCCAATATCCATCGCACAGGGCGCAGGAATGTCAGCAGAGTATGGTTTGGTGTCTTACCTCACGTTTTTGGCACTCATTAGTGTCAATCTGGGGATCATCAACCTCTTCCCATTACCGGTATTAGATGGTGGACACCTGCTTTTTCTCGCAATAGAAAAGCTAAAAGGTGGGCCAGTTTCCGAGCGAGTTCAGGACTTCAGTTACCGCATTGGTTCAGTTTTGCTGGTGTTGTTGATGGGGCTTGCACTTTTCAATGATTTCTCCCGTCTTTAAGGCCGGAGATTAGGTTAGGAAGAACGCATAACAACGATGGCGATCAAAAAGTTGCTCATAGCGTCGCTGCTGTTTGGCAGCGCCACCGTATACGGTGCAGACGGTTTCGTAGTGAAAGATATTCATTTCGAAGGCCTGCAGCGAGTTGCCGTCGGTGCGGCGTTACTCAATATGCCGGTTCGCGTCGGTGATACGGTTACTGACGATGATATCAGTAACACCATTCGTGCATTGTTTGCCACTGGCAACTTTGAGGACGTCCGCGTCCTGCGCGATGGTGATTCTCTGATTGTTCAGGTCAAAGAACGCCCAACTATTGCCAGCATCACTTTCTCCGGTAACAAATCGGTAAAAGATGACATGCTCAAGCAAAACCTGGAAGCCTCTGGCGTCCGTGTTGGCGAAGCGCTTGACCGCACTACCATCGGCAGTATCGAGAAAGGTCTCGAAGACTTCTATTACAGCGTGGGTAAATACAGTGCGTCGGTGAAAGCGGTTGTGACCCCTTTACCGCGTAACCGTGTTGACCTGAAACTGGTCTTTACCGAAGGTGTTTCTGCCAAAATTCAGCAGATTAACATCGTGGGTAACCACGCCTTTACGACTGATGAGCTGATCTCACGCTTCCAGCTGCGTGATGAAGTGCCATGGTGGAACGTCGTCGGTGATCGTAAATACCAGAAACAAAAACTCGCGGGTGACCTTGAAACCCTGCGCAGTTTCTATCTGGATCGCGGTTATGCCCGTTTCAATATTGATTCGACTCAGGTCAGCCTGACGCCGGACAAAAAAGGCATCTACATCACGCTGAACATTACAGAAGGTGAGCAATACAAACTTTCTGGCGTGGAAGTGACTGGCAGCATGGCGGGTCACTCAGCAGAAGTTCAAAGCCTGACTAAAATTGATAAAGGCGAGCTGTATAACGGCGCCAAAGTCACCAAAATGGAAAACGACATCAAACAGATGTTGGGGCGTTATGGCTACGCTTATCCACGTGTGACGACACAGCCAGAAATTAATGATGCAGACAAAACCGTTAAGCTGCACATCAACGTTGATGCGGGTAACCGTTTCTACGTGCGTCACATCCGCTTTGAAGGCAATGACACCAGCAAAGACAGCGTACTGCGCCGTGAAATGCGTCAGATGGAAGGTGCCTGGTTAGGCAACGATCTGGTCGATAAAGGCAAAGAGCGTCTGAACCGTCTGGGTTACTTCGAAACGGTGGATGTGGATACGCAACGTGTTCCGGGTTCACCGGATCAGGTTGATGTGGTCTACAAGGTGAAAGAACGTAACACCGGTAGCTTCAACTTTGGTGTGGGTTACGGTACAGAAAGCGGTGTCAGCTTCCAGGTCGGTGTTCAGCAGGACAACTGGCTGGGGACGGGTAACTCTGTCGGCATCAGCGGTACCAAAAACGATTACCAGACGTACGCGGAATTCACCATCACTGACCCATACTTCACCGTTGACGGCGTAAGTTTGGGTGGTCGTATCTTCTACAACGACTTTAAAGCTGATGATGCGGATCTCTCCAGCTATACCAACAGAAGTTATGGTATTGGCGGGAACCTGGGCTTCCCGATCAATGAGAACAACTCATTACGTCTGGGTCTGGATTATGTCCATAACGATCTGTCCAATATGGAACCACAGATTGCTATGTTCCGTTATCTGAACTCTGTTGGCCTGAAACCACCGGTGACCACCAGTGATAATGCTGATGCTGACTTCAGTGCGAATGATTTCTTCGCCAACCTCGGCTGGGGTTATAACAACCTTGACCGTGGCTACTTCCCGACGTCAGGGACTAAAGCCAGCTTGAACGGTAAAGTGACTGTTCCGGGTTCTGATAACGAATATTACAAAATCACATTTGATTCAACCAGTTACTTGCCACTGAATCAGGATCGTGATTGGGTGCTGATGGGCCGTGCGCGTGCAGGTTACGCAGATGGTCTGGGCGGTAAAGAAGTGCCGTTCTACGATAACTTCTATGCCGGCGGTTCGAGCAGTGTTCGTGGTTTCCAGTCGAACACCATCGGTCCTAAAGCAGCGTATTACAAATGTACTACTGCTAATACCTCTTACAGCGGCTGTCCGATCGATAACTCGAACGATGCAGTAGGTGGTAACGCAATGGCAGTGCTGAGTGCGGAACTGATTGTTCCTACTCCGTTTGTCAGCGAGAAATACGCGAACTCACTGCGTACTTCCCTGTTTGTGGACAGTGGTACAGTCTGGGATACCGGTTGGGAAAATACCCCAGAGTCTCAGGCCGCGGGCGTTCCTGACTACAGTAAACCAGGCAACATTCGTGTTTCTTCAGGTCTTGCATTGCAGTGGATGTCTCCACTGGGACCCTTGGTCTTCTCCTATGCACAGCCAATTAAGAAATATGAAGGCGATAAGGCAGAACAGTTCCAGTTTAACATTGGTAAAACCTGGTAACGTCCTGCCTGGGCAGAATTTGTTCAGCAGAATCGCAAAGGCCAGATGCTGAATTTGATACACGGGTTTCGGCCCGTGTATTGTTTTCATATCGGGTGTTTTGTGTAATTTACTGTGCCATCTGGCACAAACGGGTGATGGAAGGAGTTTATAGTGAAAAAGTGGTTATATGCCGCAGGCCTCGGTTTAGTTATGGCTTCTTCAGCTAGCGTTCAGGCTGCTGATAAAATTGCTATCGTTAACGTAGCAAGCATTTTCCAACAAATGCCTGCTCGTGAAGCAGTAGCAAAACAGCTGGAAAACGAGTTCAAAAGCCGTGCGACAGATTTGCAGTCTCAGGAACGTGATCTGCAAACCAAAATGCAACGTCTGCAACGTGATGGCTCTACTATGAAAGCCAGCGATCGTTCTAAACTTGAAAAAGACGTTATGGCTCAGCGTGAAGCTTTCTCTTCTAAAGCGCAGCAGTTCGAGCAAGACAACCGTCGTCGTCAGGCTGAAGAACGTAACAAAATCCTGAGCCGTATTCAGGATGCTGTGAAATCTGTAGCGAGCAAAGAAGGTTATGATGTTGTTATCGATGCAAACGCCATCGCGTATGCAAACAATGACAAAGATATTACTGCTGATGTGCTGAAACAGGTTAAATAAACATGTCTTCAATTCGACTGGCTGATCTCGCACAGCAGTTGGATGCACAATTGCACGGTGATGGCGAAATTGCCATCACCGGCGTTGCTTCAATGCATTCCGCACACTCTGAGCAAATCACGTTTTTATCAAACAGCCGTTATCGTGAACAGTTGGCTTCCTGCAATGCAGGTGCCGTAGTGTTGACGGAAGCGGATCTGCCATTTTGCCCTACAGCGGCATTAGTGGTTAAAAACCCTTACCTGACCTATGCGCGTATGGCGCAGTTGCTGGATACCACTCCGGCACCGGCACAGGATATTGCTGCGAGTGCGGTGATTTCTGACAGTGCTTCTTTGGGTAAGAATGTCTCGGTTGGCGCAAATGCAGTTATCGAATCCGGCGTTGTACTGGGTGATAACGTCATCATCGGTGCAGGCTGCTTTATCGGTAAAGACGCAAAAATAGGGGCCGGAACCCGCCTTTGGGCTAACGTTTCTATTTACCATCGCGTTGAGATTGGCGAACAATGTCTGATCCAGTCTGGAACAGTGATTGGCGCAGATGGCTTTGGTTACGCTAACGATCGCGGTAACTGGATCAAAATTCCTCAGCTTGGCACGGTGATTATCGGCGACCGCGTTGAAATTGGCGCGTGTACCACAATCGACCGTGGCGCGCTGGATGACACCATTATCAGCAACGGCGTTATTATTGATAACCAATGCCAGATTGCACACAACGTCGTGATTGGAGACAATACGGCGGTTGCCGGTGGTGTTATCATGGCCGGCAGTCTGAAAATCGGACGCTACTGTCAAATCGGCGGAGCCAGTGTTATTAACGGTCACATGGAGATTTGTGACCAGGCTGTCGTGACGGGAATGGGAATGGTAATGCGACCAATCACTGAACCTGGGGTATACTCCTCCGGTATCCCGTTACAACCGAATAAAGTTTGGCGTAAGACGGCTGCATTGGTAATGAATATTGACGAGATGAATAAGCGCTTGAAAGCTGTCGAGCGTAAAATCGAAAAAGACTAATTACCACCTACGATGCTGCTTTGTGTTCCCTTTGTTGAGTGAACCTGCGACATACGTTCCTATTTGCGGCCTGCCTGATGACCTTCTTTTGGGGTCTGGCAGGCCGTGTTATTGATGCCATCAGTTTTTATAGACAGGAAGAGTATTTTGACTACTGACACTCATACTCTGCGTATTGAAGAGATACTGGATTTATTGCCGCACCGTTACCCGTTCTTGCTGGTTGACCGCGTGCTGGACTTTGAAAAAGGGAAATTTTTGCGCGCCGTGAAAAACGTTTCTTTTAACGAACCGTTCTTCCAGGGGCATTTCCCGGGTAAACCTATTTTTCCAGGCGTTTTGATTCTGGAAGCGATGGCTCAGGCCACCGGTATTCTGGCGTTTAAAAGCGTAGGAAAACTGGAACCGGGCGAATTGTATTACTTTGCAGCAATCGACGATGCACGCTTTAAACGTCCGGTCTTGCCGGGTGACCAGATGGTTCTGGAAGTTGAATTCATTAAAGAGCGTCGTGGCGTTGCTCGTTTCAAAGGTGTCGCGAAAGTTGATGGTGAGATAGCTTGCGAGGCATCAATGATGTGCGCCCGTCGCCGGGAGTCTTAATACATGATTGATAAAACCGCCTTTATTCATCCAAGCGCTATTGTTGAAGACGGTGCCGTGATTGGCGCCGGAGTCCATATCGGTCCTTTCTGCTACGTGGGATCCCAGGTAGAAATTGGTGAAGGTACTGAGCTTAAATCACACGTAGTGATTAATGGCGTGACCAAAATTGGTTGCGATAACCGCATATTCCAGTTCGTTTCCATTGGTGAAATTAACCAGGATCTGAAATATGCCGGTGAACCCACACGCGTTGAGGTCGGCGATCGCAACAATATTCGTGAGAGCGTTACCATTCATCGTGGTACCGTTCAGGGCGGTGGCCTGACAAAAGTGGGCAGCGATAATCTGTTAATGGTTAACGCGCATATTGCTCACGATTGCGTCATTGGTAATCGCTGTATTCTGGCGAACAACGCGACCCTCGGTGGTCACGTTGAAGTTGATGATTTTGCGATCATTGGCGGTATGACGGCGGTGCATCAGTTCTGTATTATCGGCGCGCATGTCATGGTGGGTGGATGTTCCGGCGTTGCTCAGGACGTTCCTCCGTTTGTGATTGCGCAGGGTAACCACGCTACACCTTTCGGTATCAATATCGAAGGGCTTAAGCGCCGTGGTTTCGAAAAAGCCGATCTGCATGCTATCCGCAATGCCTATAAATTACTGTATCGCAGCGGTAAAACGTTGGAAGAAGCCCAGCCGGAAATCGCTGCAATTGCGGCTGAATTCCCGAAAGCTAAACCCTTCAGTGATTTTTTTGCCCGCTCAACACGCGGCATTATCCGCTGATCTGCGCTACGGAAAACAATGCAAAAGCCTGTTCTGACAATTGGCCTGGTGGCCGGTGAAACGTCCGGTGACATTCTTGGCGCCGGGTTAATTCGAGCCTTAAAAAAGCATCATCCTGATGCCCGTTTTGTGGGTGTCGCAGGCCCGCTGATGCAGGCTGAAGGATGCGAAGCCTGGTACGAAATGGAAGAACTGGCGGTGATGGGCGTGGTGGAAGTGCTTGAACGGCTGCCACGCCTGTTGAAAATCCGCAAAGATCTGACCCAACGTTTTAGCGAACTCCGGCCTGATGTGTTTGTGGGCATCGATGCCCCGGACTTTAACATTACTCTGGAAGGCCGCTTAAAACAGCGTGGTATCCGCACGATTCATTATGTCAGCCCGTCTGTCTGGGCCTGGCGACAAAAGCGCGTTTTCAAAATCGGCAAAGCGACAGATTTAGTTCTGGCATTCCTGCCCTTCGAAAAAGCGTTCTATGACAAATTCAATGTTCCCTGCCGTTTCATTGGCCATACCATGGCTGATGCGATGCCGTTGCATCCTGACAAACAGGCGGCACGTCTGGCGTTGGGGATCCCTGAAGATGTTCATTGCCTGGCGTTATTGCCGGGGAGTCGTCATGCGGAAGTGGAAATGCTCAGCGCAGATTTCCTGAAAACCGCGTTGCAACTGCGACAAACCTATCCTGATTTGCATATCGTTGTCCCGCTGGTGAATGCGAAACGACGCGAGCAGTTCGAGCGTATCAAGGCTGAAATTGCACCTGATTTGCCTGCTCACTTGCTCGATGGCAAAGGCCGGGAAGCGATGATTGCCAGTGATGCGGCATTGCTGGCTTCAGGGACGGCTGCACTCGAATGTATGCTGGCGAAATGCCCAATGGTGGTGGGTTATCGCATGAAACCTTCCACGTTCTGGCTGGCTGAGCGTCTGGTGAAAACGCCGTATGTTTCGTTGCCCAACCTGCTGGCAAGACGCGAAATCGTCACTGAATTACTGCAAACCGAATGTGTGCCTGAAAAGCTTTCTGCTGCCTTGCTGCCTTTACTGGCTGGCGGAGAGAAAAGCCACGCGCTGCGTGAAACGTTCCTTGAACTGCATGAAAGTATTCGCCGTGATGCAGACGAACAGGCTGCTCAGGCCGTCATGGAGCTGACAAACCGATGAGCGATGTATTTATCTATCCACAGGCCGTCTGTATCGCGGGTGTGGATGAAGTGGGACGCGGCCCGTTAGTGGGCGCTGTAGTGACAGCTGCTGTGATCCTCGATCCGGCCAATCCGATTAAAGGCCTGGCGGATTCTAAAAAACTGTCTGAAAAGCGTCGTGAGGCGTTGTACATCGAAATAAAAGAGAAAGCGCTGGCCTGGAGCCTCGGCCGCGCTGAACCCCATGAAATCGATGAACTGAATATTCTGCATGCCACCATGCTGGCCATGCAAAGAGCGGTTGCTGGTTTGGGTATCACGCCTGATATGGTGCTGATTGATGGCAACCGCTGCCCTAAACTTCCGATGGCGTCACAGGCGGTCGTGAAAGGGGACAGCAAAGTCGCTGAAATCAGCGCGGCTTCAATTCTGGCTAAAGTCACCCGCGATCGCGAAATGGTTGAACTGGATCTTCAGTTCCCTGAATATGGTTTTGCGAAGCACAAAGGTTACCCGACGCCGGTGCATCTCGAAAGCCTTGCCCGCCTTGGAGCAACAGCACATCACCGACGCAGTTTCTCTCCGGTGAAACGCGCGCTCGGGCTGGCATAACGCATCACTTGTTCCTGCCCCGTTTTGCGGGGTATACAACCCTTAATTCACTCATTTCTGGACTCTGGATATGGCCGAACCTCGTTTTATTCATCTGCGTGTACATAGCGACTACTCCATGGTGGATGGGCTCGCGAAAGTGGGCCCGCTGGTGAAATGCGCAGCGTCACTCGGCATGCCCGCTCTGGCCATAACCGATTTCACCAACCTTTGCGGACTGGTGAAATTTTACGGTGCGGCGCACGGCGCCGGTATTAAACCGATTATCGGTGCAGACCTGAATGTTCAGAGTGAAATCCTCGGTGATGAGCTTGCTCAACTGACCGTGCTGGCGATGAATAATCAGGGCTACCAAAATCTGACCCTGCTCATCTCCAGAGCTTACCAGCGTGGTTATGGCGCTGCCGGTCCGATTGTCGACCTCGAATGGCTTGCTGAACTGAACGAAGGGCTGATCCTGCTTTCCGGCGCGAGAATGGGGGACGTAGGTAAGTTTCTGACCCGCGGCAATGATTTGCAGGTCAATCAGTGTCTGGATTTCTACCAGCAATATTTCCCTGACCGCTATTACCTCGAATTAATTCGTACCGGACGTGCAGAAGAAGAAAACTATCTTCATGCTGCCGTTGCGCTGGCGACAGAGCGTGGCTTGCCGGTCGTGGCCACCAACGACGTACGTTTTATGGTGCCGACCGACTTCGATGCCCATGAAATCCGCGTTGCTATCCACGACGGTTTCACTCTCGACGATCCTAAACGCCCGCGCAATTACACTTCGCAGCAATATATGCGCAGTGAAGACGAAATGTGTGAGCTGTTTGAAGATGTCCCAGAAGCGCTGCAAAACAGCGTGGAAATCGCCAAACGCTGTAACGTGACCATCCGTCTGGGCGAATATTTTCTGCCGCAATTCCCGACCGGTGATATGACCACAGAAGACTTCCTGGTCGAAAAATCAAAAATTGGGCTGGAAGAGCGCCTCGAGTTTTTATTCCCTGATCCGCAAGTGCGCGCGCAGCGACGTCCTGAGTATGACGAGCGTCTGGATATCGAACTCAAAGTTATCAACCAGATGGGATTCCCGGGATACTTCCTGATCGTAATGGAATTCATCCAGTGGTCGAAAGATAACAGCGTGCCGGTAGGTCCCGGGCGTGGTTCCGGTGCCGGTTCTCTGGTCGCATATGCGCTGAAAATTACCGATCTGGATCCGCTCGAGTTTGACCTCCTGTTCGAACGTTTCCTCAACCCTGAACGTGTTTCCATGCCCGACTTCGACGTCGACTTCTGCATGGAGAAACGCGACCGGGTTATCGATCACGTCTCCGAAATGTACGGTCGTGAAGCGGTTTCGCAGATCATCACTTTCGGTACGATGGCTGCCAAAGCGGTTATCCGCGATGTAGGGCGCGTCCTCGGTCACCCTTACGGTTTCGTTGACCGTATTTCAAAACTGGTGCCACCTGACCCAGGTATGACGCTTGAAAAAGCGTTTGCAGCAGAACCCCAGCTACCAGAAATTTATGAGGCTGACGAAGAAGTTAAGTCGCTGATCGACATGGCTCGTCAGCTTGAAGGTGTCACCCGTAACGCCGGTAAACACGCCGGTGGGGTGGTCATCGCGCCAACCAAAATTACCGACTTCGCGCCGCTATATTGCGATGCTGAAGGTAACCACCCGGTTACCCAGTTCGATAAAAACGACGTGGAATATGCCGGGCTGGTGAAGTTTGACTTCCTCGGTCTGCGTACGCTGACCATCATCGACTGGGCGCTGGCAATGATTAACGCCCGCCGTGAGAAAGCCGGTGAGCCACCGCTGGACATTGCGGCCATCCCGCTCGATGACAAAAAAAGCTTCGACATGCTGCAACGCTCGGAAACCACAGCGGTATTCCAGCTTGAATCGCGCGGAATGAAAGATTTGATCAAACGTCTGAAGCCCGACAGTTTCGAAGATATGATCGCACTGGTGGCGCTGTTCCGTCCGGGGCCTTTGCAGTCAGGCATGGTAGATAACTTTATCGACCGTAAACACGGGCGCGAAGAGATTTCCTATCCGGATATTCAGTGGCAGCATGAATCCCTGAAACCTGTACTGGAGCCGACTTACGGCATTATCCTCTACCAGGAACAGGTCATGCAGATTGCGCAGGTTCTGGCGGGTTATTCGCTGGGTGGTGCAGACATGCTTCGTCGTGCGATGGGTAAGAAAAACCCGGTCGAAATGGCCAAGCAGCGCGGCGGCTTTGAAGATGGTGCCAAATCTCGCGGAATTGACGGCGAACTGGCGATTAAAATCTTCGACCTGGTAGAGAAATTCGCCGGTTATGGTTTTAACAAATCACACTCAGCCGCTTATGCATTAGTGTCGTATCAGACGCTGTGGCTTAAAGCGCACTATCCGGCAGAATTCATGGCGGCGGTAATGACCGCGGATATGGATAACACCGAAAAAGTGGTCGGGCTGGTCGATGAATGCTGGCGTATGGGATTGAAGATTCTGCCGCCGGACATCAACAGCGGTTTGTACCATTTCCACGTGAACGACGAAGGTGAAATTGTCTACGGTATTGGCGCCATCAAAGGCGTGGGCGAAGGCCCGATTGAAGCCATTATCGAAGCGCGTAACGAAGGCGGTTATTTCAAAGAGCTTTTTGATCTCTGCGCGCGCGCTGACGTTAAAAAACTGAATAAACGCATTCTCGAAAAACTGATCATGTCCGGTGCCTTTGACCGCCTCGGGCCGCATCGTGCCGCACTGTTGAGTTCTTTGCCGGACGCACTGAAAGCGGCTGATCAGCATGCTAAAGCTGAAGCAATTGGTCAGGTGGATATGTTTGGCGTTCTGGCCGAAGCGCCGGAACAAGTCGAAAAATCCTACGCTAACGTAATGCCGTGGCCGGAACAAACGGTGCTGGATGGCGAGCGCGAGACGCTCGGACTCTATCTGACCGGCCATCCGATCACTCAGTATCTGAAAGAAATCGAGCGTTATGGCGGCGGCCAGCGCTTGAAAGATATGCACCCGACAGAACGGGGCAAAATGACCGTCGCAGTGGGACTGGTGCTCGCTGCACGCGTTATGGTCACCAAGCGCGGCAACCGCATTGGGATCTGTACATTGGATGACCGCTCAGGTCGTCTGGAAGTCATGTTGTTCACCGAAGCATTGGAAAAATTTCAGCATTTATTGGAAAAAGACCGTATCCTTATCGCCACAGGACAGGTCAGCTTTGATGACTTCAGTGGCGGGCTTAAAATGATGGCCCGCGATGTAATGGACATCAGTGAAGCACGGGAAAAATATGCTCGCGGTCTTGCTATATCGCTGACTGACAGGCAAATTGATGACCAGCTTTTGAACCGTCTCCGCCAATCGTTGGAACCACATCGATCGGGGACGATACCAGTGCATCTGTATTACCAACGAGAAAACGCAAGAGCCCGGCTACGATTCGGGGCGTCATGGCGTGTTACGCCAACGGACAAACTGTTGCTGGATTTGCGAGGCCTGGTCGGTAGTGAGCAGGTGGAACTGGAATTTGACTAAAATAGGAATGCTATGAGTCTGAATTTTCTTGATTTTGAACAGCCGATTGCGGAACTGGAAGCGAAAATTGACTCGCTGACTGCAGTCAGCCGTCAAGACGAAAAATTAGATATTAATCTGGACGAAGAAGTTGCACGCTTGCGCGAAAAGAGCGTTGAACTGACCCGTAAGATTTTCTCTGATCTGGGTGCCTGGCAAATTGCCCAACTGGCGCGCCATCCTCGTCGCCCTTACACCCTGGATTACATCAAACATATCTTTACCGATTTTGATGAACTCGCAGGTGACCGTGCCTTTGCAGACGATAAAGCTATCGTTGGCGGTATCGCCCGTTTAGGTGAACGTGCCGTGATGATCATTGGTCATCAAAAAGGCCGTGAAACCAAAGAGAAGATTCGTCGTAACTTCGGTATGCCTGCACCTGAAGGGTATCGCAAAGCGTTACGCCTGATGGAAATGGCAGAACGTTTCAAACTGCCAATCATCACCTTTATCGACACTCCGGGTGCTTATCCTGGTGTTGGCGCTGAAGAACGTGGTCAGTCTGAAGCTATCGCCCGTAACCTGCGCGAAATGTCCCGCCTGAATGTTCCGGTTATCTGCACCGTTATCGGTGAAGGTGGTTCCGGTGGCGCACTGGCGATCGGCGTTGGCGACAAAGTTAACATGCTGCAATACAGCACCTATTCGGTCATTTCACCGGAAGGATGTGCATCTATCTTGTGGAAGAGCGCGGATAAAGCGCCTCTGGCTGCGGAAGCAATGGGTATTGTTGCGCCGCGTCTGAAAGAGCTGAAACTGATCGACTCTGTGATCCCGGAACCTTTGGGTGGCGCTCACCGCAACGTGGAAGCCATGGCCGCTTCTCTGCGTGCGCAACTGGAAGCTGATCTCAGCGATCTGGATGTTCTCAGCACTGAAGAACTGCGCAACCGCCGTTATCAGCGTCTGATGACTTACGGTTACTGCTGATTTGCGAGTGATTTTGAAAAGGCCATGCTTATGCATGGCCTTTTTTATTGCCTGTTTTCCCGCTTATTTCACGCCCGATTTTTCCTGCAATCTTACATGTAATCTTAAAGTCTTCCCGTTTTACCCTAAACTCACCCACAAAGGGTACACAGCAGCGAGCAACCGTGTTTCTATTAATACCTGAGAGAAAAACAACAGAAGGATTTGTCAGATGAATATTATCGCTATCATGCGCCCGGAAGGGGCTTACTACAAAGAGGAGCCAATCCGCGAACTGGATAGCGCACTGACGCTTCTTGGGTTTCAGATAATTTATCCGCGTGACCGGGCTGACTTACTTAAACTCATCGAAAATAATGCGCGGATCTGCGGCGCAATTTTCGACTGGGATCAGCATAGCGAAGAGTTGTGTACCGAAATAAACGAACTAAATGAATACCTGCCGCTTTATGCTTTCATCAATACGCATTCGACGCTGGACGTTGACGTCAATGAAATGCGTATGGTGCTGTATTTCTTTGAATATGCGCTGAGTGCCGCCGATGACATTGCCAAACGCGTCCGTCAGTACACCGATGAATATATCGATACGATCACGCCGCCGCTGACAAAAGCGTTATTCACCTATGTGGAAGAAGGGAAATACACCTTCTGTACACCCGGGCATATGGCCGGTACGGCTTTTTTGAAAAGTCCGGTGGGAACGCTATTCTATGATTTTTTCGGTGCTAAAACGCTGAAAGCGGATGTGTCGATTTCGGTAACTGAGTTGGGTTCTTTGCTCGATCATACCGGCCCGCATCTTGAGGCCGAAGAATATATCGCGCGGACGTTTGGCTCTGAACAGAGTTATATCGTTACCAATGGTACCTCGACGGCGAACAAAATTGTCGGCATGTATGCGGCACCGGCAGGGAGCACGGTGCTGATTGACCGTAACTGTCATAAATCACTCGCGCACCTGATGATGATGACTAATATCGTGCCGGTCTATTTGCGGCCGAACCGCAATGCTTACGGCATTCTTGGTGGTATCCCGCAGCGTGAATTCACCCGCGAAAGCATCGAAGAGAAAATTGCGCAGACCGCGAATGCTACCTGGCCGGTTCATGCCGTCATCACCAATTCCACCTACGATGGCTTGTTGTACAACACCGATTACATTAAGAACACGCTGGATGTTCCGTCGATTCATTTTGATTCCGCATGGGTGCCGTATACCAACTTCCATCCGATTTATGATGGCAAAAGCGGAATGAGCGGGGAACGGATCCCGGGAAAAGTCATCTATGAAACGCAGTCGACGCACAAATTGCTGGCCGCTTTCTCGCAGGCTTCGATGATTCATATTAAGGGCGATTATAACGAAAGCACGTTTAATGAAGCCTACATGATGCATACCACCACCTCGCCAAACTACGGTATTGTTGCTTCGGCGGAAACCGCAGCGGCGATGTTGCGCGGGAACCCCGGCCGACGTCTGATCAACCGATCAGTTGAACGTGCGCTGCATTTTCGTAAAGAGATCCAAAGGCTTCGCGAAGAGACTGACGGCTGGTTCTTTGATATCTGGCAGCCCGAACATATTGATGAAGCTGAATGCTGGCCGCTGGATCCGGATCAAAACTGGCATGGTTTTGCCAACGCCGATACCGATCATATGTATCTGGATCCGATCAAAGTGACCATCCTGACACCCGGCATGAATGAAATGGGTAAGCTTGAAGAGGAAGGGATCCCTGCTGCGTTAGTGGCGAAATTCCTGGATGAGCGCGGCGTGGTGGTGGAAAAAACCGGCCCCTACAATCTGCTTTTCCTGTTCAGTATCGGCATTGATAAAACCAAATCTATGAGCCTGATGCGCGGACTGACCGATTTTAAACGCAGTTATGATCTCAATTTGCGGGTCAAGAATATGCTGCCAGATCTCTATGCGGAAGATCCTGATTTCTACCGCAACATGCGAATTCAGGATCTGGCGCAGGGGATCCACAAGCTGATCGTCCGCCACGACTTGCCGCGGTTAATGCTGGAAGCCTTTGATGTGCTGCCGGAAATGAAAATGACGCCGTACGAAATGTTCCAGCATCAGGTTCGCGGCCATATTGATGAATGTGATATCGATGAGCTGATCGGTAAAGTATCCGCCAACATGATCCTGCCTTACCCGCCGGGCGTGCCGGTGGTGATGCCGGGAGAGATGATCACCGAGGAAAGCCGGGCGGTGCTCGATTTCCTGATTATGTTGTGCTCAATAGGCGAGCGTTATCCCGGCTTTGAAACCGATATTCATGGAACGCGTCTCACAGAAGACGGACGCTATCTGGTGAAAGTCTTAAAACTTCCGGAAGCGGAGTAACAAACAGCCCTCTTCGTGGACTGCACCCCAAAAGTTGGACACCCAACTGAGTAAGGTGCAGTTTTTTATGGCGAAGCCAAAATATACCCTCGAAACCAGAATGGCTGTGGTCAGCCATTACCTCTACGGAAATGACGGGACACAACGGACCGCAGAACGTTTTGGTGTCGAAAGAACATCCGTTCGTCGCTGGGTCAGAGCCTGGCAATTACACGGTATTGATGGCATTACCTGGAAAAATGACCGCCATTCTCCGG
>Ga0308164_10000159_pt1 | contig 177125 bp, 187 predicted proteins | sample PhyTR2_FD_201031 | JGI IMG/M metagenome (GOLD analysis project Ga0308164, IMG submission 201031) | Phyllosphere microbial communities from UC Gill Tract Community Farm, Albany, California, United States - DLSLT.R2 | ecosystem: Host-associated > Plants > Phyllosphere > Unclassified | place... | reverse complement strand
GCTTCATATTAAATTTGGTGATAGACTAAGAGCCTTCGGCGACTTCTTCCTTGGTGGAGGCTGAAGAGCCTCCACCAAGGAAGAAGTGATGTTGACACAGTTCACTTTACACTCCCGCGGGGAATACTGGTGCTGATTTGTTGACCATTTTGATGGAACCTGTTTATACAGCACCACAATCCACCTCACCGGAACCATCGAAAAAGAAGAAAAAGAAAAAAGGCGCAGACCAAAGTCAAGATCGCAGTCAGGGTATGCACTACTAATTCCCTTATCTATTCTACTGTACCAGCACATAGGGTTAAATATTGTCGGTAAGATACTTCGCACGTTCTGCTAAGGCTGCTTTTAACCACTGCCGCATAATATTTTTTCCAGTGGTCAAAGCGGTCTCGTTTGCTGCCGAATTAGCGTCATAGTTATATTTCATCGCTTGGTCAAATGCGACCAGATAATGGTCTTCCAATTCCCTGTTTACATTATAGTGGGATAATTCTGCTTCTAAAAATTGAAGGAAAAATAAGGTTCCCCATCGGTTATCGCTGCTTGGACTGCTATAGTATTCCGGCAAAGATACCTGATCAATAAAGGTTTGAATAAAGTATTCCAGCTTAATCTGGTAGATAGAACAAAGGGTCTCGAAATCTTCTGATAGTGTTATCTGAATCGTTGTTTCCATAGGTGTAGGTTTTAGTTTGGGTTCATGGTATGATAATGTGTCAAATAAAAATCTCTTAAAGTATCCGCCTTTTTTTGCAGGTCACGGATAATGTAAACTTCCAAACGGAGTTCTTCCATCCGTTCATAAAAATCAATTTCCCAATCAGTTAGGTCAATCCTTATATCTGGGTTTCGGCCAAAACCACCAGCGATCATGAAGAAAAAAGAAAAGAGAAAATTGGAGTAGCCTTTTATCCCGTTACAGGCATGGGCATCTGCAACAGAGACATAACCCATGAAATATTCCAGCAATTCTTTTGGATAACAATCATATATTTCACAAAGGACACAAAAGTCTTTGGTCAATGTCAAGGTGGAGTATTCATCAAGATATAATATGTCAGAAGGGGCATGTATCCTCTCCATCGCATGGAAAATGTTCTCGACAAAACAGCGGGTATAACTGCGTTTCATGGAAGTTTTCCATCCTCTTTTTTTCATGTTAACGAGGATTTCAATTTGATGAATATTTTGCCAGAACAACTCCCTGCATTTCTTCATTGCTATACTTTTAATACGGGGCTGTTCCCTTTTTTTGATGCAGTAAATCAGGGACTGTGAAGCCTCTGTAAATCCCTGCTGATAAGTTTTATTCATGAAATCATAAACGGTAACATGGTCAATGAAGATCTGCAGGACTTCAGCGGCATCTACTTTATATAGACTACAGGCTACCTTAAATTCCAATGGAATAACAATAGGCTGGTTTTTCTTTTTTCTCATCACTGTTCTATTATTAATCAACTGTTTACGTCCTTGGTCTTCATCATCTTTGTATAGATGAAACTGGCATCCAAAAACTCCATGAATTGGGTATAAAAACACAGCATATCCTTGATGATCTCTTCACTGGCATATTGGGATGAATCATTAGCCCAGCCTTTATAGAGTTCCCACATATTCTCCCTAGTCTCATGAATAGGAAAATCATGAAAGAAAAAATCCATAACCTCCAATGGGCTCTTAATTTGAGATGCTTGTAAACTGGTAGGCTGGTAACTTAGCTTTTTGATAATTTTTTTTCTTTTCATGGCTTAATCTGCTTTTACTTCAATTCTTGCCTTAAATTCTTTGTAGAGTAGGGCTTTGTGTTCCAACTCTTCAATTTTGGCACCGCACATTTCTTTAACCAGCGTGACAAAAGTTGAAACACGTTGATATAAGCTTTGAGCATCCTGTGCTGTAACAGAAAACCCGTTTCCATAACGGGAACCGGAATAACTTTTCATCAGCAGGTTGAACAGCCTTTCATCTTCGGTGCTTCCGGATATAAAAGTTTGAAGTGGTTTTTCAGAAAAGGAAGTGCACAAACGAAGCATACGTATCAAATTGTGTATTTCAGATCGGTAAGATAGGTGCACCCGCAAAATCAGGATACAGCATTGTTCTACCACTTGGTGAAGCAGGAAGATGGATACCTTGTAATCTTGTTTGTCAAGACATTCGCCGGCACCCCGCAAGAAACCTTCTGCAAGTGGCATCCGCTGATCAAAGTGTTTTTGTGCTTTTACAGCGGACTGAGTGGGGATAAACTTTCCAGTGAAATCAAAGTGACTCATCCCATCATGGCTGTATAGTAGCTGACCTGTGGTGTAAACGGTCATAAAAAACCTGTTATTAGCTTTGATGGCCTCTAAGATAGATTCCCGACCATGACACAAGATAGAAATTTCCCCATGCTGATAATGAAAATTTACATAATCCTGCACCTCATGATCAATGCGTGTGTTGGTATCGGTGACAAGAAGTAAACAGTAGTTGCAATGATAGTTTTGCTGCTGGTCTTTAAAACAGCCTGTAGTTTCGGATACCAGGTTTGTTTTTGCAAAGCAGAAAACCTGTAGCGGTTGAAATTTGTCAACGAGTATTCTGATGAACTTTTTAAAATAACTGGCGTGTTCTGGCGCTTGGGATAAAGGATGCATTTCCATATATTGATCTTATTTAAGTTTTACATTAAATAAGCCTCTAATAAACGGTTACCATTGTTAAAATAGGGCTGGTAACTCACTTCGTCTATTACAGCATGGTTCTGGTAAACCACCATTTCTTGCGAAATGGCTCTCAGCAATAAACATAAGCGAGCACCAGCCCTATATTCAATATAGGGTTGATGGTTGCTACACTTACGCTCGCTGAGATTAAATTTACCAGATTTAGCTGCGAGGCTCGTATGCAATCCTAATTTTAACGACTAGAATTACAAATCTATAATTTTTCTTTTAAATTTTTGTTTAATCTAAATTAGATAATAATAATGTAAAACACAAATAAAATAATGTATTTAATTATGTAATTGATGTATTGCGTTATTTTATGCTGTTAGGGTGGTTAATTTTAGACTCCTATATTTGTTTTAGATCAATTCTCATGAGTAAAACAATCTATAATCGCATAAAATCTGCTTTAGCTGATAAGAGTAAAAGTAATAAGGATCTTGCAGACGCCCTTAATATTGCACCTGAGACCGTGTCTAGTTGGTGTACTAATTCTGCCCAGCCATCAATCAAAAGATTATTTGAAATAGCGATTTTCTTAGATGTTGAGGCTGGCTCTTTACTGGTTAATACAAAAAGTATTAAATCTTAAAACTTCATTTCACTATTATGTACGGAATGGACATAAATGATGCTTTATGCTAATTCAAATCAAGAGGCAAGAGTGTTTAAACAAATTTCCGAAATTTCCTACTAGGGTATTAGATGAAGTTTTAGACGATTTTATCGAATATTATCCCGAAAGCTATTCATATTATACACTAACAACTGGCCATAAAACATTTAAGGGACGTATGAGCCATTTAGGGAAGGAAATTTCAAGGATATCTAAGTGGATTGGCTGTAATAATTTAATATTTCTTGGCAATGAGGATATTCCCTGGCTTTACAGAGACAGTGATTATAAACCTGCAAAAGCAGCACTAGATTATTTGGCAGAAAATAAAGTAGGTAAGGAATTTAATGGCGGTTTACATTTTGATATTTCACAAATACCTGTTTTTGTTAAACATTTGGGATGGTTAACTAGATGTAATACAGTATTACCTTATGTACATTTTACTGATCCTGCACATAATATTATTGGTCATATCTGCCAATATGGTAACCTGCACCTTAGCATTCTCAATTTAAAAACAGATAAAGTGATCAAGCCGCATTTTGAGAATAGTAAGCTTGAACTTCTGACAGACAAATTTTGTACTTAATCACCATTAATTCCAGTCATTTATGCAATCACTGAAAAATGAATTCCGTGAATTTCTACGTACCTATTTTAATAATATTCAGTTAAGATCGCCATTATTTTTTAAAGCAAAGTGGAGTTTAAGATTTGATCTTCAATCTGGAGAGGTAGGCACTGAGGAATACTTTAATGAAGTTGTACGTAGAGCAAAACACTTATTTCAGGAATCTTTTGATGTAAACGACAGCGTAATATTTTATATAGTAGATTTTAAGTGGAAGAGGCGAAAACTAAGGTTCTCAAATTGCTGTTTCAAAAATATAACGGACTTGACCAAGGATGAAATTAAATATCACACTATAAAAAGAATGTATGACTCAGGTGACGGATCTGAGACTAGCAATACAGCGTTGCTTAAGATTTTAAGGAATAGGATCAATCATGAGGATGTCTTTAGGGCTATTGCCAATAAAGATTTTTCTAGACAGCCGGGACTAGATCAATATGGGGCTTTGGGGAACAAAGAAATTTATTTCATTAATCTTGATAGGCAAATTATCTTTCATATGTATGACGATAGAGGGCTAGACATTATTGCTAGTGATAGGGAGGCAATAAAACCATTATACATAAAACATAAAGATTGGATTCTTGAAAGTAACCGTAGTGAGATTGATAAATCTTTCAATAACTAAATGGCTTAATGATGTCAATCAATCATTGTAAATAAGAATGCAGCAATAATTGGTGATCATTCCAACTTATTCCTTTTTCTACTATTCAATCTGCCAAATCACCCCTAGCTCATTTGTGGCCTACGGAACCCCCGCCGCACCATTCCATCCCGCATGTTCCCGTTTGGAGCATATACGGAGTGGTAGCCGTTAGTTCTCTGGCAGATCGGTCGACATACCGTTTTAACCTAGGGAACTGCCTAACGTCCCATACCTTTGCCACGATCTTTATCGGGACTGTTTTTTGTTTCTTTCAATTTCCGGTTCAGCTCCCGGCTTTCTTGCAAACTATTATAATCTTTTACAGCTTTTGAAATACTCTTTTGTACATCCGCCCATTTAAGTTTTCTATCTGTTAATAGCACTGGAACATTTAGATCAACATCATTATGATATAACAAGGAGGACGTAGCCACGTTCGGATTAACGTCAGGATATTTATTGCAATAGTAATTCATCATGTCATCTAAGGACATCTCTTTGAGCAAATAATGCACATCAATGAAATCTTTGATCCTTTGCCCGCTATTCACTATGGCATTGATTTTCATAGCTGCAATATCCTCATTTGACATCATTCTAATACCCTCGATATTTTCAATAGGTTTTATAGAAGGGTATTTGTGAGAAATGAAATCGAAATCCACCTGACCAATACTACCGCTGGTATAATTACTTTTCTGGCGTTTGACCACAGCATTGTAATTCTGCTGTAAGTGGAGGGCTAATTGATCCCCATCAAAATCCGAGGAATTGAACAAATCAATGTCGATGGATTCTCTGTGCCCGATCCTTAATGATAATGCGGTACCACCAACAAGGTAAAATGAATTGAGCTGCTGATCTTTCATCAGCTGATGAATTAGATCCAGTGTCCCTGGTTTAACTGTTTCTTTGTGTAGCATTTTAGCTTTTCTTTAGTCAACTGGAAATAATTGCAAACGGCCTCCATTGTCATGTCAGAAAGGTATATGATTTCATTTTCAAGGGCGCGAATTATATTTTCCCTCCCGTAGAAAGTGATGATTTCTTCCCATTCTCTGACGCTCCCTTTATCAAGCACCCTTTCTATAATGGTCTTATAACTCCTGTTCCAATCCAATTTATTAAAGTCAAAATCCCAGAACAGTACTTCTGGAAGATTAGGTCTTCTCACTTGTTTGATCAGCGGTTGTCGCTCGATCTTGATCTCATCATTTTCAAACGGGATCTTCTTTTTGGACAAGTAGTTGTTTAAGGTATGGTAATTATAAGCCGGGTAGCTGTCACAAAATCCTTTCAAACTGGAAAAGACATCAATGTCTATTCCAGCGAATCTTTTCCAGTGTATCACAACTACTCTTTTATTGATCTCTTTTAACATTAAGCGAAATTAGCCAAAATAGAAAGAAATGCCTAATATTTTTAAATATTTGTCAGGTGACGGTGAATATTGATTTAATTATCTCTGAATTTCAAGAAGTTACAGTAACGAACTGTTCCATCAATGGTGCCATGTCTTTTCCTACCTTTTCATCCAGCATTTTGGCGTAGAGCTGGGTAGTGCGGATATTGGTATGTCCCATCATTTTAGAAACGCTTTCTATCGGCACACCATTCAATAAAGTTACAGTGGTGGCAAAGGTGCGCTTTGCAATCCGGTTACCCAATACTTTAAGAACGTCTGAAAGGATGGCAATTTCAGCTAAGTATTCGTTCATTTTCTGGTTACTGGAAATAGGCAACGCCCTCTCATGGTTGATACAAAACGGATGATCTTTGTACCTATCCAGAATATCTCTGGCAACTGGTAGAAGGGGAACAGCCACTTTTGTGTCTGTTTTTTTTCTATAACCAAACAGCCATTTTTCCCCGTCGTCTCCTATACGTATATCTGACAGTTTTAGCTTTTGTACATCGGCATAAGATAGGCCAGTATAACAACTGAAAAGGAAAAAGTCCCGTACCTGTGATAGTCTTGCAGTGGTAAAAACTTTATTGGCGATCCTTTGAAGTTCTTCTTTGGTGAGGTATTCCCGGCGTACGAGTTTTGATTTCAGCTTGTAGCCAAAGAAAGGATCGCTACCAATCCATTTATTTTTCATGCAGATACGGACAATCTTACCAAGATTTTTAAGGTGCTTACTTGCAGTATTTGTCCCATTATCCTTTGAGGTATGGAGATAGAAATCAAAGCCGTCTATAAACTCATGGTCTATATTCCTGATGTTAAGGTCTGTTTTCTGATATTTAAAAGCTAAGAACTCCTTTACATGCCTTTCCAGTACTTCAAATCTTTTTAGCGTTCCTTCGGCATAATCATCCTTTTCTACCAATGCCTCCATGTTTTTATTATGGATTTTAATAGCCTCACAGATGGTATGAGTTTTATCGGCTTTGCCCAGATATTTACATTTGATAGCTTCAGCGGTAATTTCTGTATCCTCTTTACATAGAAGGGTATGGGAGGCAGTAACCCCAGCTTTCATCTTATCTAGATAGCTGTTCAGGCTTTTAGTTTCTTCTTTTGTGCCTACCATATGTCCCACATTTGAGTTCCATAATTCGGGTTCACATTCTCTGCTTGTACAAAGTTCTGCACGTTTTCCGTCAACGGTAATCCTTAAATAGATAGGAACAGCGCCTTTAACATAGTTTTTTGGTCTTTTTAAGTAGAAAAGCAAATTGAAATTCGTTTTCATAATAACTGATTTAAGGTTAAACAAAGTTAGCCTTGCAGTCTCAACGTATCAAGTCGTTCAATGAGTGAACTTTCTGTAAATCAAATATTTACATTCATTCTGGTGAGTTTAATACCTCAAAATTTACTCACCGAATCACTCACTTTTTTTATGTGATTTTCTGAATATTTTGGATGTTCCCGGTAAACAAAAAAGCTTGCAATCATGTGATTTGCAAGCTTTTACGTAGTTTTGATACTATTCTCTGTGATCCCGCTGGGATTCGAACCCAGGACCACTACATTAAAAGTGTAATGCTCTACCAGCTGAGCTACGGAATCATTTCCTTTGTTTAAGGAGGTGCAAAGATAGAAATTTAAAATTAAGTTGCAACTATTTTATAATATAATTTAAAATAAACCTACATAACGCTTGTCAAAGTGGTATCACGCTAGTAATTGTGTCATAGATCATATAATTTGATTGTGTAGATCATTCATATCCATATCCATCATCACCCTTTAGCTTTTCGAATGCCTTTACATTTGGTTATTGATAATCAGATAAAATTAATCATTATGAAAAGTGTCATTTTAAACTTCCGAAGCAAATTCTTCCGTTCTGCTGGCGTCATCTGCCTGATGGCCGCCTTCAGCTTATCCGCAGGAATAAATAAAGCTGCTGCGCAAACCTACAAAGTTGCGGAAGGCAGTATAATTACTGTTGAAGGTTCCTCTAATATCCACGACTGGACCATGACCGCCAAATCATTTACATGTGATGCGAATGTAGTGGTTAAGGGCGACCAGGTAGCAGATATTTCAGCGCTATCTTTCTCTGTACCCATAACAAACCTAAAAAGTAAAGAAAGCTCAATGGACAAAAGAGCCTATACTACTTTAGAGTCTGACAAATACAAAGCCATCACCTTTAAGCTAACAGAAGCCACTGTAAGCGGCAAAACTGTAAAAGCAACAGGAAACCTGACTATATCTGGGGTAACGGTTCCGGTAAGCATTCAATCCACATATACCATTGCAGGAGGAGTAATCACGTTCAAGGGTTCAGAGAAAATAAAATATAGCCAATTTAAAATTAAAGCCCCTTCATTTATGCTGGGTGCGCTGAAAGTTAAGGACGACCTGACTATAGACATCCTGTTAAAATTAAAAGATTAAGGAATTAAATGATATAAAACTTTACAATTAAAAACAAAAACAATGAAAACTAAAAGATCAAACGTATTAAAAGTAGCCGCATTAGCACTTTTAGTTTACAGCCCTGCTTTAGTAAAAGCCCAGAACGCTACAGAATTAGGTAATATCCGTCCTTATGATAAAACCGGTATCAACGTATTTGAAGCGCCCAAAGACAGTGTAAATAAACCATTTGATAAAATCAAAGTAAACTGGGGGGCAGGTTTTACACAGTCTTTCCAAAGCTTGAAACATGAAAACCTTTCTGGCGGCCTGTACAGGATCTCTCCGGGGTTTAACACAGCCAATGCCAATCTATATATGGATGTGCAACTGGCCGAAGGTATCAGAATGAACTTAACAAGTTACCTTGCTGCACGTCACCATACCGATACCTGGGTAAAAGGTGGGTATATTCAGTTTAACAAACTTCCATTTAACGGACAGATCTGGGATGATATTATGAAATATGTAACTATCCAGATTGGTCATGCTGAAATCAATTACGGGGATCAGCACTTCCGCAGAACTGATGGTGGTAACGCCCTTTACAATCCTTTTGTAGAAAACTATATCATGGATGCCTTCAACACTGAAATTGGTGGAGAGGTGTATGTTAGAAAAGGTGCCTTATTTGGAATGGTTGGTGTTGGTAGTGGTATGATCAAAGGTAATATTGACAGTTTGATTGCGACCCCTCAGGACGCGAATATTCACAAAACACCATCTGTTTACTTCAAAGCTGGTGTAGACAAACAGGTTAACGCAGACCTAAGGGTACGTTTATCTGGATCATTCTACAACGATGCAAGTTCTGGCTCTAATACTTTATATGGTGGCGACCGTACAGGCTCTAACTATTATATGGTGATGGAAAAATTAGGAAGCACCTATGCTGATAACGCTTTCTCTGGACGTTTTAATCCTGGTTTCAGTAAAAATATCAATGCTGGTATGCTGAATGGATTCATTAAAGTGAAAGGCCTGGAAATTTTTGCAACCTACGAACAATCTAAAGGCAGGACAAGCAAAGAAACTGCTACAAGAAAAGCTACACAATACGCTGCAGAGGGCATTTACAGGTTCAGCCTTGGTGGTGATTTCAAAGAAAACCTGTTCATTGGTGCACGTTACAATGCCGTATCTGCCAGGTTAGCGAATGTAGCTGCAGTAAGCACTACTATCAACGGGTTACCTACCATCACTACTCCAGCTATTATTTATAATGATGACGTTAAAATAAACCGATATGAGCTATCAGCGGGCTGGTTCCTAACAAAAAATATCTTGTTAAAAGGTGAATATGTCAGACAGAAATATGAAGACTATCCAACTACAAACTACCTGTCAGGAGGAAAATTCAATGGGTATATGATTCAGGCAGTAGTAGGCTTCTAGCTAGCATGATCACCTCATCATTATTGATTCAAATTTTAAGCATATGAAAACGTACCTAAAAGTAGCCGCAGTGTTTTATTGTTTAATATTTACTACCGGATTTAATCCGGTGCCTCATCAGATTAGATGGGTAATTAATAGTGGCTGTTCGCTCAAAGTAGCAGGAATAACGAACGTGAATAAGTTTACCTGTACCATTCTCAACTATTCTAATCCGGATACACTGAGTTTTTGCAGATCTGCCAATGCAGCACCAGTTAAAGTTACCGGGTCAGTGGCATTAGATGTACAAAATTTTGATTGCCAGAATGCAATCATGACTAAAGATTTGCGTAAAACACTCAAGTCTCAGCAATTTCCTAAATTGGTGATCAAGTTTATGAACCTGAGTAAATATCCCGATTTTAATGGTCAGCAGGAAGCCATCAAAGGAATGGTTAGCATTTCTCTGGCAGGTGAAAGCAGGCAGTATGAAGTAGATTATAAAGTGATTTCTGAAAACGGTAAATCGTTGACTTTAATTGGAAGCCAGAGCGTTAACTTTTCAGATTTTAATCTGAGTCCGCCGAAAAAAATGGCTGGTATGATCAAAACCAATAATGCGCTTAATGTGGAATTCAATCTTAAACTGAAGGTGATCTAAACATTACAAATACTACATTCTCAGACCGCTTGCGATGCAGCGGCAATACTTAACCCGATTTTACCCGCAATAGGTTTGAGAATGTTATACTCCGTTTTCCAGAGGATACCTGATCCATCACTGCCCCGTTCGGCACGCAGTATGCCCAGCAAAACTGACTCACAAAATACCCTGTATTCTTCAGTTTCTGCAACTTTTAAAATCAATAAAGTTCTTGGTTTCCCCTTGTACAGGTCATTATAGATAAATTGTGACATGCTGTTTTTTGCTAAAATTCTTCGTCAAGGTAAATGTCATGTACCAGGAATTTCACTTTTGGCTGCGGCTCCAGCAATTCAAAAATATCTTCAGACCCTATTGGGTAAATGGTGTCGTCAGAATCGGGGATTTCAGAATCTGGGATCAATTCAAAAAACTTTACCGGAAGGTCCGTGTCCAACTCTACCAGTTTAATGTATTTTACGCCATTAGTTTTCCAGTTTTGCAAAATCTCTGCATTAAACTGCTGGTAGGGGTTACTTCGCTCATTTTCCATCCGGTAAAGCTAAGAATTTAATTTATATCGGCTACTTATCCAGACCGCCGTGTCTCTGCGCTTTAACCTGCACCGGCCATTTAACGCCCTGCACTTTTGTATTGGTAGTTTTTACCGGATCTTCGCTGGCCATATAAGCCAGTATGGCCGCTAACATTGCATTGTTCCGTAAGTCGTCGAACACAATCTTATCATAAGTATCCCGGTTGGTATGCCATGTATAAGGACCGTACGACCAATTCGGCGAGCCTAAGGAATAACCCGGTGCATCAACTGCTACAAACGAGGCAAAGTCTGATCCGCCACCGCCTGGCTGACCTGGGAAGGACGTCTTAATTTGGTTTTTAATAGTATCTGGTACTGCATCCAGCCATTTACTGATATAATCTTTAGATTCTACATATCCCTGTCCAGAGATATTAACTATACGGCCGGTTCCATTATCCTGGTTAAACAACACTTGCAGGTTCTTTACAATTTCCGGATGGTCTTCAACAAATGCGCGTGAGCCGTTCAAGCCCTGCTCTTCACTGCCCCAATGGCCTACCAGTATCGTACGCTTAGGATTAGGATAAAACTTTTTTAGTAATCGCATGGCTTCCATCATGGTCAGTGTACCGGTTCCATTATCTGTAGCACCCGTACCACCATCCCATGAATCAAAATGGGCAGACAGCATTACATATTCTTCAGGTTTTTCCGTGCCCCTGATTTCGGCAATCGTATTAAACGTAGGTACAGCACCCAATTCCTTTGATTCCGTATGCAGACTGATTTGTGGTTTGCTGCCAGTTTCTGCTAGTCTGTATAACATGCCGTAATCTTCCAGGGCAATATCTACGGTAGGTACAATTTTAGTATTGGCACCAAATATTTTGTCTACGCCAAAGCCTGCCGACCAGGTATTGGTTAGTATACCTGCAGCGCCCGCCTTTTCTAAGGCCACCGGAAGTGTCTTGGTTGTGTATCCGGTTTTGCTGATCCGTTTTTTCCAGGCCTCAGTTAAAACTGTTCTCTCGGCTTTCATCTTTTCAAACGATTCTTTGGTTGCAAACTCCTGCCAGTTATAGTCAGGCCGCCCTGTAGGCTGCGCCATAGATATCATAACCAGTTTGCCTTTAACTGCAGGCAGCCATTTCTCAAACGCTACTGAGTCGGCTAAATCTGGAATGATAATCACTTCTGCAGTAACAGTCTTTTTGCCCATTCCCGGACTCCAGGCCAGCTGGGTAGCTTCCAGTGATTTAGCCCGGGGAGAAACCAGGTCTACATGTGAAATACCACGTTCCCAGCCGCGCCATTCGCCCCATTTTTCATTACGGGCCTGTATGTCCCAGCTTTTGTACTTCGCTACTGCCCAGTCATTTGCCTGTTTCATCTGTGGTGTACCCACTAAACGCGGACCAATGCCGTCTAAAAGCTCGTGTGCCAGCTTTTCCAATTGCGAATTGCTGTTTTCTTCTTTCATCATTGCATCGATAACAGGTTTACCCGTTTGGGCGAAAGTCATGCTGCCAGTGAGCATGATGCCAAGCAGTAACGGCTTAGCTTTATGCCAGGCATTGGCATTGTAGTGGGGATAAGTAATTTTCATCTCACTAATTTATAAAAATCTTTAGCGAAGGGGAGAAAATCCTACTATTGTTACCTTACACGCTAAATAAAATGCGACTGATAAAGGAACAGCCGTAAATATTTACGGCTGTGAGTCCTTTTTAATGGTAATGTCGGGAATTCAGAGCTGACAAACGTATTTATCTAGGGTTAATTCTGCTTTCGTACGTATTTTGTCAGGATAACAATTACCTGACCTTCAATTCTACCCTCAATCTGATCAGTATTGTTCTCTACCAGACGAATATTTTTTACTACTGTGCCCAATTTTGCATTAAGCGATGAACCTTTCACATCAAGTGTTTTGGTTAAAACTACAGAATCTCCAGTTAGCAACACGCTGCCCAGAGCATCTTTATGAACTTCTGCAACTGCATCCTCTTCATCTTCCGCACCAGCTTTGGCCCAGGCAAGGAGTTCCTCATCAAGATAGAGCATGTCAAGTAAATCTGCTGCCCATCCTTCATTCTGAAGACGGTTAAGCATCCGCCACGATACCACCTGGACTGCCGGAACTTCACTCCACATGCTTCCCGAAAGGCATCTCCAATGATTAATATTGAGGTCGGCCCTTCTTTCAATTTGTGCTAAACATTCCTCACAAGCGATCAATGTATTTTCAGCTGTGCTACCATTGGTTGGTAATACGTCGTATACCTGCAGGTTTTGCGAAGACTGACATAATTCACATTTATTTTCGCTTCTTTCCAATAACTGTTCTTCGAGTTTCATATCCTTAAATAATAATGCGCGAAGATAAAAAAATAAGCGGGCGTTCAAATCGCTTCTTCTTAATTTACTTTGATGGCCGTGAGTTTATTCTTTCATAAAGTAGCAAGGTTTTATCAGTCCAGGCATGTAAAAAAAGCATTACAACTACAATTATCGGCTACTAAATTCTATCTTAAAGATTCCAGATCAGAATATGAAAAAATCTTTACGCAATTTCCTTCTACTTTCACTGCTGCCATGCCAGTTATTTGCCCAGCAAACCCAGAAACCTGTTTTGCATGGCCGCAATTGGATGGCCATTACAGGTAAACCGCTGGCTGCAACTGCCGGGGCCATGATTTTTCAGCAGGGTGGAAATGCCGTAGATGCTTCATGCGCCATGCTGGCAGCGGCCTGTACCATGTGGGATACCCTGAGCTGGGGAGGCGAAACCCAGGTGCTGATCTACAATCCCAAAACAAAAAAAGTAATCGCTATTAATGCAATGGGGGTAGCCCCAACAGGAGCCACGCCAGAATTTTTTAAAGGTAAAGGTTATAATTTCCCTCCAGAGTATGGTCCGCTGGCAGCAACTACACCAGGTACGCCAGGGGGACTGATCTACATGCTGATCCATTACGGCAAACTGAGTCTTGCACAAGTGCTTGCACCGGCTATAGAAATGGCCGCTGGTTACCCTATCGAAGCGCAGGCGGCAAATGCCATGGAACGTGGTAAAGCACAGATAAAGGAATGGCCTTACAGCGCTAAGGTCTTCTTACCGCATAGCGGAGAAAAGCGTGAAGCGCCGCAGGCGGGTGAAATTTTTGTACAAAAAGATTTGCTGGCTACCCTAAATAAAATGGTAGAAGCCGAAAGCAAAGCCCTGAAGCAAGGTAAAACCCGTGAGCAGGCATTGATGGCGGCATACGACAGATTCTATACAGGTGATATTGCCAGGGAATTTGTAAGGGGAAGCAAAGAACAAGGGGGCCTGATTACTATGGATGACCTGGCAAAGTGGAAACCGATTGAAGAAGCGCCGCTGACAGTTAACTATAAGGGCATTGACGTGTATAAGATGCAGCAATGGACGCAGGGACCGGCTATGCTGCAGGCGCTGAATATCCTTGAAAACTTTGATCTGAAAGGCATGGGTTTTAATAGTCCTAAATATATTCATACAGTATATCAGGCAATGAACCTGGCATTTGCCGACCGCGACTTTTATTATGGCGATCCATATGCTTTGCCGCTGGAACCAATAAAGGGGCTGCTAAGTAAAGAATATGCCAAACAGCGCGCCCAGCTTATTCAGTTTGATCATAACAACCCGAATATTGGCCCTGGTAACCCTTATTCGTTTGAAGGCAAACAAAACCCTTACCTCCAGTTACTTAAAAGCCGGGGATATGAATTGGATACCAGCAAGCGCAATTTTGCCCCAAAACATGATCTGGGCAGCAATACTTCTGGCGACCATTACCAGGAGCGTCTTTGGATGGGCACAACATCTGTTGAAGCTGCTGATAAAGAACGCTGGGTAGTTTCTATTACGCCAAGTGGCGGATGGCTGCCCGCCTGTATAGCGGGCAATACCGGCATAGGGATGAGCCAGCGTATGCAGAGCTTTGTTATTGATTCGGCCATCAACCCATTTAATGTGGTGGCACCGGGTAAACGGCCAAGGGTTACACTTTCTCCGTCCCTTGCCCTTAAGGATGGGAAGCCTTATCTTTCCTCGGCGGTGCAGGGAGGAGATACGCAGGACCAGAACCTGCTCCAGTTTTTTCTGAATGTAGCGGAGTTTGGAATGAATGTTCAACAGGCCGCAGAAGCGCCAAACTTTAATACCAATCAGTTATGGTTATCGCTGGGCGGCACTAAAACTGCTGATCGGATGCCGAAACCCGGACAGATCTTACTAAATAGTAATACCACAGAAAAAGCACGTGAAGAACTTAAGAAAATGGGTTATATACCAAGTTATACCGAGCGTACCAGCGGACCAATAAACGCCATCTGGTTTGACTGGATTCATGGCAGCCTCTGGGGCGGATCTAGTAATCATGGTGAAGATTATGGCATTGGCTGGTAGATAATGCCTATCTTCGGTGCTTATGATTCTAACCAAAACCTGCAGGAATATCGCTTTTCTTGCACTATCATTAGCTATTGCTGCCGGATGTTCTAAAAATGATACCGTTGTGCAGGAAGTGCTTACACCCCTGCCCGCGGTAGAAAGTACAACACCTTCGGCCGATGTAATGATGCAGGGCTTTTACTGGGATGTTACCGCTGGTGGAGTTTGGTGGAATACATTGAATACAAAACTTGATGACTGGAAATCAGCTGGCATCAGTACCATCTGGCTGCCGGTAGTTTCTAAAGGTCAAAGCGGTCAGTACTCAATGGGATATGATCCTTTTGATTATTTCGACTTTGGGCAATATGATCAGCATGGAACTATAGAAACACGCTTTGGATCTTATACAGAACTTAAAACCCTTATTGGTAATGCAAAAGGTAAGGGCTTTAAATTGATTGCTGATATTGTTTTAAATCATAATTCTGGTGGCGATCTTGAATACAGCCCTTACTCTAAGGTGTCTTATTATACAAAATTCAGTCCCAAATCTGGTAAGTTTAACCGCACATTTGAAGATTTTCATCCTAACGTGCTTCATACCGCTGATGAAGGTTCTTTCGGACAGTTTCCAGATCTATGTCATGACCGGCCCAATGTACAGGACTGGTTATATAACCGTGCAGATGGCGTAGGTAAATTCTATCGAGACAGCCTTGGTTTTGATGGCTGGCGGTTTGATTATGTTAAAGGCTTTAGTCCGGCTGTAGTAAAAGCCTGGAATGCTGCCGTGGGAGGGATATCGATCGGAGAATATTATGACGGCGATATCAACCTGGTTAGTGCATGGGTTACTGCTGCCAACAGCAGTGCTTTCGATTTTCCGCTGTACTTTGCCATGGACGCCGCCTTTGATAATCAGAACATGCTGGAGCTGGATGGCAAAGGGCTAATGTCACTTAACCCTTCCAAAGCCTATACATTTGTATCTAATCATGATACTGAAGAAATCAGTATGGCCAACAGGTTGAAAGCTTATGCCTATATCCTTACTTCACAGGGCCATCCGGTAATTTTTTACACTGACTATGAATCTAACCTTGATAAAGCTAAACTGGTTAATCTGATCTGGATCCATAATCATCTTGCCGCCGGTACCAGTACGCGTTTATATGCTGATAAACAAGAGTTTGTATTCAGGAGGAATGGAACTCCTGGATTAGTGGCCTATATTAATAACTCCAGCCAGGCCGTATCAAGAAAAGTGCAGACCAGCTGGGCAAATACCGTAATTAAAGATTATACCGGGGCCAACACTGAAGTGAGAACTGATGGCAGCGGCTATGCTCAGGTTACCTGCGCTGCCGGCAGTTACGCGGTATATGCTCCTAAGTAATAAGCTCTGCCTTTTTTAATTAATTAAATATTCGCCAATCCTTACCCGATCTTAACCGAGTTTAAAGCTGGCACATATATATGTGATAATTTTAGATATATTGATTTTCTTGTAGAAATATACTTGAATTAACCAAAATATTGAGAGCTGAATTTATGTTTAGCGGCCTTCCAAATTGTATGATAAGACGTGTTTCTGTAATTGCCCTGCAGCTATGTATTCTCAGCTCCTTTGCCAGGCTCTGCGCACAAACACATTCAATTTCTTATCTGGGTATAGAAAAAGGCTTATCCAACAATTCGGTCACCACTATATTTCAGGACCATTACGGATTGATGTGGTTTGGTACTTACGATGGTCTTAACCGCTACAATGGTTATGAATTTAAGGTGTTCCGTAATCAGGTAAATGATTCAGTTTCGCTAATCCATAACCGTATCGTATGCATCACCGAAGATGCCGCCCATCATTTATGGGTTGGGACCAAAATGGGACTTAGTATATTTGATCCTGCCACTGCTAAATTTTCCAGGCTGCAGTATCAGGTAAGAGGGAGCAGCCAGGGCGTGAATATAGATTTTACTATCAACCATCTTGAAGCAGACCGTAAAGGCAATATGTTTATTGCAACTGCGGGCAAAGGCTTATTGTATTATGAGCTGGGAGCAAAAAATGCTCAGCAGGTAAATGTGCATGCACAGCTAACAGAAAAAGGCAATACACACATTCAATCGGTACAGGTGGACCTGCAGCAGCGGGTATGGGTATTTATACAAGGTTATGGATTGTACCAGCTTAACAAAAAAACTAAGCAGCTTCATCTCGTGAATAATCAGGTTAACCTGGCCAATGCTATGGAAACAGATTCCAAAGGTCACCTCTGGGTAGGTACCGATAATGGTCTCTATGTTTATGATATCAATACAAATAGTTATACCTACCTGGATAAATTACGCAGTGGCCTGAGCGGGGGTACTAAGGTGGTAAGTTTAACTTATGACAGGAAGGGGCAGTTGTGGATTGCCACTGATGGCTCGGGGGTAGCAATGTTAAATAATGCGACCGGGAAGATAGAGTTTTTACAGTATGGTACTGATGAAGGGCAGCTTAAAAGCGCTGCTATATATGCCGTTTATGAAGACCGCAGTTCCCGTAAATGGATTGGTACGCTGAGGGGTGGTATAAATATTATTGAAACACAGAAAGCAAAATTCAATACTGTGTCTCATGACCCGCTAAAATCAAATTCACTGATCAATAATTTTGTGCTATCCTTTGCCGAAGACCCTGCCGGCAACCTTTGGATCGGTACAGATGGCGGGGGACTAAGCCATTATGATAAATCCAGCGAGCACTACCGTAACTATGTACACCGGCAGGGAGATCCGAATTCGCTCGTCAGCAATAACGTTACCGGAATTCTTAAAGACAGTAAGCAGCAAATCTGGATCAGTACTTATGGCGGGGGCATTTGCCGTTATCAGTCCGCTACTGATAATTTCAGGCGATATGATTGTTTCAATACCTCATACCAGTACCTGAACAACAATGTTTGGCTCTTATACGAAGATAGTAAACACCACTTGTTTGCCGGCACCGTAGACGGTGCCTTATACCAATACAATGCTGAAAAAGATCAGTTTGAATTGTATGATAACGCGCTGATGAATGTAATTGCATTAAAGGAAGACCACCGTGGTCAACTTTGGGCAGGTACTTTTGGAGGATTGATACTGATAGACCCTGCGCAGCGGCATCATAAATTTTTTAAAACTGATTACCCGGTAAGGGCTATTCATCAGGAAAAAAACGGACAGCTATGGTTAGGGACCGAAGGGGGAGGGCTTCTTGCTTTTGATCAGAAATCATGGGCTATCACAGCCTATACTGAATTGAATGGCCTTTGCAGTAATTCGGTCTTAAATATTCTTGAAGATAAGCGCGGGTATTTATGGCTGAGCACATTTAACGGGCTTAGCAAATTTAACCCTAAAACCCGTAAGACCAAGAATTATTATGAAGCAGACGGACTCCAAAGTAACCAGTTCAGTTATAATGCTGCTCTGTATACTAAGGATGGCAGGATGCTCTTTGGAGGCATAAAAGGCTATACGGCCTTTCATCCAGACAGTCTCCTTCGGTTCAATACCATGCCTCAATTACTCATTAGTGGCATTAGGGTTAACAATAAAACTTTGGAACCTGAAATCATGTCAGACCAAACTGCGGTGTACGATATGCAGGAAATTGAACTTCCATACGACAGGAGTATGCTTTCTGTAGATTACCTGGCACTGGATTACGGGCCTAAAGATAATATATCTTATGCCTATTATCTGGAAGGCTGGGATCAGGAATGGAATTATGTGAGCAAAGTTAGAACGGCCAATTACTCAAGGCTGGAAGAAGGTACTTACCTGCTCAAAATCAAATCAACTAATGCCGAGGGAAACTGGAATACCGCTGTACGCAGTATCAAAATCATTATTCTGCCGCCCTGGTATCGTACATGGTGGGCTTATCTAATTTATATGCTCAGCGGATCGGCCTTGCTCTACGCCTTTATCTACTATAAAAACCGGCAGTCTGAGCTGCAGATGAAGGTGCAGATGGCTACTTACAAGGCAGAAAAAGAGAAGGAAGAGCACGACCGGAAACTTGCTTTTTTTACTAATGTGTCCCACGAATTCAGGTCGCCTTTAACGCTCATAATCAATCCCGTTAAAGAAATTCTGGAAGATAGAAATAAGCTGGATACTAAAGAAGAACTGAATGTAGTTTACCGCAATGCACGGCGGCTGCTTAGTCTTGTAGATCAGCTATTGCTGTTTACCCGCGCAGAAAGCATGCAGGAAGAACTCCATATTTCTTCATTGAACATGATCTCCCTCAGTTACGAGGTGTTTCTTTGTTTTGTACAGCAAGCCAGGTCTAAGCGAATTACCTATGAATTTGAGGCTACAGCGGAAGAACTTCCTGTTTATGGCGATAGGGAAAAGATCGAAATTATTCTCTTTAATCTGATTTCTAATGCCTTGAAATTTGCTCCTGCCGGGGGATTTGTAAAGTTGAGCCTGAGTGGTTCGAAAGAGGATGTCAATGTACAGGTTATTAATAACGGTCCGCAGATACCAACCGAAGCTGGTGACAGGCTTTTTAACCGGTACTATCAAAACAAGCTCAACAATAGTGAAAGAAAAACAGGCTTTGGTATAGGCCTGTACCTGGTCAGGAATTTTGCAGACCTGCACCATGCCGTAGTTAACTATAGCAGTTCGATTACTGAGACAGTCTTCAGGATCAGTTTTAAAGCCGGGCACAGTCATTTCCCAGGATATACTACTGACAGCTTTGAAGATTTAACGTCTCCGCTATTAGCAGAATTACTGGCAGATGCCGAAACTGAAAGCCTGATACTGACTGCACCACTAAGTGATGAACCTGTCATCGTATCAAAAAAGCCGGCGGTGATGCTCATTGATGATAACCAGCAGATCAGATCGTATATCAAAAGCATTTTTAGCGAGCATTACAAGCTTTACGAGGCCGGATCGGCAGATGAAGCATTAAGCGCTTTGAAGGTCAACATGCCAGATTTGATTATTTGTGATGTAGTGATGCCGGGAATAACAGGTGTTGAACTTTGCAGCATCATCAAGAAAGACAAAACCCTGAGCCATATTCCATTTATTTTGCTTACCGGTACCGATTCTGAAGCTATAAAGATGCAGGGTTTTGAAAATGGTGCAGATGATTATATCACTAAACCATTTGAAAATGTTATGCTGCTCACCCGGGTGAGGGCACTGCTGAAAAGGCAGGAAGACTTGCAAATGTACTTTTTCAACAGGATTACCCTGAAAACAAACCACCTGAAAATCTCCACCAAACACAAGGAATTTCTGGATCGATGTATCGCCATTGTAGAAAGCCGGCTTACCGATCATGAATTTAATATCACTGTTCTTGCATCAGAACTGGGCATGAGCCATTCCAGTCTTTACAAACATGTTAAACTCATCTCAGGTCAATCCATTTCTTCATTCATCCGCTTTATCCGTCTTAGTAAGGCGGCAGAGTTATTCATCCGTACAGAACATAATGTTACTGAAGTAGCTTTCCAAATTGGCTTCAATGACCTTAAGTATTTCCGTGAGCAATTCAGTAAATTATTTGGCTGTACCCCCTCAGATTATATCCGGAAACACCGGAAAACCTTCAATCAGCAGTATCACCTCAATGAACGGCCTTTTTCATAAGGTAAATACGAAAAGCACCCCTTCATTTTACCATTCTCTCCCTCTTTAAAATGCTCAAACAAGCAGAATTTAGGAAGATCAACTAAATTAATTTTCATCCCATACAATAACTGGGGCTGCCTGATTTGAGCAATCTGTGCTTTTAAGTTGGTGATAAATTATAAAAAGTATAATAAGAATGATTAAAAAACTGGGGTTTTGTGTATTGCTGTCAATGCAGGCCATCTGTGTTTCCGCACAGGTTAATGAATGGGAAAATGTGAAGGTTAACGACCTCAATAAAGAAAAAGCACATGCCAGCTTTATGCTATATGATAACGCGGAGAAAGTTAAAAAAGACGATTTTTTAGCTTCGCCTTATCACCAATCGTTAAATGGTCTCTGGAAATTCAGCTACGTGGATAAACCGGCAGACAGAAATACCGAGTTTTATAAGAATGATCTGGATGAGAGCAAATGGTCTAACATTGAAGTTCCTTCAAACTGGGAAATGCAGGGCTTTGGCATTCCTATCTTTACCAATATTACTTATCCTTTTCCTGCTAATCCGCCCTTTGTAAATAACAACTATAACCCGGTTGGTACCTATAGAAAGAAATTTACCCTCAAAAACGATTGGTCAGATGAAGAAGTGATGATCCACTTCGGGTCTATTAACGGCTATGCACTGATCTATATGAACGGTAAGAAGGTGGGGATGACCAAAGCGTCGAAATCTCCTGCTGAATTTGATGTAACCAGTTTCCTTCAAAAAGGAGAAAATATCCTTTCTGTACAGGTCTTCCGGTTCCATAACGGCAGTTATATGGAAGACCAGGATTTCTGGCGCCTCAGTGGTATAGAGAGAGATGTTTACCTGCAGGCTTCTCCCAAGGTAACCTTTTCAGATTACTTTGTAAAGGGCGACCTTGGCAATGGTTATAAAGATGGTATTTTCAGCCTTGATGTAAACCTGAAGGAGTTTGGTAAAAATGCTGCTGCCGCAAAATCACTGAAGGTAGAGTTGTTCGATCGCAGCGGCAAATCTGTTTACGCTTCCACACAGCCTGTAAACTCGGTTACCGAAGTCTTAAAATTCAATACGACCATTAAAAATGTAAACAAATGGAATGCTGAAACCCCATACCTGTACGATTTGGTAATGACCCTCAACAATGGGAAAGAAAGCACTTATACCGGGCAGAAACTAGGTTTTAGAAAAGTGGAGATTATTGATGCGCAACTTCATGTTAATGGTGTGCCGGTACTGATCAAAGGTGTAAACAGACATGAGCATGATGAAACCAAAGGCCATGTTTCTACGCCAGAACTGATGGTAAAGGATATTAAATTGATGAAATTATTTAATATCAATGCCGTTCGTACCTGCCATTATCCGAATGATGAACGCTGGTATAAACTCTGCGATGAGTATGGCTTGTACCTGGTAGATGAAGCCAATATCGAAACGCATGGCATGGGCGCAGAATGGCAGAGCTGGTTCAATAAAGACAGACATCCTGCATATCTTCCAGAATGGGCTCCTTCACATATGGACCGCATTGAGCGATTGATAGAAAGGGATAAAAACCACGCCTCCGTAATCATCTGGTCTATGGGTAATGAATGCGGAAACGGTCCGGTTTTCCACGATGCCTACAAATGGATTAAAAGCCGGGATCTTTCGCGCCCTATTATGTTTGAACAGGCGGGCGAAGACTGGGATACTGACATTGTTGGCCCGATGTACCCGAGCATTACCAATATGAAAAACTATGCCGCATCTGATAAAAAACGTCCATATATTATGTGCGAGTATGGCCATGCAATGGGCAATAGCTCCGGGAACTTCCAGGAGTACTGGGATATCATCCGCAGCAGCAAGAAAATGCAGGGCGGATTTATCTGGGACTGGGTAGACCAGGGTATTAAAGCAAAAAATGCCAACGGAGATTTCTGGGCATATGGGGGAGACCTAGGTGCGTATTACCTGAAAGCAAAAACAGACGATGGCGGAAGCTACTATGTTAATAATGATGACAGTGCTGACGGACTGGTTAGTGCAGACAGGTCTATTCATCCCGGCTTATATGAAGTAAAAAAGGTTTACCAGAACGTATTGTTCCAGGCTAAAGACCTTGATAAGGGTACCATTACCATTAAAAATGATTTTGACTTCAGCAACCTTGACCAATATCAGTTTGAATGGCAGCTGATCAAAAACGGCGAGATTGTGAAAAAAGGCAGTATTCCGGTTAGCCTGGCTGCGCATCAGGAAAAAGATTTCAAAATCCCGGTCACAGGTATCTCCGCTAAAGCTGGTGAAGAGTATTTCCTGAACCTGTACGTATATACTAAAACTGCTACCCAGCTGGTTCCTGCAAAGCATGAAATTGCGAGAGAGCAGTTTGCCATAGGTAAGGGTAATTATTTTGCAGCAGCAACTTCTAAAGGTGCTGTAACAGTTAAAAAAACAGACCGCGGCATCCAGTTCAGTACCGGAGAGGTAACGGGAGAATTCAATATTGAAACGGGTAGGCTAAGCCGTTATGCCGTTGGCGGAAAGCCGGTCTTGAGAAATCTTCCTGAACCTTACTTCTGGAGGGCTCCTACAGATAATGATTTTGGAAACAAGATGCCTTCAAAATTAGGTGTGTGGAGAAATGCCCATGAAAACAAAAAGGTAATCAGCGTAAACAGCACTGAGGGATCTGATGGACTGACCATCACCGTTAAGTATGAGCTGACAGATATCAATGTGCCCTATACTACTGTGTATACCGTGCTTAATGACGGCCGCATCCGTATTACCAGTTCAATTGATATGACTGGCCGCGCACTGCCTGAGCTGCCCCGTTTTGGTATGCGCATGGAACTTCCTAAAACGATGGACAACCTTAGTTATTATGGAAGAGGTCCATGGGAAAATTACAATGACCGGAATACCGCTTCCTTTATTGGCATCTACGAAGATAAAGTAGCCAACCAGTATGTGAAAAATTATATCCGTCCACAGGAAAACGGTTACAAAACCGATGTGCGCTGGATCAAATTGCTCAATGATAAAGGCGAAGGACTGCTAATTGAAGGTGCACAGCCCTTAGGGTTCAGTGCGCTGAACAACCAGACAGAAGATCTTGATCCGGGGCTTACCAAAAAACAACAACACCAGAATGACGTAAAACCAAGAAGTGAGGTGTATCTGCAGGTAGACTTAAAGCAGCGAGGACTGGGCGGTGACGATAGCTGGGGAGCTCTCCCGCATAAGGAATACCGTCTGCTCGACAAGACCTACAGTTATACCTACACTATTGGCTATATCAAATAGTTCACCATACCAAACCTTAAACTAACCAAATATGATTACAAACTTCAAAACATGTGTTTTGCGGCGTTCCCTTCAGGGGGGCGCTGCAGCACCTGCTGCTGCCACCAATGCTGTGGCCGGCAAACTGTCCGGTTCTCTATGCCTTAACCTCTCCATCCTATGAAAGAACAATTACCTTTCTATTTCAAGAAAGCATTCAAAACAGTATTAGTAATGCTTTTCCTGTTAATTTCAGTAAACGTATCTGCACAAACCGCCAAAATTGAGGGCGTGGTAAAAGATGAACAGGGGGTATTACCCGGTGTAAGCGTAAAAGTAAAAGGCAGTTCAACCGGTGTTACTACTAATGAAAAAGGCTTTTTCAGTATTTCTGCGCCCGAAGATGGCACCCTGGTTTTCAGTTCCATTGGTTATGCACCTTCAGAGCTGAGTGTAAAATCTTATAAACCGTCAAACGGTAGTATATACCGTATGTACCTTACCTTAAAAGCCGAAGATAATGACCTTAATGAGGTAGTTGTTGTTGGATTTGGTAAACAGAAAAAGGTAAACCTTACCGGCGCAGTAGGCGTAGTAGATGCTAAGGCCTTAGAAAACCGCCCTGTGCAGAATGTTACCCAGGCATTACAGGGTCTGGTACCCGGACTTAACATTGGTCAGAGCAGTGGTTCACTGGAAAGCAGACCGAGTATCAACGTCCGCGGAACCGGCACCATTGGTACTTCCTCTTCGAGCCCGCTCATCCTTATTGATGGAATGGAGGGATCGCTTAATGCACTTAACCCGCAAGACGTTGCCAGCATCTCTGTATTAAAAGATGCATCTGCCTCAGCTGTTTACGGTTCGAGAGCTGCTTTTGGAGTAATCCTGGTTACTACCAAAAGAGGGAAATCTGGTAAAGTGCAGGTAAACTATAACAACAGTCTGCGATTTAGTTCACCTACTTTATTGCCTGAAATGATGGATTCCTATACTTTCGCCCTGTACTTTAACGATGCCAGTTTAAATGGCGGCAGTTCAGCCCATTTTAGTCCGGAACAGCTAAAGCGTATTCAGGATTTTCAATCTGGTGCACTTGCGGCAAGTATTATTCCCAGCCCATCAAACCCTACAGTATGGGCAGATGGTTATGCTTATGGAAATGCAAACAATGATTGGTTCAAGGTAATGTACCGCGATTATTCCACTTCAATGGAACATAACCTGAGCCTGAATGGGGGTACTGATAAAACTACCTATTATGTTTCTGGTAACTATATGGATCAGAATGGCTTATCTACCTATAATCAGGATGGTTACGGCCGTTATGGTATTTCTGCTAAAATAGATAATAAACTTACAGATTTCCTGAGCTTTAACTACAGTACCCGCTTTCTGCGCGAAACCTATCATCGCCCGGCGGCATTAACTACCGGTTTTTATGGTGATTTAGGTCGCCAGGGCTGGCCAACCCTTCCTTTAACCGATCCAAACGGATTTCTTTACAGTTCACCTTCACCGGCATTGGCCATGTCTGACGGCGGCGAAGATAGAAATGTAACAGACTGGATGTACCAGCAGGCGCAAGTGGTTTTTGAGCCTATCAAAGGATGGAAAACTTTTGCTGAGTTTAATTATCGTACACAAACGCAATTCCGCCACTGGGATGCTATGCAGACTTACAATCACGATGTGAAAGGTACGCCATACCTGTATAACAGGGGCTCTAACGTATATGAGTACGGTTTCAAAGAAAACTATTTTAACACCAATATCTATTCGGAGTACAGTAAAAGCCTTGGCAAACATAATTTTAAAGCTATGGCCGGCTTCCAGTTTGAAAGCACCAAATACCGCGATCTCAGTGTGCAGCGGAACGGAATCATTGTGGCCGATGTACCTACAATTAATACTACTTCAGGTACAGACGGCAACGGACTGGTTATTGCACCATCAGTTACCGGGCAGTATCAGAACTGGGCTATTGCCGGTTTCTTCGGTCGTTTAAACTATGATTACGACGGTAAATATTTGCTGGAAGGTAACCTTCGTTACGATGGGTCTTCACGTTTCCGTTCAAATAAAAGATGGGGACTTTTCCCTTCAGTATCTGGCGGATGGAACATTGCCAGGGAAGACTTCTGGAAAAACAATGCCGATCTGATCAGTACCCTGAAGCTTCGTGCCTCATATGGTAGTTTAGGAAACCAGAATACCAATGTATGGTACCCTACGTATCTGGTAATGCCTGTAGGAACAGCAAACGGATCCTGGTTAATAAATGGTGCTATGCCTAATACTGCCAGTGCACCCGGACTGGTTAGTTCTACGCTTACCTGGGAGACCATCCAGAGTTATAACATTGGTCTGGATTTCAGCATGCTTAAAAACCGCCTCTCAGGATCATTTGATTTATTCAGACGAAAAACATTAGACATGGTTGGCCCGGCACCGCAGTTGCCTGCTACTTTAGGAACCACAGTTCCAAGTACTAATAATACCGATTTAAAATCTGAAGGATTTGAGCTTGAAATAGGCTGGAATGACAGGATGAAAAACGGTCTGGGATATAATTTCAAAGTACTGCTGTCTGATTCCCGTACCACAGTTACCCGTTACCCTAACTTAACAGGTTCGCTTGATACCTACCGTGCTGGTCAGCAGTTAGGTGAAATCTGGGGATATACAACTGTTGGTATAGCTAAATCACAGGCAGAAATGGATGCCCACCTGGCAAAATCAAGCAACGGACAAACTGCCTTCGGTTCTCAGTGGTCTGCCGGAGATATCATGTATGCAGATTATAACGGTGACGGTAAAATAGATTGGGGCAGCTGGACCGAGAGCAACTCTGGCGATGCACACCTGATTGGTAATAATACACCACGCTACCGCCTTGGCTTCGATGTAAATTTAGATTATAAAGGTTTTGACTTCCGTGCCTTCTTCCAGGGAGTATTAAAAAGAGATTTTTGGATCAGCAGTTATTATTTCTGGGGTGCTACCAGCGATAAATGGTGGTCTACCGGTTTAGTGCAACAAGAAGATTATTTCCGTGCCGATGCGAATAGTCCGCTGGGCCAGAACCTTGATTCTTATTATCCGCGTCCAACTTTTGGTACCGGAAAAAATCAGCAGGTTCAAACTGCCTATTTACAGAATGCTGCTTATCTGAGGTTAAAGAACATCCAGCTGGGATATACTTTGCCCGCAGGCCTGACCAAACGTTTAGGGGGCCAGAAGTTCCGTGTTTATGCATCAGGAGAAAACCTTGTTACCTGGACCAAACTGGCAAAAATGTTTGATCCGGAAACCGTAGACGGTGGTTCCAATCAGAGTGTATATCCGCTGATGAAAGTGATATCCGTTGGTTTAAGCGTAACCTTTTAAGAGGCAGCACTATTAAATAAATATATTCCAAATGAAGAGAAATATGAATATCTTAAAATATACCATAAACAGACGGGTAGTCTTGCTGTTTATTTCTATCTTGACATTGGCATCCTGCAAAAAAGCTTTAGATCAGGAGCCAGTTTCAAACATTACTCCAGAGAAATACCTGCAGGAAGAGTCGCAACTAGGTGCCTATGCCATTGCACGTTATACCGGTATCCTGCCTTCACATGGCAACTACTCTTTCGGTACGTTCGGCATAGATGGCAATACAGATAATATGGTAATCCCAGATCTGGACGCGAAGTTTATTCCCGGGTTGTGGAAGGTTGGTGCTACCGGGGGCGATTGGGATTTCAGTAATATTTACCAGGTAAACTATTTCCTGAGTAATGTTGTCCCTAAATGGAAAGCAGGTCAGATTATTGGCAGTGATGAGAATATCAAACAATATATCGGAGAGGTTTATTTCCTGCGTGCTTATGAGTATTTCAAAAAAATGCAGGCTTTGGGCGATTTTCCTATTATCAAAAATGTGATGATCGATAATAAGGAGATACTGACTGAAGCCAGTAAAAGAATGCCGCATTCTGAAGTTACGCGTTTTATATTGTCAGACCTTGATTCGGCGGCCTTATTACTTAAGGTTAACCCAGACGGATTAAAGAACCGCATTAATAAAGCTTGCGCTCAATTGTTAAAATCACGCGTAGCCTTGTATGAAGGTACCTGGCTAAAATATTTTAAAAATACCGCCTTTGTTCCCAATGGACCAAACTGGCCAGGTAAGGCAAAAGCTTACAATGCCAATTACCAGTTTGCTTCTGGCAGTATAGATTCTGAAATTACTTACCTGCTGGGAGAATCTATGTCTGCCGCCAAAGCAGTTGCAGATGCCACCACTTTGGTGCAGAATACTGGTGTCATTGAATCGCCCGCCAATCAAAATCCATATTTTTATATGTTTGGGGCCGTAAATATGTCTGGGTATAGTGAAGTCTTGTTATGGAGACAATATGCTGCTGGTATTGTTACCCATAATGTGCCGGTATACGAGCAGGCGGGTAACTATGCCGTAGGGCTAACCAGATCAATGGTAGAAAGTTTCCTTATGGATAATGGTCTGCCCATTTATGCTGCAGGGAGTGGCTATAAGGGAGATGATTACATTGCTGATGTACGCAGTGGCCGTGATGGCCGTTTGAACCTGTTCTTAAAAGAGCCGGGACAGAAGAACGTATTGCTCAATTTTGGTCAGGGAAGCCATGAGACTGATATCGAAACTATTCCAAGGATTTTTGAATCCAGTTATGATAAAAAGTACACCAGTGGGTATACGATCAGGAAGGGCTTAAATTATGATGCTGCACAAACAAATAATGGCCAGGGCTATACAGGAAGTTTGACTTTCCGCGCTACCGAAGCGCTATTAAATTATATGGAGGCCTGCTACGAAAGAACCGGTGCATTAGATGCGAGTGCCACACTGTACTGGCAGCAGCTACGTACACGGGCTAAAGTGAGCACAGATTTTGCGAAAACTATTGCCAATACCGATATGAGTAAAGAGAGCCAGGACTGGGGTGCATACTCTGCAGGGGCATTAATAAATCCAACGTTATACAATATCCGCCGTGAACGCCGTAATGAAATGATGGCCGAAGGCTTACGTTATATGGACCTTAAAAGGTGGAGGGCCATGGATCAGATGATCACTACGCCATACCATTTTGAAGGCTTCAAATTATGGGGACCTATGAAAAGCTGGTATACTGCTGGACAGATTGTGTACGGCGGAACCAATTCGGCAGCTATCGTTTCCGATCCCGCACTAAGCGTGTATCTGCGTCCACAGGAAATACGCAGTAATGCAGATTCTTACAAAGGTGCCAGATGGGCTATGGCGCACTACCTGAGTCCTATAGCGGTACAGAATTTTACGATTACGTCTGAAAACGGTAGTATTGATTCATCTCCGATATATCAAAACCCGGGATGGCCAACAGTAGGAGGAGGTACACCTACACTGTAGATATTTAAAATACAAACAACCTCTCAATCTTAAAGGCTGCAGCATCATAGTGATGCTGTAGCTTTTTTTATTCTGTAAATCTGCTGATGTTAATTCCTTAAATAAACTATATTTGATTTAGGACTTAGAAAGGTCTGAGCAATTATAAATACCTAAATGCAATCACAATGGAAGATCAGGAAATACAGGATTTGATCAATACATATATCGAAGCTTACAATAGCTTTGATACAGACAAAATGCTAAGTGTGTTACATCCTGATATCGATTTTAAAAATTTTACTAATGGTGAAATGGATCTGCATCTTCAAGGTAAGGAAGCTTTTGCTGCACAGGCAAAACAGGCTGCCACGTTTTTTAGCCAGCGTAAGCAAACGGTTACCGAGATGATGATTAACGCAGAAACGGCAGAAGTTGCTCTGGATTACTTTGCCATACTGGCCGTAGATTTGCCAAATGGTTTGCAGGCCGGTCAGAGCCTTGACATGAAAGGCAGTTCAACATTTAGCTTCAAAAACAAACTCGTCATTGCACTTGAGGATAGGAGTTAGTACTATTTCCATGCTTGGAAATTAGTGAACACTATGATTTAATACGGACATATTTTTCGGTAATGCTGCGGTTAACACCCTCGGCTTCCACTTTCTCTATACCAGTTTGCAGCAAGGTATCTCTGTTGATACGGATCTTGAATGTAAAACTTTTACCTTCCCAATTCTTATTATTATAATAATCAAGATACTCTGTATAGGTATTATTTAGCAAGGTGTAACGCCCTCCACCAGCATCAAAATTATTTCTGCCGTCTTTACCCTGCTGCAAGTCATGCCTCAGGAAAGAGAAGTGGGTAGGGGTGATCAGTTTGATCATTCTTTGACCTTTAGTATAATCAGTAACGGTAGTCCTTCCTTTTTCGGTGGTATGCGAGGAGATCAGCTGCCAGGTGCCTACCAGCATTTTTTTAGGGACCCTGGTATTGCATGATGCGCCAAGGAATAACAAACACAATAGTGTTAATCTGAGAGAGTTCATATTTGGTTATAAGTTCGGTTAGATGAAGATAGGCATTTTCATCCTTTTCTGAAAGCACAATGGCATGAACTAAATTACGAGGCAAAAGTCCCTGGATTCAGCTGAGTATGCAATACCACAACTCTCAGTACCTCAACGATTACAATCATTTAATACTTTTGCGTGTTTAAAAAAGCTGAAAGGTGGTGGATTGCTGATTACCTGTGTTTTTATCAGATTTTTTGTTTGCCTGCGCACGCTGTTTTTCAATCCAGGAGGCATAGTCCTCAATTTGTAGAGGCTCCTTTAACATCTCTGCAGCGGTACGAAGCTTTGCAAGCTTATTTTCAATAATATTCCTGAACTTTAACATCACGTGCTGTATTTCCTGCTGCACCTTATTCTTAGGTTTTATACGGATGCTTTTGTTCAGCTGGTTTATCATCAGCTGTGAAATTTCTTTATGAAAATACTGTTGAGCTGATTCGATCCTTTCCTGCAGTGCCGCTTGTGCAGTAAAGCCACTCTTATTAAATGAGTTTAGAAGCTGATACTGAAATTTATCCGCCACCTGGCTAAGATCAGCAATCGCTTTTCCAAGCTGTGAAATCAATGCCTTAATTTCGGGAATGTTGGCACGTACCACTTCAGCATTACTGCTAAAGCTGTCCAATCCTTCAGCTAAAGACTGTAACGAGAAATGATTTGATACCAGTTGCAGTATAAAGTTCTCCTGTGCCTTTATCATTAGCTGATCAAGCTGGTCTTCAATTGCCGGATCCATATACTTGATTACTTCCTCATTTGAACGCAGGCTTTCTGTATTGATTTTAGATTTCAGTATCAATCCATTGAGCGTGCGTACCCTGCTGAGCGCAACATACACCTGTCCCGCAATAAAAGATTTCCCTGCGTCAATAATTGCATGGTCAAATGTTAATCCCTGACTTTTATGTATTGTAACCGCCCAGGCCAGTTTAACTGGGTATTGCAACAACTCACCAACCTGCTGCTGTACTATAGCCTGTTCAGGATCGGTTTTGTATTCAAAAGACTGCCACGACGATCTTTCCAGCATAAAATCAGCATCATCAGGAAAAGAAATGCAGATATTGTTCTCATTAATAGATTTCACCTTTCCAATCTTGCCATTATAAAACTTCCGGTCGTCACCAGTGTCGTTTTTGATAAACATAACCTGCGCCCCCTCTTTTAACTGCAAAACCTGTTCTGCCTGTATGCCGCCGTCCCTGAACTCGCCACTGACTTCGGCATTAAAGGTATATTCCCTGCCAGCAAGTTTATCGAGCATTGCTTTATTGATTGCGTTTGCCTCTGCATTATGCGATGTGATAATGATCGGGTTCAATCCATCTGTGTCTTCATAATCAGGGGTATACCTTTTGTTGAGGAGGGTAAGGTCACTTTCACTGATTTTATTATTCCTGATAGAATTAAGGATATTAATAAACTCAGGCTCGGTTTGTCTGAATACATTGGTAAGCTCGATCTGCAGCACAGGATTTCTACGGACCACATAACTGTCAAAGAAATAAGGCGAAGGATAAGCCTGTTTCATGAAAAACCAATCCTCACGTTTTGCTACCGGAGGCAGCTGATAAAGATCGCCAATGAGCAGCAATTGTACCCCACCAAACGGCGCTTTGTTTTTTCTGACTGAACGGAGCAGGGCATCAATCATGTCCATCAGGTCGCACCGCACCATTGATACCTCATCAATAATAAGCAGCTCCAATTCATTGAGCAGGCTTCTTTTTTCTCTGCTATACATTGTTTCGGCTACTACCGAGTTTATGGAAAGCATACCTGCCTGCAGGTTATGTAAAGCAATGTCTCCCGGAAAGAACGAGCCGGTGGGCAGCTGGAAGAAAGAGTTGATTGTAGTTCCTTTAGCATTCATGGCCGCAACACCTGTAGGAGCTACCACAACCATTTTCTTATTACTTTCTTCTTTAATTCTTTTTAATAAAGTGGTTTTACCTGTACCGGCCTTGCCTGTCAAAAATATGTTCTGATTGGTATAGTCAATGAAGGATAGAATTTTGTCAAAAATAGAATTGGAAGGCAGCACATTACTCATACGGCAAATTTAATACAATTCTGCGCATCTTCTGAGAATGGAGCACGATTGTTTGATATGTGATTTACCTTTGGGGTATAAGAGATCGGCCTGGCTGCGGATAAACCGCGTAAGATACCTTTACGTTCTACTTAACTGCTCAACAGACAAGCCAGTAATTTCTGCAACTTCAGAAAGTGGTATACCTGTTTGTAAGAGTTTTCTAGCGATTAGCAATTTCTCTTGATTTTTTCCTTTCTTTAATCCCAATTGTATTCCTTCTGCTCTTCCCATTTCTCTACCTTCATCCGCAGCGTATCTGATATTTGCTTCAATATCTCTTTGGGTTTTTAATCTTCTGTCGAATAACATACGTTCCTCCTTTGTTAACTTATTAATTTCCGCAATTTGAAATAGTTTTTGAAAAATAGGCTGATTCAGTTTTTCTGGAACTGTATTTAAATAGGGAAGATACCTAATCAAGTACAGCCATTTGTCAAGCATTGAAATCAGTTCACTTTCTTTTTTATCAAAGTTAAGCAATTCTGTAAATACATAATGAATTTTATTAGAAAATAAATTTCCATTTAAGGTATTATGTAAGCTGATGTTATGTAGGTGGGTTTTCTCATCCGTATCCATCATATTAAAATTGAGGATACCAATAAAGTATACTTCCTTTAGCGGATAATCTTCATGAATTTTACCCGCTTTAAGCTGGTTCGCTATGGCCAGCGACATATAATATATCGATCTGTTACTAAAATAGTGCTGCCTTTTTCGCTGCATCTCAATGATGAATATTTCACCCTGCTGGCCCTTACAAGATAGATCAAAGAATATTCTGTTTGTGTCCCGATGATATTTATACTCTGTGGGACTGAGCTCAACATCTGAAATTTCTTTCTCTGGTAAAAGTGCATTTAATAAGGATAACAATAAATCTTTATTTGCCGGATTAGCAAACACATGTTTAAAACCAAAATCTGATTTTAAATCTGAAAAGCGCTGGTTTGTATCTGTCATATCTAAATAGCTAAGGCGCCAACTTAGTACCTATTACACAAACTGTGGTTAAGAAAGAAATTATTAACAAAGTTTATATATACATACAACCACTGAACATGTTAAGGGTATGACATCATTCAATCCCATAGGAATTACCTATTTGCAGTACTAACATTGAGGGGCGGAACTGGTTCATTTTGTTCATTATATAACAATATAAAAACTTGTGGGTTAGGATGCTTAGTATTGATACTTTATATGGATGAATACAAAATATTTTGGAACAGGATCGTACTGGAAGGCGTGTATATGGTTTCGGCCTACATGGCCACAGATTCTTATGTTGCAGAAGACCCACTTCTGGGGCAATTCAAAACAAAAGAAGTACATTGGTCAATTATTACACAGACGATACCAAAAAAACGTGTTATTACTGGTAGTGTAGAAAACGTTATCCAGATGGAGCTGCATAACTTTTATGCAGACAATATTGAAGTCCTTTGTGCTATTGCGCTGCAATCAGGCAGCTGGAAAGCCACAGAAATCATCCAGAATGAGATTGAAGACTTCATCCGCTTCACTGTAGCCAGTCACTAATCATGATTTTTCAAGTTTATTCAATTCGAGGTAAAAACAAAGGCTTATTCAAATCGTTTATTGATCATATACTGCTAAAGCCTCTTTAACCAAGGGATCTCCAGAAGTCAGCCCGTCAGACAGCGCTAAGCCTGGAAGAGTAGTGGGAACAACTTGTCTTAAAAGTGATTTTACCAAATGATAAAAAGATCAGCATTAAAGATCTTAATTTGCCGCAATGGAAGAGCTAATTGAATTTATCCTGCAATTTGGGAGCCTTAACAGACAGCAGATCGAGCTTGTAAGGTCGAAGGCCACTGAAATCACATTAAAAAAAGATGAGTATTTTTCGGAAGCAGGATTTATTCCGAGACAGGTATGTTTTATTATTGAGGGCGTAATCCGCGGGTGTTATTATAACAATCAAGGTCAGGATATTACCAGGTGTTTTATCAGTGATAAGAATATAGCATTTGATTATGTAAATTTTGAGGGTACTACTGCTTCTTCAGAATATTTGCAGGCATGTACAGATTGCAGATTACTTGTTTTTTCTAAATCTGCATGGGACGAATTGTCTCATACCATAGTTGGCTGGGATAATATCAAAAACAAAATGGTGCAGCGCTGCATGTACCAGAAAAGTAGAAAAGGCCCGGTTATATCACAAGATGCCAGTACCCGGTATGAAGAATTCCTAAATAATTATCCATCTTTAGCTAATCGTATTCCCTTGGTTTACATCGCATCTTATCTGGGTGTTACACAGCAGTCTTTGAGTAGGATCAGGAGAAATATCCGGTCATCGCTATTTACCATTTGGTAAACCACTTCATATTTATTAGGGGCAGTTTTGCTATCTCAAATTAAATAATTATTATGAAAACGGTATTAATTACAGGAGCCAACAAAGGTATTGGTTTAGCTACAGCAAAATTTCTTTCAAAAGAGGGGTACTTTGTTTATTTAGGCAGCAGGGATATCATTGAAGGCACACGTGTTGTAAACGAACTATCAGACCAGGGTTATAAAAACATTAAAGCTGTTGAAATTGATGTAACAGAGCAAATTACTATTGAAGCTGCGCAACACTTAGTTAAAACGGAAAAGGGAAGTCTGGACATTCTGATTAATAACGCCGGTATCAGCGGTATGCAGCCACAGAATGCAGTAGAAACATCTGCTAAACAATACAGCGGAGTCTTTGAGGTAAACCTCTATGGCGTTATCCGTGTTACCCAGGTTTTCCTGCCATTGCTAGAAAGCTCAGATGAGCCAACCATTGTTAATGTTAGCACAAGTGTAGGTTCATTAACCTTGCAAAGTAATCCAGATTGGCCTGCTTATGATTATGGAAAATACGCCATTTATGCTTCTTCAAAAGCAGCAATGAATATGTATACTGTTCATCTGGCATATGAACTGCGACATACTGCATTTAAGATCAATGCAGTATGCCCAGGTTATACAAAAACAGATTTCACTGGATACAAAGGTGGTGAGGTAGCTGTAGCAGCGCAGCGCATTGCCAAATATGCTTTAATTAAAAGGAACGGCCCTACAGGTAAATTCTTTAGTGAAGAAAGTAGCCCAGAAACAGGTGAAATTCCCTGGTAGTATAGCAGGCAATTGCAAATCACTGTCACAGCTCAATTACCACCTTCCCAATTACCCCGCCCTTTTCTGCATATTGATAGGCCTCAACTGATGCGGCAAAGGGAAATACCTTATTGATTGCTATTTGCAGCCCCAGGTTTACCTCGTTCAACAGTAGACCAATATTTTTTGAAGTAGGTGCAGAAAGAATAACAATATGCTCTTTAGGGGTAAATAGGTTGTTCAAAATCGAGCCAGGTATCTGAATAGGTTTAGGCGTAGGGTTTATGAACCTGGACTTAGGTTTCATAATCTGCCGGGCATTTTTATACTCCATTTTGCCTGACAGATCTATTATAACATCATAATGCTTGTGTCCTGAAAGTACATCCACGGCAGTATAATCGATCACAGAAGTTGCACCCCATCTGCGTGCAACTTCTGCGCCTGTACTGCTCGTCACAGCTGTAATGCCTGCACCTTTCCGTTTTAACAACTGCAGCAGGAACATGCCTAACCCGCCAGTGGCACCATTAATTAAGATCTCTGTTTGAGAGTTAATCGTACCAATTTTTTCCATAATTGTTACCGCTGCAGCCCCAGCTATAGGTATTGAGGCAGCGCTATGGAAATTAAGGTCATCAGGTTTTTTCCACACAGATTGTGCAGTTACGGCTACATATTCAGCCAATGCACCGTCTTTCATCGTATTTTTTACAGTTCCAAAAACGGCATCCCCAATTTTAAAGTTTGTAACTGCGGTGCCGGTTGCTTCAATAATACCTGCAAATTCCGCTCCCGTGCGCTTAGGAAACCTGGAACCAGACATGAGCTTCATTTCGCCTTTCCTGATCTTCCAATCCATTGGATTGATGGACACGGTATTTACTATTACCAGTACCTCATCGGCTTTTATAGCTGGTGCTGATTCATCAACCGTTTGCAGAACTTCTGTATTTCCAAACTTGTGATATGCAATTGCTTTCATTTTACTATCTTTTAATTGTTAATTGATAGTTCAAATTTGAGGATTGCTGTATCAATAAACTTGTATCAGATCACTGTTCTGCTTAAGTGCCCTGGGCGGCATACCAAACATTTCATTCATGTACTTATTTAATTGCGGCAGGTCATAAAAACCCGTATCATATGCTATCTCGGTAAGGCTTCGATTTTTATCCGACAAAATTTGGTAGATGGCCTGTCTGAGCCTCGTCCACAATAAATACTTTGAAAGACTGCTGCCAGTTTGTGCCTTAAATAGCGCCGCCAGGCGGGAAGGGGACAAATAAACCAGGTCAGAAAAAGTCTGGGGTGTAATATCCTGCCTGAAGGAATGGTCTTTAATGTACTCAACTATTTTAACCACCCTATCATCATATTGTAAATGGGGGGCCGTAGCCAGCAAAGTGTCTATAAGGGTAAAGATATCAGATGTGTCTTTATCCGTTTCGAAAAATGCATTGACTTGCTCTGGATGATAAAATACAATAACTTCATCTCCCTTAATAAATTGTTCTGAAAGTTTTAACCCCACTGTAGAGTATGGCTCTATGTTTAATATATTCAAAGTTCCATTTTCAGCCATACAATGATGTATAACATGTGGTTTGATTATAAAGCCAGAGATACCTTTATAAGACTGTACCCCAATAGTTGAATTAAAAGTGCTGTCATTAGATAAAACGATCTGATAAGCTGAATGCTGATGTATTTCAACACTGAGATTATGGGCTGTAAGCCCGAGGATAAAGGGATTTTGCAATGGTCTTTCCACCTTACTGATTTTGATCTAAATATAGAAAGATTTAGAAGCTATCAGGCACTTTCTCCAGCACCGTTGTATAATCCTTACAATAAGTTAATAATAATTTATCAATATCGCTTATCTACAGGTGCAAATATTTACTATATTAGAGGTGTTATAACTTATGTAAGTTCTCATGAATACTAAAATACATGTTAACCAGGTGGCCATCTGGTTTGTTATTACATCTTTTCTGGTGATTAAAACTGATCTGCTGCGGGCACAACACACACAGCCTTCATATAAAGCGGTTAACCGTACAATTACTGTTGATAAAAGCAGCAATATAATAAGGCTTGACAGGAATAACAGTGTGGGTATTGCATGGATACTTAAACAGGATTTTACTGCCGGCACAATAGAATTTGACGTAAAAGGGAGTGATGAATATCAAGGCAGTTTTGTAGGAATCGCATTTCATGGTGCAGATGACCAGACATACGAAGCGGTATATTTCAGGCCTTTTAATTTTCGCGCCAAAGATTCATTAAGAAATGCGCATGCTGTGCAATACATATCAAATCCGGCATTTGACTGGCCATTGCTAAGAGAACGTTTTCCTGGAAAATATGAAAGACAAATGCCAGCTGATATAGATCCTAATAATTGGTTTCATGTCAAAATTGTTGTACTGCAGCATGCTATTCGTGCATACATAAATGGCAATACTATACCCGTTATGGATGTACAGCCATTAACTGAAGGCCGGGGTAAAATGTTGGGTTACTGGGTAGGAAACGGTTCTGGCGGTGAATGGAAAAACCTGAGTATTAAAAAAAGTTCTTTATAACATGCCTGTATGATCTGATTTATCCAAACTCTGACGTAGTTCCTGAATATCACGTACAGGAGGCTTGCCGAAAAACCTGCTATACTCCCTGCTAAATTGACTTGCACTTTCATAGCCTACTTCGAATGCTGCGCTTGCCGCATCCATCTTATCTACAAACATCATGTTACGGGCGTTATGGAGGCGAATCTGTTTCTGATATTGTAGGGGTGTTAGTGATGTTAACGACTTGAAGTGATGATGTAAGGTTGAAAGCCCCATTCCGCTTAGTAGGGCAAGTTAGTTACCATTGCCTTGCCTTCCTGAACTCCTTTTACTGAAGCGATATCATCCCTGCTGATCAGATCACGTATAACGGGCATTTGCAGTTTAAGAACCATACAAAGATAAGGCTTATCTACTGTTGCTTCAATTACCTGTCCTAAAACAGGGAGGTCCACCGAATTTAATAGGTAGTGTGAGGCATTATAGATGAAGACAGTTCCACCAAGGTCCACGCGCTTCTTTCCTTGAATCACGATTGATATGCTTGGCTCATAAGTGGCCGATCCAGCCGCTGTTGGCGCATTCCGTTTATATAACATCAAACCTGATATTGGTGTTGCCTGATCCTCTTCGTTTCCGACAATAGAAGAAACTTTAGATGCCAATATTTTCAAAATTTTATTATCTGCTTGCATTGGCTCTGTGATAACCGGCTGAGAATTTACCATTTGTGACTTTTAATTGATTGCCGAATATACTGATGCTTTACAGCTTTGCAGTATGTAAAATTGCAATTCAAGAGAAACAGGCAATAATCAGGCAGGATCAGGATAGCAGTCCGTAAGCTTTAGCGGTACTTTTGAATATAGAAACAGTTCAACTAATAAGGTTTAAGAATGGATAGCTATAATAGTAGAAATCAATCAGACAAGAAGAATTATCACAGATTATCGCGCCGAAATTTCTTGTCAGGCACAGCGATAATAGGAACAGCAGCAGCTTTAGCACCACTGATTTCAGCTTTTGCTGGCAATCAATCATTTCATATCAGTAAATTTTATAACGAAAAACAAATGAAAACACGTAAACTCGGAAACCTTGAGGTTTCGGAACTTGGTCTGGGATGTATGAATATGGTGGGAAATTACAATGCTCCGGCAGACCACCAGCAGTCTGTTAAAACTATTCGCACAGCATTTGAAAATGGGGTGAGTTTTTTTGACACGGCAGAAGTATACGGTCCTTATACCGATGAAACCCTTTTGGGGGAAGCACTACAGCCTTTTCGTGACCAGGTAAAGATAGCCACCAAATTTGGCTTCGCTATTGACGGTACTGTTGCACTGGATAGCCGTCCTGAAAGGATTAAAAAAGTTGTAGAAGAATCACTCAAACGTCTTCGCACCGATCATATAGATTTGTACTATCAGCACCGGGTTGATCCAAATGTACCCATAGAAGACGTAGCTGGCACAATCAAGGACCTTATCCAGCAGGGTAAGGTATTGCACTTTGGACTATCAGAAGCTAGTGCTACAACTATTCGGGCTGCACATGCAGTGCAGCCAGTTCCTGCAGTACAGTCAGAATATTCTATGTGGACACGAAATGTTGAATTAAACGGTGTACTCAAAACCTGTGAAGAACTAGGAATTGGACTGGTACCATGGTCTCCAATTGGTGCAGGATTTTTGACCGGTAAATACGATACATCAACAAAGTTTGACCGCGATACGGATTTCCGTGCCGGCTTTCCCCGCTTTTCCAAAGAATTCTTACACTTGAATATGCCTATGATTATGTGGCTTAAAGAGTATGCTGCTGCAAAAAATGCTACACCCTCACAGGTAGCTCTTGCCTGGTTACTCGCAAAAAGCGAAAGTATTGTTCCAATCCCAGGTACACGTACTGAAGCGCACTTACTAGAAAATTTAGGGGCGCTGAATCTCATTTTAATTCAACACGATGTTCAGGGAATAGATACGATGTTATCTAAATTTCCAGTTTATGGAGAACGAATGGGAGAAGCGCATATGAGCTCAATAGATTATACTATTTCATAATTTTCAACCCATCATTGATCAGGTATTTAGCCAATGTACAGCTCTTAAGGCTTACATTGGCTAACATCTTGATACTTATTTCATTGGTAATTACACAGCTGATGTATACGGGACACGCTGATGAATAAAACTATATTTGACCGTATATAAGAGGTTTCTGAGTCGTGGTTCCTTCGGTCTCCCTTCGGTCTTCCTTAGGTCTCCCTTCGATCTCCCTTCGGTTATACATCGAAGCATAACCTACCCAACATCGACGAAAGAGTTAAAAGAGACCGGCGACCTACCGGTTTATACTGGACTCATACATCTGTTTGTATTTCCCCACTCATAAGCCTGCTCTAATCTTATTATATCGGCAGTACATAGGTAAACTTTAATGATTTATATGATCTGCCTGGCTTCTCAGCAGGTATCGTATGGGTGAGTAAACCCCTACGATACAGTTCCTGTACCAATAGTATACCTTTTTTCAAAAATACTTACACTAGGGGTATACAAGTGGTTTGCTCACCATAGGCTTATCTACTGGCTGCCCCCTTCTAACTTACTGCCGTAGATTGATGCAGGTTGGCAGGTATTAATTTCATATCCATTTTAATTATTATCTTCGGCTTTTTTACCGACAAACTATGCTCAAAGCAGAAAACCTGACTAAGAAATTTGGAAACCATACAGCGCTGAACAATCTCAATCTGGAGATAAAGAAGGGTGAGATATTTTGCATGTTGGGATCTAATGGAGCAGGGAAATCTACTACCATCAATATTTTTCTTGGTTTTATTCCAGCCAGCAGCGGCAAAGCTTATATAGATGAACAGGAGGTTACGCTGAACAACCATGCAACCAGAGATCTGGTAGCCTATATACCAGAGGTGGTTAACCTTTATGCCACGCTATCAGGAATGGAGAATCTCGAATTCTTTAGCGGGCTAAGCGGGTACAATTACTCGAAGGAAGAGCTAAGTCAATTTATGGAAACCGCCGGTCTGCAGCGCTCTGCTATCAACAAAAGGGTATCTTCTTATTCTAAAGGGATGCGACAGAAAGTAGGTATTGCAATTGCCCTGGTAAAAAAAGCGAAGGCGTTGTTTCTGGATGAGCCCACTTCCGGGCTCGACCCACATGCCAGCAGTGAATTTTCTCAGCTGATTATGAATTTAAGTGAGCAGGGGGTAAGTACGCTGATGGCTACGCATGATTTGCTGATGGCCAAAAACCTGGGCACCCGCATAGGTATTATGCATGAGGGAAGTTTAAAATATAATCTGCTATCTGATGAAGTGTCTCATGAAGACCTTACGCGTTTATATATTGACATTGTTAAACAAAGCGTATAAATGATCTGGATCATCTTTAAAAAAGAATTGAAGGAACTGTTCCGTACTTCCAAAGTAGTATGGATGCTTTCAGGAATCATCGTATTGCTTTTACTCGCGCTGTATAATGGCAATTCATATTATACTAAACACAGCCAGATGATCAGGGAATCGCAGGAAATGACTTATAAGCAGTTTATTTCGCAGGGCGATAAGAACCCACACCTTGGCGCGCATTTTGGTTTTTATGCCTACAAGCCAACGGCAGATATGGCCATGATTGAAAATGGTATTGAGGATTATACTGGTAATTCGTTTTATCTGGAACCGCATAAAAGGGGAGTAGTAAAGTTCAAAGAAATTAGTGATGCCACCGGGCTGCGAAGCTTTGGATTTCTCAATATCGGTTTCTTTGCTGAGTTTATTCTCCCTTTATTCATCTTCCTCATTTGCCATAACATCTTTTCCAAGGAATGGGAAAATGGCACCATCAAGCTGCTGCTGAGCACAAAAGCAAGTGGGCGACAAATCTTTACAGGCAAAATGCTGGCTTGCCTGTGTATGGTTATGGGGCTTGTATTGTTTATTGCCCTTGCAGCGTTGTTCCTGTTTTTAAAAGAAGACCAGACTGCTGGTTTTATGAACCGAGTACTTCCTGCATTCTGCTGTTATTTATTAGGGCTAAGCTTATTTTCTTGTTTGATGACTACTATTGGGGTAAGTATTTCTTTACTAACCAGAAGAGCGAATCTCTCTTTAATTGTGCTTTCAGGATTCTGGTTGCTGGGTGTGTTTCTGCTGCCAAGGTTAGCCGCAGAGATGGCTAAAAATACGCATCCTTCCATAACCTCATTAGAGTTTGAGAACAAAATTTTTGATGAGAAGCAGTACGGGGTTGGTAATGAAGGTCATAAAGATATTCGCCGTGAAGCTTTATTGCAAAGAACAATGAAGCAGTATCATGTGAACCGTATTGAAGATTTGCCGGTTTTCTTTATTCCTATTACTATTGAGTTTTTTGAAGAATCTGATGGCCTGGTAATGGACAAGGCTTACCGTGCAGTAGATAAAAAACAGGAAAAGCAAGACAGGTTCGTTCTGAACAGTGCCTGGCTTTCGCCTTTTCTGGCCTTCCGCGATTTTTCTATGCGGATTACCGCCACTGATATAAATACGCATAACGATTTCACTGTCAAAGCAGAAAACCACAGACGCAAGATCGGGGTTATAGTGGATGATTTCTATCAGAACAATACGGTAGCAGGCAACGCTTTCTGGAAAACCATTCCGCAGTTTGCCTATCAGGTACCAGGTATTGGCTGGCGGATATCAAATGCGGCCAATTCTATTTTTATCCTTCTGGGCTGGTCTATTTTTTCCATTGGCCTGATGGTTTTCGCTTATCGGAAAATGACTGTTTAAATCATGAAATTAGCTGCTGTAAAAATATTATTTAAACATGAGCTCAAGACGCTTAGCCGTAACAAAGTACTTGTGTCGTTATGTACACTGATCTTATTCATTCTCCTTTCTGCATTGTGGATTGGCAGCAGTATGCTGAGGAAGCAAGAGCAGACCATTGTAAAAATAAACCGGTCAGAAAGAGAGATTACAGATAGTTTGAAAAACCGGATCAGAAGGGTAGAAGCCAATCATATGGTTTACCCTGGGTTTATCTGGGACGATCCTACTTTTGCTTATAATACTGCCAGGAACGAAGGACCGAAGTATGCGGTGAAGCAGCCCTTTTCATTGCAGGCACTTAATGTTGGGCAGAGTGATGTACAGCCTTTTTACTATAAAGTATACATCAATAAGAAGCAGTACCTCACCTTTGAATCTGAAATAGAAAATAGCTTTTTACAGTTTGTAGGGAATTTCGACTTTGCATTTGTAGTAATCTATCTTTTTCCACTGCTTATTATCATGTTCAGTTATAATGTGCTTTCTTCAGAAAAGGAACAGGGCACCTGGGTGTTGTTAAAAACCAGTAACCAGTCTATTGCACAAATGATGACTTACAGGATTGGGATCCGCTATCTGCTGTTTACTGCCTTCTTCTGGCTTGTGGTCACACCTGTTCTTATTATCCTGATCGGAAATGAGTTTCTATCTACGCCAAACTGGTGGTGGATAGTGGCAGAGGTGTCTCTATACTTCGCCTTCTGGTTCGCACTGGCCTTACTGGTAAATAGTTTTTCCATGACTTCTAATGTGAATGCCATGGTACTGATATTTATATGGCTTTTTACCGGGATTATTATTCCAAATCTTTTACAGATAGGATTGAGCAAAGTGTATCCCATTCCGAGTCGTATTGATATGACTACCGCAGAGCGGGATGCGATTAATAAGTATTTTGAGAAGGATGGGCAGGAACTTACAAAAGATGTGTTCAGCAGTCCACGGGCAATGATCAGGCAGGCTTCTGTAGTTACTCCGGGTATGGTATATGGCTACGGCGTTATTGTGTACAAAAGCCAGCTGATAAAAGATCAAGCTGCCGGCGTTGCGGAAGCGAAGTTATACGGCCAGATAAGAAAACAGCAGGAAGCTATCAGGCGTTTACAATTGCTAAGCCCGGCCCTGATGTTGCAGGAAGAACTTTCTGCTTTATCGGGCAGCCACTGGTACCACTTTAACCGGTTTAGTGAAGATGCCGAACAGTTTAAAAAGCAGACGCAGCGTTTCTACTTTCCTAAGATGGCTGATGAAAAAACATACAGGACGTTTACGATCGCTGATGCAGATCATATCCCAACCTTTAAAGCTAAGATCTATAACGACTTCTCCTGGATCAATATCAAACAGAGCTTTATAATCTATCTTGGTATGATCATTTTGCTTGTAGGTATAGCTTACAGGAGACTGTTGGAAACCCGGAAATAATCAGAATTTCTTTCTGAACCAGAATGCCAGGTTAACCAGTGCAATAAGGGCAGGCACTTCAACCAGGGGACCAATTACCCCTGCAAAAGCCTGACCTGAATTTATACCGAAAACACCAATAGCTACAGCAATAGCCAGCTCAAAATTATTACCTGTAGCAGTAAAAGCAATAGCAGTACTTTTTGCATAATCTGCTCCAAAGTAGCGGCCTGCTATAAAACTGCAGACAAACATAATTGAAAAATAAATGAGCAGTGGAAGCGCTATCTTTAATACATCCAAAGGGATCTGAATAATAAGTGCACCCTTCAAACTGAACATAATAACAATGGTGAATAGCAGTGCAATTAGCGTGAGGGGAGATATCAATGGTACAAAGCTGTTCTGAAACCATTCTTCGCCCTTTATACCTATTAATGTATAGCGGCTGAGGATTCCTATAGCAAAGGGCAGACCCAGGTAAATGCCTACACTCTTTGCAATCTCTGCTATCGTGATATTAACTGCTAAACTTTTTAAACCAAAATATGGAGGCAATACAGTAATGAAAAAATATGCGAATATGCTATACAGCAATACCTGAAAAATACTGTTCAATGCAATTAAGCCTGCAGCATATTCCCTGTTTCCTTCGGCCAGCTCATTCCATACCACTACCATAGCAATGCACCTGGCCAGGCCAATAAGAATCAGCCCTACCATATACTCGGGGTAATCTCTTAAAAAGGTAATGGCCAAAAGAAACATCAGTACCGGGCCAATTATCCAGTTGAGTAACAAAGACACGCTTAGCACTTTAACATCTTTAAAGACCTCGCCCATATTTTCATATTTCACTTTTGCCAGCGGAGGGTACATCATCAAGATTAATCCTAAGGCGAGCGGGATATTAGTAGTACCGCTGGAATAGGAATTGATTATTCTGGCAGAAGAGGGGTAAAAGTTTCCTATACTAACACCTAGTGCCATGGCAAGAAAAATCCACAGGGTGAGGTAGCGGTCCAGGAAGCTAAGTTTTTTTCTTTCGCCAGCGGGCGCGCACTTATTTGCAGACATTTTTAATTTGATTAGAGGTTGGTTCGAACGAAATTGAGGGAGTATACTTTGATTAAATCACGCACCCTTCTAAATTCCTCCATAACCTCCTCTTCTGTACCTGTAGCTTTAGCGGGATCGGGAAAATTGTGATGAAATCGTTTTACATTTCCAGGGAAATAAGGACAGGCTTCATTCGCATGATCACATACAGTAATTACATAATCGAACGTAACAGAATCATATTCATCCACATGGTTGGAAGTATGGTGTGAGATATCTATGTGATCATCTGACATCACACGGATGGCTTTCTGATTAACGCCATGGGTTTCAATACCAGCACTGTATATGGTTGCATTGTCTCCGGCGAAGTGCCTCAGATATCCCTCTGCTAACTGACTGCGACAGCTATTGCCGGTGCATAGCACTAGAATGTTCTTCTTCATTTATACATAAAAATTTGATTAACAGCAGCCGGACCCCGGTGTACAAACATCACCTGAGCTGGCAAAATTTACTAACTGTATTTTCGGTTTTGCAGGCGTACAGCATTCTTCTCCGGTAGCAGAAGTACCACAGCTGCCTCCTCTTTCTATTGCTTTACATTGTACAGCATCTGGCTGCAGGTTTATAATCAGGTTATCATCTGATAAGATAAACTGGTTTGGAAACATCTGTCGGGTATCAAATTGCGAATTGCCAAATTCGATCTTTACCGTACCCAGCGGGTTCAACGGCAATGATTTTTCAACCAGGTCTACAATAGATAATGCCTTGCTCACTTTCATTGCACGATCTTGTTTTTCATTTTCAGGTTCCCATAACTGTACTATAATCTCCGTCCAGCTGTTCATTACCCCACCACAATCTACCGAGACAATAGGGGCCTGTTTAATTTCAGTGATATGATAAGAGGCATCTACCCATTTGCTATCACCGTACTGAAATTGTAATATCAGATCCGGGTGCTTTTCCAGTGTTTCTTTAAATGTTTTCCAGTTAATGGACTCTGTATTTTTCATAAGATATTAGCTCTATATAATTGTAATATTACGATGTATTGCTGCAAATTTTTTAACAGCAGCCGGGCTCTGAAGTATAGGTGCTAAAAAAGCCAGTTAATTGTTTATGCAGGGCACGCCATACTATGGGGTTTATGCAATAACAAACTGAGGCACCTTCAATAGTACCCTGTATTAATCCAGCAGTTTTTAATTCTTTTAAATGTTGTGAAATAGTGGCCTGCGCCAGTCCAAGTTCCTCTACCAGATCTCCGCATATACAGGCATTAGCTGATATGATATGCTGCAAAATGGCTATCCGCGCAGGATGTGCCATAGCTTTCAGCAATACAGCCAGCTGGTTCTGTTCTTCTGTGAATATCTCTGATTTAGTAATTCCCATATTATATTGCAATATTACGATATGATCTGGTCAGATGAAAGAAGTTTTTAAAATATTATTTATCAGTGTAATAAAAAACGCATCTAACGGCAGCAGATTTCACAGATATGTCATTTCTAAATTTAGAATCGCAAACTAACATTACAGAAGCCACCTTTGGAATATAATTTTTACTCATAATACTTGAAAATATGGAATACAGACAATTAGGTAAATCAGGACTAAGGGTACCGGTATTAAGTTTTGGTACAGCTACATTTGGGGGCAGCAACGAGTTTTTCAAAGCCTGGGGAAGTACGCAGGTTGATGAGGCGACCAGGATGGTAAACTTATGCATTGATGCTGGGGTTAATTTCTTTGATACCGCCAATGTTTATTCAGCAGGTGCTGCGGAAGAAATTTTAGGTAAAGCTATAGCTGGAATCAGGGATAAAGTTTTGATCTCTACAAAGGCAACATTCCCATTGGGTGATGGTATCAATGATTATGGATCAAGCCGTATTAACCTGATAAAAGCATGTGATGCAAGTTTAAAAAGGTTAGGTACCGATTATATAGATGTTTATCATATGCACGGATTTGATGCTACTACCCCCATTGAAGAAACTCTGAAAGCACTTGATCATCTGGTAGCAAGTGGTAAGGTAAGATACATTGCCTGTTCAAATTTTTCAGGCTGGCATTTGATGAAATCCCTATCTGTTTCTGAGCGCCATGGCTGGTCAAGATATATCGGTCACCAGGTCTATTACTCGTTATTAGATCGTGACTATGAGTGGGAACTGATGCCATTAGCAGTGGAAGAAGGTGTAGGTGCAATGGTCTGGAGCCCGCTCTCCAGCGGAAAGTTGAGCGGTAAATATCGCAGAGATCAGGCTTATCCGGCAGATGCACGTGTTGCACAGGGTGGCAGTCCGGTAGTATCTGTAACCATAGATGATGAAAGATTGTATAATATTGTTGACGTATTAGATGAACTTGTAGAAGAAACAGGTAAAACAGCCGCTCAAATATCACTGAACTGGTTGCTGCAACGTCCTTCTGTAGCCAATATCGTTATTGGCGCAAGGAACGAAGAACAGCTTCAGCAAAATCTGGGCGCTGTAGGATGGAACCTTAGCCTTGAACAGGTGAAACGTCTGGATACGGCGAGCGACATGCGCCCATCTTACCCTTACTGGCACCAGCGCCAGTTTGAGATGCTGAAAGCTTCTACGGAACTGTATCCAAAATATTAAAGGCGGCATAATTACCAGGGTGGTGTTTCTTTCAGCCCTTGTTCAAATATCGGGTTAATAGCGCTGTACTCTGATCCGCAGCGCTATTAAGTTAATGAAATGTGTCTCTATACTGTAGGGTGACAAATTTGTTTTTATTCTGAATAGCTGCTGGGGGCTCTGTTTGTTAGCTTACAATTGGCTTCAGAATTACTTCAGTTTGTTTACCTTTATTTGCTACCCTACGTTATAAGCCATATGAAGATCCTAATAATTGAAGACGAAAGGGAACTGTCTGACAGTATCAGTAAGTATCTGACTACGGAACAGTTTACCTGTGAAGCTGCTTATGAATATGATACTGCACTGGCTAAAATCCACATGAACGAATATTCCTGTATTATTTTAGACATTACGCTGCCAAATGGAAACGGTTTGGATTTATTACGGGAATTGAAGACGCTGGATAAGGCCGAGGGCGTATTGATAGTTAGCGCAAGAAACTCACTTGATGATAAAATTAACGGTTTGAACTCTGGTGCAGATGATTATCTGGCCAAACCATTTCACTTGCCGGAGCTGGGAGCCAGGGTCTCTGCTATCATCCGCCGTAAATCTTTTGGAGGGAATAATCTGGTGAAGGCAGGGGAGCTGGTACTGGACATACAGGATAAATCAATAAAGTACAAAGACATACCGATTGTATTAACGCGTAAGGAATATGAACTGCTGCTGTATCTTTTGAGTAACAAAAACAGGGTGGTAACGAAGGAAGCTATAGTGGAACACCTATGGGGTGATGATATTGATATGGCAGATAGTTATGATTTTATTTATTCTCATATCAAAAACCTGCGAAAGAAGATGATTGCTGCAGGTTGTCCGGATTATATTAAGGCCATCTATGGTATGGGCTATAAATTTGTTATACCTGCAGGATAATTATGAAACTGTTTACCAAATATAACCGCATTAACCTGATGGTAATGAGCCTGCTTTTTCTAACAGCAGGTTTAACCTATTACGTTTTAATCAGCAAGGTGCTGGTGCATGAGGTGGATGAAGCATTGGATAAATACAGGGTTAATGTACGCGAATATGTAGCAAAAAATGATACACTGCCGGTCTTTAAAAATTTTGAGGAAGTATTGGTAAGTTATAAAATAACAGATAGAGAAGATGACAGGCAAATAAGGCAGGTAGAGTTATACAATACTGACGACCGTAAATCAGAAACTTTCAGGCAGATTGTATTTACCCAGAAGGCAGGGGGGAAGTTATATGAAATCTCTGTAGCTAAACCTCTTGAAGGTACTAAACTACTGATCAGAACAGTTGCTTACAGCACTTTGCTGATCCTTCTGCTCATTATTATTGTATCTGTCATACTAAATAATCTCCTGCTTAAAAAGCTCTGGTACCCCTTTTATGCAGCTATGCATGAAATGAAGGGTTTTAAACTTGGTAATAAGGTTTTGCCGGTATTGCCGCAAACTGAGATTGAAGAATTCACTTTTATGAATGAGAGTTTATCTGAGGCCATTAACAGTGCTAGGGAAGACTATAGGATATTAAAGGAATTTACTGAAAATGCCTCGCATGAAACACAGACCCCCCTTGCCATTATCCGTTCCAAACTAGACCTGCTGATACAGGACGAAGATCTCTCTGAAGGCCAGAGTGAGGCATTGAAAAGTGCCTATGCTGCTGTAAGCAGACTGGCCAAGCTTAACCAAAGCCTTTTATTGCTGGCTAAAATAGAAAATAATCAATATACTGCTACTGAGTCAATTGACCTGAGGGAGCGTATAACAGAAAAACTACATCAATTTCAGGAGTTCTGGCAGGTTAACCAAATAGACATTCAGAGTGATTTGCAGCCTTCTCTGATTAAAGCGAGTCCTGAGTTGATTGATATCTTACTCAACAATATCCTCAGCAATGCAGGCAGGCATAATATTGATGGCGGTATAATCAATATTACTCTAGCTGAGCGCAAACTTGTGGTGTCGAACACGGCCAAAACATACGGGCTGGACAGTGCTAAATTATTTAGCCGGTTTTATAAGGAAGAGCAGTACAGTAAGCATAATGGACTGGGACTCTCTATTGTAAAGCAAATATGTGAGCATTCTGCCATACAGGTTAGTTATGATTTTTATCAGGGAAAGCATCGTTTCAGTTTTAACTGGTAACTTGTAACTATAAATCCTGTTCGAATAGATGGTGGAAAGCCCTGGATACAGATTGTATACAGATTTGCACGTTACCTTGCCTTTTTCATTTGTTTAATTCGTTAAAATGATCTTTAAAGGTAGGTACACTGTACTATTTTCATTTATTGCCGTCTTTATTTTGTTTTCCTTTTTTGTGCGGACGGGCTTACTTTTCGTTTCACTGTCCAAGACCCAGTTCACAGTTAAGGGCGTTTTGGGAATCTTTGCCTTAGGATTTCTCTACGACTTTGCCGTTGCTCTTTTTCTTTGCACGCCTTATTGTTTATACCTGCTGATTGTTCCTGAAAAACGGATTAATGGAAAGGCTACCCGTATGGTTACTTATGGTTGGTTGTTCCTTTTGCTGCTCATTAGTTTTTTCTGCTTTTTTGCAGAGCTTACTTTCTGGCAGGAATTTGAAAGCAGGTTCAATTTTATAGCAGTAGATTATCTGGTATACACCTATGAAGTAGTCAACAACATCAATGAGTCGTACCCCTTGCCTTTATTGATCGGGGGCGTGCTTACAATGGTACTCTTGGTATTATGGTTGTTTAAAAAAGCTCATGTTTTTGAAAAAACCTTCGTACCAGGTACACCCCTTAGGGCGCGATTGGGTTTTAGCTTTGCCTATCTGGGCCTGACGGTCATGTTTCCATTGCTGCTGAGCAATAAAACCGCGGAGTATGGCAGTAACAGGTATCAGAATGAATTGTCTAAAGCGGGCATATATTCGTTCTTTGCCGCATTTAAAAATAATGAACTAAGTTATACTGATTTCTATCCTTTATTAAACAAGAAGTTTGCTTATCGGCTGATGCGGGCTGAGCTTACAGAAAGTAATAGTAGATTTATCCATAGCGGTAATTCCATTAAACGGAAAATTGATAATCCAGGACCGGTGTATAAGCCTAATGTAATTATGATTACTGTTGAAAGCCTGAGTGCAGAATTTATGGCACACTTTGGAAACAGAGATCACCTGATGCCGGTGCTGGACTCGCTGGCAGAAGAAAGTTTGCTTTTTACAAATATGTACGCCACAGGAACCCGTACCGTGCGTGGGATGGAGGCGCTTACTATTGCATCACCACCTACACCCGGAAGTAGTATTGTACGGAGGCAGGGAAATGAAAACCTCACAACCGTTGGTAATATATTTAAAACGCAGGGTTATTACCGTACTTTTTACTACGGTGGTGATGGTTATTTTGACAATATGAACGAATACTTTGGCAGTAATGGGTTTGATATCACCGACAGGGGAAGAAACATGGAAGTAGGTGATACCTATCATACCCAAAGAACTATCATTACTGACAGGCAGGTTCATTTTGAAAATGCCTGGGGAATTAGCGACGAAGATCTGTTTGATGTGGTACTGCGGGGAGCTGACCGGCAATATAAAACTGGCAGGCCATTTTACAATTTTGTTATGACTACTTCCAATCACCGTCCATTTACTTATCCTTCTGGAGAAATTAACCAGCCATCTGGCAGCGGAAGGGAGGGGGCGGTTAGGTATACGGATTATGCCATCGGTAAATTTCTGAAGCACCTGAAAAGCAGGCCTTATTATCACAATACAGTAGTAATCATTGTTGCAGACCATTGTGCCTCAAGTGCCGGAAAGAATGAAATAGATATCAGCAAATATCATATTCCATGCCTGGTGCTGAACCTTCCGGGCAATACCAGAGGGAAAATTACTAAAATGTGTTCACAGATTGATCTGTATCCAACAATCTTTAAGATGCTCGGATGGTCTTACACCAGCAACCTGTTCGGTAAAAATGTATTAGATAAGGCATACCGTCCAAGAGCCGTTTTGGGCACTTATCAGAAACTGGCATATTTGCGTGGAGATAGCCTGGTAATTTTAGGTCCACAGCAAAAGCCAGCAACTTATATTTACAATCAGGCTAAAAATGAACAGCGGCCTTCCGTTTTAAGCATCGGCACAATTAACCAGGCTATCGCAAATTATCAGACAGCGTATGACTTGTTTAAGAGTGGAGGTATGCACCAATAAAGATCAGGTTAAATACAAACAGCCTGACCGCTTTCACGATCAGGCTGTTGCAGAAATTAGGTGTGTGTAATGATTTCTGCTGCAATGTTAAAACTCAATTCTGTAAACATTCTGAAGATTATAATTATAGCAGCTTTTAATTTCCCAAATCTGGATTTACCGGATCGGCATCTTTTGTATTCTTTTTAAAAGCAGGCTTGCCAAATTTATAACTAAGTGTGATGCCAAATGATTGTGTAGGCACCAATCTTAGATTAGTGGAACTGAAATTAGCTCCAAAACTGGTAGTTTTCTGATCTACGTATTTTTTAAATGGATTGGCTGCTGTTAATCCGATACTCGCATTCTTGTTTAAAAACTGTTTACGCATAGCCAGGTTATAGAAGAAAAAAGATGGCCTGTTGCTTAAAATATTTCGTTGTGTAGAATTATAATTACCAAATACTTCTGCTATCAGGTTGTTCCCAAAATCATAACTGGCATTAAGGTTGATTTTATAATTCAGGCCTCTTACTGTGGTAATACCCGGTGTTCTGTTGATACGTTCGCCGAACTGAATATTACCACGCAGGTTTAGTTTTGAACTGAGGGGAACTGATCCAAATACATTTGCACCCCAGGTGGTCTGCGAACCCAGGTTAAAGCGTTGAGAAAGGTAAACATTAGTATAATCGGTACCATTAACGCTATACAGGTCAAAGTAGGTTGTAATGCCCTGTATATCTTCAGTATTGCGCTGGTAAAAACCGGCAAAATATATGTTGCCACCAGCGGTGAAGGTTTTATTATACCCAAGTTCGAATTTCTGCCCCTTTTCTGGCTTAAGTGAGGGGTTACCTGTGCTGATATTATGTGGGTCGCTCACATTCAGGAAGGGGTTAATATCCCGGTAATCTGGTCTTTCGATCCTGTAGGTGTAAGCGAATTTGAATGACTGGCTATCATCTATTTGATGCTGAACGGTAAAAGAAGGGGCCAGTATATTGTATCCGGGAATACTTATATCTGGAATATTTGTTGTTGTACCGCTGGTGCGTTCATATCGCAGTCCGGCTTTACCCTCCAGAAAGTTGTTAAATAAAGAAAAGGTACTGGACAGGTAAGCAGCATAAATATTACGCTTATACAGGAAATTATAGGTCTGGTTATTATTAGTGCCATACAAACCATTATTGAGCAGCGTATCAGTTGCTACGCTGCCGCTCAGGTTATCAATAGTTACTTTACCACCGGTTTCTATAACAAATGTTTTTGTAATGGGGTGGCTATAATCCAGAGAGATTTCTGTTTCATGGGTTTTTCCTGGATTATGACTATTAACACCGGCAGCCGGTATAGTGGTACTGAGGTAAACTGTGCGCTGCGTTGCACTGTTGATATTGGTACCATAGCTAGATGTATAAAAAAGGTTGAGTTCCTGTCCCTCTTTTTTGAAAGTTTTCTTATACCCAAGGCTCAGGTCTGTAGAGTGTGCACCAAAATTATTTAATGATGTACGATTGCTGAGTAGGTCTGATATGATTTGACCAGCGGGTAGCAGCGTTTGCTGATGCTGTGTGGTAATACCTGTTGCATCATTTCCAAAATAATCATAACCCAGAGTGGCGGTCAGCTCATCTTTAGGGCTGATACTCCAGTTAAAATTAATGCCACTCTGGTAACTCTTTCTTTTTGCGGGAGTACTGCCCGTTTGCAGTAAACGGTTTAAGGTATCGCGGCTTTGATTGTAGGATAAATTATCTGTACTGTTTCTGGTCGTGGTACTAACCTGGTTGTTCCCAGAGAAAAACACACCCACACCAAACTTTCCTTTTCTCGCGTTCAGATTAACAGAGCCATTCTGCACGCGGGTACCGGTTGAGAGGTTGATACTGCCGTTTGTTCCCTGTACATTATTATCTTTTAATACAATATTAATAATACCCCCGGTACCGTTAGCATCATACCTTGCTCCGGGGCTGGTGATCACTTCAATACTTTTTATCTGACTTGCAGGGATGGACTGCAGCGCATCTGTGAGGCTGGAGCCAAAAATACTGGAAGGTTTTCCGTTGATAAGGAAGCGTACGCTTGGATTGCCCTGAAGTTCTACATTGCCATCAATATCTACACTGATCATTGGCACTTTCTTGAGCACATCCAGGGCCACGCCGCCCTGGGCGGTAAGATCGTTTTCAGTATTGTACACCATTTTATCTATCTTATTCTGAACGATGGGAGCTTTGCCAGTAATCTGCACACTTTGTAATTGCTGAGAGGTAGGAATTACGACAATAGTGCCTGTTTTAATTACGCTGACTGTGATGCTGATGATAACTGGTTCGACGATCTTTCTCTTATACCCTATAAAATCTACCGCAAGCCGATAGGTGCCAGCGGGTATATTGGAGAGGCTGAACTGGCCTTTCGGATCAGTACTCATACCAGTTACAGGCGTCTGACTGCCGGATTTAAACAAGGTGACTGTTGCAAAATCTACGGCAGCTTTGGTAACAGAATCTTTAACTGTACCGCTTATTTTCCCGTTTACCGGGCTTTGGGCGTAGGAGTTTAAACTTAATAGGGAGAGTGCAAGGATAGCTAAAATACGGGGCATAGAAGGTTAGTAAATCTGAGTCAGGCACGAATGTCTGCATTAATTCTGTATAGAATCTGTAGGGCGGCGTATGTATAGCGGAATTGAGGATAGTTTAATCTCATATTTTTAGAACAATTCAGAAATTCTACAGTTTTTAAGCGTTGCTTTGCTGGTCTTACTATTTATACGCTACTATGAAATTACTGCCTGTTCTTCTTGTCCTTTGCTTTCCATTTTTATTATCGGCGCAGATAACGCCGGCTTTGCAGGATACAACAGCCCGGCCAAGCTCCTTGTTAAAGCTGAGAGGACAAAATCCGCCTAAACTGCGTTCATTCATTATACCGGCAGTATTTGTAGGTTACGGGATTATTTCATTAGGAAACAACGCAATCAGGGACCTGGATTACAGTACCCGGGCCGAATTACAGGAAGATCATCCCATATTTGCAAACCATGCGGATGATTATCTCAGGTATGCTCCCGCCGCTGCGGTTTATGCGCTTAACCTGGCGGGAATAAAAGGTAAACATAAAGTGGGTGACCAAACGGGTTTGTACTTTTTATCGATGGCCGTGATGGGCGCATCAACTACTATAATCAAAAGAACTGCAGACAGGAACAGGCCGGATGGTGCAGATAATTACTCATTCCCATCGGGACATACCGCAAGTGCCTTTGCAGCAGCAGAATTTCTGAACCAGGAATACCGGGATGTTTCTCCCTGGATTGGATATGCAGGCTATACTGTAGCTACGGCAACGGGGGTATTGCGGTTGTATAATAACAGGCACTGGGTAAGTGATGTTGTGGCAGGAGCAGGGCTGGGGATTGCTTCAACCAAAGTAGCTTACCTCATTTATCCGCATGTGCGTAAATTGTTTGTTGGTAAACAATCGGTTTCATATTCGATGATGCCTACCTACCAGGAAAAAGCAGTTGGATTTGCATTTAGCGGAACGTTTTAAGCACTTAGTGTTTTCCGGGTACGTTGCAGGGTCAATTATAGTTAAGTATGAACTTTACCTATTTTGAATGGTTATATCAGAGTATATAATGATAAGCTATAGATCAGCTATATTAAAAAAGACTTAAGCAACACTGGAATATCCGGTCCTTAATTGGAAATTGCGGGCAATCTGTTTGATTTCAGCGGCGGATATCAGATCGGGATCATGGAATTGTTTTAGCAGAATCTCAGTAGCGATTTTTAATTCACCAGTGGTAGTTTTAATAGCAGCGATTTCATTTGAAACAGAAACAAATTGATAATCGCCTACTTCAGGTTGGAACTCACTAACTCGGATCAGCATCTCGTAGTAAAGGTATAATGGGAAGTTCATGTTACAAAGTTACTTTAAGATAGTGTCAAATTTACATTATTACTTTGTCAATACAAAACGATTTAGTTAACAATGAATTAACATACATTAGGTAATTATTTGCCTTATAAATATTTAGATAGGTAATGTGTGAGTGATGATGCATGACTTATAGGTAAATTTCGAAATACTACATTTATAAATTGACCTTTATTTTCATCTTCTCGGTGTAATAACAAAAAGTTCCTGACCATGTTTAGCCAGGAACAATATCTTAAAGTATAGTGCCGGCTATTGAATTTATTCAATAACTATACTTGCTACTGCTTTCTCCATTGCTGTTTCTGAAATGCCAGGCACCTTAAGACCTTCAGCTCGGAAAACGGTCAGGTCGGTCATGCCCATAAAACCTAAAAATGACTTTAGATATGGGGCTACAAAATCATGTGCTTTACCGGGACCTTCTGAAAATACACCACCTGAAGCCATAGCTACATAGATCTTCTTTCCACTGACCATGCCAATAGGGCCCGCTGGGCCGTAGCTGAAGGTGACCCCTGCACGTGTGATATGATCAATCCATGCTTTTAAAGCAGTATGGATGGTGAAATTGTAAAGGGGGGCACCGATGACAATAATATCAGAATCTAGTAATTGTCTTACAAACTGATCAGAAAGTTTGATAGATTCTTTTTGTTCTTCAGTAAGCTGATCTGTGGGAATGAAAAAGTTCTGTAAGACATCTGGTTTAAGATGTGGAATGTCTATCTCAACCAGGTTAACTTCTTCAAGCTCATTATCAGGATATTTCTTCTGAATATTTTCAATAATAGCATTCCCTAGTTTAATGCTGTAAGACTCTTTGCCTTGCATGCTGGATATTAGATGAAGTATTTTTTTCATATATATATTTTGATAAGTGATTAGCGGCGTATTGCTTATATTTTAATAATGAACCTTAGCTGAATACGGGTCAAAAATAGGGTTAGCAGATGGTAAAAAGTTACTACTTACCTAAAGGAAAGTGCTTACTTTCAGGTAAGTGATTACCTTTGTTAGATGAAAGTTATTGCAAAAGAGGGCCTTCCTGATAAGGCAGAATGTTCAGATTCACTTAAGAATGTGCTTGATGCACTATACGTGCTGAACGGGAAATGGAAGCTCCCTGTGATTCTTTGTCTGATGCAGAGTTCAAAACGTTTCAACGAAATCCAGCACGAGGTGACTGGTATCTCAGCTAAGGTACTTGCCAATGAATTAAAGGACCTGGAACAGAACGATTTTATTATACGTAATGTATACCCGACTACACCGGTAACGATTGTTTATGAAGCTACTGAATATAGCGGCACCCTAAAAAGCGTATTAGCTGAATTGAGTGGCTGGGGCAGGCAGCATAGGGAAAGAATTAAACAAAGCATGCGCAAACAGCTTTAATTCATTTTATTGGCTGCTTATTCTCAGTGGTTAAGCAAGATACTCTTTATCTTTTTGTCAATTTCGACAAATGTTTAATATAGCCAGATATGGTATCTTTCAAGTGCTCTAACTTTGGACGCCTGGAAGGATCTCCGGAAAGGCACTCGATCAGCAAATTATTCACAGGCAAATAGTCCGTTATCTTCTTCAATTGTATTTTTCTCTTATTCCTATCTGCCTTAAGAAAATCTTTAGGAGGGGTTTTGGTAAGGATAAAACTGAGCAGGGCTCCCAGGGAATAAATATCCTGTGGATAATCTGGTTTACTGTTCCTCAGTTGTTCTGGTGACATATAACCCAAAGTTCCGAGCTTAAAAGCTGGCTTTGGCTGTCCGCGAAGGGTAGAATAGCTCAGTTCAAAATCAAGTATGCAAAGTCTGCCATCGTTTAAAAGTATAAAATTGCTATCGGTAATATCGCGATGAACATATAAGTTGAATTGTATGTCGGCCACAATATCCAGTACCATTTCATAAAGTTTTAATAACTGCTGCTGCTTTTGCGCAGATAATAAAGGCCATGAACTTGCGGTGAATATATCGGTAACAGCGGTGTATAACAATTTTCCTTCAACATATTGCAGTACGAGATAGCTGTATCCTTTATCTTCAAAATAATCTATGCATGAGGGAGTAGGAACGGTACTACCAAGCTCGAACAGAACTTCTTTCTGCCAAAGGAGTCTGTCTTTCATGTCCCTCTCATATTTGTCGAGCAGCATACCAGGTTTACCTTGTTTGATGACACAGGAGCGGAAGGAGAAGTTCTTTAATGATACCGCCTGATAGATATTTCCCTTATCAGATTCTTTGATTATATGTGTAAGGATATAGTACTTTCCAATAATACGACGGCTGACTGCTTTTTTTACAGGGGGACTTAAAGGATGGTGATCGGCTTTATCGTCTGTAGAATGCATCATGGTTTCCTGTTTTGGTACAGGTAATCTCGGCATTTACAGCCTGGTTTAACAAGCAGTTTGGCTCATTCAATGAAAGTGTATATTATGAAACGAAGGTTACAAATGGGCGGGGCTAAATTGAGGCATTAAAAAGCCCCCAATAAGCATCTGACTTATTGAGGGCAATTATTTAATCGGCATATTTGCCTGATATGCTGATTTTTTTTATAGTTCGCGGATCCAGATGTTACGGAAGCTCACAGGCTCACTTTTATCGCCATGTGATTGTAACTTGATTGGTGAGGCACCATGTGCTTTTCTATAGGCAGCAGCACCAACGTATTGTGTTGGCCCTTTGAGTTCAAAATTACTCTGCACAACTACGCCGTTAAAGAGTACCGTTACTTTTGCAGGTGTATTTAAAGTACTGTCGGCTTTAAAAGTCGGTGCAGTCCAGATTACATCATAAGTCTGCCATTCTCCAGGTTTCCTCGACGGATTTACCATTGGCGTAGTCTGCTTATAGATACTGGCAGCCATCCCATTGGTATAAGTTTTGTTTTCGTAAGAATCAAGGATCTGCAGTTCATAGCCCAGATCTCCTTTCCCAATAGAAGCCAGGAACAAGCCACTGTTTCCACGAAGCTGACCTTCTCCGCTAATATTTTTCGGTACCTGCCATTCAATATGCAGTTGATAATTGCCAAAGGATTGTTTGGTTTCGATGTTGCCGGTTTTCTTGTCAACCGTTAAAACTCCATTAGCTACTGTCCATTTTGCCGGCTGGCTGTGGTTATCAGTCATTACCCACTGATCGAGGTTTTTTCCGTCGAACAAAATAATGGCATCAGATGGGGCCTGGCCTGGTAATTTACCTGGAGTAACGTTTTTAGGTACCGGCGTATAAAATTCTGTATCCTCGTGTTTTTCCTGTGCATAGGTCAATTGCATACCGGCAACAAGAAGAGAGGTAATAATTACTTTGTTCAAATACATAAGTGCTAGGTTGTTTTATATTGGTTATGGTAAATAATTATCCAAGATAAGGGTAAATTCAGTAAAACAAAAAGATTACTCCATAAACCGGGCCACATCCTCCATACTATATTCTGGGCAGGCACCATTTTTACCTGCCACAAGGGCACCAGTTGCCAGTGCGTAATCTAAAGCAACCGGGATTTCTGCACCTGATAACTTTTTTGATAGAAATGCAGCCAGGAAGGAATCTCCTGCACCAACAGTATCCGCCACCTTTACCTTGTAAGCGTTTTTTTCGTATATAGTGTCTTTGGCATAATAAGCCGCGCCTTCTGATCCCTTGGTCACTATTATTTCTTTGATATCAAACCTGTCCAGAAAGAATTGTGCGGCTTCTTCCTCGGCTGCCTCTTTTTTATAAAACCAGCCAGAAAGGAGGGGCATTTCGATCTCATTCAGCTTGAGAAGGTCTGCCTTGTTAAGCAGCATCTCCAGTACATCAAGATTATAATGTGGTGCACGCAGGTTCACATCAAATACCTTGAAGTTAGCGATGTTGAGCAGCTGAAGTAGCGTATTACGGCTAATCTCATTCCGGGCAGCAAGGCTGCCAAATACGAAAGCATCGGAATCTGCTACGGTATGTAATAATTCAGGCTCTGACCTGATATAATCCCATGCAGCATTGCTGCGGATGTCATACACCATTTCGTCATTAGCCTCCAGGGTGCCGATTACTTCACCAGTAGGATAAATTGTATCGGTCTGGATCAGCCCGGTTGGCAGTCCTATATCCTTACAAAACTGGCTCAATGCCCTGCCTGCCTGGTCGTTACCCGTACGGCTGATCAGTTTACTTTCTGCGCCGGCACAGATCAGATGATAGGCTACATTCATCGGCGCCCCGCCCGCAGTTCTTCCGGAGGGTAGATTGTCCCACAGCATTTCGCCGAAACAGATCACTAATGGTTTCTTGGTGTTGGTCTTAAACATATGCTTACAATTTAATCAGCCCGTTACGTATGGCAAATAAAACCAGTCCGGTCCGCGACTTTATCTCTAATTTCTGAAAAAGTGATTCCCTGTAATTATCGATAGTATGGTGACTTAAATTCATTTTATCTGCTATTTCTTTATAAGTGAGTTCGGAGCAACAGAACTGCAGAAATTTCGATTCATTTACTGATAGCTGGTCAAGATCACTCTTTGGCGGTTTTTTGTCCTGGAGCGACCTGATCAACTTGCCTGAAACAAGATTATTCATATAATATCCCTGTGAGGCGATGGTCTTGATCGCATTGATCAGATCAGTAGTGCGCGACTCCTTCAGCAGATAGCCCCCTGCACCGCTTTTCAGCATTTCTATGATCGGCTTGTCATCATCGTACATACTTAGGGCAAGAACGCGTACAGAGGGATAACTCTTAGTAACCCATTGTGTTGAGGCGTAGCCATCCATCTGAGGCATATTAATGTCCATCAGGATAACTTCTGGCAGCGGCGATTTCTCAATCAGTTTTTGCATTTCCAGACCATTACAGGCGTCAAATAAAACATCAATTTCACCAGATTCCGATAGCAGGCTAACTATTCCTTTTCTAAATAAAGTATGATCATCTACAATTGCAACGGCTGTTTTTTTCTCTTCCATAATTATAATTAGGGTATTTTACCAATCCCTATCACTTACAATTCAGCCTCAGTTCTGTTCCAACACTACTGTTATCACCTGACAGTTAGGTAGAAAACATTTGATGGCAGACTATAGCAAAGCTATTTGGCGGCAATGGGCATGGCGTATAATAATACTCAATATTTCTTGAAACAGACGAAACAATATTAATTCTTTCTTGGTAGCCATTGAAGCTGATATCAGGGATTCGGTAGTATTGCTTAGTCCCATCTTTTAAGCTGTATTCCGTATGATAAAAAGCTGTTTTCACCCTATACCGCCTGCGTTATCAAATAGATATTTGAAATATGAATTCAGGGCTGCCTATTTCAGGTCCGTGTATTTCAAAAATATTTGTTAACCTCTCAATTAGCAATAGTGAATACGTTGGGGCACTGCCGCTTCAACTGGTGCCCTAAACGTAGCACTTTTCATTTAAGAGGATCATCAGGAATATTAATATAATGTTTATGGAGAAGTTAGTTAGAATTCTCATGGGTATCCTCATTATCCTTCCGGCCAATTTAAGATAGTTGGTTGCCAGAGGAGTTGATAAATCTGCTTTTGTTGTGTTTTTTAGTTGAATCAGGGTAGTAATGAAATGTTGCTGCCCTTTTTTGCTCAGCTGCGGTTTTTGTGTGGGAGAGCTGTATTTTTCAAGATTCTTTATTATTCTTGCTATTTTGCAGACTTAACGGTAAATATTCCGTTTTGCGGATAATTATGACAGAACAAAAGAAACTTGAATTGCGCAGTGTAGCGGTTACCCGTTATGTAACGCCTCTACGGGAAGGAGGGTCTATGCCGGCTATCGCAGAAGCTGATGATGACTTTCTTTATGTACTTAAATTTCGGGGCGCAGGTCAGGGCATAAAGGCACTGATTGCTGAAATTATTGGAGGTGAAATTGCCCGTGCACTGGGATTTAAAGTGCCGGAGATTGTTTTCGCAACATTAGACGAGGCCTTTGGACGTACGGAACCTGATGAAGAAATCCAGGATTTACTGAAAGCCAGCGTAGGATTAAATCTGGCCCTGCATTACTTGCAGGGTGCTATTACCTATGATCCTACGGTAACTGTTATAGAGGCCAAGCTGGCATCTCAGATTGTATGGCTGGACTGCCTGCTGATGAATATGGACCGGACAGCAAGAAATACCAATATGCTGATCTGGCATCAGGAACTCTGGCTTATTGATCATGGGGCATCATTGTATTTCCATCATTCATGGCAAAATTGGGAAGAGCAGGCTAAACGTCCCTTTGTGCTGATTAAAGACCATGTGCTACTATCTTTAGCCACTGAACTCGAGGTTGTGGATCAGGAATTCAAAGCAATTCTCAGCCCTGCCTTAATTGAGGAAATAGTAAACCTCATTCCGACAGACTGGCTGGGAAATGAACAGGTATTTACTTCCGCAGAGGAACACAGACAAGCTTACGCTACATTCTTGAACAGCAGGATAGCCAATTCAAATATATTTTTAAAAGAAGCTCAGGATGCAAGAGAGAAACTTATTTGAGTATGCCGTGATCCGCGTAGTGCCCAGGGTAGAGCGCGAAGAGTTTCTTAATGTGGGCATTATCCTTTATTGTGCCAAACAGAAATATCTGAAATCAGTTTTTGTACTGGATAAGGTCAGGCTATCGGCTTTTGCCATTGAGCTGGATCTGGAGGTATTAGATGAAAACCTGGTGGCCTTTACACGTTTATGTAGCGGTGGAAAAGAAGGGGGACCGATCGGGCAGCTAGACCTGGCCTCACGCTTTAGATGGCTTACTGCGATGAGGAGCACAGTATTACAAACCTCGAGGGTACACCCAGGATTTTGTAAGGACCCTGAAGAAAAATTGCAGCAATTATTACAGGAGCAGGTTTACTAAACAGGGTAAATTTATAAAAACCACCGTCACATTAAATGCACCGCCCCCAAAACTTATACAGTTATGGGGGCAGTACGTTACAAGGGCGGTGGTTTGATCAACTACTTCGTATCGTTGATTTCTTTAATAGATTCTCCGACCAGGGTAACTGATGCAGCGTCATTTAACTGTTGACGAACTGACTTGATCTGCTCCAGAGCCTGTATAATCTGCGGAGCGAATCCATAGGGTTTAAACTTTATACCTGCCTCTTTGATGGCAGTAATACCCTGTTGTGCATTTTCAGAAATTTTAAGGTGGGCCGTCATATAGATAAAATCCCTTATGATATCAATTTTTCCCTGCGGATCTGCGTCCGTAAAGTTTTTGTATACATAAGGCCATTCTGCGTCACTGCCGCTTTTGGCGTATACAGATACAATGGAGTTTGTAAGCGCTCCCTGGCTGTCTTTTTCAAATGATTTTGCAAATGGCAGACTTTGCTCCGGCTTTAAGGTAGCCATAGCTGCTAATGCAGCACCCTGAACTGCATATGAATTACTTTTTAGGCCATCTTCAAAGAGTGGCAACTGTGCTGTCGCAGCCGGACTTGCAGCAATAATATTCATTGCGGCGGCCTTTACTAGGTTGTTATCATCAGTTTTTGCCAGTTTAAGAATAACCGGCGCAGCAGCGTTGAGCAAAGTTTCATTTTTTGGATCAATGGAGTTTAATGCTTGCAGGCGTAATCCATAATATTTATCCTGTAATACTGTTAACAAGATTTCTCTGGCAACTGCATTATCCTGTTTGGCTGTTGCAGCTTCTAATGCTTCAAGCCTGTCCATATACAGTGGGGCATTCTTTAGCTGGAAAAGGAATTCTTCAATGCTTTTATGATCCGTTTTCTGAGAGAGGATGATCTTCTCCGCATCTACATTTACTAAATCCGGCCTCGCCGACAGGGTGAAGGTTAAAGTATCTGATTTGCTATCGAACCAGATTTCTTTACGTTCTTTCTTACCAGCACTGTAAATATCTATAGCCATCGGTAAAATGAACGGCTTGCCCTCCTGGGTTTGTTTCAGGTATATGCTTTGCGTTTTAGATTTCTCATCCCATTTATAATTAATATCCAACAGGGGGTGGCCCGCACCAAAATACCATTGGTTAAAAAACCAGTTCAGGTCTTTTCCGCTTGCCTCTTCAAAGGCAAGGCGTAACTGATGGGCCTCACCGTTTTTAAAGGCATTTGTTTTTAAATAGATATTAAGTCCTTTGAAAAATGCTGCTTCACCCAGGTGATGGCGCAGCATATTGAGGATACGGCCCCCTTTCTGATAGGACACTGCATCAAAAACATCCTGACTGTCATGGTATTTAAAACGTACCAGGTCTTTCTTTGCATTCTCTGGATTAGCTAAATAGTTTACCAGTGCTTCATGGTTATGATCATCACCGGCATCCTGACCGTATTTGTGTTCTGCCCAAAGAGTTTCACTAAAATCTGCGAACGACTCATTTACAGTAATATTGCTCCAGCTTTCAGCAGTTACATAATCGCCGAACCACTGGTGAAACAACTCATGTACGATAGTACTGCGGCCCTTATCATAATAGCGGTCTGCCAGCTCGCGTGCAGTACCCTGTACATAAGCGCCATGCAGGGTTGCAGAAGTATTTTCCATTGCACCGCTAACGTAATCGCGTACAACAATTTGGGCGTACTTGTTCCATGGGTAATCTACCCCCAGAATTTTAGAGTAGAACTCCATCACTTCTGGTGTGAAGCCAAATATATCTTTTGCGTATGGGGCATATTTTGGTTCCAGGTAATAGCTAACCTCCTTGTCGCGCCATTTGTCTTTATAAATTTTAAAATCTCCCACTGCCATCATAAATAAGTAAGGTGAATGCGGCAGCTCCATTTTCCAGGTATCGGTACGGGTACCGTCTGTATTTTTCTTTTGTGAAGCAAGACGGCCGTTGGAAAGCGTGACATACTTTGCAGGTACGGTCATGCTGATTTCCTGGGTAGTTTTCTGATTGGTATGGTCTATAGTAGGAAACCATGCAGATGAACTTTCGAGCTCTCCCTGTGTCCATATCTGCACTGGCTTACCTTTTTCTGTGCTATCGGGGTTGATAAAATACAATCCTTTGGCATCAGTAATTGCCGCCCCGCCGCTCACTTTAAGCTCGTCTGGTTTGGCGGTATAATCAATAAAAACGGTGTAGTTTTCTGTATTTTTATACACCTTATCGAGCTTGATGGCGATAGTTTTGCTGTCGTAATTATATTTAAGCGGAACATTTTTTCCATTACTCAGCAAAGCAATGCTTTTAATGTCCATTCCTTTGGCATCTAACCGGAGGGTGTCAGTTGGGTAGATATGAGGTTTTAAAGTAACCCATTCTTTACCATATAGATATCTCTTTTTATAGTCGAACCGCACATCCAGCCTGGTATGCAGCAGATCGTTAATTTTGGCGGGTGCCGCCCGGTAAATCTGCATAAGCGGATCATTATTTTTCTCCTGTGCCGATGCCGGTAATGCTATGGCCGCGCTCAGAATGAGCAGACTGCTCAACACTTTGCGCTGGTAATTTTTTGGTTTATAGTTCATTTATGAAGTTTTGAAATCCTGCTGTAAATCTAGCTTGACTTAAGTTAAAGTACAAATAATATGCGTTTTTAAGATAAAGTACATGAAATGTGCGATTTACCGGAAACGGCCTTAAAAAAGCCCTGTTAAATGGTCTTTTTATTGTAATTAGACCGTAATAAACAAAGTAATTGCTTAGTTTATTACGGCTGTTAACTATCTTTGTACCCATGTTTATTGATTAGCCTCAGGGCAGTTGCCGCAATAAGCATTTAAAATAACAAATGATGGAAAAAGATGATATGATGCTGGATCAGGTGACCAATCGCGAATACGAGTTTGGCTTTGTGACAGCAATTGATATGGATATTTCTGAAACCGGACTCAATGAAGATACTGTACGGTTTATATCTGGAAAGAAAAATGAACCGCAATGGTTACTTGACTGGCGGATGAAGGGGTATAATGCTTTTCTGAAACAGGATATGCCGGAGTGGCAGAATTTCACTATGCCAGAGATGGATTTCCAGTCTATATCTTATTATGCCGCACCGAAACAACAGGCCAAATATGCTTCACTTGATGAAGTTGACCCTGAGTTGCTGCGTACTTTCGAAAAATTGGGTATCCCGATGTCTGAACAAAAGCAGTTAGCCGGCGTTGCGGTTGATGTGGTATTTGACAGTGTTTCGGTGACTACAACATATAAAAAACATTTAAATGAACTGGGTATTATCTTCTGTTCTATCAGTGAGGCTGTAAGGGAGCATCCGGAACTGGTTCAGAAATATCTTGGTTCTGTAGTTCCGCATACAGACAATGTATTTGCCTCTTTAAATACTGCGGTTTTTTCTGACGGATCTTTTGTATATATCCCGAAAGGTGTAAGGTGCCCAATGGAGCTGTCTACTTATTTCAGGATAAATGCTGAGAATACGGGACAGTTTGAGCGTACGCTGATTATTGCTGATGAAGACAGTTATGTTAGTTATCTGGAAGGTTGTACCGCTCCAATGCGTGATGAAAACCAGTTACATGCAGCTGTAGTTGAACTGATTGCAATGAAAGGTGCCGAAATTAAATACTCTACCGTTCAGAACTGGTATCCTGGTGATAAAGATGGCAAAGGGGGGATTTTTAATTTTGTAACCAAACGTGGTGCCTGCCGCGGCGAACATGCTAAAATTTCATGGACGCAGGTGGAAACAGGTTCTGCCATTACCTGGAAGTATCCTAGTATTTTATTGCAGGGTGATTATTCAGCTGGCGAGTTCTACTCGGTAGCGGTCACCAATAACAAACAGATTGCAGATACAGGAACTAAAATATATCATATTGGTGCCCACACCAAAAGCAGGATTATCTCTAAAGGGATTTCTGCAGGTCAGGGGCAAAACAGTTACCGGGGCCTGGTACAAATGGGCAGCCGGGCGAAATATGCACGTAACTTTACGCAATGTGATTCATTACTGATAGGCGACCAGTGCGGTGCACATACGTTTCCTTATATAGAATCTAAAAATAATTCAGCTACTATAGAACATGAGGCCACAACGTCTAAGATCGGTGAAGATCAGGTATTCTATCTGAACCAGCGGGGTATAGATTCAGAGCAGGCTATTGCCTTGATTGTAAATGGTTATGCGAAAGACGTATTAAACCAGCTGCCTATGGAATTCGCTGTTGAAGCACAAAAATTACTGTCTCTTACACTTGAAGGTAGTGTAGGATAATCTTATAAACAAAACTATAATATGTTATCAATAAAAAATCTTCATGCTAATATTGAAGGAAAAGAAATCTTAAAAGGTATTAATCTGGAAGTAAAAGCAGGAGAAGTACATGCGATCATGGGCCCTAACGGATCAGGAAAAAGCTCTTTGGCTTCTGTTCTGGCTGGACGTGAAAACTATGAAGTTACCGAAGGTGAAGTATGGCTTGATGGGAAGAATGTTTTAGATATGAAGCCGGAAGAACGTGCCCGCGAAGGGGTTTTTCTTGCTTTTCAGTACCCTATAGAAATCCCTGGGGTTTCTAATATTAACTTCCTGAAAACCGCTTTAAGCGAAATCAGGACACACCGTAACCTGCCTCAGCTTACTGCTAAGGAGTTCCTTAAAATGACCAAGGAAAAACAGGAGCTGGTGGAATTTGAAGCCAAACTTGCTAACCGCTCACTGAACCAGGGTTTTTCTGGTGGTGAGAAAAAGAGGAACGAAGTGTTTCAGCTTGCAATGCTTGAGCCGAAAATCTCTATTCTTGATGAAACAGATTCAGGTCTGGATATTGATGCATTGCGTATCGTTTCCAGCGGAATCAATAAACTGCGCTCGGCAGATAATGCTTTTGTGTTGATTACTCACTATCAGCGTTTGCTGGAGTACATTGTTCCTGATTTTGTCCATGTTCTTTACAATGGCCAGATCGTACGTTCTGGGACTAAAGAGCTTGCTTTAGAGCTTGAAGAAAAAGGATACGACTGGTTGAAAGAAGAATATCATGGTGCAGAATCATTAAACAGTAAATAATATGATCAATCAACTGACAGCTCCATTGTATAATAAGCTGATCGCTGAGTTTGAAACTAATGACCAGCGCAATACAAATGGTGATTTATCGGCATTCAGGAAAAACGCTTTTGATCTTTTTAAGTCTAAAGGTTTTCCTACACTAAGTGATGAAGATTGGAAATTTACTAATATCCAACCCTTTCTGACGGATGATTTTTCTTTTACTGCAGGTGCGGCATATCATGAAGATGAGGTAATCACTGCGTTAAATAAAGCAGTAATCCCGGGTCTTGATGCTTACCTGCTCGTATTGCTTAATGGTAAAATCCAGTCGCATTTATCGGTACTTCCGGCTGCCTCACTGGCAACCATACAACCCTTAGACCATTTGCTGGCAACAGCGTCTGTTCCTGATGTTTTTATACAGCACAAGGACAGCACCAACAGAATGCTGGCACTTAACTCTGCATTATTCACTAACGGATATGCCTTGGAAGTTCCGCGGAATGCAGTAATCGATAAGCCGATACAAATTGTTCACCTGTATACTGCTGATGATAACTCATTGTTTCAGCCCCGTCATCTGATCATCGTAAATGCTAACGCGCAGGCAGAAGTAATTGAAACCAGTATCTGGTTGCGTAACGATAAGCGTGTACTCTTGAATAGTGTTACTCAGGTAAGCGTGAAAGAAAATGCGAAGCTGGTACAGTACAACATTCAGGATAATGAGCCTGAAGAAAGACTGATCAACTATAATCAGGTTACACAGGAACGCAGCAGCCGTTATGATAACTTTACGTTCAACCTGCCCGGTGCAGAGCTCATCAGAAATAACCTGGAGATTGTATTAAACGGTTCTGCTACAGAAACGCATATGTTTGGATTATATATGGTAGGTGAAAATCAGCTAACCGATAACCACACCGCGATTCATCACAGGTTTCCGAACTGTGACAGTAACGAAGTATATAAAGGGGTGCTGCTTGGTAACGGGAAAGCCGTATTTAATGGAAAGGTGTTTGTAGAACGCCCGGCACAAAAAACCAATGCATTTCAGCAGAACAATAATTTATTGCTGAGCGACAGGGCTCAGGTATTTGCCAAACCACAGCTGGAAATATTTGCTGATGATGTAAAATGCAGTCATGGTTGTACAGTTGGCCAGTTTGATCCGGATTCTGTATTCTACCTGCGCGCAAGGGGCATCAGCGAAGAGTCTGCACGCAAATTGCTTGTTGAAGCCTTCATGTTTGATGTAACACAAAAGATCGATAACGAAGCCGTTAAAGAATACGTACAATCTCTGATTTATAATAAGATGGAAAACTCATTCTCTTCCATCGTTTAACGATAAAGGATATGGGTAAATTAGCCATTGATGATTTAAGAAAAGACTTTCCGATACTTGAAACTCAGGTATACGGGAAGCCTTTAATATATTTTGATAATGCAGCTACCACTCAGAAACCTGTACAGGTTCTGAAAGCCGTAGATGACTATTATCAGCAGATTAACAGTAATGTGCACCGTGGTGTGCATCTGCTGAGCCAGCAGGCAACTGCAGCATATGAAGAATCCAGAAAAACGGTTGCATCATATATTAACGCTGCAAGCAGCGACGAAGTGATTTTTACCAAAGGTACCACTGAAGGAATTAACCTGGTTGCTGCTACCTATGGGAGAAAGTTTTTGCAGGAAGGGGATAGTATCCTCATTTCGGCCATGGAACACCATTCGAACATTGTACCCTGGCAGATGATCTGTGAAGAGCGTGGGGCAACGCTGAAAGTAATCCCAATGGATGAAAATGGCGTGCTGAAAATGGAAATGTTGCCAGGATTGCTTGATAAAAATGTTAAGCTGGTTTCTGTAACTTATGTTTCCAATTCATTAGGTACAATCAATCCGGTACGGGAAATCATTAAACAGGCTCATGCCCTTGATATTCCGGTATTGCTGGATGTGGCGCAGGCTATTCAGCATATGACGGTGGATGTGCAGGAACTTGATGTTGATTTTATATCGTTTTCTGGACATAAGATTTACGGACCTACCGGTATTGGTATATTATATGGCAAAGAAAAATGGTTAAATGCTATGCCTCCTTACCAGGGCGGCGGCGATATGATTAAAACCGTAACCTTCGAGAAAACGACTTATAATGTATTGCCTTACAAATTTGAAGCTGGTACACCTGATATGTCTGGTGCTATAGGATTAGCTGCGGCAATAGACTATGTTCAGCAGTTGGGTGTGGAGAATATTGCTGAAGCAGAGAATGAATTGCTTGAATATGGCTTGCAGGAATTAGCCAAAGTGGAGGGTATACGATTTATTGGACAATCTGAAAAAAGGGCAAGTGTAATTTCATTCCTCATAGGGGATATCCATCCATATGATTTGGGGGAATTGCTGGACAAGCAGGGAATTGCCATTAGAACGGGCCATCATTGTACGGAACCCGTAATGGATTTCTTCAAAATTGCAGGTACCTGCCGTGCTTCATTTTCTTTCTACAATACCAAAGCTGAAATTGACCAGCTGGTGGCCGGCATTAAGAGGGCTGTTGCTATACTCAGCTAGTCTGACAAATTTTATTTGATTTCAATGACGATTAACGATAAACAGGACGAAATAATTGAGGAGTTTGAGCTTTTCAGCGATTGGATGGATAAATATGAGAATATCATCGATATTGGAAAAGAACTGCCTATAATAGATCCAAAATACAAAGTAGCTGAAAACCTGATTAAAGGTTGCCAGTCTAATGTATGGCTGCAGCCTGAATTTAAAAATGGATTAATCTCCTTTACTGCTGACAGTGATGCCATTATTACTAAAGGTCTGATTAGTATGATGATAAGGGTGCTATCAGGTCATACACCTCAGCAGATACTGGACGCGGATATTTATTTCATTGATAAAATAGGTCTGCAGACGCATTTGTCACCTACGCGTTCAAATGGATTATTATCCATGCTTAAACAAATGAAAATGTACGCTGCGGCTTATCATTCGCAGGTTTAATAATCAGAATTATGAATGAGCTATCATTAAGAGATAAAATCGAAGAAGCGATTAAAACGATCTATGATCCGGAGATCCCTGTTAATATATTTGAACTTGGCCTGATCTATAAGATTCAGATGCTGGAAAATAATAAGGTGCATATCTATATGACCCTAACTGCACCAGCATGTCCGGCAGCAGGTGAAATCCTCACAGAGGTGGAGACTAAGGTGAAAGCTATAGAGGGAATTGGCGAGGTGGAGGTGAGGCTTACCTTTGATCCGCCATGGGACCGTGAAATGATGAGTGATGAGGCCCGCTTGGAATTGGGTTGGTTATAATGGAGCAATTTCATAAACCTTCATTTCGCGAGCGCGCAGTAGATCTGCTGAAAACCAGTGGTCCGCAGTCTCTTTCTGCGCTATCTACTGCATTTGAAGTTACTGTTGAAGGCGCCCGTTTCCAGATGCTTAAACTGGAGAAGGAAGGGATGGTTATGTCTAATAAAACGGTTACCGGCAGGGGCAGGCCACAGCAGGTTTGGTCGCTCACCTCTGAAGGTCAATCTCGCTTCCCCGATATGCACGCAGGACTTAGTGTAGGGCTGATGGAAGTAATGAGGGAAACTTTGGGGCAGCAGGCACTTTCCAAGGTGATCATGGCTAATGGAGATAAAGGTACCAGCAAGTATTTGAAACTGCTGGAAGGCGTGAATGATCTTGAACAGCGCATTATCAGGTTTGTGGCCGTCCGTTCTTCGGAAGGTTATATGGCCCAGTTGATAAAAGACGACGAAGGCTTTATTTTTATTGAAAACCACTGCCCTATAGGTGCTGCTGCACATGCCAATCCGGATATCTGCTGTGCTGAGTTTAAAACATTACAGACTGTTATTGGCAGTAATGTTCCCATTAAACGGGTTGAATATATAATCGACGGCGGCCGCAGGTGTGCCTATCGCATCTTTACTTCCCAGGCCTGATCTTCCAGATTATTCTCAAAGGAAATTTCTTTCACAAAAATACCTACTGCAGGCAAGTTACCTAATTTCGTATTACCATCAGAATTGTTAACGCTTAATAGGTTAGTATGTCTAAATTCCATGTGGACGAATTTGTGTTGCTGCGCCTTCCTGCTTACAGCTATGAAAATTACGATGCGGCTTTTCTTACCGTAGCATTAGAAACAGATTTCTTCAGGTCTGCCATCTTTTTTGCGAGTCGCAGTTTTTACGAGGAATTGCAAAAGAATTCTTTTGATTATGGCAAACTAGATGTAAAGGGGCAGACTACCTTATGGAAATATTTTAACCGAATGTGCTACAGATCTTTGCCATATGCACTCTTCGCTTCTTTTTCAGCGGCAAAATGGGGAGATTCGGGAGAAAGTATACCTATTGCAGGACGGGGAGTAGTTTATACCTGGCCTGACTATAAAATGTTGTATGACTATCTCCAACCTTTTTCTGCAGCTTCTTTGCAGGATTTAAAATATTTTCCAAACAATACGCTCTATCAAAGTTCGCAGCAACTGCGTTTGATTACAGAAACCCAACAGCAGGTATGTAAATATGGCATACAGGAAATTAGGACCACCCCTCTGCTGAGAAGGATATTAAAGTACGCTGCCAGGGGGCGGACTATGGGAGAGCTTCTTGCATTTGTGTTACGCAGCTATGATAACCAAGACCTGATAATCTCCTATTTGCAGAGCCTGGTTGCTGCGCAAGTTTTAACTACCGAACTGGCCGCTAATATTACTGGTACACGATACAGTGAGCGGATGAAGAACTTGCTTGCAGATCATCCAGGCATTGATCAAAGGTATCTAATGAACAGCCAATTGCCAATTTCGCCGCTGATGCAGCCCTTGCCGGAATTAAAAGAATTTATTGAACAGGTAGCCTCACTGGGTAAAGATAATACTGCGTATATACTTTATGAAAAGGAGCTTTCGGGACCAATAACAGTACAGGTCAAGGCTAAGCTGCTGAATGTCTTAAAAGATCTGGACAAACTGACTGCCGGTAGGGATAAGGATATTATGGCCAATTTCAGGCAGGAATTTGTGCATCGGTATGCGCAGCGGGAAGTGCCGCTGATGGAAGTGCTGGATGCAGGAACTGGTATTGGATATGAAAACCTTGCGGGGGCTGCGAAAGACGCCGAAGAGGACTATATTAAAGATTTAGGCCCAGTGGCTAACCAAAAACAGCAGACATACTGGGGACCTGTGCAGCAACTGATACTAAAAAAATGGCTAAGCCACCAAATGGAGGGAGGAAATCAAATTTCCATCGGCGCTGCCGACCTCGATACTCTTGCAGATAGTAAAGATCAACTGCCACCGGGATTATTTGTTTTGTTTAAAGTTATTGACAATACAGTATGGGTTGATCAGGTAGGGGGGGTATCAGGTATAGAACTCGCGGCTCGCTTTGCCACGCAGGGATCGGCCATGGAAGACCAGCTCAAAAAAATATGTAATCATGAGTCCCATTTAAATAACGATTACATTTTTGCAGAAATAGCATGGTCGCCCAATGACAGATCTGCTAATATTAATCAACGGGGGAAATTTTTATAGTCATGAAATTCCGATTCTCACCTATGGCGGAACTGAGGCCGAACGGACTATTCTGCTAGATGACCTTCGGGTTTCGGTGCTTCAGGACCGGGTGATGCTGAGATCAGTAAGGCTGAACCGCTATATTATACCACGCTTGTCCTCAGCTTATAATTATAAAATATCTACTATTGCAGTATTTCGTTTTTTATGCGATCTGCAGTTTCAGGGAATAAAGACCAATCTTGGTTTTTCACTTCCAGCCTTATTTCCAGGCATGTCATATTATCCACGGGTAGTGCTCAGGGAAACTGTGGTAAGTCCCGCTACCTGGATCTTATCTGAAGCACAGATTAGGGAACTGACACAGGGTGATCATATGCTGCTGACGCGCCTTGGCCTGCCCCAATATTTCGCTTTACAGGAGGGGGATAACTTCCTTGTCTTTCGAAAGAATATTGACCATGATATCGGCCTGTTGGTAAAATGTATACAGAAAAAAAAGTTCGTCACCTTAACGGAATATGATTTTGAACATGATGCTGTGGTGCTCAATGACGAGCGGAGACCCCTTCATGCGCAGTTGGTGACATGTCTGCTCAACATGGAAAAATCTTATCCCTCAACTCCGGGGCATCATCACATCAGCCGTGTTCTATCTTCTAACCTCTATCAACGTACTTTTCTGCCCGGCGATGGCTGGCTATATATAAAGCTATACACACATGTTGTGTTGACTGATGAAATTCTTTTAAATCTTGTACTGCCTCTCCTGAGAAAATATAAGAAGCAGCATATTTTATTTAAATGGTTTTTTATCCGCTATCAGGATCCTGCGAATCATTTGAGGCTACGTTTTTTTACTGGTAGTGAACATTATCATATGCTTTTAACCGAACTGATGCAAAAACTGAAGCCATTTGTTGCTACCGGAAGAATTGCTGATGTTATAGTAGAGTCTTATCAACGCGAACTCGAAAAATATGGTGCTAAGATTATTGATGAAGTTGAGTCTTTGTGTTTATGCAGATACAGAATTCATCCTGAACATATTTACCTTAAACCAGGTATCCACTACTTTTAAACTATGTATTGCTATTACCAGCAGTCTCCAAATATTCCGGATGTTTTATGAGACACAGCAAAACTGTCCACAGGAACTGACCCGCGTGCTGGAGAACTTTTCTGCTGAATTTGATATCAATAAAGAAACACGGCAACGGCTAGATACCAGGTACAGAATGCTGCAACATATATTATACAAAAACAATTCTTACAAGATAGCACCTAAGGTTGACCGAACTTTCCTGGCCAGCATAAACCTCCTTAAAGAAAAAACCCTTTACTGGCAGGAAGACCAGCGGTTATACCTGTTATCGAACCTGGTACATATGCACATTAACCGGATTTTTGAACATGAACCCCGTCAGCATGAAATCATAGTATATCATTTTATGCGAAAATACCAGCTCTACCTGAACCATAGGGCTAGCGGCGTGATTTTATAATATTCTGATTCACCCTTTTAAGGAAGCCTTCTTTAAAAGATGAACCGATAGGGAGCTCATTCTCTTTAATCATTATTCGGTTACCCTCTATCAGATCAACTTTGTCAATATTAACAATAAAAGATTTATGTACACGGATGAATACGTCAGACTGTAAGCCCCCTTCCATTTCTTTCATGGTCAGGTAGACAACATGGTTATGCTTCGGTGTATGTATAATTACAAAATTGTTGAGACCTTCAATGTATTCGACATCATCTACATTGATTTTGATCATTTTGCCTTTGATGCCTGGGTTTACAAAAAAATAGTTACTGCTGCCCGGGTCCTCGGTTTTTTTCTGCTTAAGCTGATCAGTAACTTTATGAACTGACTTTAAAAATCGCTGATAGGAGATAGGTTTTAGGAGGAAATCTGAGATGTTTTTTTCGAAGCCATGTACTGCATAGCCAGAATGTCCGGTAGTAAATATGATTGCGGTATTATTATAAATAATATCCGCGACATCCAGTCCTGAGATCTCTGGCATATCTATATCGAGAAAAGTAATGTCGATATCTTTACGCTGATTGATAATTTTCATTGCCTCCACCGGATTCTGAGAGGTGCCGGTAACTTCAAGCAACCCGCTGTCTACAGCATATTTCTGCAACGTTTGTATTGCATGTGATTCATCATCAATTATAAAGCATTTAAACATAATCACAGCTTTAATTGCAGTTCTAATTTATATTCATTTGCATGATTATTTATCTGTAGGCTGTAATTACCAGCATAATGCGCATCAAGTCTTAGCTGCAGGTTTTTCATGCCTACGCCATTGCTGATACCAGTTGCTATTCTTTTCAATTTCCGGTTTTGAATGCTGAAATATAGCTGTTTTCCATCGATCTTAAGTAAAATCCGTGCCGGATTATTCTCATCATTAAGATCTGCATATTTAAATATGTTCTCTACCGGGGTCAACAATAACAGTGGCAATATTTTGAGATTCCGGTTATCACCATGTACATCAAAACTAAGCTGGAGGTTCTGGTCGAAGCGGTATTGATTCAAATCTATCAATGAATAAATTTGCTCTATTTCATCTATTAGTTCCACTTTGCCTGATTGTGGGGTTTCTGTTAAAGCATACCTCATGATATCAGACAGGAGCATGATAGGCTTAGCTAAATGTTCTGCTGTTTGAAGAGCCGTATTATAGAGGAAATTGAGTGTATTGAATAAAAAATGAGGATTGATCTGAGATTTCAGGTAGGCATTTTCGGAATCAATCAGTTTCTTCCCGAGCTGCTGGTGTTTCAGTTCGTCTAACAATTTACTTTTTTCCAGATTTGCTATCTCTCTTGCCTGCAAAATGGTATAAAGCGCATACCAGTACCCTGTGCTCAATCCTGCAAAATATATAAAGCGCCATATGGTTTGTATGAGGAATGTATCTGTAAAAACAAATGGGTCAACTGCGGAGAGGTGCAGGAGAAAGAAGATATAAGTAAGTATGTATTTAAAAAGCATGTAACCAATCAGTTCCAGAATTACAGAAAACACCTTGATATAAATCGCTCTTTTTTGGATCCTGGGCATCAGGAAATGGGAATGGAAATAGAATATAATGATATTGAGCGTATATCCATTTACATAATCGAAAAATGGCGCTGCTTTTTTCGTTAAAAAATAGGTAATGGATACTTCATAGAAGATATACAGCAGCCATATAATAATACTTGTGCGCGTAAACTTTACGGTTTTGAAGTGTTTAATAAAAATCATTACTTCAAATATAGGGCATAATATCCTGATTCACCATTACAATAATGCAGTTCGTGTAATAACTTTTCTTTTCTATTAGCTTGCATTTAAAATTGATGTACACCAAAAAATTACATCATGAAAAAATCAACTGAAAAATCTCTGACGTTAGAAATCAAACCTGTTTTTGAATTCTCCTCTGCCGATACCGGCATTAATAATTTTTCTGATCCCCCTACGGTAACAGTGCTTACGATTACTACTGTGGCCAGACCAAACTAGCTCTGGAAATTTCTTACTCAAGCCAAGCCAGAAATACCCAAGGATAACTTTAAATTTACCTGGCAATGTTTCTAAAAGGTATTTCTGGCTTTTATTTTGTTTGTATAGCTACTAGCCTATTTGGGGTATACACATAAAATATGAAAACAATGAAATTTTTAAAATTTACAGGATCGCTGCTGCTGGCCGCAGGCTTATTCTTATCAGTACCGGCATCAGCTCAGGATAAAGAGCACAAAAAAATTCAGGATGCCGCTACTGTAGTAGCAGATTTTTCTGAAATGAAAGAAAGCATTCCTTCTGAACTGCTTGCCGTTACCCAGGGAATTATCATTGTTCCAAAAATGATTAATGCAGGCCTGGTAATCGGAGCCAAACGTGGAAAAGGAATTGCTATGGTTAAAAAAGCAGATGGCAGCTGGAGTAATCCGGTATTTATCACTTTAACAGGTGGCAGTATTGGTGCGCAGATTGGCGTTCAATCAGTAGACCTGGTCTTAATCTTTAGACATAGCAAAAGTCTTACCTCTATTAAAAACAGCAGTTTTACTCTGGGCGGCGATTTGTCGGTCGCTGCAGGCCCTGTAGGCAGAAGTTCATCTGCCAGTACAGATTATAAGCTGGAAGCAGAGGTTTACAGCTATTCACGAAGTAAAGGATTATTTGCAGGTATAACTTTAAACGGGGCTTCCCTGGCAGTTGATGCGCCAGCTAATACCAGCTATTATGGCAAAGCTTCTACCGCAAGTACCATTTTTGGTTCTGCAGTGCATGACGCACCTGAAATAAAAGACCTGAAGGCCAAACTTTCTGCCATGTAATTGTGCGCATGAATAAAATCACGTCACCATATTTACAGAAGGCCATTCGAAAGATTGGCCTTCTCTATATGATTAAATAACAAACCCTTATCATGTTTTCGTGTTAAGGTTGATAACCAATAATAAATTATATGGCTAAGTATTCAGAAAAAGCATCAGAAAAAGTTGAGGAAACTATGCACGAGTTGAAAGAAGGTAAACTTAAAACCGGCAGTGGCAAGAAGGTTACTTCCAAAAAGCAGGCAATTGCAATCGGCCTGTCAGAAGCCAAGAAAGCTGGTGCAAAAGTCCCGGATAAAAAAGATTAGAACACGGCGTCACCTGCAGCTTTATTAAGAAATAGCGGGTTCTTTACGCTCATTAAAGAATTCTTTCTGGTAATGCAGCGGACTTTTACCTGTAATGGATTTAAAATATTTATGAAAGCTCGCAAAATTATAAAAGCCGCTTTCATAACAAATCTGCTTCACATTGATCTTATTCTCGATCAGTAGTTTACAGGCATGTCCGATCCTGATTTCATTGATAAACTGAGAATAGGTTTTTCGCGTGCGCGACTTAAAATACCTGCAGAAGTAGTTGATACTTACATGAGCAATTTCGGCTACCTCGCGGGTTTCAATCTTGCGCTTGAAATTTGCAAGGGAAAAATCATATATCGCATGGATGCGGTCATTTTCACTCTCTTCAAAGTTATGCTTAAAACCCATTGAAGAAAGAAGCTTATTCTGCCCGGAACATCCTATCTTATCCAGCGCATCAAGCAGCAAAATTATCCTTTTTGCCCCTTCGCTCTGCAGGAGCAATTCAAGCGTAGCGGCAATTTCCAGACGCACAGTTCCGCCGATCTGAATCCCGCGTTTTGCCTTTTCTAATGTCTGTTTGATTATTTTATTCTCGGGCAGATCTAAGAATGCAGAACCCCAGAACTGCTCATTAAAGTGAATAACCCTTACATCTGCGGCGGTAGGTGTATCCTTATCAAAATATACATCATCAAACCTCCAGTAATGTGGCAGATTAGCTCCGATAAGTACTATATCTCCTGATCTGAACCTTTTAATACTATCTCCAATAAACTGGGTGCCATTACCCTTTTTGAAGTGTATCAGTTCCACTTCGCTATGGTAATGCCATCGGTTATTGATATATGGCACGTTATCCTGCCTGGCGCTGAATGAATTGATAGGGTCGGTAGAGACTTTTAGCAGTTGTGGTTTCATTCTGTTATGAAAGTGTAAATTTTAACAGTAAATATGACAAAATGATTTAATCTTTCGCATAAATGATAAAATAAATAAAATCTATATTGCCTTTCTTTGAATAACCAAATAGCAGAAACACATGAAGAGGTATTGCCTTACACTAGATTTAATCAATGATCCTGATTTGATTCGGGAATATGAGCGCTACCATCAGCAGGTATGGCCGGAAATTACTGCAAGTATTCTTGAGGCTGGAATTGTCCAGATGGAAATCTATCGGTTTTCGAATCGCTTGTTTATGATCATGGAGGTGAAGGATACATTCAGCTTTGAGAAAAAGGCTTCCCAGGATGCTGCCAACCACAGGGTACAGGAATGGGAGATCCTCATGTGGAAATATCAGCAGGCGCTGCCAGGGGCACAACCGGGGCAAAAGTGGATGCTGATGGATAAAATATTTGAATTATAAGCTTACGCTATGGATACTACAATGAGTCAGCCTGCTATTCCTCATTCCTGGTTGCAGATACATCCGATGGATAATGTGCTGGTTGCGCTCCGCGACTTACCCGCAGGATATGCAATTAATCATGATGGAAGAAAGTTTCTGCTTGCAGATGCTATAGCTGCCAAACATAAATTTACAATCGGGCCCTTAAGTCAAAACGCTGAAATCTATATGTATGGCGTGTTGGTAGGAAAGACCAGTACAGAATTAGTACAGGGCGCAGCGCTTACGGTGAATAATATTATACATGCCGCACAAGGTTATCATCTGGCAGAGAGAAAAACCGGCTGGCATGCGCCTGATGTTAGCCGCTTTGCAGATAAAACTTTTATGGGCTACTATAGGGAGGATGGAAGTGTAGGCACTGCCAACTATTGGATTGTGATACCGCTGGTATTTTGTGAAAATAGAAATGTGGAAGTACTGAAAGAGGCATTGAATGAAAAACTCGGCTTTAAAAAACAGAGGGGATATGAAAATGAAGTGGAAAGCCTGGTTCAAATGTATAAAGCAGGCAAATCTGCTACAGAGATATTATCTGCAGATCTGCATCAATCCCAGGCGGAGCAGCCGGAAAACCGGCTCTTCCCAAATATTGACGGTATCAAGTTTATTAACCATGATATGGGATGTGGTGGAACAAGAATGGACTCGGATACGCTATGTGGTTTACTTGCAGGATATATCACTCACCCCAATGTAGCCGGCGCCACGGTACTGAGCCTAGGCTGTCAGCATGCACAGGTGAGTATACTACAGGCAGAGATCAATAAACGGGATCCTCAATTTAAAAAACCGCTGGTAATTCTGGAGCAGCAGCAGCTGGGCACAGAACGCAGGCTGATGGAAGAAGCACTTAAGCAGACATTTGCCAGACTGATTACTGCCAATGAGACGATGCGCAGGCCCGCACCGCTTTCAAAACTGTGTATAGGACTTGAATGTGGCGGCTCTGATGGTTTCTCTGGCATCTCTGCCAACCCTGCTTTGGGACACCTGTCAGATATCCTTGTTTCAATGGGAGGCTCAGTAATACTGGCAGAATTTCCTGAATTATGCGGAGTAGAGCAGGAACTGAGCGATCGCTGTATAGATGCTGAAACCGCAAACAGGTTTATGCAATTAATGACCACATATAACGCACTGGCTGAAGCTACAGGTTCTGGATTTTATGCAAATCCCTCACCAGGAAATATTAAAGATGGACTCATTACTGATGCAATCAAGTCTGCTGGTGCTGCAAAAAAAGGTGGTACTTCGCCGGTTACAGCAGTTTTAGATTATCCGGAGAAAGTTATACTCCCTGGATTAAACTTACTATGTACCCCGGGAAGCGACGTGGAAAGCACTACTGCTGAAGTAGCTTCAGGAGCCAATATTGTGTTATTTACAACTGGCCTGGGCACACCCACGGGAAACCCGGTAGCTCCAGTGATAAAATTATCTACTAATACAGCTTTATTTAACAAGATGCCTGATATTATAGATATCAACTGCGGGACTATCATTGAAGGGACCGAAACGATAGAAGCATCGGCTGAGCGGATCCTGGATTATGTTATTGAAGTTGCCAGCGGGAGAGTAAAACCTCATGCAGTAAGATTAGGTCAGGATGATTTTATACCCTGGAAAAGAGGTGTGTCGTTATAAATTTATATACAGAAATAATTATGTTTAGTTTAACTGATAGAACAGCCGTAATTACAGGCGGCGGAAGTGGTATTGGAAAAGCCATTGCACTGCTATTTGCCAGACAGGGGGCTTCAGTACATGTTATTGAGCTCAATGCATCCGCTGCAGCAGAGACCGTAAATGAAGTAAGGGAGTTGGGAGGGAAGGCTGAATCACACAGCTGTGATGTGAGCATACAGGAGCAGGTTCTGGAAACATTTAACCAGATTGGGCAAATAGATATACTGGTAAATAATGCCGGTATAGCCCATGTGGGAAAAGCTGACACCACCTCTCCGGAAGATTTCAGCAGGGTATTCGATGTCAATGTTAAAGGGGCTTACAATACAATTTTTGCTGCAATCCCAGTGCTTCGTAACAGCAGCAGTCCTGTAATTTTAAACATGGCATCAATTGCTGCGCTGGTGGGTATAACTGATCGCTTTGCGTATACCATGAGCAAAGGTGCAATTTATGCAATGACTATGTCTGTGGCAAGAGATTACCTAAATGAAGGTATCCGCTGCAACAGTATCTCACCGGCCAGGGTGCATACCCCATTTGTTGATGGCTTTATTGCTAAGAATTATCCAGGACGGGAAGAAGAGTTATTTGAAACCCTCTCTAAAAGTCAACCACTGGGTAGAATGGGTAAGCCTGAAGAAGTGGCCAGCCTTGCGTTATACCTGTGTTCTACAGAAGCGGGCTTTATTACGGGCAATGACTATCCCATTGACGGTGGATTTATAAAATTAAATAACTAAATAGCGCTATGAAATTAATACGATGGGGTGAAGCCGGACGGGAGAAAACCGGGATAATAATAAATGACACAAAATACGATACCTCCGCATTTGGGGGAGATTATGATGAAGCGTTTTTTGAAAACGATGGCCTGGCACGATTAGCAGAGTTTGTGAAAGCGAATATGGGCCACTTGGACCCGCTGCCGGCAGGTGTACGTATTGGTTCTCCGATAGCCCGGCCTTCTAAGATTATATGTATTGGTTTGAATTATGCTGATCATGCGCGCGAAACAAACGCAGCGCTCCCTTCAGAGCCAATTATCTTTATGAAATCAACAACAGCTCTGGTTGGTCCGAATGATAATATCATTATTCCAAGGAATTCAGTAAAAACTGATTGGGAGGTAGAACTGGCGGTTGTAATTGGCCGGAAAGCGTCTTATATCGAAGAAGCTGACGCCTTAGCGTATGTAGCTGGTTATGCGCTTCACAATGATGTTTCTGAGAGGGAATTTCAGATTGAACGAAACGGCACCTGGGACAAAGGTAAAGGCTGTGATACTTTTGCACCTATAGGTCCATTTCTGGCGACGCCAGATGAACTTGGAGATATTAATAATCTGCGTTTATGGTTAACAGTTAATGGTCAGACAATGCAGGATGGCAATACATCTGACTTTATATTTAACATTCCTTTTGTAGTAGCTTATATCAGCCAGTTTATGACACTGTTGCCAGGTGATGTGATTTCTACCGGTACACCGGCAGGTGTAGGATTAGGTTTTAAACCACCAGTTTACCTGAAAGCGGGAGATATAGTAGAATTAGGTATAGATGGCTTAGGAAGTGCAAGACAGGAAGTAATAGCCTGGAAGAAATGATAGTTTTATAGAAAAAAGACCGCATCTGCGGTCTTTTTTTTTTGAAAAAAATAGTACTAATTAGTTATGTACAATCTGTCTAACTGTAATAGTCTGCGGGGTAGAACCAGTAATGTAGATAGTGTAAATTTTACCTTCGGCGAATGCAGACAAGTCAAAGGTAGCTAAGCTAGTTGTTTGTCCAGCCTGAAAAACCTGTAATGATAATATCCCGGGAGCAATAGAAGTGAAAGCACTTGCATTGTCACGTGCCAGATTTGCGGCAAGCACATCCCCATTCATTCTTTTGATGTCTACATTTGTCGGCCCTGCATCGCTGATGTGTACAAACCTTACTTTGGCCTGTCCTGCAGACGGAGCTGTAAGGTCATCGGTAAAGAATTTTACCCTGGCAGCCTGTCCCTCACCAGCTAAAAATGCGGTGTAGTTCCTGTTTCTGTCAACGTTGAACTTATCTGAAGCGTATGCAGTAGCTGAACCTTCATTTCTAAACTGCAGTTCCAGATTATTTCCCGAGTTAGTGACAATGTAGTCAGTAGATTCCCCAAAATCCAATCCGCCGTTTACAACAGCCTGATTAGCCAGATAAACACTTTGTGCTGTGGAGGCAGATGAAGCATTAACGAATTTAATATTTGCTGATCCAGATTCATCAATATCATTTTTTTTGCAGGAAGACATAAAAATTGCGAATGATAAAACTGCCGTACCGGTCAGGAGGGTTTTAAATAGTGATTTTGTTTTCATAGAATATATATTTAACAAGGTAATGTTTTACTAACTTTACAAGGACTGATCCATTATCACGATTATATTTCTCCTGACGCTATATTGATTAGGCATCGTAAAGATAGTCAGCTACTTAAATGCTAGTTGTGTTAACTTGCCGTATTGGGACTGTAAACATACTGGTTGTATAGAATAATATACACGATGTACGTGGTACCTTTATTCAAATATATTTTAGTCACATTATATGCTAAAGTTGTAATGGAGCATGATAAAATGAATCAAAACTGACTTTGTTCCTAAAGTTGTCAGAATGTAAAATTTTATCATCTTAAAATAAATCTGTGGATATTGTCTTGAGATATGATGGATTTAATAAACTACTTTCTATTTTTGCGAAGATTAGATGGAATCAACTCTGCCCCATAGCTTACCATCTGATGAAACTGAATAACCCATTTGATATAATGCAAAACCAAGGAAACAAAATTAAAGTTGCAATCTTAGGTGTAGGTAACTGCGCCAGCTCACTCGTGCAGGGTGTAGAATATTATACTAAGTTTACTGATAAAACGTCAGGTTTAATGGCTGATGATATTGGCGGCTATAAGGCTTCAAACATTGAATTCGTTTGTGGATTTGATGTAGATGAGCGAAAGATAGGTTTAACTTTAAAAGACGCCATTTTTGCAAAGCCAAATTGTACTATTGTATTAAATGCAGATGTTACTTCTGTAGCACCTATTTATAGGTCACCAGTTATTGACGGTGTATCACCGCAGATGTCGGCATATCCTGAAGCCAACCGTTTTGTTATAGCAGAAGAGTTAAAAACTACTGATGTTTTAGCAGATGCGGTTTCATATGATAAAAACCTGGTTACTACTCTGCGTAATGAAATCATTGCTCAATTGCAACAACATGAAGCAGAAGTATTGATTAACTACCTGCCGGTAGGGTCACAATTGGCTACAGAATTTTTCGCAGAAATCTGTATTGAGCTTGGAATCTCACTTGTAAACTGTATTCCTGTATTTATTGCATCTGATCCTGTTTGGGAGCAGAAATTTATTAATGCAGGTATTCCAATTATTGGAGATGATATGCGTAGCCAGTTCGGTGCAAGTATCGTATCTCAGATGCTGCAAGAACTTGCTTTTGAAAGAGGTCACCATGTAAAAGCCCATATTCAACGTAATGTTGGCGGTAATACAGATTTCCTGAATATGGAAGACAAGAACCGTCTGAAATCAAAAAAAATCTCAAAAGAAAATGTAATTCGTGCCCAGAACGATATCAGGGGTATATCTACTGAAGATAGTTTCTTACATGCTGGCCCGTCTGAGTATATCGCTTTTTACGGAGATAACAAAGTTGCAAACTTCCGTCTGGAATTAGAAGGATTTATGGGTGCACCGGTTATTTTCGATGCACAGCTGTCTGTTCAGGATTCTCCGAACTCTGCAGGTGTAGTTATTGATGCCATCAGATATGTATACGTAGCGAGGGAATTAGGTTTAGTTGGGGCTTTAAGAGGTCCTTCTGCTTCAACGCAGAAAACTCCACCAGAGCAAATGATGTTTAGTGATGCTATTTATGAATGTCATGCATTGGCTAAACGCGAACTTACTGCTTCAACAAGAAGGCAATTAAAGGTAGAAGTTCTTCCTGCATAAGACTTTAAAAGAAATAAAAAAACCGCTTAAGCAGATGCTTAAGCGGTTTTTTTATTTGTATAACGTTTATTTCTTCAGCAATTCATCAATAGTTTTGCCAAATTTCTCTACATATTTTGTATAGTATTCGCCCGTTCCGGGACCAAAGAAATCAGTCTCGATCTCTGCTACCTTACCATCTTTACCTAAGATAATAGTGGTAGGAAAGACCTTGATATCGGTAAGCTGCGGTAGTGTTTTTTGTGTACGTTCCGGATCAGATACAGTTACCGGGGAGAGCAGCAAAGGGTATTGAACATCAAAACGTTTTTGAAATTTGCGCAGACTAGCCCTGGAGCGATCTTCATCGGTAGTATATTCATAGGCCAGACCCACCATTTCTAAGCCACGGCTCTTGTTTTTCTTGTAATACTCACTCATGAATGCGGTTTCATCCATACAATTGGGGCACCATGATCCCATCAGCTGAATAACAACAACCTTATTTTGAAAACGCTTATCTCTGATAGATACCAGCTTTCCATCTATGTCTTTGAAGCTAAAATCCAGTTTACCATCACTGCCTTCTTTAACAGTGGTAAGTTTGGCTTCCGGCAAGGCAGCAAGATCATCTTTTGTACCGATCCATTTCCCTACGGGAGACTTGCCACTAATGGTTTCTCCCTCGCTGATTACTCCATTATTAACTTTGCCTCTGAAAACCATTGCATGCACACCATCAAATGTAGATACCTGTAGCAGATCACCGGTAACTGTACCGGCCAGGAAACGGTAATCACCGGTAGCGGTGAGAATTGATCCGGTAACCTTATTTCCATTCTGTACAAATGTTCCTACTGCTGGCTCATGGTTATCACCACGTACAAAATCAATTTTCCACTTTCCGCCTACCTGCGCAACAGCATCGCCGTTTATAGCTTTGAAACGGTAAGGTAAGTTAGCAGAGGCTGTGAAAGGAATTACCTGGTCTTTTGATGTGCCTCTTTTGATCCAGCTACCACTTAAACTTTCAGCTCCTTCTGTTTTTAGTTTAAAGGAAGATTCAAATACTGGCATATCTGCAAACAAAGAATCCTTTACAAACCGTACATCCTTTAATTCCAGTTTTTCTTCGCCATTTACTACATATAAAAGGGTTTTGCCTTTTTTCTGTTGTACTTCGAGGTTAAAGACTATTTCATTGCCATCTTCCCTCATCAGAGCAGCCCGCCAGGTACCATTCTTTAATGTAGTTTGCTGTGCTGTGGCACCGATAGACATGGATAGGAATAAACTAAACAGCCAATTCATTTTGCGCATATTATGTGTGTTAAATTTGATTTGAACTCAGAAAGCTAAGATAGCTGATTTTACATACTCTATTAAGTCTGTAGAGTAAGAATTTTGTCAGTATTGCTGTTTGTGCCTTTTTTCATATAGTAATGTTGCTATTGTTATGAAGGCTGCTTCTGTGTATATTTATATAAACCAAATATTTAACATGAAAAGCTGCCTTTCATCCGCACTTTTCGCCGTCTTATTGCTTAGCGCTATAAGCTCGCGAGGACAGAAAGATCTCCAGGCCATACCAGGAAGGATCGATGGGAGAGAACCGCACAAGATAAATTTGTATAGCAGTGCATTTAGCATACCTCTTACATCTTTTGGTTTTACGATTAACAAAGTAGCTGGTACAGCTACTGCTTCCAAAGCGGCCGCTAAACTGATTAATGATAGGGGATATACTGATCTGATAGATTCTTTGCTGGACTATAGAAAGCAGTTTCAGCTGAACGATTGGATGTATTATCAGTTGCTGCGTAGCGTTGCGCAGCAACTGTACCAGAAGGAGGCCGACTATAATGCGTATACTTTATTCAAATGGTTTTTGATGTGTAAGTCTGGTTACGACGCCCAGCTTGCACTATCGGGCCAAAATATTATATTTTATGTGTACAACAATGAAGATATTGCAGACATTCCCTTTTTTATGGTAGAGGGTAAAAAGTATATGTGCTTAAACTATCATGATTATGCAAATGCTACTTTGCAGGACCATCCTCCAGTACCGCTAAATTTAAAAATACCGGGAGCAACAAAAGCATTTTCATACAGGGTAACACATATGCCTGAATTCAAATCTGAGGATTATAAAGATAAGGAATTGGCTTTTGTATATGATCAGCAACAATATCATTTCATCATCCGTCAGAATACCATGCTTGAAAAACTTTTTATCAATTACCCTGGTGTAGACTTTGAAACCTATTTTAATATCCCGCTAAGCAGAGAAACCTATAGCTCCCTGATTCCGCTGCTTAAAAATAATATCAGGAACCTTAATCAAAAAAAAGGAGTAGACTATCTGATGAGATTTACCAGATATGCTTTTCTATATGAGAATGATCAGCAGAATTTTGGCAGGGAAAAAAGAATGTCTCCGGAATTAACACTTTCCTCTGCATACAGTGACTGTGACGATCGTGTTGCCTTGTTTTTTTATCTCGTTAAAGAAATCTACAATCTGCCTATGATTGCCTTATTGTATCCCAGCCATATTACTATGGCCGTAGCCTTCAGCCAGCCGGTCGGAGAACCTATTATTTATAACGGGAAGATCTATTCCATGTGCGAGCCTACTCCTGAGAAGGAGGATAACCCTATCGGTAGATTTGCCGCTAATTTGAAAAATGTTCCTTATCAGGTTGTATATCAATATCAGCCTTAACAAAATCCATAATCAGGATGGTAATCTGCTGGATAAATTGTAAGATTGCAGAAAATGGAAATGGAAAAACTTAAGGCGGTAATGTTTGTAGGCACCTCATCTGATGTAGGAAAAAGTGTGCTCACGGCCGGATTTTGCCGGATCTTAAAACAGGACGGTTTTCATCCTGCCCCCTTTAAGGCGCAAAACATGTCGCTCAACAGCTATGCTACACCAGAAGGTCTGGAAATTGGCAGAGCGCAGGCCGTACAGGCAGAAGCTGCGGGTATTCCTTGTCATACAGATATGAATCCTGTGTTGCTTAAGCCTACTACGGATAAATCTTCGCAGGTTATACTAAACGGGAAGCCCGCCGGAAATCAAACAGCAAAAGAATATTTTATGTCGGGCGACAGGGCAGCGCTATTTAAGGAAGTTGTATTGGCTTATGATCGCTTAGCAGCAAGATATAATCCCATTGTATTAGAAGGGGCAGGCAGTATCTCTGAGCTGAACCTCAAAGCGCGAGATATTACCAATATGCGTATGGCAATGAAGGCAGGGGCGGCCACCTATCTGGTTACGGACATAGACAGGGGAGGCATCTTTGGAAGTCTTTACGGAACAATACAATTACTTGAACCTGCAGAACGTGCTTGTATTAAGGGGATTATTGTTAATAAATTTAGGGGTGATGCTGATTTATTCACTGAGGGAAAGAGAATTATTGAGGACCTATGCGGTGTACCGGTATTAGGGATTATACCTTATTTTAAAGATATCACAATAGAAGAAGAAGATGCCCTTTCTTTAAAATCTAAACGTAACAGCCCTGTACAAGGCAAAGTAAATATTGCTGTGGTACTTGTAGGTAAAATGTCAAACTTCACAGATTTTGATCGTCTGGAGCATGACCAAAGGGTAAACCTGTATTATACCCATAACCAGGAAGGTATCAATGGTGCCGACATTGTAATACTTCCCGGCAGTAAAAATACTATCGAGGATTTACTGGCATTGAAAAACGCGGGACTGGCGGCAGCTATTGTGAATGCTTATAAGAATGGCAAAACTGTGATAGGTATTTGTGGCGGCTACCAAATGCTTGGGGAAACGCTTTCTGACCCTATGCAGGTAGAATCAGCTATTGGCGCAGTGCATGGCTTAGGTATTCTGCCAGTAGAAACTGTACTAACCGAATCTAAGACCACCAGACAAGTAAGATTTCAGTTTAAGGGCAAAGGAGCGCTCTGCAGAGGTTATGAAATTCATATGGGCAGAACAACTGCCCTGCAGGGTGATAAGCCGCTGGCGGTATTCTATGATGCGGAAACAGATGGATATCTGCTTAATGATAAATGCTGGGGCACTTATATTCATGGTATTTTGGATAATGAAGCAGTGATTAATGATTTGCTTGCCCCTTTTACCGGGGAGGGGGAGCAATTATCGGATTATCAGGATTACAAAGAAGAGCAGTACAATAAACTGGCTGATTTGATCCGCGCCAATGTAAATATGGACCTTTTTTATCAGCAGATCCGATATCAATGTTAGTAGGGCATGGAGATGACGGATACAAACATCACCGTCCGGTTATTGCGGATTTCAGTACTAATGTATGGTACGGAGGGGCACCTGACGGACTGAAAGCGCATCTCTTTGAAAGATGGCACCGTATAGAGCGCTATCCTGAAGTTGTTGCAGAAAGCCTGGTTAGTAAAATAGCCACGACATACGGACTACCAGATGATTGCATATTGGTTGCCAACGGCAGTACGGAAAGTATTTATATGATAGCAAATGCATTTGCCGCTGGTCATACTGGTATTGCTATTCCAACATTTTCGGAGTATGAAGATGCCTGCAGAATGTACGGTCATAAGATTACTTTACTGCCCTGGGGGGAGGTTGAAAGTGGGCATGTACCCTCACTGGATTTGATATACATCTGTAATCCAAATAACCCTACAGGCGAAATAATTCGAAACCTTGAATCGCATATTCATAAAAATAAAAATTTGGTATATGTTATAGATGAGGCATTTATTGAGTTTACCTCTAGTTTCAGTTCTTTGATTAAACTGGTGCTAAAATATGAGAATCTTATAGTCATGCGTTCTATGACAAAGGTATATGCAATACCGGGATTGCGACTTGCTTATATGGCTGCTGCACCAAATTTGATCAGCAGGATCAAGAAATTTAAGATGCCATGGTCGGTAAATACCCTGGCTGTAGAAGCAGGTCATTTTATTTTTGATCACAGTGATCGGATCAGTGTACCTCTACAAACAATCCTGAACGAAAAACAACAATTCATGGCAGCATTGTCGGCCCTCGGCTTTACAGTTTATCCAAGTCATACACATTTTTTTCTGGTTGAAACACCTATCTTTAATGCTGCAGACTTAAAAGAATATTTACTGAATAACCATGATCTGCTAATCAGAGATGCAGGAAATTTCAGGGGTCTCAGCGATAAGTTTTTCAGGATTGCAACCCTCAGTCCCGAGAAAAACAATCTGCTTATAAACGCATTGACTGAATGGATAAATATATCATCATAGTTGTACCCCTTCTGGCGGGTTACCTGCTTGACCTGATCTTTGGTGATCCTCAAAGGTTGCCTCACCCTGTCCGCCTTTTTGGTGATCTGATCGCATTTTGCGAAAGTAAATTGAACAGGGGAAACTACCTGTTTCTAAAAGGCATGATGATGGTGCTTTTGCTGGGCACAGGGACGTTCTTGTTTTTTTATGGTGCAGTATATTTTTTGCTGCTGTATATGGTGCCGGTATATCTTGTAATGGCCAGTCTTTTTGTATTTTATGGTCTTGCAAACCGCAGCCTGATCAGCGAGGGAAAAAAAGTTTTTGATGCCCTGCAGTTCAAAGGCCTTGCGGCCGGGAGGGAACGTTTATCATGGATAGTTGGCCGCGATACCTCGCAGTTAAGTGCACAGCAGATTCGTATAGCTGTACTTGAAACCATGTCTGAAAATCTTAGCGATGGTGTTGTGGCTCCACTTTTCTTTTACTTTATCGCGGGGGTGCCGGGTATGATGACCTACAAGCTGATCAACACCATGGACTCAATGGTAGGTTACAGAAACACAAGATATGAGTATTTTGGGAAATTTGCAGCCCGGCTTGATGATGTAGCTAATTTTATCCCAGCCAGAATTACGGCAGCACTGATGTTGCTCGTGACCTTAAGCTGGAGGGGGTGCCGCTTTGTTACCCGTTATGGTCATCAACACAAGAGTCCGAACGCTGGCTATCCCGAAGCCGCGTTGGCGGGGATAATGGATGTTCGTTTTGGCGGCCCCAATACCTATCATGGAAAGATCTTGCACAAGCCCTACATTGGCAGTAATACACGAGAGGTTAAACATGAAGAATTCCCTTTAGTGGCCAGTATCAATCAGGGCGTATGTCTTTTGATGGTGCTGTCAATAGTTATTTATTTCTTTCGGTTTTAATGGCGCCTAAGGGGAAATATGTTATTACCGGCGGGCCTGGCTCTGGCAAATCTACTTTGATTGATCTTTTGCAACAAGGGGGGTATCACTGTTCTGCCGAAGTATCTAGACAAATGATTATAAGGGAGGTTGAGCTGGGCGCAAATTGCCTGCCCTGGCTTGATGTCTCCTGCTTTTCAGTTAAAGTATTAAGTGAGATGATCTCGGAATGGAAGAGTATCACAGGCACTCAGCCCTCATTCTTTGACCGGGGCATTCCAGATGTAATTGCTTACCTGAAGTTGGCAGATCTGGACATTGACAACTCATATTATGAGCAGGCAGAGGCGCATCCGTACGCGCATAAAGTTTTTATTTTGCCTCCCTGGCAGGATATATATATTAATGACCCAGAGCGCTGGCAGAGTTACAATGAGTCAGTAGCCATTTATAAAATGATTCGTGAAACCTATACATCTTTGGGTTACCAGCTGGTAGAAGTACCGCTAATGCCTGTCACGCAGCGAATGGAATTTGTTCTCCACCATTTAAAATAATAGTCAAATTGAAATTTCTAAATTTTTGTACGTAGGTTTGCGCCATCAGGTAGTATTTCTACGGAAATGCTTTAATAGGGAATACCGGCGTAATTCCGGAACAGTCTCCGCTGCTGTAAACCTCGTTTTGAAAAAACTGCTGTAATACCACTTTCTGTATAGAAGGGAAGGTTGTAGTTTGAGGAAGTCAGAAGACCTGCCTGATAATTGTTTGCTCACGCTTTCGGAAGAAAGGCTAGGAATTATATGAAAAAACGCAACACCACCGCTCTGACAGGTTATTTGGCCTGTTTTATGGTTTCCTTATTGCTATGCAGTTCCTGCAGGCAGGTAACTAAACCTATCCGGCACCAGTCCGCCAAAACTGGCTCGGCTGAGATCAGCTATGCCAAAGGATTTACGATAGAATATTACGATACCTACAAATTGCTGAGTATTTACACTGGAACAGCGGGAATTCGTGATACAATCCGGTATGTTTTACTTGCGAAAGGTGTTAAGGCGCCTGAAGGATATGAGAAAGCACAGTTGATACAAATACCTGTTAAAAGTCTTGTTGGAATGTCATCAATGCATGTGGCCCTGGCCGATTTTGCAGGTTCTCCGGATATCATCACTGGTTTAGGTAGCCTCAAGTATGTTTCATCAGCAGCCGTACGAAAAAATATCAAAGCCGGTAAGGTAAAAGAAGTTGGTATAGATGGCAATATGAATGAAGAAGTGCTGATTAGTATGAACCCAGGACTGGTCATGGTAATGGGTAATCCGGAGTCTAAATTCAATAAATACCAGACCCTTACAGCTGCGGGGGTTCCAGTTATGCTTAACTCTGAATGGCTGGAAACCACCCCACTTGGACGTGCCGAATGGGTGAAGGTAATGGCTGCCCTGCTGAACAAAGAAAAATTGGTTAACAAGAAGTTTGATAGTATAGTCAAAGAATATAATCGCCTTGCTGACTTAGGTAGGAAAGTATCAGTTCGGCCGACAGTAATTACAGGAATGCCTTTTAAAGGAACCTGGTACGTGCCAGACGGCGACAGTTATATGGTGCAGTTTCTTAAAGATGCTGGTACAAATTATAATTGGAGCAATATTCATGGCACTGGCAGTCTGCCCCTAAATTTTGAAACCGTAGCACCTGTTGCGTTAAAAGCCGACGTCTGGCTCAATCCTGGTTATGTAAACAGCAGAAAAGACATCAAGTCTCTGGATGCCCGTTATGCGGATTTTAAACCATTTAAAACCAACCGGATCTTTAATTATAATAAAAGACAAACCCCAGAAGGATCCAATGACTACTGGGAATCTGGTGCTGTAAACCCTCATTTGGTATTAGCAGACCTGATTAAAGTACTTCACCCTGAACTGCTCCCTGCTCATACCCTGGTTTATTACAGGCAACTAAATTAAATTTTTAAAGTCTTTATCTTGAACAAAATAAAAATCTTGATCCTGCTGGGCATTATTATCCTGGCGTTTCTGCTCGACGTAGCCCTGGGCTCTGTTCATATCCCCCTAAGGGAAGTAATTAAGGTGCTGTTTACCGCCGATCAGGGGAACGAAGGCTGGATATATATCATTCAGAAAATAAGGTTACCTAAAGCATTAACTGCAATAATTGTAGGATGTGGGTTATCAGTTAGTGGTTTACAAATGCAGACGCTGTTCAGAAATCCACTGGCCGGGCCTTCTGTACTGGGTATCACTGCGGGGGCAAGTCTTGGAGTTGCATTGGTGATGCTTTCTACGGGAACAATCACCAGTATCTATACAATTAAAGAGCTCGGTATCTCCGGAAGCTGGCTGATCATCATATCCTCTTCCTTAGGTGCTGCATTGATTATGCTGATTATCGTAACTATTTCTTCTTCCCTGAGAGATAATGTTATTGTACTGATCATTGGTGTAATGATCGGTAACATTACACTTTCAGTAATCAGTATCTGGCAATACTTCAGTTCACCAGAATTAATCAAAGATTATTTGATGTGGACGTTTGGTTCACTTGGCGGGGTAACCGGCAGTCAGCTGTTGCTGCTGGCGCTGGTGGTACTCATCGGATTGCTCATTTCTTTTTTCTCGTCAAAACTATTAGATGCCTTGCTGCTGGGCGATAATTATGCGCGTAGTATGGGTTTGACAGTTAATCGGGCCAGGTTGCTGATTGTGGGCAGTACAAGCTTGCTCGCCGGAGGTATAACAGCCTTTTGTGGTCCTATAGGCTTTATTGGCATTGCTGTGCCTCATCTGGCGAGGGCCTTGTTTAATACCTCAAACCATCGCATGCTGATACCAGTATGTTGTCTGATTGGTACAGCATTAATGCTTGTCTGTGATATTATTGCACAGCTTCCGGGTAGCCAGACAGTATTGCCTATTAATGTAATTACTGCACTTGTCGGTTCACCTGTAGTGATCTGGGTCATTGCTGGTCCTACAAAATTAAGGGGGTTTTGATGGAAAAGTCCTTATTACTTATACAAAACCTGACTGTTGGATATCACAACGGTCGCAAAAATCAGAAAGCGATAGCTGGTCCGCTTAATCTGTCTGTGAAGCCCGGACAGCTGATCTGCCTATTAGGCCCAAACGGCTGCGGTAAATCTACAATGATACGTACTATAGCAGGCTTGCAACCTGCACTTGCAGGAAACATTTATTTGGAAGATGAAAATTTATTGGCCTTAAAACCTAAGCAGCTGGCTACCAAATTAAGCCTGGTACTTACAGACAAAGTACGATCAGGTAACCTGGACGTATATTCATTAGTGGCTCTGGGCCGTTATCCATACTCAGGGTGGCTGGGTACCTTAACCGCTGCAGACGAAATAATGGTTAAGAAGGCAATGGAAGCTACAGGTACAATTTGTTTCGCCGACAGAAAGCTGGAAAGTTTAAGTGATGGTGAAGCACAGAAAGTAATGTTGGCGAGAGCTATTGCTCAGGATACACCATTAATTATTCTAGATGAGCCTACGGCACATTTGGATCTTCCCAGTCGCATACAGCTTATGCGTTTACTGCATCAGCTGGCAGCGGATACTCATAAGACAATACTGATCTCTACTCATGAACTTGATCTGGCACTGCAGGTGGCCGATCAGTTATGGTTGATGACTGCTGACGGGAAACTGAAGGCAGGGATGCCAGAGGAACTTATACTTGACGGGTCATTTCAGCAGGCTTTTGAACGGGATGATATTACTTTTGATACCTCTACGGGTACTTTCGGGATGCATAGTTCAGTAGGTAAATATGTTATGCTTGCCGCCGATGGTGTAGCCGGCTACTGGACCCGAAGGGCATTGCTGCGTAAAGGTTATAGTGTGCTCCGGTCAGGTGATTCCATTCCTGAAAATGTTACGCATATCAGTTTAAAGGAACATCTAAGTAATAAGGAATGGACACTCCGGCGAGGTAACGTTTCCAGTGATTATAGGTCATTGTCTGAACTGATTGCCGCTTTAACTAATCTTAAACTTTAATATCACAATTATATATCAATGAATAAACCACTACAAATCTTATCAATTAAAAACCTCCTGATAGGTTCATTCTTTTTAACCGTTCCTGCTATGGCGCAGCAACATAAAACTGATTCTGTCAAAAATGTACTGGATGAGGTTGTTGTAACTTCACTTCGTTCTGCGACTAAAAGAAGCAATGTACCGCAGAGCATCACTGTTATCAATAAAGCAGCGATGGACCTGACACCATCTCAGGAAGTTACAGACCTGTTAAAAAAGAATGCAGCAGTAAGCATTATCCAATATCCCGGTTTATCTGCTGGAATAGGAATACGCGGTTTTAGACCTCAATTTAGCGGTTTAAACCAGCGATCCCTGTTACTATTAGATGGCCGTCCAGCTGGAACGGTCAATATTTCGACTATCAATCCTGCCGACATTGAGCGGATTGAGGTACTGAAAGGTCCGGCTTCAGCTTTATATGGTTCATCTGCTATGGGTGGTGTAATAAATATTATCACCAAAAAGTCGATGGGTGAAGTGCATGGAAATGTGTTCGCCGAATATGGCTCTTATGAAACTGCTAAATTTGGTGCAGCTGCAGGTGGTAACATCAGCACTAAACTGGATTTTGATATTTCCCTGTTAAGTTTTGACAGGAACAAGAACATGAAACTAGGTAAAAATAACCTTTTCAGGAATCTACTGAATGCAGATAAGGCAACAAAGAATTATTCTAATGGTGCAGTAGAAGTTGATGATAACCGTTCTGATAACCTTCGCCGCGAGTATACAAAGCTAAATTATAACACTGGTAGTTTGAGGTTGGGTTACCAGTTTAACAGTATCTGGCGATTAGATGTACGGGCAGAAAGATTCATCGCAAAAAATGTTGAAGCACCCAGCGACATATTTTATGGCAATGCCCAGCCCAGTACTAAAGATATAGACCGTCATAATGAAGAAGCTACAATTTCAGGTAATTTCCTGAACCACAAATTATCTGTGAAGGCTTATACTTCGGAAGAAAACAATCTTAACTATACCCTTACATCGGCGGCCGGAATTAAAATTGTGCCCTATGCTTCCTACCAGAGCGAAACCAGCTGGAAAGGTATCCAGGCGAAAGATGCGTACCAGCTTGGTCAGCATACCCTGATCTTTGGACTTGATTATAGTAAAGCAGCTATAACAACGCACTCTTTTCTGGCAAGCGGAACAGAAAGGGCACCATTCTCACCAAATTATAGTATAGGATCGGCGGCAGCCTACATACAAGGACAGCTGAATTTTCTGGATAATAAATTGGTAATCAACCCAGGTGTTAGAATGGACTTTATTACCTATGATGTAAAACAAACTCCATTGTTAACCACTTATGCTGGTGGTAAAAAAACTAATCCTTTCTTAAGTCCGAGTTTGGCGGCTCAATATGCTATCACTAATAATATTACTGTGCATGGCTCAACAGGTAGGGCTTTCGTAAACCCGGATGCCTATAATGTAGCTGGATATTCTGAACTCCTGGTAGGTGGCAAAGCGACCATCACACAAGGTAATCCCGATCTGAAAAATGAAAGCAGCTTTTCATGGGATGGTGGTTTACGTTTAACATTAGCTGAGCTCGGTATATATGCAGATTTCACTTATTTTAATACTTCAGTTAAAAATCGGATCACCACATCCCGAAGCATTCCACCAGCTTCACAAACTACTCCTGGAGGCTTACAAATTAATAGTATTACCACGTATGTAAATGCTAACAAAGCAAATATTGACGGGTTTGAGGTAGAGTATGCCTGGGATATAGCAAAGCTGGCAGATAAAAACTATTCTCTGAAACTATTTGCCAATGCTACCAGATCTGCGCGTGCGGAGGAAGTTACTATTGCTGCAGATGGTACCAGGACAATAAAGCAAATTGCAAATGTTCCCAACTTTACAGCTACCTATGGACTTGATTTTAACACGCTGAAAGGATTAAACCTACGTTTAAATGCCAGATATGTAGGTAAGCGTTCTGATACAGATTTCAATGACGCCTTATCTCCTGAAATTATTTACCCGGAATTTATGATGGCAGATTTTGGTGCGGGTTATACTTTTAAAAAGAAACACACCCTCAGCCTGCTGATCAATAATATTACCGATGAGAACTATTACGAAAAGCGTGGATATAACCTGGCTGGAAGGAATTTTTCTCTCCGATATAACCTGAACTTCTAGATGACTGTGCAGCAATAGCCGACGGCGCAACCGCTATTGCTGCTCTAGTTAAAGGCTTCTTTGACATTTTGTTTAAATTGGCACATTGTAACATTGCAGATAAATATGAAAATATATACAAAAAAAGGAGATAAAGGCACTACGGGATTATTTGGCGGACGCCGCGTAGACAAGGATGATGTGAGGGTTGAATGTATTGGTACATTAGACGAAGTTAACTCTACGATTGGGTTGCTGCGTGTAAAACTGGGCGAAACACATGACTGGCAGGCAAATCTCCATAAAATCCAGAAAGATATGATGGATATGATGTCTCATCTGGCTAGACCTTCCGATACAAAAAAAATTAATACTAATCCTATGCCTGCTGATGGGCCCGTATTTTGCGAAAACTGGATCGACGACCTGGAATCCGCGATGACTCATCCGTCAGACTACTTTATATTGCCTGGAGGTAACGAGATTTCAGCACTTTGCCATATGATACGTACACAAATGCGCCGTGGCGAGAGACGCCTGGTAAGCCTTATTAAAACAGATAGTGTGGATGAGACTATTCCATCCTATATCAACAGGCTCTCTGACCTTTTCTTTACGCTGGCCAGGGCTGAGATGGATAAAGCGGGTGTTGCCGAAGAAAAATGGCAGCTGTTTTTATACAAACGTTTCAAAAATACAGAAACTGCTGCTGAACCAAAACTGGAAGGATGATCATATTTGTAACAGGCGGCATGCGCAGTGGAAAAACTGCTTTTGCGATGCAGCAGGCATTATACTATGCTCTGAATCCTGTGTATATTGCCACGGCAAAAATATGGGACGATGAATTCCAGCAGCGCGTGCAGCGGCATCAGGAAGAAAGAGGTCCGGAATGGCTAACGTACGAAGCTTACCGCAATTTGAATTTACTTCCATTGCAGGGTAGGACGGTGGTGATAGACTGTGTCACATTATGGCTCACTAATTTCTTTATGGATTTTGATAATGACATTGATAAATCCTTCGCGGCTTTTAAAACTGAGCTCAATCTGCTCCTGGCACTTGATGCTACATTTATCATTATATCAAATGAAATAGGTATGGGTCTTCATGCAGATACGTCGGTTGGTCGCAAATTTACAGACCTTCAGGGATGGGCGAATCAATATATTGCTGCTAAAGCCGACAAGGCTTTGCTGATGGTATCCGGACTGCCCTTATCATTAAAATAATTAATCATCACAATATTATACGTCTAATAATATATCCACCATGATTACCGAAGAATTACAGCGAATTATTGACTACAAAACCAAGCCATTGGGCGCGTTGGGAATGCTGGAGGAGCTGGCATTGCAGATTGGCGCTGTATTAAAAAGTACCAGCCCTAAGTTGCGTAATCCACATCTGGTTGTTTTTGCAGCCGATCATGGAATAGCCTTAGAAGGGGTAAGTGCCTATCCACAGGCGGTAACCTATCAAATGGTTCTCAATTTTCTTAGCGAGGGAGCGGCAATTAATGTCTTTTGTAAGCAACATGGGATACAGCTGCAGGTTATAGATGCCGGTGTTAATGCAGATTTTGACAGCTCACTCCCTTTGGGAAAAGCAAAAATTGCGTATGGTAGTGCCTCCTTTTTGCATGGTCCGGCCATGCCGGCTTCAGAACTTGAATTATGTTTTAAGCATAGCGAGGAAATTGTGGATGAAATTGCTAAAAAAGGTTGCAATGTTATCGGTTTCGGTGAAATGGGCATTGGAAATACTTCAAGTGCTGCCGTTTTGATGAGCCTTATCTGCAAATTGCCTTTGAGTGATTGTATTGGCAGGGGTACAGGTCTGGATGATCAGCAGTTGGTGCGTAAACAGGAAATTCTGGGCCAGGCCATCATGAATTACCGGGGGACCCATGAGGTTAAAGAATTACTGGCCTATTTTGGAGGATTTGAAATCGCACAGCTTGCAGGTGCTTTTCTCGCTGCTGCAAAACGTGACATGCTGATTTTGGTAGATGGTTTCATAGCAACGGCGGCATATCTATGTGCCCAGCAGATTGATTCTTCTATTACAAGCAAGGCCATATTTTGTCATCAGTCTGATGAAAGAGGGCATCAGGCCTTATTGAAATTTCTTGGTGCCAGCCCTGTACTGCAACTGAATTTACGTCTGGGTGAAGGTACTGGCTGTGCGTTAGCCTATCCATTGCTTTGTAGTGCCGTAGCGTTTCTTAATGAAATGGCAAGTTTTGAGAGTGCCGCCGTTAGTAACAGGTCCTGATGAAAAGAGAATTGCAGCTGTTCTTTGCAGCTTTAACATTTTATACCAGATTGCCAGCTCCAAAGGTTTTCCGGCAGAACCATACTGAACAGCTGGCGGAGGGGATCAGATATCTCCCGCTTATAGGCTGGATTGTGGGAGTTGTGGCAAGCGTGGTATATACTGGAGCAGACTATTTGTTCGGACAGGCAGTAGCAGTTCTGATGTCTATGACTACGTCTGTTCTGCTTACCGGGGCTTTTCATGAAGATGGTTTTGCGGATGTTTGTGACGGTTTTGGCGGAGGATGGGCAAAGGATAAGATCCTGGACATAATGAAGGACAGCAGGGTAGGTGCCTTCGCTCTGATCGGACTCATTTTACTTACCGCTCTTAAGTTAACCGCGCTGCATCGGCTACTGCCCACAGGCATAGCTGCGTTTCCACAAGTTCTACTGATCCTGGTAACCGCTCATTCCCTGAGCAGGTTTTCAGCTATCATCGTTATGTCCATTTATCCCTATGCACGGGTTGCTGAAAGTAAAAGCAGACCTGCTGTTCAGAAAACAGGTATGATAAGCCTCCTTGTGGCTGGCTCATTAAGTTTAATTCCAATTATAATGTTAAGCATTTATTGTACTGAACCTTCATTAATCCTGGTAATTCTTTTACCGGTTGCAATGGCACTGTACCTGGGCTGGTATTTCCAAAAATGGATCGGCGGCTACACGGGAGATTGCCTTGGTGCAGTGCAGCAAATAACTGAACTCCTGATATATCTGTCATTTATTGCCATATGGAAATTTATCTGATTCGCCATACCTCACCTTTAACGGTAAAGGGTATCATTTACGGACAAACTGATCTGCCAGTTGCTGCAACATTTGAAAGTGAGAAGGATGACATACTTAAAAATTTACCAGCGGATATCAATGCTATTTTTACCAGCCCATTGATACGCTGCAGTAAGCTCGCCTTTGCAATCTCGAAACAATACCCCGCTTCCAGCCTAACTGCGGATCCTGCCTTGATGGAACTGAATTTCGGTGAATGGGAGGGTAGGTCATGGAAAGAAGTTGCTGGTGAAGCTTGTGACCAATGGATGGCTGATTTTGTGAACCAGGCCCCTCCAGCCGGAGAAAGTATGTTACAGCTAGAACTCCGTGCTGCGGTGTTTTTTAAACATCTGCTGCAGGAACGCTACCTTACAGCAGCTATAGTGACCCATGCTGGCTTTATCCGCACCACGCTTGCTCATTATAGAGATATACCACTTATTGATTCCTTTACTATACCTGTTCAGATTGGGGAAGTGTTTAAATTATCGGTTTCCGCCTGGTAACTTCCAGCTCCTGGCCAATTCGGATGCTTCCGATCCCCTGATGTAGTAAATTCTGACCGAACATTATTTTATTATTTCTGGTTCGGTATCCAGCCAGGGTTTTCAGGGGCTCGACGCCTTTTATCCCAGTTTCCTGGTCTATCGTAATCAACACACATCTGGCGCATGGTTTTACTGCAGAAAAGCTGATACCACCTAACTGAAAATCAGCTATACTATCTTCTTCATGAGGTTTACCACCGCTGAAAACAAAATTGGGGCGAAAGCGGTCCATCGGAACCGGATTCTCTAATCTTTCATTTAATGCGTCAAGGGAACTTTTTCCAATCAGCAAGCTGGGGTAGCCATCTGCGAAACTCACAACTTCATCATCATGGGCATATTTTGGATCTACTCTTCGTCTTTCCTGCTCTGGCATAACTACAAGTCTAACAGCAAATTTAAGGTAGTCACTGAACCACTGACTAAGTTCGGTTTTTACCTCCAGAGCGTAACAAATATCATCCCAAACACTTACCCTGATGGGGTCATCAAGATGCTCATTTACGCTGAATGACCTGCAGTTATCAGGCGCTGATTTCTCTGTGATAATAATGTGGTCATCAATCATGCTTACCTGCAGCAAGGCCAGAGAATAATGTTTCCGTTGACTCACAAAGGTACCTTCTTCATCGATAAGCATCCAGCGACGGTCGTATTTTAAACCTTTAGTCTCAATTAAACTTTCAGTCAGACTTATGCCTCCCAGTGATTTGATAGGATAAATATAGAGTCCAGATAACAGCAGTGGTTCCATAATTTTAAAGATAAATAAAATTCCAGCCAGGGTTCTGCATTAGAATGTAATTTTCTTTTAGAGCTTGAAAGCGAAATAGTTATTTTATTAAATTTGCAGCAAATCCTGGAGGTAGTAACGCCTATTTCTGAGGTCGACAAATTGTTAAAATTATGAAACTGAATATTAGATTTAAAGGAATAACAGCATTGCTGATATTGATTGCAGTAACTTGCGATGTAAAAGCTCAGCAAATTAATGAACAAGACCTTAAGGTCAAAATTACAGATATCAACAGTCCTACAGCCAGGCTGATGACGTTGAAACCTGTAACTTTTCAATATGATAATAAAAAGTTTGGTTTCCTGAAATTACCTGCAGGCAGTCAGTTTGGCTTTATGGCTGCGAATGTACAGCCAGTATTTCCAGAACTGGTTGAAAAAAACTTTGCGGTTTATCCCCTTGGTAAAAACAATACGACATCAGTAAGTTATGAGGAAGTTGATCATAATAAGCTGATACCGGTATTGGTAGCGGCTATTCAGGAACAACAGGAGGAAATTAATCTGTTAAAAATAGAGATTGAGCAATTAAGAGATAAAAAGGCAGATTAGACACGCCTTTTCTTGCTAAAAGTACACTGCATAAAGGTGGATATTAACGCTATAATATAAGACACCTATCTTTTTTCTACACTGTAAAGCATATTTTACTAAATTTGAGTCTGCTGAAAGGGGATTCACCCATTTCAGCAGACTGACCAAAAATGGGATTATTTAATATTTTTAAAAAAGCAGAAGATGCTGCTGATGAAAAAGTGGCAAACGAACTTGAAAAAGATTCTGTTTCAGAGTTTGTTAAAGATATAGTTACTGCAGAACAGCGTTTAAGCCTTGATAAGACTAAAATTATCGCAGACCTGATTGCAGTGCCTAAGTCAGAGCGGACAGAAGCCTGGCTTGATACCTTTTTCAGAGAGTTGCCTATGGCGAGCTTTCGTGGCGGAACACCACAGGTAATTGCTGGTCCGGATGGTTTTCCCTATTTCCAGCTATTCGTTCCGGAACCAGGGGAGGAGTTTCAGTCTTTTGCTATTGATAAAATGATCCCTGAATTTTTGCTGGAGCGTGGGTATGGTGTAATCATAAATCCCGGTGAAGCTGAGCCAGACTGGGTATTATCGTATGGTGATTTATTAAATTATAGCCTGAACGGTTCATTCTATACTTATGATAGTAATTTCAGTACCAATACAGATCCTGAAGAGGTGGTTGGCGAAGGTGAAGAAATTATGGTTGGTCAGCCTGCCGAAACCATTTTGCCAGTGCTTACCCGTAAACTATTGAAAGACTTTTTTGAGCTGAACGGTATTAAGGATCCTAAAGTTTTGCTCCTGGTACGTAAAAAAGGCGAAGAAATGTATCAGGACCTGGCCTTCAATATTACACCTGAGTTTTTCGAAACAGAGACGCACTACCGCAATATGATGCAGACCATTACCTGGTATTTGCCTAGGCATTATTCTCTGATTGGTCTGCATGATGCTGATGTAGGTTCAGGTTTCCAACCTTTGTAGTCATCCAGTCTTTGCCTTCGGTAAACCTGCTGATCAACATTGCTGCTACTGTATCTCCTGTGGAATTTAGCAGGGTAGCCATTGGATCTACCAGAGTGCCAATTATCATCGCCGGAGGAAGTGCCTCTGGCGGAAAGCCGTAAGCCGAAATAAATAATAGCTCTCCTACATAACCTCCGTTTGGTATACCTCCTTCAACAATACTTACCAGGATGGTCATTCCTACCGCAATTGCGATAGTCTCGGCACTGTCAAAGCTTTTACCAAACAGCGCAAAAACCACTGCCATTTTAATGATAGAAGAGATACTTGAACCATCTTTGTGTAGCGTTGCCCCCAGGGGAATAGTTACATTGGCGATATATCTGGGAATTCCAATTCTATCAGCAGCATCCAGGTTAGCGGGAATATTTGCTATACTGCTGCAGGTGCCCAGGGCGGTAGCCGATGGAATGATATTATTTTTCCAATAACTCTTTATACCCCATATCCCTCCTGCAACAAAGGCGTATATGGTAAATAGTACAACAAAGTAAAATGCGCCGGTCCCATAATATATACCGAGTGAGCGGGCGTAGGTGCCAAACAATTGCGGACCAAAAATGCCTACCTGATAAGCAAAATAGGCACCTAAACCCACTGGTGCTAATTTCATGATGATAATGAATACATTTTTGAAAATTTCATTTCCAGCATTCAAAAATGATGCAAATGCAGTTCCCTTATCCCCGGCACGTAATGTTGCAAAACCAATTAATACGGAAAAGATTATCATTGCCAGCATACTTTTTCTGGATAGCAGTTCATAAAACTCCCCAGTAGTAAGTAAAGCTGTAATTTGTTCTCCAAACGGTTTTTTCACGATCTCTTCAGTAAGAGGCGCTGCAGTCAGGCTTTCGTGTAGAGGAAATATTCGTACCGCTACAATAGTGAGTAAAGCTGAGATAATCACCGTACCCACAAATACCAGAGCCATTACCAACATCATTTTGCTGAGCTTGTTACTTTCTTTAAGACTGCCTATGGCTGAGGAGATCGAGAAAAACACAAGGGGGATTACTGCGGTGAAAAGGAGATTGAGGAAAATATCACCAATGGGTTTCAATATTTCTACTTTCTTACCAAAAATCAAACCCGCCACACTGCCTGCCATAATACCCGCAAGCAGCCATAATATACCTTTATAATTTGCGTAAAAGCTCTTCATGTGGCTAATATAAACTTAAATATCTTTAGTTTTACCGCACTATGATCAAACATATAAAGAGTTTATTTCGCAATAGAATGCACTTCTTCGCGGTAGTGGGAGTATTGCTTAGTAGTAATGCTGCACAGGCACAATTATTTGAACAGGACAGTGTAAGGCTGATAGCCAGACAATTTACTTTTACCGAAGGGCCGGCCGTTAATGCTGCAGGAGATGTGTTTTTTACTGACCAGCCAAACAATAGAATCTGGAAATACAGTGCAGACAAGCAGCTCAGTCTCTTTATGGATCACGCTGGCCGCGCAAATGGTATGTATTTTGATAAAAAGGGTATGCTGTTGGCATGTGCCGATGAGAACAATGAACTATGGTCTGTAGACCCCGCTGGTAAAGTTAAAATATTGGTAACGGAATTTCAAGGAAAAAAACTGAACGGGCCTAACGATTTATGGGTTGACCCTCTGGGGGGCATATTTCTTACTGATCCATATTATCAGCGAGATTACTGGAGCAGAACAGGGCCGGAGATGGATGCGCAAAAAGTGTACTACCTTCCGCCAGGCAAAAATAACCATCTGCAGGTTGCATTATCAAACCTGATCAAGCCTAACGGGATAGCGGGGACACCTGATGGCAGATTTTTATACGTAGCAGATATTGAGGGAAATAAAACATACCGGTATAATATTGGGCATGGAGGGAAACTCACAAATCAGGTGGTTGCGGCTAACCAGGGCGCTGATGGGATAACGCTGGATGAAAAGGGTAACCTTTATCTTAGTGGAAAGGGTGTTTCTATTTACAATCCAAACGGCAATCTGATTGGCCATATAGATATAAAGGAACCCTGGACTGCTAATGTTTGTTTCGGAGGTAAAAACCGTAGCGATTTATTTATTACGGCGGGAACTGCTATTTACACAGTCCCGATGAATGTTAAAGGAGTAGAGTAAGCCTGATTTGGCTCATAAAAAATAACCTATGAAAAGAAGATCTTTCGTACAAAAAGCAGGTTTACTTACTGCAGCATTAATGTCTGGCAAATTAGCTTCCTTTGCCTCAGAACCTGAATACCCGGTAGTGCGAAGGGCTTTGGCCCAGCGTAGATTCAGCAGCAGGGCAGTGGAGAACACTATTGCCGAATTTAGCAGTAAAGTCAAAAATAAGGAGCTTGCCTGGCTTTTCAATAATTGCTTCCCTAATGCTTTAGATACTTCTGTAATTTACACTGAACCTGAAGGTAAGCCAGACACATATGTAAATACGGGCGATATGGATGCCATGTGGATGCGTGACAGTACTACACAGGTATGGTCATATCTGCCATTACTAAGAAAAGATAAAGCCTTAAAAGAAATGGTAGCCGGTGTGATTAACCGTCAGGTACGCAACATTCTGAAAGACCCTTATGCCAACTCGTTTTTTAATGATCCGACGAAGCAGAGTGAATGGAAAGATGACCTTACAAACATGCTCCCGGGCGTACATGAGCGAAAATGGGAGCTGGATTCCCTATGTTATCCTATCCGTTTAGCCTACCGTTACTGGCAGCAGACAAAAGATACCAGCCGATTTGATACCAAATGGCAGGAAGCAATGAAGCTGATCCTGAAAACCTTCAGAGAACAGCAACGAAAAGAGAATGACGGACCATATCATTTTCAGCGCAGTACGGCATGGGCTTCAGATAATTTGCCGCTACAGGGATATGGCTATCCAGTTGCCCCTGTGGGTTTGATCTGTTCTTCTTTTCGTCCAAGTGAAGATGCTACTCTTTTTTCTTTTTTAGTACCTTCAAACTTCTTCGCCGTAGTAAGCCTTAAACAGGCAGCAGAATTATTCAGGGTCATTAAAGCGGATGAACAGGTGGCTGCAGATATGGAAGCTCTTGCGCTTGAAGTAAGGACGGCTTTGCAGAAACATGCTGTAATTGAACATGAAAAATTTGGAAAGGTTTATGCCTATGAAGTTAATGGTATGGGAAGTTACCATTTGATGGATGATGCAAATATTCCCAGTCTTCTCGCCCTGCCTTATCTGGGGGCTATCAGTATGGTAGACCCGGTTTATTTAAATACCCGCAAAATGGTGCTGTCCACAAGTAACCCATTTTATTTTAAAGGCCAGATAGCTGAAGGGATAGGAGGGCCTCATATCGGTAAAAACATGATCTGGCCCATGAGCATCATAGCCAGAGCATTAACAAGTGCGGATGATGAGGAAATTAAACTATGTCTTGATGCACTGCTGAAAAGCCATGCTGGTACTGGTTTTATGCATGAGTCTTTTCATGCAGACAACCCTAAACAGTACACCCGGGCAGAGTTTGCATGGGCTAATACTTTTTTTGGAGAACTATTATGGAAGCTTTATCAGGAAAAGCCTCATTTACTGGCTTAGGTACGGCAGTTTTGTCACTGAATTGAAATTATGGAGGATGCTTAACATTAACTTAACATTAGGTTAGCCATATTTGCACATGTTCCTACCCATACTAGCTGCCGTATTTTATTTATTTACAATTATCGCTGCATTTAAAATGGAAACTCCTTTAAAAGGATTTTTATTTATTCTTGCGGTTATTGGTGTAAGTGGTATCCTATATCTGTTTATTCTGTTTCCGGGTATTTCCGGGATTTCTGTGGCTCTGATGCTAGGTGCATTTATATTGAAACAAGGCAGCCGCTAAATAAAAAACCACCCAACCTTAAGGTCAGATGGCTTTAGCTTGCCAGGCTGTAGGTAGTTTGGCAAAATCCGTTTTTTCCGCAGCTTAGTTGAAATGCTCACTTAATTGTATACTAATTCTCTGGGCAACAACATCAGTGTTGTATGAGCCTTTAGCCCAAATTGTATAATACTTATTAGCTTTTAGCTCTATGTTATCTAACGAGGCAACTATGGTATTAGTGCCTTTGTTTTTTAACAGTACTTTAAAAATCGCTGGTTTCACGTACTTGTATGGTGTAAGCGCTTTGTATGCCCTGTCAGAAAATGTAGTGGTATCTCCCTGTAGTTCCAGGTCCAGTGAAGGTGCATCAGAGGATAAGTTGGCAAACCTGATCTGTGCTTTGTCGGCTACCGGGCTTTTGTACTCATCTTTAACCAGCAAATAAGAAAGCTGTGTACCGTCTGTTGCAGGGCCGCTCGACAGGATGTACAGCGAATGGTAAAAGCCAGCTGTCAGATCAAACTTGGCTGAGTACAGGCTTTTTGCTACTCCGGTAGCATAAACTTCCCCGGTCCTTGATCCCGGATAGGCCCGTACATAATCAACCTTTTGTCCGAACAATAGCGGGGTTCCGTTTACTTTGGTTCCTTCAATTACGAAATCCACAGAAGGAGTAGAGCTCGATGCATTGGTTATGGCCAATGCAGATATGATCTCTGGTTCCGGTACATCTGTTTTGCAGGAATTTAATGAAATGAGAGCAGCTCCCAAGAGCACAAGGGCTAATTTTGTTTTACCGGTGTTTTTTGAAAGTAGCGTAGTATTAAATTTCATGTCTTAATGGTTTTAATAAATTTTACGTTGTTTGAAGGGTAAAACGGGGGTAGGATACAGAACGCTACACACTTTTTTTTAAATTTGTTTATATTAACCGTACTGTAGCGTTTTGCTTTCTGCATACGTTTATGGCATCAGGTAGATATCATTTTGAAGATAAGTTTGGCTTAATACAGCGTGGATAATAAGAGTACAATGTTCCTGGAGATCATTGCGGGACTTCGTGCCCGCGATGAACGTATACAAGAACGAATCTATGTCCACTACTGGGGCTATCTGATGGGCATCTCCACACGGTATTTCAAAGACAGGAACACCGCGAAAGAGGTGGTGAATGACAGTTTTATAAAGGCTTTCCGAACTATGTATGACTTTAAACACGACAACAATCTGGAACAGTTTCAGAAAACTTTTAAAGCGTGGTTAGCTAAAATCACTGTCCATACCTCTCTGGATAAAATCAGAAGTAAGAAAACACTGATTGATTATGTGGAAGAATATGAAGAATCCGGTCTGGGCCATGTAGCGGTTGATGAAAAGTTGTTTGTTGATGATATCATGAAGCTTCTGTTTGAATTACCTGATATTCATCGTACTGTGTTTAATCTTTATGAGATCGAAGGATACAATCATGATGAGATATCGAACATGTTGAAAATTCCGGCCAGTACCAGTCGTACTTATCTTACCCGGGCAAAACACAAATTGAGAGATCTGTATAAAAAAAGTATCGAAATAAATTAATGGAACAGCCTGAGAAAGAATTGATCACAGAAATCGCTAATCTTTTCGAAGATTATGAGGAGGCTTATGTTCCAGGTGAATGGGAGGCCTTTTCAAAAAAGCGCAAGAAAAAATATCCTTTTTTGCCTAATGCCCTCAAAATTGCTGCAGTTTTAATACTGGGATTTGGTTCACTTCCATTTTTAGTGCCTGATATTTTTAAACCTGCGGACCAACCGGTTGTGCTTTCAGTATCAAAACCCGCAGTGCAGGCTGGGGAAAATATCCGCAAGCAAAATAATCTGCCCCTCACACCAGCTGTTACCAAAAACTCTCAACTTGCCCTTTCGAAGGTTGTTACAACAGAAACAAAAGTGCAAAATTCTGCATTGAACCATGAGCATAGTTTAAACTTTGAAAGGAACGATGAGTTACTAAACGCATCTGTAAAAAAATCTGCTGCACCGTTGCAAAGCGCTCCGGAAGTTGCGCTTGCAACAAGGAGCATTGATGGGGAACTGAAATCAGCTGGATCTGACAATCCTGTGCAACAGAACAGGTCAATCCTTTCTGAAAGATTAGTAACAGCCCAAATTAAGGAAAGCACAGTTCCAAATGCTACAATAGAGAAAATAAGCACAATGGATTTTCTAGCCTCTGAATCGAAACAGACAAAGAACCTTGTTGCTAAGGAACAAATTTCTAAATGGGATTTTGGTCTGGCATTGGCACCCTCAATGACTAGCAGCAACATGAATATAGGAGGAGGACTTACTACAGCGTACCGCTTGTCTGATAAGTTTTCCATCAGTTCTGGTGTGTCCCTTCTGCAGCTGCAGTCTGCTATTAATGTAACGCCGAACACCCAGAATAAAATGGCTGTCACAGCGCTGTCCAGTAAGGAACTGCTGGCGATAGATGCCAACATCAAGGCTATTGATATACCAGTGGCAATTGTATATAATTTTAATAAAAACTTCTATACGAGTGCAGGACTTTCATATTTCAATGTGATCAGCGAAAAACGTAATAATACTTATGAACAGGCCTCCGCTACTGTTCAAAGTTCTGCTGATCCCGCCACGGGTTTCACTTCTGATATTCGCACAGTGGTGAGTCAGACACTTTCCGAACCAGTGCAGGAATCACGCTTAAAAGGAAATAGTTACCTTGGCTTTTTCAATTTCTCAGTAGGGCGCAAGCAAAATATTTTTAATAAATATAATGTTCTGATAGAGCCTTTTATCAAAATTCCAGTAGGCAAATTGTCCGCTGAAGATCTGAGGCTCAGCAATAGCGGGTTGAAATTTCAATTCAGCTTTTAGCAAAATCTTTGCTATTTAAGCACCTATTTAGTTAGCAGTATAAAAAAGTTGTTAACCATAAAAATTGCACTGGAGTATCGAGGAATGCAGTTTGTAGTAAATTGTTAACATTTTTTCATTAGTTCCGACTTATATCCAACAGATTATCTTTTAAATCTGATGGATATTTCTGGTATATTGTATATATTATATCAATTGGTCTATATTTTAATATCTCAGTATATCTAACCGATTAAAAATTTCATAATGAAAACACTTGGACAGAAATTTAAAATGCTGCGTCAGAAAAAAGGACTTAACCAAAAGTCGATGGCAGAATTGTTAGAGATTTCAATTCCCGCGTATTCCAAACTGGAAACAGGAATCACTGATCCTAACTTTAGCCGGCTCCTGCAAATTGCCGAAATCCATGGTATGGATGTGGGGCAACTTCTTATTATAGGTGAAGATGATAAGAATACTCAGCAGATGGAACTGGAAGCACTAAGGCTGAAGGTGGCACAGCTAGAAGAAAATGTTATCCGGCTGCAGGGAAAACTCATCGTAATGTATGACAAAGAAGACCTCAGACTAAAAGGACTGAGCTAAACTTGTAATCGTATACCAGATCTTCATGTTAATTTAACCTTAATATCATATTAGTGTCCCATTCCTTCCGCTATAATTGTAAAATGGATTTTTTATAATACTTTTGGACCATAATTGATTTTCGGTCTAATTATTAGTGTTTGGTAAATGGAAAAGGATGAAATTGTAATTGGCGAGATCCTGTCGGGTGCCAAGAAGCTGTTCGGTAAACATGGTTTGAAGAAAACGACCATGGAAGAGATTGCTACGGCTGCTGGTAAAGGTAAAAGCACGCTATATTACTACTTTCCCAGTAAAAATGAAATCTTTGAAGCAGTTGTAGAAGATGAGATGAAGAATGTGGTAAAGCGCATTCGCGAGGCTGTTAACGTGGCTATGACTGCTAAAGACAAATTAAAGGCTTTTCTCAAAGCTCAGATTACATCGATAATAGGATTTCATAGCTTTAGGGAGGTATTGTTCGATGATATGGTGGCCAGTATGCGGATGATGATCTGCATCAAAACCCGTTATGAGCAGATTCAAATCGATATGATCCGTGAAATCCTCCTTGGCGGTAGCCAGTCTGGCGAGTTCAAAGAAATGTCTTTCGAACGAATGAACAAAATGTCCCTTGTAATGGTTACAGCCTTCCGCGGACTTCATTTTCCGCTTTCAGTTGAGCTTACCGAGATTCAGACGCATGAATATTTTGACGAAATGATAGATATGCTCATTGCCGGAATAGGTACGGAGGGAATTAGGAAAAAAACGGACTAAATTTGAAAATTATTCGGGTCTTTTTTCTTTTTTAAGCTTAGATTCGGAACTTAAAATTATAACTAGCCAGATAAAACGTTAATTTGATTATTTGACAAAAATATTATAGACTAAAATACGGTTATGGTCTAAGAATAATTTACTTTTGTCTATCTTAAAATTAACATATTTTTAATATATTAGATGATGTTTCATTACTGTATTTTTAGTATAAACTCTGTAAATGGACAACATATAATTATGAATCTATCTGAAGTAAACATTATACAATTCAGGCATGCGTAAAAAATTGGGCGATAGGGTTGCGGCATTCAAAGATGCGACGGCAATTAAAGAAAGGGGATTATATCCTTATTTCAGATCTATAGAGTCTGCACAAGACACTGAGGTCATTATTGAAGGTAACAAAGTATTAATGTTCGGGTCTAACTCTTATCTGGGGCTTACCAATCACCCGAAGATTAAAGAAGCTGCAAAGATCGCTATAGATAAATATGGTACCGGCTGTGCTGGTTCAAGATTTCTTAATGGTACATTGGATATCCACCTCGAACTTGAGAGAAGACTTGCTGCTTATGTAGGTAAAGAATCTGCAGTACTTTTCAGTACAGGATTTCAGGTTAACCTGGGTGTGATTTCATGCCTCCTGGAACGGAACGATTATCTGATCCTTGATGAATACGATCATGCTTCCATTATTGACGGCAGCCGTCTTTCATTCTCGAGGACAATTAAATATGCGCACAATGATATGGAAGACCTGCGTAAGAAATTGAGCAGGTTGCCTGAAGACGCCGCGAAACTGATTGTGGCCGACGGTATTTTCAGTATGGAAGGTGACATAGTTAAGCTTCCGGAAATTGTTCAGCTGGCTGAAGAATTTGGGGCTAATATTATGATGGATGATGCACACAGTTTAGGCGTTATCGGATTTAATGGTGCCGGTGTAGCCTCTCATTTTAACCTTACTGATAAGGTAGATCTCATAATGGGTACTTTCAGTAAATCCCTTGCTTCGTTAGGCGGATTTATTGCTGCAAATGAAGAAACTATTGAATTTATCAAACATAGAGCAAGATCACTGATGTTCAGCGCAAGCATGCCGCCGTCTGCAGTTGCCAGTGTAATTGCAGCTTTAGATATCATTGAATCAGAGCCGGAAAGAATTGATAAACTTTGGGATAATACAAACTATGCGAAAAAGCTGCTGATTGATGCAGGATTTGATATAGGTCATACAGACAGCCCTATTATTCCTGTCTATATCAGAGACAACGATAAAACTTTCCTGATTACCAATATCCTTCATAAGAACGGGATTTTCGTTAATCCGGTAGTATCACCTGCGGTACCATCAGATTCATCGCTGATCAGGTTCTCATTGATGGCTACTCACACTTTTGAGCAAATCGATGAAGCAGTAGAAAAACTTTATGCTGCTTTTAAAGAAGTTCAGCTGACTCCTGCTAAAGTTAGTATATGAAAAACCACGCTGCCGGTGACAGCATAAATTTTTATGATGTTCAGGGTTTCTGTTTAAACCCTGAACATCTGTTCAACCTTTGCGGAATTTTCCTGTAGATATGAAAAAGCGCGTATTGATTACTGGTGCAAGTGGTTTCGTCGGATACCATTTGATTGCTGCTGCACTCGCATCCGGATTGGAAGTGTTTGCTGCCGTAAGACCTAGTAGTAATATCCAGCATCTTAAGGAATTTGATATCCAGTATACTCATCTTGACTTTGCAGATGTGGATTCACTAAGGGCCGACATTGCCTCAAAGCGATATAGCTACATTGTTCACGCTTCAGGTATCACCAAAGCAAAATCTAAAGAAGAATACGAACTGGTCAATGCCGGGTACACCAGGAATCTTGCGTTGGCAACGGTTTCTGCAGGTATAAATCTGGAAAAATTTGTTTTTGTAAGTAGTCTTGCGGCTAAGGGCCCTCTAACTGATTTATCTAAACAGATCGAAGACAATTCTGAAGCACATCCTGTAACTAACTACGGCGCAAGTAAACTGCTTGCAGAACAGTATCTGCAGGAAGTTGCTGACCTGCCACTTATAATAATCCGTCCCACCGCCGTTTACGGTCCCAGGGAAAAGGATATTTTTATTCTTTTTCAAACTATCAATAAAGGATTGGAACCACACATTGGCAGTTTTAAACAGCAAATCAGTTTTATTTATGTCACAGACCTGGCAAAAATTATTGTTAATGCGCTGTTCAGTGATATTACTTCCCGGGCCTACAACGTGTCTGACGGAGCGGTTTATGACCGTTACGCGCTGGCACAGGGAGTTAAAAAAGCATTACATAAACGGACACTGAAGTTTCATCTTCCCGTACCCGCAGTTTCTGCACTGGCAGCACTGATGGAACGTCTCTATAAAAACTCCGCCGCTTCTCCGGCTCTTAATAAAGAGAAGATGAATGAACTTACAGCAGTTAACTGGGCCTGCAGTATTACAAATGCAAAAAATGATTTAGGCTTCAAGCCAACATATGGTCTTGAGGCAGGTATACTGGAAACGGTAAACTGGTATAAAAACAATAAATGGCTCTAAAGAGCTTACAATGAAAAAAGAGAATAAAATGTTATTTCACAAGATTACATCTACAAGCCTCGGCATAGGGTATATCGGTAAAGGGGCAGGTACTGCCGCTGCCGTTGCTACCTGCCTGGTATGGTATGTTGTTCATCCTGATGCTTTAAATTTTGTTCCGGCTCTTATTGCTACCATACTCATTACTGCATTAGGTATCTGGTCTGGCAACATTGTTGAATCTATCTGGGGTAAAGACCATAACCGTGTGGTGATTGATGAAGTTGCCGGTATGTGTATTACATTATTGTGGATCCCCGTTACTCCTCTGAATATTTTAATCGGATTAATACTCTTCCGTTTTTTTGATATATTAAAGCCACTTTTCATCCGTAAGCTGGAAAACCTGCCTGGCGGTTGGGGAGTGATGTTCGACGATGTTCTTGCAGGAGTATATGCAAATATCGTATTGCAGATTATCGTTAGACTAATTATTCGCTGATATGGCCACTTTTGTAAAAGCTCAGGTCGCGTCTTTATCGGCCTCAATTATTGACTTTCTTACCACATTAGTCTGTACGCAGGTGTTTCATTTCTGGTATGTGATTGGTAGCGTGGCAGGTACAACTGCTGGTGGATTACTGAATTTTACATTAGGCCGTAATTGGGTGTTCGATTCCAAAGAGCGCGGCGTAGGGGGACAGGTACTGAAATACATTTTGGTGTGGACCGGAAACCTCTTGTTAACAACAGGCGGGGTTTTTCTTGTTACACACTACCTGCACGTAAATTATATACTTTCCAAAATCATCGTTTCAGGAACATTGGGCACAGGCTATAACTATCTGATGCAAAAGAAATTTGTTTTTATTTAAATGTTAGAAATCATGGGTAACCATACTATAAAATATACGCTGATGAAAGCACAACTGAAAAAACTAGCGCTGACCCTTACCTTTATTTTACCTTTCCTGATCAATAAGGTCTCAGCTCAGCAGCCTGCAGCACAAAAGACCATTATCACCGGAGTAGTTACTGATGCCTCTGATAAAGATCCTATTCCTTATGCTACAGTATTGTTTAAGGGTACCAATATTATGACTAAAACTGATGCCGACGGAAAATACACCCTTGTCAGCTCAGAAAAATATGATCAGCTGCAGGTCAGTTATGTTGGATATAAAAATTCATTCAGCCAGGTAAAAGTAGGGGAAAGCCAGGTTATCAATGTTAAGATGCAATCTGAATCTCAAAGCCTTACTGAAGTAGTTATTACCTCTAATAAAAGGCCTGCTTACCGTAATAAAAATAACCCGGCAGTAGAATTGATCAGGAAGGTAATCGAGAATAAAGCTAAAAACCAGAACAAGAATTATGATCATGTAGCCTATCAGCAATATGAACAGATGCTGTTTTCGCTAAGTAACCTTTCTGACAAGTTCAGGAATAAACGTATTTTCAAAAATTACCAATTTCTTTTCACTGAGCAGGACTCTACTAAGATCGGTGGAAAGACAACCCTGCCTATTTTCATGGAGGAGAAAGTATCACAGAATTACCTGCAGAAATCACCTGATAAAAAGAAGACCATCTATACTGGTGATAAACATGTAAACTATGATGCTAAATTTATTGATACCAAAGGTTTGAGCAAATACTTTGAAAGAATGTATGCAGACATCAATATTTATGATAGCAATATTTCGCTGGTCAGTAACCAGTTTTTGAGCCCTATTGCTGATGCCTCGCCAACCTTTTACAAGTTCTTTATTACGGATACGGTTAAAACACATGTTCCTAACCTGATCGAATTATCTTTTATTCCCCGGAACAACACTGACCTGCTCTTCGAAGGTAAGATGTATATCACTATGGACGGGAACTATGCTGTGCAGGACGCGTATCTTACTGTAAACAAAAATATCAACCTCAACTTTGTCAGAGCGCTTGAGGCCAAACTTGATTTTGAGAAAAATCCTGATGGCAGATACCATTTATCGAAAACCAACCTGATTGTGGATTTTGGTATTAATAAATCATCAGGTGGTGGGTTCACCGGTCAGCGTACAGTGATCGTCAAAGATTACCAGATAGACAAAGCCCAGCCGGCAGCCGTATTTGAAGGGCCGGCACTTGCCACCGCGCCTGATGCTGAAGCCCAATCAGAGCAGTTCTGGACGGCCCAGCGCACAGATACTACCCTGAAGACAAACCTCAGCATTTATAAAAACATTGATACCCTGCAGACCATCCCTTCTTTCAAAAGGACGGCTGATCTGGTAACACTCTTTTTTGCTGGTTACAAAAATTTTGGTCCCTTCGAAGTAGGACCTATAAATACCTTTTATAGTTTTAATAATGTGGAGGGCTTTAGGCTTCGCCTTGGGGGCAGGACTACTCCTGAACTCAGCAAAAGATATTATTTTGAAACTTATGGGGCCTATGGCTTTAAAGACGAAAAGTGGAAGTTTTTTGGCAGCGCCACCTATTCATTAAATGATAAGTCTATTTATGCCTTTCCACAAAACTATATCAGGGCCAGTTTCCAGAGAGATACAAAGATTCCTGGTCAGGACCTTCAGTTTGTTCAGGAAGATAACTTCCTTTTATCATTCAAGCGTGGACAGAACAATACTTTGTTATATAATGATTTTTATAAAATTGATTATATGCATGAATTTGAGAACCACTTTTCTTATCAGGTGATTGCGCGCAAGTGGACGCAGCGCCCAGGGGGTTCCTTATACTTTAATGACGCTATGTCGCCGGTTGATAACATTACAACTTCTGAGCTGAACCTTACCCTTCGTTATGCACCTAACGAGAAGTTTTACCAGGGCAAAATATACAGGGTGCCAATTATTGACAAGTTCCCGATTTTTACAGTTAAGTATACAGCAGGTTTTAAAGGAGTATTGGGCGGACAGTATAACTACCAAAATATCATAGCGAGAATGGACAAAAGATTTTATTTGTCGCAGTTAGGATATTCTGATATTACTCTGGAAGGTGGCAATACATTTGGAAAAGTACCATTCCCATTGCTTACTATCCATCGTGCCAACCAGACCTATTCATACCAGTTAGACTCTTACAACTTAATGAACTTCCTTGAATTTGTCAGCGATCACTATGCGAGTGTAAATATTGATCATAACTTTAATGGATTCTTTTTCAATAAAATACCATTAGTTAAGCGATTAAAATTGAGAGAAGCCGTATCTTTCAAGGCGCTCTTTGGCGGACTCAGGGATGAGAACAATCCGGCATATGATCCAACACTGCTGCAGTTGCCAAGAAATGAGGCTGGTGAAGTACGGACATTTGCGTTGGGTAACCAGCCTTATATGGAAGGAAGTGTGGGAATTGGTAATATATTTAAGATCCTGCGTGTGGATGTTGTGAAGCGTTTTAATTACCTGAACAATCCAGAGGTATCTGAATATGGGATCAGGGCGCGGGTGAAATTAGATTTTTAAAATAAAGAATAAATTTAAAGTATGCAAGAGTTATCATTTCGTGACCAGTTACAGCAATTGATCTATAAAGTTATCAACCCTTTTGTAAAGGGGCTGATCAAGATCGGTCTGACACCAAATGCCGTTACCACGATTGGCTTGTTATTAAATATCGGCGTTGCCGTCATTTTTGTATTTGGTGCTGAAAAAAGCAACCGTGGCGACCTTTCCTTTGTAGGATGGGGCGGAGCTCTGGTCTTATTTGCCGGCCTGTTTGATATGCTCGACGGGCAGGTAGCCCGTCTTGGAAACATGAGCTCTAAATTTGGGGCGATGTATGACTCTGTGCTGGACCGATACAGCGAGATGATTTTGTTCCTTGGAATCTGCTATTACCTGGTTTCACACCATTACTTTCTCAGCTCCCTATTTGCATTTATCGCGCTGATTGGTTCAATGATGGTAAGTTATACCCGTGCAAGGGCCGAAGGTCTTGGTGTGCAGTGTAAAGGGGGATTGATGCAGCGGCCAGAACGTGTAGTAACTATTGGCATCACAGCTTTGGCCAGTGGTATAGCTGGTCATTGTCTGGGGGGTGATTATAAAATCTTTGTGCCTGGTATCTCTTTTCACATTTTTGAGACAATTTCTATATTTACTATTCCGCTGACCATTATGGCGGTTATGACCAATATAACTGCAGTTAACCGGCTCAGGGAAGCTAAAAAAGGATTGGAAGCACAAGAGCAGGCTGAAAAAGATCAGTTGCTTAAACCTTCATCCAGTAAAGTTTTGCCGGTAGTTACCCTCTTATTGTTTCTGCTCAGTTTTTTTAATCCTGGTAATGTACAATCTGCGAATGCCCAGACGGCAGATCAAAGCAATCCATCACCATTAAAATTCCCTGTACCAAAAGGTGTAACCAACCAATTGTTTTACCTTCAGCGTGATCCTAATACCAATACCATTATCTGCCAGCTCAATACCAATGCAAAAGGAGAGGTAGATAAAGACGAGCCTGTTAATGTGTACTGGCTGAGGTATCAGGAAAACGGCGAAAAAAAAGATTTAGGTTATGTACAACGTAAGTTTGCATATGGGATAGATAGTAAGTATCTCGGTAAAGACCAGTATGAATTGCGCTTTGTGTCGCATAAGAAGCTTCCAATGTATCTTATTAAATCAGAGGATGATAAAAAATATCATGTTTTCGTGACAGTAAATAATAAAAAGATTCAAATAGAACGCATATTTTTGCGGATAGAAGGTGGCTCATTCTGGTTGCCGAATGTTAAGTATGTTGAGATCAAAGGCCTGAATACCGCTACTAATGCTTCTATTACAGAGAGGATAAAAATATAAGTCCCTCCGGATATTTGAATGTCGTTACACGAGCGATATGCTTGCTTTATCACTATGTACAAGTAAAAAATAGATGAATTTGTCATGAGTTCCTATGTGACAGAAGATCCAATATGACAAATCATCACAATGAATAAAGAAATATAGTAGATTAAACCGTCATTAAGATCTGAATACCATTAAGATCCCATCATGACAGCTTCATCACAATTGAAAAGCAATATTGCAAAGATGAAAAAGAATTTTATTTCGAACTCTTCTGGTTCTATCAGAATGTTTAAGAACGACCTTTTTGAAAAGCTTTCTAAAGTGGACTTTTATGTGCCCTTGATTGTATATATACCCGTTATTGCGTTCCTGATCTGGAAGGTTTTTACAGAAGTACACATGACTATACTACAGTTTTTAGGATGGGCTGCACTCGGACTTTTTATCTGGACTATTACCGAATATATTATGCATAGGTGGGTATTTCATTTTTACCCTAAGTCCAGACTTGGCAAAAGGATCCATTTTATTTTTCATGGTGTGCACCATGATTATCCAAACGATGCAAAGCGTTTGGTTATGCCGCCATCGGCCAGTATCCCAATGGCGCTCAGCCTGTATTTCCTGTTTTTGTATCTATTGCCTACAGGCACTATTTATGCTTTTTTCACCGGATTTCTGATCGGTTACCTGCTATATGACATGATGCATTATGCCTTGCACCATGCTAATTTTAAAAACCCTTTCTGGAAAAGTCTCAAGCAGCACCATATGTTACATCATTACTCTGACTCAACCAAAGGTTATGGCGTAAGCTCTGCTATATGGGATAAAATTTTGGGATCAGATTTTACCAAAAAATAAATGTCAAATCCTATACAGGCCGTAAGGCCTTTTTACGCGTTAAAAGACATCATTGTCACTACAATGGTGTCTTTGTTTTATTTACTGCTTTCTTATCTGCTGGTTGGTTATAACAGTAACCAGATATTCCTTGCACTGATTTTTAATGTTCTTTATTACACTACGCCTGTAACCAGAAAATTCATTCTAGGTTTTTCCATCTTTATAGTATACTGGATCCTTTTCGACTATATGAAGGCGTTTCCAAACTACAAATTCAACCATGTACATATAGCAGAATTGTATAACCTGGAGAAACATTTCTTTGGTACCCGCTCAGGGTCTGTGGTACTCACTCCTAACGAATTCCTGAGGATCCATTCAAGCTCAGTGATTGATTTTGCAGGCGGTATTTTCTACCTGATGTGGATTCCTGTGCCTTTAGCATTTGCCGCATATCTCTTCTTTACGAAACGTGAACAGTTTCTGCATTTTTCACTCACCTTTGTATTGGTGAACCTGCTGGGTTTTATAATCTATTATCTGTACCCTGCGGCCCCGCCCTGGTACGTACTTGAACATGGTTTTGTATTTATTGCGCATACCCATTCTAATCCGGCTGGTCTGATCCGTTTTGATCATCTGGTCCATCTACCGGTTTTTCAATCTATCTACAGACAAGGTTCAAATGTATTTGCGGCTATGCCATCATTACACTCGTCTTATCCATTAATTGTATTGTACTATGGGATCAGAAACAGGTTAGGTTGGTTCAATATCCTTTTTGCAGTGGTGATGTTTGGTATCTGGTTCACTGCGGTATATGCCAGTCACCATTATGTTCTGGACGTGCTTGCAGGAATTACTTGTGCTACCATAGGCATCTGGCTTCACAACTGGATGTTCAGCAAGACCTTTTTAAAAAGGCTGATTCAAAAAATGCTGATAGTCATCCAATAGAAATGACTAATTTTATCTGATAATCTAATCAACATTGGCCGCTATACCCTCAATCAGATTATCTGAACTAACCAGCCAGATCAGTAACACTATAAATAGTGTTTTTGGTTCAGGTACTTTCTGGGTAGTAGCTGATGTATCAAATTATACTTTTAAACCCCAGAGCAATTTTCATTATTTTGAACTGGTAGAAAAAGAAAAGAACACTTCAAAAATACTAGCTAAGATTTCAGGCCGTGCCTGGGGAAATGCCTCTGTAAATATATCCAACTTTGAAAAGGCTACCGGGCAGCAATTTAAAAACGACATCAATGTATTAGTGCAGGTTCAGGTGCAGTACAATCCTGCTTTCGGCCTGCAGCTCAACCTGCTTGATATAGATACCAGCTTTACACTCGGCCAATTTGAGCAGCAGCGAAAGGAAACGCTTGACAGGCTGGTTCGGGACAATCCATCGTTTATTCGTTTTAAGGATGGCCTATACCATACCAGAAATAGCGATCTCCAGTTCAATAAAGTGCTGCAGCGCATTGCAGTCATATCATCTGATACTTCTGCAGGTTATCACGATTTCAGACATACGCTTGAAAATAACACCTTTGGTTATCATTTTGAAGTGGACGATTACTTTGCATTTGTGCAGGGAGAAGGAAATGCCAAACAGGTTTTGTCAAGGCTTATTGCAGTTTTTGAGTCGGGCAAAACTTACGACGCACTTATCATCATCCGTGGAGGCGGCTCACAGACTGATTTTCTTATCTTTGATAATTATGACCTTAACCGTGCCATTGCCAAGTTCCCTGTTCCAATTATCACGGGTATTGGCCATCAGAAGAATGAAACTATCGCCGATCTGATGGCCCATACTTCTACCAAAACACCAACCAAGGCGGCAGAATTACTTATTGCGCATAACCGAGGATTTGAAGAGTCTTTGCTCGCTTTACAGCAGCAGCTGGTGATCAGGACTTTTCAACTGCTTAACCAGCAGAAAGAAATGCTCAACCGGCTTAATCAGGTTACAATCAATTCATCAAAAAACCTCCTGCATGAAAAGCATAGGGATATCCTGAACTTGTCTGGTATGATCCTCACTAATCCTAAAATCATCCTGTCTAATAAAGCTAAGGATTTACAAAACCTCCGCGATAACCTTAAATCGTTCAACAGGATGTTTTTTATCAATCAGGGCAGATATATCAGCCATTTTGAATCCGTCGTCAGATTGATGAGTCCGCAGAATATATTAAACAAGGGTTTTGCCATAATTAAAGTGGAGGGTAAAATTGTGAAAGATGCATCCCGCCTTAAAGCGGGAGATGAAGTATCTGTCACGCTGGCAGATACTGAAATTAATACTAAAGTTTTATCAAAACATAAACGCAATGGAAAAGAATTTGAACTATGAAGACGCGTATAGCGAGCTGGCGCAAATTGCAAAGGAAATCGAAACCGAATCAGTATCGGTAGACATCCTTGCTGAACGTGTTAAAAGGGCTTCCGAATTAATTGCTTTCTGCCAGACCAAGCTTCGTTCCACAGAAACGGAAGTAAACAAGATTATAAAGCAGATGGAAAACCAACCCTTATAACTACCTTCGTACAAATCATTAAATAAGCAGCCATGTTAGTATATAACCCAGAAGAAGAAGAAGAATTTTTTGACCAGATTGATCAGGTATATACACTGACCGAGGAAGGCAATACAGAAGAAGCGGAAAAGCTGCTGCTGGAACTGGAAAGTTCAATTATGGACCCCAAAGAAAATTGCAGTGTCGGGGCTATAATGCTCGACAGTATATATGCCTTTTATGACCAGACCGGAAATATTGAAAAAGCTTTGCCGTATTTCCTGAATGAAACTGCATTCCTGACTGAAAAGCTGAACAGTGATTCGGTAAAAAATCCGGTTCACTTTATTACAACTGGTAGTATTTACTATGCGCTAGAGGACCTGGATAAAGCCCGGGAATATTTTAAGATGGCTTACCAGGCAGGGAAGAAGGCACTTTTTAGTGACTTTCATGCAGACTTCCTGTTCATGGCTCTGGCTTCTGATGCCGATTTTGCAGAGTTTAAAGAGAATTTTGTCCCTGATCTTGAAGAGGAGGAGGATGAGCTTACAGACGAACAGCAGGAGCTGATGGATGAATACTGTGAAAAAGGTAATGCGGAAATGGAGGAGGAACATTTTAATGTTGCGGCCGACTACTTTAAGAAAGCTTATGCTGTTTTACCAGATCCAAAAGACGAGTGGGAAGCTACCGGTTACATCACAGCTTCACTTGGCGATGCCTATTATAATGCCAAAAAATATAAGGAAGCAAAGGAACAGTTACTCATTGCGGCTAAATTTTACGAGACCGGAGAAAATCCTAATCCATTTGTACTGCTTCGCCTTGGTGCTGCCTGTATGGAATTAGGTGAGGAGGAACAAGCTCTTGCACACTTATTGGAAGCATATGAAATGGAAGGTACACAACTGTTTGAAGAAGATAAAAAATACCTCAGTTTCCTTAAGAAACACCATAAACTTGATTAGTCAGTAATCATACCCATAACTCACTGACCATTGCAAACAGATCTTTGAATTCTCAGAGATCTGTTTTCTTGTATAAGGTTACGCTTATATCAGCACAATACTTTAAGCAGAAATCAACTGCTGCTCTACAACCGCTACAAGGAAATCAATATCAAAAGGTTTAGCCACCACCTCATCTGCACATATTTCTTTCACCACATTCACTTTAGGATGAGTAGAAAGTACTATGACAGGGATATGGGCAGTATCTTCAGCATTTTTTATAGCTTCACAAAGCTCGGTTCCCTCCGCCGTAGGGTTAACAACATCCAGTAGAATAGCATCTGGTTTGAATTCTTCAATCCTCTTGCTCACCTGGTTATGGAAACAAACCGGATCAACTTCATATCCTTCCTGAGTCAGGATAATCTCGATCATATCAAGGATATCCCTGTTTTTATCAAAGACCAGAATCTTTTTTTTCATTGCAATTTTATCGGTTAACACCTATTTTGCAACAGCGTAAATGCTCAGGCTTATCAGGCGTTTTACAAAGATAAAACAATATACGGTTTTAACTATTCAGGTTAGATTATTTAGCCGCCAATATGCTTTTTTACTAATGCTATCAATTCTTCCAGATCAAAAGGTTTGCTGATAAAATCTTGTGCCTGTGAAGCAGCAATTGCCGATTGTTCGGTGGCATGAGCAGACATGATAATTATAGGTATACTGTTGGTTTCCGTATCAGTCTTCAGTTCGTGGCATAATTCTATCCCGTTTCCATCGGGCAGCATCACATCCAGCAAGATCAGATCGGGCGGCGGCAGTCTTTTTTGAGTTTTAAATTCATCAATGCTTCCTGATACTTGCACGATGTACCCATTTTCCCTAAGAATATAGATTATAACAAATCTGATGTCCTCGTCGTCTTCTACAATATGGATTATTTTACTCATTACACATATATATGTTCCAGCCTAAGGTAATGATTGTTCTAATAAAAGGTGAATTTGTCCAATAAAAATAAAATATTATAAATAAGAATTTTGCGAAATCAGTTGGCGCTAAATAATTAGCATTGTTTAACTGTTCCAGACAAAATTTAATGAGGTCTAAATGGCCAGAAGCAATTTGTCGGGCTGTGTCAAAAGTCCCTGTTTGCATAAAAAAACCGCAATAAAAGTGATTTTAGTATATTAATTTCTTAAAAGTTATATATTTGGCATGTTATTAAACCCCAAATCATGGACAAAATTACACAGATTAAAGACCTGCTTGCAACAGTTGAAGCAGACGCAGAAAAATTCTACAGTGCTGGTAACAATGCAGCAGGGACAAGATTGCGTCAAGCAATGCAAGAATTAAAAGTACTTGCTCAGGAAATTCGTGCTGAAGTAACAGATAAAAAAAACTCAGCTAAGTAATAACAGCAACCGTGACCTTGAGAGGGGATGCCAGTAATGGCATTCCCTCTTTTAATTTTCAGATTGGCAGATATTCATCTATATTTGACCCCAATAAGTTCTTTTCATTTTTTTTCATCAACCGGAAAAGGTTCTGCTTAAGGCAGATTAATAGGGAATCGTGTGCAAATCACGAGCTGTCGCGCAACTGTAAGTAACCAAACAGTTTTTGCCAATAATGTCCACTGTCTGTATAGATGGGAAGGACGGTAAAAATGTTACAAGTCAGGAGACCTGCCTCAACCGAATTGACAATGCTTTCGCGAACTGAAGCAAATGGTCAGGTATGATGTATCACATTGTAGCAGCATGGCGCAGCCTTGTTCCTGTTTTCGTGTACATTTGTATTTCCCATCATTCTTTTCTCGAAGCACCTAAAAATAGCAAAGGGCTTTTAACCGATTTTTTATCTTTTAAAAAGCAACAAAATGCTAACAAACAATCTTGGCTACCCGCGTATTGGTAGTAAAAGGGAATTAAAGAAAGCCAGCGAACAATACTGGTCGGGCGCCGCATCCATTGAAAGCCTCGTGAAAACCGGCGCAGAAATCCGTAAACACAACTGGCAGCTGCAGCAGCAGGAAGGGATAGATCTTATTCCATCTAATGATTTTTCATTTTATGACCATGTCCTTGATCTTTCACTTACTGTGGGAAACATTCCAAAACGTTACCAGCAGGTTATCCTTGACCCGGCCAACCGTGAACTGGACCTATATTTTGCCATGGCCAGGGGGTATCAGAAAGATGGCCTGGATATTACCGCAATGGAAATGACAAAATGGTTCGATACCAATTATCATTATATTGTACCAGAATTTCATAAAGGACAGCAGTTTAACCTTTTCTCCAGCAAAATTATTAACGAATACAATGAGGCCAAAAGATTAGGCATTAAGACCAAACCAGTCATCATTGGCCCCGTAACCTATTTACTGCTGGGTAAAGAAAAAGAAGCAGGCTTTCACAGGATAGAGCTCATCAGAAACCTTCTGCCGGTTTATCTTGAAATCCTCGGACAGCTGGCGGAGCAGCATGTAGAATGGGTTCAGTTTGACGAACCCTTTCTGGCGCTTGATTTAAGCGAAATAGAAAAAGCCGCCTACAGGTATGTTTATCATGAAATCAGGAAACAATTTCCGCAGATCAGGATTTTGCTCTGCACGTATTTTGAAGGTTTGAAAGATAACCTCCAGCTTGCAGTGTCACTCCCTGTTGCCGCTCTCCATATTGATCTTGTGCGTGCGCCAGAACAATTGTTGCCTGTACTCGAAGCTCTGCCGCCGCAAATGCAGTTATCTTTAGGGCTGGTGGAAGGAAGGAATATCTGGAAAAGCAATTATGAAAATGCGTTATCATTGATCCGGCTTGCCTCTTCTAAAATATCGGCCGACCGTTTAATGATTGCCGCGTCCTGCTCCCTGATCCACGCGCCATGCGATCTGGAGCTGGAAAACAATGAACAGAATCTGCGTCCCGAAGTTAAAAACTGGCTGGCTTTTGCCAAACAAAAAATAGAGGAACTTCAACATTTACAGGATCTAGCTACTGATCAGCCTTCAGCTAAGGCCCTCCGTGCACTTCAGGAAAATATTGCTGCCAATGCTGATCGTAAAGTTTCTCCTCTCATTCATAACCAGGGGGTGCAGGCGCGTACCTCAACTGTTGTGCCAGGGTCAGACCAGCGTAAGCAGTCCTTTATCAAACGAAAAGCCCTGCAGCAGGAAGCCATGCAGCTGCCAGTATATCCAACCACCACCATCGGTTCCTTTCCCCAAACAGCGGAAGTCAGAAGTTGGCGGGCACGTTTTAAAAAAGGTTCACTAACCCAGCAAGAATATGATGATCTGATTGCAAAAGAGACTACTGAAGTTATTCGTTTTCAGGAAGAAACCGGTATTGATGTGCTGGTACATGGGGAGTTTGAACGTAATGATATGGTAGAGTATTTTGGCGAACAGCTTAAGGGCTTTGCTTTCAGTCAATATGGTTGGGTGCAGAGTTATGGCAGCCGTTGCGTTAAGCCCCCGGTGATTTATGGCGATGTATATCGTCCGGAACCTATGACGGTCAAATGGTCCGCCTATGCGCAGTCGTTAACCAGTAAATATGTAAAAGGTATGCTTACCGGCCCTGTTACTATTTTGCAGTGGTCCTTTGTACGTAACGATCAGCCACGCGCTACTACCTGCAGGCAGATTGCTTTTGCAATACGCGATGAGGTGTGCGACCTGGAATCAGCTGGTATCAGGATCATCCAGATTGATGAACCTGCTATCCGCGAAGGTTTGCCCCTCAGAAAAGCTGACTGGGAGTCTTATTTGCAATGGGCAGTTCAGGCATTCCGGATCTCGGCCTCAGGTGTAAGTGATGAGACACAGATCCATACCCATATGTGCTATTCAGAATTTAATGATATTATCCATCATATAGCAGATATGGACGCAGATGTAATTACCATTGAATGTTCGCGTTCTCAAATGGAGTTGCTGGATGCCTTTGCTGATTTTAAATATCCCAATGATATTGGTCCTGGTGTATATGATATCCACTCCCCCCGGGTGCCCGCCAGGCAGGAGATGGTGAGCCTCATGCGTAAAGCTGCAGCGGTTATCCCTGCCGGCCAGCTTTGGGTAAATCCAGATTGTGGATTAAAGACCCGCCACTGGGAAGAAACAAAAAAAGCACTTGTAGAAATGGTGCAAGCTGCAAAAGAATTGCGCTTATCCGTTCAAGAACCCGTAAGTTTGTAATAATTATACAGGCGGCCCCTTGCAAACGGCCGCCTGTTTTATAAGCCGAAACCCATAGAGATGACAATAGAAGAAAAGATCAAAGCCGCAGAAACACGTATTTTTAAAGCGGTATTTCCCAACACTACCAACCACTACGATACCCTTTTTGGCGGAACCGCCATGATGATGATGGATGAGGTAGCCTTTATAACCGCTACCCGTTTTAGTCGCCAGTATATGGTTACCGTTAGCAGTGACCGTATTGATTTTACCAAGCCAATTGCCGCAGGTACGATTGTAGAATTGATCGGTAGTATTACACACATTGGTAATACCAGTATGAAAGTAAGAGTTGATATCTTTGTAGAGCAGATGTATTCAGAACACCGTGAAAAGGCTGTTAGCGGAGAATTCTCATTCGTTGCTATAGATGAGCATAAAAAACCCACTGCTATAATTAAATAAGCTTCGGCCTATTAAAGCTTCCAACCGATAGTTTTTTAAAGATTAGTTAGATATGAGCACAGTAGCAAAAGAGGTAACCCTGCTTACCGGATTTCTTGGCGCAGGCAAAACAACCGTTCTCAACGCCATTATTGCCAGGATGAACAGTACCCGTTTCGCCATTATTGAAAATGAAATAGGAGCAGAGAGTATCGATGCGGGCCTGATTATAAAGGGTGAAGACGATATTATAGAACTTAATAATGGTTGCCTCTGCTGCACACTGAACGACAACTTGTTTGATATCTTAAACAATTTGTGGATAAAAAGAGAATCCTGGGACCATCTGATCATAGAAGCTACCGGCATAGCCGATCCGGCAAATATTGCACAGCCTTTTCTCACTATGGATCAGGTGAAACGTGGTTATGAGCTAAAACGTGTAATCTGTATAGTAGATGCAGCCCTGATTGAAGAGCAACTGAAAGAACGGCCCGAAGCTATCAAACAGCTAGCTTTCAGCGATGTTATCTTGCTCAATAAGGTTGAGAATGTAAGTCCAGATGAGCTGCTGTCCCTGCAGGCCACACTTAAAACTATCAATCCTTTTGCAGAAACCTTTATAGCCAGAGGCGATGATTTTCAGATTAAAAGGATGTTTGCCAGAGAACGGTTTGCTAATTTCTACAGTAACCCCAAACCTGCGGTAAGCCCGAAAGGGATATTCAGCTTGTCTCCCGAACCAGGGGAAAAGCAGCGCCTTATCGCTGTAGATGCTTCTCATAATAAGCATCAGCACAGTGATATTGAAACTATTTTACTAAAGTATAACCAGAGCATGAATATTGAGGATCTTGAGCACCGGATGACGGTTTTCCTCATTGCACAGTCTGCCAATGTATACCGCATCAAAGGCATTATCTACAGTCATGAGTTCCAAAGTCGTATAGTCTTGCAGACTGTAGGAAAATCCCTTTCCATAACCATTGGCGAAACCTGGCTGCCGGGCGAAAGCCGGGAAAGTAAAATAGTAATTATTGGTAAAAGCCTGAAAGTATATGGCTTTGATAAAATGTTCCGCAGCTGTTTATATCCTGGGTTTCCTGATTCAGCGGACTGATGCCTCGCGTGGGTTTCCTGTATTTTTTCTGTTAACCCGGTCTATGTCTTTAATTTTTAACTGGCAAAACTGTACTTTGGCATTATGGTTAATTTCTTCAGACTCTCCTTATTGCTCCTTATTTTCAGTTCATGTTCTGCTCGTAAAAGCATACTGGATCCGGTTTTAGAGAATGGGGTAGATCGATCTTTAGCTAAATACCGTAAGGCTGTACTGTCTGACATTGTCTATCAGCTTGATTTTAATATCCCCGAGCAAAAGTCGGCGCCCATCACTGCACATGAAATTTTAACTTTTAGCTTGTTATCCACGCGTTTTCCTATACAGCTGGATTTTAAAGAAGATCCCCGTAAAATCAGGTCATTATCACTCAACGGCAAAACTATAAGCGTAAACCATACTAAAGAGCATCTCATTCTACAGCAGGAGTTCCTGCAAAAGGGTAAGAATACGGTCAAAATAGATTTCCAGGCAGGTGAGGGGGCCCTCAACAGAAACACAGATTATCTTTATACGCTATTCGTCCCAGACCGTGCCCGCACGGTATTTCCATGTTTCGATCAGCCTGACCTAAAATCTGTTTATAATTTAAGCCTGCAGCTGCCAGTCAGCTGGACTGCGCTTGCCAATGCCGAACTTCGCGATTCCACGCTTCAGGGCCAGCGTAAAACCTACCAGTACAAGAAATCTGACCTGCTCAGTACTTACCTGTTTGCTTTCGCTGCCGGAAAATTTAACCGTTTTGTCCCTGCTAAAGGCCTTACTGCACAACCTACAGAATTCCTGTACCGTGAAACCGATAAGGTCAAAATAGATCTGAGCCTGCCAGCTGTTTTTGCTATCCATGCAGCGGCTTTAAAGTACTATGAAAACTGGACAGGAATAAAGTACCCTTTCCAGAAGTTCGGTTTTGCGGCTATACCCGATTTTCAATTCGGAGGCATGGAACATCCAGGTACCATACAATATAAAGCTTCATCTCTTTTTCTGGATGCCGGTGCCACAAAAGATCAGCTGAACGGACGTAATAACCTGATCGCGCACGAAACTGCACATATGTGGTTTGGAGATCTGGTTACTATGGACTGGTTTACCGACGTCTGGATGAAAGAAGTGTTCGCCAACTTTATGGCTGATAAAAGTTCAGAAGAATCTGGTGGGAACAATTCCTATGCGCTGAAGTTCCTCATCGATCATTTCCCTGCCGCATATGCGGTAGACCGTACAGAAGGTGCCAATCCAATCCGTCAGCCTTTAGATAACCTGAAAGATGCCGGAACCTTATATGGCAATATTATTTATCACAAGGCACCGCTGATGATGCAGCAGCTGGAAATGCTGATGGGTAAAAATCAGTTTCAGCAGGGTATAAGAGAGTATCTACGAAAATTTTCAAACAGCAATGCCTCATGGCCAGATCTGATCCGGATTCTCGATAAATATACACCCGCCAATCTACAGTCCTGGAATAAAGTATGGGTAAATGAAAGTGGCCGTCCGCTCATCGACTATAAAATCAACTACCAGAAAGTTATGAATAACTCAGCTAAGATGGTAATCAATAGTTTCAGCATCAGTCAAAAAGCAGAGTATGGCGCGGCAAGAATATGGCCACAGGCTTTTCAGATTGCGCTTTTCTATCCAGATACCGTCAAAGTACTAAAGGCAGATCTCAAAGGTTCAAATTTAGACTTAATCGAGGCCAGAGGATTGCCGAAACCAGATTTTATCTTGTTTAATTCTGGTGGTGAAGGATACGGGCAGTTCCCGGTACACCCTGATATCACTTCCTATACCAGCCATTTAAAAGATCCACTGCACCGTGCTACTGCTTTTATTGCACTTTATGAGCAGATGCTCAGCGGTCAGAGTATTAAGCCTGCCGCATTGCTCCACTTATACGCCTCTGCACTGGCTGCTGAAAAAGAAGAATTGAACCTGCGGCTGTTGAGCGGATATATTAGCAGCATTTACTGGCAGTTTAGCACTGCAGCAGATAGGTTATCCCTTGCCACGTCACTCGAAAGCCAGATCTGGACGGCCATGCAAATGCAGAATGCTGCCAACTATAAAAAGCAGCTGTTCAACGCCTATCAGAATATCTTCCAGACAGAAACCGCCCGGAAGAAGATCTATCAGATATGGAAAACTCAACAGCCACCGGCAGGTATTACATTATCTGAAGATGACTATACCGGAATGGCTTTTGCTTTAGCGCTCCGCAGCGATGAAGATAAAAATATCCTGCAGCAGCAGGAGGCAAGGATCAGCAATCCAGATCGTAAAGCGCGCTTCCAATTTATCACACCGTCGCTTTCAGCTGATATTTCTGTGAGGGATGCTTTCTTCAAAAGCCTCGGGCTGCAGGCTAACCGCAGCAAAGAATCCAATGTACTATCGGCCTTATACTATTTACACCATCCCTTAAGACAACAAAGCAGTATTGCCTATCTGCCAAAAAGCCTAGAAATGCTCCAGGAAATTCAGACTACAGGAGATATTTTCTTCCCTCAGTCATGGTTACAGGCCATTTTAGGGACTTATCAAAGCAAGGCTGCTGCAGATATAGTGCGCACTTTCATCCAGCAACATCCTCAGTATAATCCTAAGCTAAAAGCGAAGATCCTGCAAACTGCCGATAATTTGTTTAGGGCAGAAAGTCTCCTAAAATAAATCAGCTGTAGTATTTTAATTTAAGAATTCCTATTTTTACGAATATTTTCAATCTATAGATTGAAAATATTCGTATATTAGTGTTTTAAAACCATATAGCTATGTCAAGTCCAAATGCCATGACCCTCGATAAGCGCACCGAAACTCTTCGGGTAAAGTTTAGTACAATTGATGTTAGTGATGATATGAAGGTTTTTCAATACGCCCGTCAGGGTTTAAAACCCGGGCTGTTCTATGATTTTGCCGAAGCCATTAATATTTCCAATAAATCTCTTGCAGACCTGATCAATATTTCATCACGTACTATAAGTAATTATAAAGAGCAGAAAAAATTACTTGAGCCCGTTTATGGAGAACATTTATTAAAACTGATCGGCCTCTATAAAAAGGGAGTGGAACTTTTTGGTACTGTTGACGAGTTCAGTTATTGGTTAAACAAGCCTTTCTGGAATTCCAGCGAGCGTCCTATGGATTGGTTAACCACACCAGGAGGCGTAGACCTGGTGGCAGATGAGCTGTTAAAGATGGCTTATGGTGATGCAGTTTAACGCTCAGAATGATTGCATTTAGGATCGGACATAAAAATTATGTCACAGAATTAATTGCTTCCGGGGCCAATGGCCGCTGGTGCGCTGCAGGCAAACGTGTTATTTACTGCGCAGAAAACATCCCTCTCGCTTTTCTCGAAAATATGGTGCGCCGTCAGGGCGTAGGCTTTAATGATGATTTTAAAATCGCCTTTATAGAAATTCCTGATGATCTGTTGATCAGTTCCTTCAGTCAGAGCAATCTCGATCCCGACTGGCGAGATCCCTATGATTACAGTCATTGTCAGCCAATAGGTAACAAATGGTTTGAAGACCTCCGCTTTCCTATACTCAAAGTACCTTCAGCAGTAATGCCAGAATGCTATAACTATGTGATCAATACCACACACCCCGACTTTCAACGTATTAAAATTGTGGCTGTAACTGGCATGGTGCCAGATATCAGGATAGAAGATATTCTAAAGAAATACCCTGCCTCAATATAATAACAGAATCAGCAACTAGCGCACAAGTCAGGAAATGGCAAATAAGGCAAGATAGATCAGGCTGGTAAATGGTAAAACTTAAACATGCCTTGCAGGGTTAGTAGTTGAAAAAAAAGTATCATATTATTAGAACATATAAACACATAAAAAATGAATAATAACTTAAACATAGGATGGATCGGACTAGGTAATATAGGTGTTCCGATGGTGAAGAACCTGATCAAGGCAGGTCTTAATGTAACCGTCTACAACCGAAACCCGGAAAAATCCGCCGCTTTAAAGGAAAGCACCGGGGTAGCTGTGGCAACATCACCCGCTGAACTGGTAGCGTCTTCAGATTTTATTATTACCATGATCAGTGATGATGCAGCTGTAAAAGCAGTATATGAGGCAGAGGATGGTATCTTTTCTGTACCCGCTAAAGAAGGTTTAATCACCATCGATATGAGTACGGTATCTCCGGCAACTACCAGGTATCTTGCCGCAGTATGTGCCGGTAAAGGAATCAGTTACCTGGATGCACCAGTATCGGGAAGTATCAAACCTGCAGAAGAAGGTCAGTTGGTTATTATGGTTGGGGGATCAGAAGCCGCCTATGAAAAAGCAAAACCTATCTTTGATGTTTTAGGTAAATCATCTACCTACCTGGGCGAAAGCGGTAAAGGTAATTCGGCAAAACTTGCTATCAACTTATTTCTCGGCATTATCGGTCAGGGTCTCTCTGAAGCTGTGGTGTTCGCTGCGAAGAATGGCGTGTCTGCAGAGGAATTGCTGCCATTAATTAACGGTGGTCCGCTGGGCAGTGGTTTCACCAAAATGAAATCTGAAAATATTGTTGCCAATAATTATAAACCTGCCTTTTCATTAAAGCTGCTGGCTAAAGATATTAAACTGGCAGCAGATAATGGGATGGATACCCCATTTGGACAATCACTCAGCCAAACCATTGGTCTTGCAATAGAAGAAGGACATGGCGACCGTGATATGATTGGCATCCTGAATTATTTGTCTGGTAAATAGTATTTCCCACAAGCCGTAAATACAACGATATACAAAATGGGTTTCAAGCTGCTAAAGTTTATATTTTTCGGCAATTATTTTGTCGGTATACTGGCGGTAGCCCTTACCGTTGAAGCCACCCTGCAGCTGGGTAACCCCTTTAATGCTATAAGTTATTACCTGCTGTTATTTCTGGCGCCCATAGTGTATTATACCTACGCCTATATGGGCGCCACCAACAGCCTGCATCCGGATAACCCACGCACGGCTTGGTATGCAAGCCATAAAGCCTATGTATATAGGTCTGAGCTATTACTTACGGCTATCTGTGCCGGCTTAACGCTGTTTATAGCGGTTAACCATTTTGAAGCAATATTGCATCTGCCTATCATTTACTGGATTACCGTAGCCCTTGTTATGGCGATGGCTGTTTTGTATTATGGTTTGGTGCCCATTGTATCTTTCAACCTTAATCTGAGGAATACCGGCTGGCTCAAACCCTTTATCATTGGATTTATCTGGGCCGCTACGGCTAATGTTTTGCCGCTTATTATGCTCAAAATCCAATCAGGTACGGATACTACACAAAGCAGTCTGTGGTTTTTTCTTTTTATCAAAAACTTTATGTTCTGCACCGTGAATGCTATCATGTTTGATATGAAAGATTATGCTATAGATTCTAACAGGCAGCTGAAAACCTTTGTGGTACAGATTGGGCTTAAGAAAACAATCTTTTATGTACTGCTGCCTTTACTGCTCCTGGGAATGCTGTCCCTTTCTGTCTTCGCCTACATAATGGGTTTTACGCTGATCAGGTTCCTGATCAATCTAGTTCCTTTTGTGCTCACCGCACTGGTAGCTTATTCCATGAATAAACGAAAGAACATATTTTATTACCTGATTGTAATTGACGGGTTGATTTTGGTAAAAGCCTTGTGTGGTATTACTGCCATGTTAATCAGTAAATAAACAGGAGCATAAATAAATAACAGTATCGTTTGTAAAAACACCTACCATATCCATGCAGAACAACTATGATCATATTGCCCCGTATTACGATTTTCTTAGCAGAATGGTCTTTTTCCGTGCACAGGTAAGAGCCCAGTCAGATCAGCTGGAGTCTATTCCTGCAAATAGCAGTATCTTAATTGTAGGAGGGGGAACAGGATGGATCCTGGAAGAGATAGCCAGAATTTATCCCTCAGGACTTACTATCGTGTATGTCGAAATCAGCGAGAAAATGCTGAATATTTCCAGGAAGCGCAATACCGGCGCAAATCAGGTAAAATATATACATGCAGCTGCTGAAGATTTATCTACCGATCAAAAATTTGATGTAGTCATCACTGCATTTCTGTTTGACAATTTTTCTGGTGATACTATACAAACAGTTTTTAGCAAACTTGATCACCTCCTTAAAGCGGGAGGCACCTGGCTTTTTTCCGACTTTTACTATAATAAGGAGTCCGGAAAAAAATGGCAGTATTACCTGTTAAAAACCATGTATCTCTTTTTCAATAAGATATCAGATGTTCAGGCTAAAATGCTGATCAATACTGAACCTATCTTTGCCGAATATAATTATGATGTGGTAAGGGCAGAGTATTATTATGCTGGATTTATAAAAGCAATCACCTACCAAAAGCGCTGATATTCGTCGCCTGATATGCTATATATATAAATTATAAGTAAAAGCCGCGCCGTAATCTAAATTTGGTAGCACCAGAAAGAATGGTAAACCTATATTTTCCAATAACCTGACAAAAATCAATAGGAAGGTCATCCGATTCTAACATTCAGGGCGTAATAAAGCAGGAACCCCTAAAAAACGTAATCATACTAATAAATCTGCAATGATGCCTATCACCTTTTAATCTGATTTTAATCCCAATTCTTTGAATTTAATAAGAATTGATTTGAACCGAATATTTCCGGGGTTATCCTAACTGATATTTTTGTGTGTACTCTAAACACTAAGTACATGACCGATTTAATTTAATTAGTTGACGATGCCCAGGATAACAGTACCATCTTTAATATTATCGTCCCTTTTGTTTAGTGCAGCCAGTGTCGGTGCACAAACGCTAAACATGAAAGAAGCTGTTAACACGGCTATACAGAACTACGGGACAATCAAAGCCAAGGCCAATTATGTAAACGCTTCCAAACAAAGCGTCATCCAAAGCAAGCGTGATTACCTGCCAAATTTCAGCCTTTCTGCCCAGCAGGATTACGGAACAGTGAACGGGCAAACTGGTCCCTTGGCCGCATTAAATGGTTTGAACGTAGCATCTTCTGGTCCAACGCTTTTCCAGCAGAACTGGAACGCCGCCTTTGGAGCTTTGTACCTCAGTAATATCAATTGGGATTTTTACAGTTTCGGCCGGATCAAGGAACGTATCAATGTTTCAAAAGCAATTCTTAAAAGAGATGAAAGCGATCTTAATCAGGAAGTTTTTCAGCATGAGATCCGCGTATCTGCCGCTTACCTGAACTTGCTGGCTGCCCAGCGCCTTACCAAATCGCAGCAAAAAAACCTGGAGCGGGCAGTGATTTTTAAAAATAATGCAGTTGCCAGGGCGTTAAATGGACTAATTGCAGGTGTAGATTCTTCCCTCGCAGTAGCCGAAGTATCCAGCGCAAGGATTGCCCTTACCAAAGCTAGAGATCTGGAGCAGGAACAGGCCAACCGATTGGGTGTACTCATGGGCGTAACTTCAACCGGCTTTGCATTAGATACCTCTTCCATCAACCATATCCCGCAGGCGCTGATGATGTCAGACAGTGCCGTCAATTACAATGGGCACCCTACCTTAAAATATTACAGGAACAGGGTTGATGTAAGCAATCAGCAGGCCAGCTACTTCAAAAAGCTGGCTTATCCTACATTATCTTTCGTTGGTGTGCTACAGGGCAGGGGTTCAGGATTTAATCCAGATTATGTAAGTAACCAGAACTCATATACTGGCAGCTATGGGAGCGGGGTTAATCCAACCCGGGGCAACTACCTGCTGGGGATTGGTCTTACCTGGAACCTGACCACTATACTAAGGAACTCACCACAGGTTAAAGCCCAGCGCTATACCAGCAGCGGGTTGCAGAATGAGTATGAACTGGTAGACCAGCAGCTTCATGCGCAAATGGCCCTTGCAGAAACAAAAATCAGAAACGCGATCGACAATTATAATGAGGCACCCATTCAGGTAAAAGCGGCAAGCCAGGCCTACCTGCAAAAGAGCACCCTATATAAAAATGGTTTAACTACTATAGTAGATCTTACCCAGGCATTGTATGCACTAAACAGGGCAGAGACAGACCGCGATATTGCCTATACCAATGTATGGCAGGCCCTATTACTGAAATCTGCCGCCATGGGCGATTATAACCTCTTCATTAACGAATTTTAAGCCGTACCACAGATATGAATTTAATACGTTTTGCACTCCGAAAACCAATCTCCATCATGGTATTTGTGGCGGGTATGCTGTTCTTCGGAATCAGTTCCATGACCAGTATCAAGGTAGATATCCTGCCTCAGATGAACCTGCCGGTAATCTATATCGCGCACCCTTTTGGAGGCTATACGCCGAACCAGATGGAGGCTTACTTCGGGAAAAACTATGTAAACATCCTGCTTTTTGCGAATGGGATCAAGAGCATCGAGACCAAAAATACACAAGGCCTCATGTTAATGAAGCTTACCTATTATGAGGGTACCAATATGGCACAGGCCGCGGCAGAGCTCAGTGCGCTATCTGCCCGGGCACAGGCAATTTTCCCGCCTGGCTCACAGCCCCCTTTTGTGATTCGTTTTGATGCATCATCATTACCTGTAGGCCAGCTCGTTTTAAGCAGTCCTATCCGTACCAATAATGAACTGCAGGATATGGCCAACACTTATGTGCGAGCTTCATTCACCTCCATTCCCGGATTACTGGCACCTTCCCCATTCGGAGGTAGCCCGCGTACCATTGAGATTAATGTAGACCCCGAACTGATGAGGTCGCACAACCTTACTGTAGATCAGATTGTGAGTGCAATCAAGCTTAACAACCAGACAGCGCCTTCTGGCAACGTCCGGATCGGTGATAAAAACTATATTACCCCAACCAATTATACTATTCAGAAGGTCAAAGATTTTGAAAATATCCCCTTGTTTAAAGGCGGTGTACAAAACCTTTACCTGCATGATGTGGCTACCGTTAAAGACGGAGCAGATTTAACCGCGGGATACGCCCTGATCAATGGTAAGCGCTCAGTTTATGTTAGTATTGCCAAAGGGGGTGATGCCTCTACATGGGACGTAGTGAAAGGACTTAAAGCCAATCTGCCCAAAATTCAGAGCAGCCTGCCAGATGATGTTAAACTCTCTTTTGAGTTCGATCAGAGTGTTTATGTAGTCAATGCTGTTAAAAGTTTAATTAAAGAAGGAGCCATCGGCGCAGTGCTTACCGGTTTAATGGTATTGCTCTTCCTGGGAGATAAACGCGCGGCATTTATTGTAATCCTTACTATTCCTACCTCAATTATCTCTGGTGTATTGTTCCTGAAATTATTTGGTCAGACTATCAATATTATGTCCCTTTCCGGACTCGCCCTGGCTATTGGTATCCTCGTTGATGAGTCCACCGTTACCATAGAAAATATCCACCAGCATTTTGATATGGGTAAACCCAAGGCGCTCGCAATCTGGGATGCCTGTAAGGAAATCGCTTTTCCTAAATTGCTGATCCTGCTGTGTATCCTGGCAGTATTTGCTCCGGCCTTCACTATGACAGGTATCCCTGGTGCATTGTTCCTGCCCCTGGCGCTAGCTATTGGTTTCTCCATGATCGTTTCCTTCCTGCTGTCTCAAACCTTTGTACCCGTACTGGCGAACTGGCTGATGGTGGCACATCCGCATAAACATGAAAAAACTGATCCGAAAATTACCGATGATGAGGATCAGTTCAACCAGACAGGACTGACTTTAGCGTCAGAAAAACAAACACTCAACCAGAAGAAGATATTGGTAGAACGTGAGGATTTTAATGCTGACGGAAAGATTACCTTGTTCGATAAATTCAGGAACCGCTTTATGAAGTTCATCAACCGCTTGTTTAAACATAACAAACTGGTTGTATCCATTTATCTTATCGTGGTCATTGCGGCGGCAGTATTCATGCTCAGCAATATCGGCCGTGATGTTTTGCCAAAAGTAAATGGCAGTCAGTTCCAGCTGCGTATGCGGGCACCCGACGGAACAAGGATTGAGCGTACCGAAGAAAAAGCTAATCTCTTGTTAAAAGAAATCAAAAAGCTTGCTGGTCCCGGTCACCTGGGTGTGTCCTCCGTCTATGTGGGTCAGCACCCCTCACAGTTTTCTGTAAATCCAATCTACCTTTTTATGGGAGGTCCACATGAAGCTGTCTTTCAGGTCGCCCTCAAAGAATGGGAAGGCAATATGGATGAGTTTAAAGACCAGTTACGAGCAGAAACCAAAAAGATTATGCCCGATGTGCAATTGTCCTTTGAGCCCATTGAGCTTACTGATAAAGTATTAAGCCAGGGTTCACCTACACCCGTGGAGGTGCGGATTAGCGGAAAGAATAAAAAATTGAACGAAGAGTATGCCCGGAAGGTTCTTCAGGAATTAAAGCAGGTTGCTTATATGCGCGACGTACAGATCGCACAGCCTATTAAATATCCGGCACTTAATATCAATATTGATAGGGTCAGGGCTGCACAATTGGGAGTTGATCTGTCAGATATCTCACGCTCACTCGTTGCCTCCACCTCTTCATCCCGGTATACTGATAAAAATACGTGGATCGATGAGAAGATCGGACTGGCCTATAGCGTGCAGGTACAGGTACCTTTCAATCAGATGAACACCAAAGATGATCTGGGCGAGATTCCGCTGCTCAGTAATAACTCCAGGCCTGTACTCAGTGATGTGGCCACCATTCAGTCAGACACCACTTATGGAGAAAGCGATGATGTGGGTTCCACACCGTTCCTGTCTGTAACAGCCAATCTAAATGATACAGATCTGGGCACAGCAAATAAAGACGTAGCAGCAGCTATCAAGTCTATCGGCGAATTGCCAAGAGGGGTTTATATAGATCAGATCGGTTTGGGTAAAGTACTGGATGAAACGCTGAGCTCATTGCAATCCGGATTATTGGTAGCCGTAATTGTTATTTTCCTGATGCTTTCTGCAAATTTCCAGAGTTTCAGGGTACCTTTGGTGGTACTGGCTACTGTTCCTGCAGTTATCCTCGGTTCATTGCTAATGCTGAAACTAACCGGTTCAACCCTGAACCTCCAGTCTTATATGGGTATCATCATGTCTGTCGGCGTCTCTATTGCCAACGCGGTACTGTTGATTACTAATGCTGAGGAACTGAGGCAAAACAATGGCAATGCACTGGAGTCCGCACGCGAAGCGGCTGGTCTGCGTCTGCGCCCAATCATCATGACTTCCGTAGCCATGGTTATGGGTATGCTGCCAATGGCCATAGGCGAGGGAGAAGGCGGAGATGCCATCTCTCCACTGGGCAGGGCAGTAATAGGCGGACTGATTGCTTCTACTTTTGCCGTATTGATTATACTGCCGATGGTATTTACCTGGGTACAGGGCAAAGTAGACACTTTATCACCATCACTTGATCCGGAAGATGAAGAAAGCGTACATTACATCACAGGTTTAAAAGATAAATAAGAATTTAAGCATATAGCGCAACACTATGAACACTACAATATTTAGCCGTCGCAATACCTTACTCAGCAGCCTGGCATTCATCGCTATTCTGAGCAGCTGCGGCCATGAAGAGAAAAAAGAACCAGAAGCAAAAGCTCCTGCCATTGCCACTTTTGTACTCCATAAAGAAGACCTGGCCACCTCCTTAAAGATTCCTGGTGAACTGATTGCCTACCAGCAGGTAGATATTTATGCCAAGGTAAGCAGTTTTGTAAAGAGCCTGAAGGTAGATATTGGCTCTGAGGTTTCTGCAGGTCAGTTGCTTATGACCCTTGAGGCACCCGAAATGACCTCACAACTGGCTGCGGCCGAGTCCCGTCTCAAAGCGCAGGAAGCCGTTTATACCGGTAGCAAGGCCAATTACGACCGTCTGCTGGAAACGAGTAAGACGCCCGGTACTATATCCAAAAATGATCTTGATCAGGCCATCGCCAAAAGAAATTCAGATCTTGCGCAGCTTAATGCCGCAAAGGCATCCTATAAGGAAGTGGGCAGCATCCAGAACTATCTTGAAATCCGCGCGCCATTCAGCGGGGTAATCTCCGCCCGGAATGTTAACCTGGGCGCTTACGTTGGTCCTTCAGGTAAAGGCTCTGACCTGCCTATTTTTACGCTGCAGGAACAAAAACACCTCAGGTTGGCGGTATCCATTCCAGAATTATACACAGGTTATCTCAAAGCGGGGGACGACGTTACCTTCACCGTAAAATCAAAACCTAGTGCTTTATTCACCGCAAAAGTGAAAAGAATGAGCGGTGCGCTTGATCTGCGCCTGCGTGCCGAAAGGGTAGAGATGGATGTACCCAACCAGAATAAACTACTCCTTCCCGGTATGGTTGCTGATGTTTCTATCAAACTGCCTTCAAGTGTAAGTACTTTCATCGTACCAAAACTGGCGGTAATTAATGGCGCAGAAGGGGTATTTGTTATCCGGTCAAAAAACAACAAAGCTGAAAAGGTGGAAGTTAAAAAAGGACGCGAGACTGAAGATAAGATCGAAATTTATGGCGAGATCACCGACGGCGATGTACTGGTGAGCCAGGCAAGTGAAGAAATTCACAATGGCGACCCGGTCAAACCCTAGCCAGCGGGAGCTTATAGGCCTCCACACAATAATATTACAAAAAGGTACTATCAGAATATTTAAAAATTACGCAATTTAGGCCGGTGTTAGGCAGGTATTTAATTCATCTGCCTGCCTTATTACCAACCCATAAAGCGTAATTCCGAATGAAAAAAAGCATGTCTGTTTTAGAATTCTATCAAATGTTCGCTGCAAACAGGCCTGATGTAATTATCCCTGAAGCCAGCATCGATATGCATTCCGGACATTTCAATGTTTTCAAACGTTCAGGTTATTGCACGCTTAATCCTTCGCCCTACAACAGGAGAGATTTTTACAAGATCTCATTAATCATCGGAAGGGGGGTGCTGCACTATCCAAACCAGCAGATCCCCGTGGATGGACCTGCTTTGATTTTCAATAACCCTACCATCCCTTACTCCTGGGAAACTACTTCAGAATTTCAATCCGGGTACTTCTGTCTCTTTACAGAAAGTTTTATGCACCAGCGCCTGGAAGCTGTGAAAGACCCGCTGATGTCCAGGATCCAGGATAGCCCTGTTTTTTATCTGAACAACGATCAGGTAGAAGGCGTGAGTTCAATTTTTGAAAAAATGCTGGCAGAGATGGACACAGATTATCCTTTTAAATATGATCTGATACGCAATTATGTACATCTTCTGGTACATGAGGCCATGAAGATGCAGCCATGGGACCTTCCTGCCAAATCCATCAATGCCTCTTCACGTATTGCCTCGTTATTTTTTGAACTGCTGGAAAGACAGTTTCCCATTTATTCCAGCGAACATGTGCTTCAGCTGCGTACGGCCAATGATTTTGCAGCCCGCCTTTCCATCCACGTCAACCACCTCAACCATGCGGTAAAAGAAGTAACCGGAAAAACCACTTCAGAGCATATCGGAAAACGTATCGCCAATGAGGCTATTGCCCTGTTAAAACATACGGAATGGAACATTTCCGAAATCGGCTACTGCCTGGGTTTCGAATATCCTGCCAATTTCAACCTGTTTTTTAAACGCCAGACCCTCTCGGCCCCAAAATCGTACAGAGAAAGCCATAGGGAAGTTTCCCTTGCGCCAAAACAAAAAGTGGTTTCCAAATATAAAGAGATCACAGCGCGTTAATTATCAGGAAGCAAAGCGCTATTTTGTTAATTTAACATTTCTTAACGCCCAAAAGCAGATTAAATTTGGTTAATTGCGTTTTTGGATTGGGAATTGATTATCCATCTTAATATATATTATGGTATATTAATCTTTTACCCGATTATTAAGAATTAGAGCCGGCGTTCCAACTATGATTGATCAATACAAAAAGTCTTTCCCCTTATTAACTATATTCTTAATACTCTTTACCTTAAGTGCCGCTGCGCAAAGTACGGTGGTTTCTGGCACCATAACAGATGCAAAAGATAAAGGTCCGCTGCCATATGTAACTGTCCTGTTCAAAGGTACCCAGCTTATTACCAAAACAGACGCAGAAGGTAAATACACGCTTAAGAGCGCCACGCCTCACAGCCAGATCCAGATCAATTATGTAGGTTATAAAACACAGGTACTAAATATAGTCCCATCTACCACACAAACCCTTAATGCCAGGCTGCAGGAAGAATCACAGACCCTCACAGAAGTAAATATCAGCTCTGGTAAAAAAAAGGCCTACCGCAATAAAGATAATCCAGCAGTAGAGCTCATCCACAAAGTAATTGAGCATAAGCCGATGAACCGCCTGCAAAGCGATCAGACGGTGCAGTACCAGCAGTACGACTGGATGCAGTTTTCCCTGAGTAACCTGTCGGATAAATTTAAAAATAAAAAGATCTTCAAAAAATACCAGTTCCTGTTTGATACGCAGGATTCCAACGAAGTAGGTGGCAAGAATATCCTGCCGGTTTACCTGCGGGAACGGCTTTCGCAAACCTATTACCGTAAAAACCCGGAGAAAACCAAGACCATAATGCTGGCGGATAAGCATGTCAATTTTGATGACGGACTGGTAGATAACAATGCCCTGGGACAGTATTTTGAAAGGATGTACGCCGACGTAAATATATATGAAAACAATATCATCTTTACCAACAGCCAGTTTCTGAGCCCTATAGCAGACGGTGCCCCGGCATTTTATAAGTTTTTTATCACCGATACTATCAAAACGAATACCCCGAACCTCATCGAGCTTTCTTTTATTCCACGTAATCCAACCTCGTTGCTTTTTGAGGGTAAAATCTATATTACCATGGATGGGAATTATGCCGTTCAGGATGCTTTCCTGAAAACGGCAAAGGGAGTTAATATCAACTTTGTGCGTGCCCTTGAAGTCAAACTCAATTTTGATAAAGATACAGCCGGTAAATATCATCTGAGTAAAAGTCATCTCCTAATGGATTTCGGTCTGGGGAAAGACGGGGGCAGGGGTTTTAAGGGAGAACGTACTGTGGTGGTAAAAGGTTACAAAAGCAATGTGATCATGCCCGATTCAGTTTACAAAGGTGAACCCGTTGAAGCGCTTGCGAGTGCAGAAACACGATCTGACGAATTCTGGGCTGCCAATCGTTTAGATACCCTGGCAAATGAAAAGCTAAAGATCTACAGCAACATTGATACTCTTGGGCAAATGAAATCTTTCAAACGCCTTATGGATGTAGCCTCCTTTTTATTTATCGGTTATAAAACTTATGGTAAATTTGATGTAGGGCCTATCTATGCATTTTACGGCATTAACAATCTGGAAGGATTGCGCCTGCGCTTTGGCGGACGCACTAATACTAATTTCAGCACACGCTGGTACCTGGAAGGTTATGGTGCCTATGGATTTAAAGATGAACGGTGGAAAACACGCGGCAGTGTAGCCTATTCGCTGAACAATAAATCCATTTATAAATTTCCACAAGCCTTTATCCGTACCACTTTCCACCGCGATGTAGATATTCCGGGTGATGAATCCAGGACAAAGGTCCCGGAGGATAATATCATTTCTTCCTTCAGACGCGGTATCAATAACAAATTTATCTACAGTGATTTCTACCGTGCAGAATACATGCAGGAATATGCAAATCACTTCTCCTTCAATATTGCCTTTAGAAAATGGACCCAAAACGCCGCCGGTGCCTTAACTTATTCCAATACGGCCGACAGGCTTGCGGGCATCAGTAATTCCATCACCAGTTCGGAGTTCAACCTGCAGCTGCGTTACGCACCAAACGAGAAATTTTACCAGGGTAAAACCTACAGGGTACGAACTATAGAAAACCATCCGGTATTTGAAATCAATTATTCAAGGGGTTTCAAGGGTTTTCTCAATGGAGGATACGACTATCATAACCTTATTGGTACAGTAGAAAAACGCTTTTACCTCTCACAATTCGGGCGTTCGGATGTACGGCTCGAAGGTGGATATACTTTTGGAAAACTTCCCTTTCCCTTGTTAACTATCCACAAAGCCAACCAGGCTTATTCTTATGAACAGTATGCCTATAACCTGATGAATTTCCTTGAATTTGTAAGTGACCATTATGCCAGTGTCACAGTAGACCATAATTTTAATGGACTGATCATTAACCGCATTCCCCTCATCAAAAAGCTGAAACTGCGTGAGTATGTTACTTTTAAAGGGTTGTACGGTGGCTTAAGAGAGGAGAATAATCCTAACCTTCATCCAGACTTACTGCAGTTCCCTGTAAATGAAAACGGGGTACGTACTTCATACTCGCTAGGCAATAAACCCTATGTAGAAGCCAGTGTAGGGATCGGCAATATTTTCAAAGTATTACGGATAGATGGGGTACGCCGTTTCAATTATCTGAACCAGCCAGATGTCTCTAAATATGGTATACGTGCCAAAATCCAGTTTGAATTTTAGTCAGGCTGGTTTTACCTATCCGAAAAATTTAAAAATGTTTTCTTGAAACACCTTTCATATTAAATATAATGCTGATTTTTAGTTGCACTTCAATGCTCAGGAATTATAACCAAATATGAATATATCGCTCCACTTAAGATTTACCATAACCATTTTATTAGTTACCAGCCTAACTCAGGTGATAACTGTTCAAGGCCAGAGCAAGCTCAAGCTTTGGTATGATAAACTTGCATCAACATGGACCGAGGCACTTCCCGTGGGTAACGGGAAGATCGGGGCTATGATTTATGGTAATCCTGCTGATGAGTTGTTGCAGCTCAACGAATCATCCTTCTGGAGTGGCGGACCGGTTAAGTTCCCAATTAATCCCAATGCCCCTGCAGCACTTGCCGCCACCCGTAAAGCCCTTGCCCAGGAAGATTATGAAACCGCAAACACTGAAGCGAAAAAGATGCAGGGTATTTATAGCCAGTCGTACCTTCCGCTGGCAGACCTTCACCTTAAGCAGGATATTGGAAAGGATAAGGTTCAACAGTATATCCGCGATTTATCTCTGGATAAAAGTCTTGCTACTGTTCAGTTCAGCGCTGGTGGAATTACCTATAAAAGAGAAATTATCGCCTCTTTTCCAGGTAAGGCTTTAGTGATCCGCTTAACTGCCAGCCAGCCAGGTAAGATATCCTTTAATACAAGTCTCAGCAGTCAGGTTCACAGCAGCGTTGTGGCCAGTGGTGGTAATGGTATCCTGATGAGGCTGAAAGCACCCTCACAGGCAGATCCAGTGTATGTAAATTACAATAAGGAACCTGTGCAATATGAGGATGATGGTTGCAGAGGCATGCGCGCCGCAGTACAAGTCAAAGCCATTGCCACAGGTGGAAAAGTTAGTGCCGATACCACCGGTATCACGGTCAGCAATGCCGATGAAGTATTGCTGCTGGTCTGTGCCGCAACCAGTTTCAATGGCTTTGACAGATGTCCCGTTAGTGAGGGTAAAGATGAACTGCGGCTCTGTAGCGATGCGATGTCGGCGGCCCTTAAACAGTCCTGGGGCCAATTATATGCTGCACACCTGGCAGATTATACAAAGTATTTCGGCAGGTTAACATTTACCTTAGCCAATCAGAATATCGGGGCTGAGAAGCTGCCAACTAACCAGCGCTTACTTGCCGTCAGTAATGGCGTTGCTGATCCCGCTTTCGAAACACTGCTGTATCAGTATGGACGTTATTTATTGATCAGTTCATCACGACCCGGCGGACCAGCAGCAAACCTGCAGGGCATCTGGAATAACATTTTACGTGCACCCTGGAGTTCTAACTATACCATCAATATCAATACGCAGATGAACTACTGGCCGGCGGCAATCAGTAACCTGGAAGAAATGGAATATCCCTTGTTTGATCTGATTAAAAATCTGTCAGTAACCGGTAAAGTCACTGCCAAAGAATTTTACAATATGAAGGGCTGGGTAGCTCATCACAATACAGATATCTGGGCCATCAGCAATCCGGTAGGAAATATCGGTAAGGGTGATCCCAAATGGGCAAACTGGTTTATGGGTGCACCCTGGTTAAGCCGCCATCTTTATGAACATTACCTTTTTACAAAGGACAAAGTCTTTCTTAAGGACAACTATCCGATTCTAAAAGGCGCAGCTGAATTTCTTTCAGATTTTCTGATCGAAGATCAGAACGGCTACCTCATCACTTCACCGTCTTTTTCTCCAGAGAATGAGTTCATTGATGATAAAGGTAAAAACGGGAATACTTCCGTTGCTACCACCATGGATATGTCTATCATCCGCGATCATTTCAGAAATACCATCGAGGCAAGTGAAGCGCTCGGAACTGATCTGGTCTTCCGGAACCTGCTCAAAGCCAAACTTAAAAAACTCTTCCCCCTCCATATCGGGAAGAAGGGGAACCTTCAGGAATGGTTCAAAGATTGGGAAGACGAAGAGCCACACCACCGCCATGTCAGCCAGTTATTTGGCCTTCACCCGGGAAGGGAGATATCACCGATCCTGACACCAGAATTTGCCCGGGCCAGCAAAATGACACTCAATTTGCGTGGCGATGATGGTACCGGCTGGAGCCTTGCCTGGAAAATAAACTTCTGGGCCAGACTCCTGGATGGAAACCACGCCTATAAACTGGTCAGGGACCTGATGCGAGACCTCAGCGTATCGCATGGGGGAGGACTATACCCTAATCTCTTTGATGCGCATCCTCCGTTCCAGATTGACGGTAACTTTGGGGCCACTGCCGGCATGACCGAGATGCTGCTGCAAAGCCATCTGGGTCAATTGCATTTACTTCCGGCCCTCCCGGATGCCTGGACCAGCGGTGAGATCAAGGGCCTCAAAGCCCGCGGGGCATTCACAGTGGATCTTAGCTGGAAGGATGGCAAGCTTGCCACTGCAACGATTAAATCAGCCACAGGCGGCAGCTGTACACTCAGAACAAAAGAGGCTGTGCTGGTTAAGGGCAGTAAAATCAGTTTTATAAAAGATGGTACGTATTATATTACTAAATTTCAAACAAAGGCGGGGGGAATCTACCAGGTCCTTGCCCGGTGATCCCTTTCAATTGATGCTGATGTGAACCAGTTCATTTAATATAATTAACTTTATCATATGTTCTTCAACTCATCTGTTTATCTTATTGCAGCAGTTTTGATGGTAGCCGCCGGCTTAAGTTATTACTATAAAAAGCTGAGTTCTGCTGCAGCGCTAACCGGATTTATCTGTGCCCTGCTAATTTTTGTAGGAACAGGTTACACAGGTCTTATCCTACTGGCCGGCTTTTTTATTGCTGGCACAGTTGCAACCTCCTGGCGCAGAACAAGTAAAAACCACCTGGAAAGGGCAGGAGACCAAGGCCCTAGAAAAGCCTGGCAAGTCATTGCCAATGGGGGTGCCGCCACCTTAATGGCCATAATGGCCATTTTCTTTCCTGACCTGAGAAATTATTTTACAGTGCTGCTTGCGGCCGCACTTTCTTCGGCCACTTCAGATACACTTTCTTCTGAACTGGGCATGGTTTATGGCAAGCGGTTTTACAATTGCATTACCTGGAAAAAAGACCAGCGCGGGCTGGATGGGGTTATCAGCCTGGAGGGATTACTGATTGGTTTCCTAAGTTCAACCCTCGTAGCTGGTTTGTATACACTGAGCGACCATCTGCTGTATCATATGCATCACCATCCCGGTTTTACCATGAGTTCAGATACCGCCAACTTCATCATCATTATGATTGCTGGCTTTATCGGAAATTTGTCAGATTCTGTATTGGGCGCTACGCTTGAGCGATCGGCCGTGCTTGATAATAATTGGGTTAATTTTCTCAGTACCGCTACAGCTATATGTGTTTCCTGCCTGCTCTTTGTAAGTTTCCTGTTATTTTAGCTGATTAACGTTTAAAAGTATCCGATATAATGTTGTATCTTATGGAAAGCGAACTAAAATTCACTAAAATTGTCAACAGAAACAATGGTGGTCACACATCTTGTTTACCATTGCGGTTTGAGGCGGGTATTTAGAGGGCGATTATTTTCATTTCCCTATAGCAGATGTATAAATTATGAAACGAATATTGAAGATTGGTCTGGATTCGGCAGCACCTTTTCCCCTGCACAGTGATTATAATTCTGGGGTGTTTGAAGGATTTGAGGTCGACCTCATGAAGGCAATTGCTGATATCATGGACCTCGAGCTTCATTATGAAGTTTCACTCTGGCAGAATATTCTCGAAAAATTATACAAGGGTGAGCTGGATATGATCTGTTCGGCGGTAACTATGACCCCCTCGCGCAAAATGATCCTGGAATTCAGTAAACCCTACCTGCAGTTCCAGCTATGTGCTGTAACCAATGTGGGCGACAGCCTCAGCAGTATCAGTGATTTTAAAGCAAAGAGAATCGGCATCCGCATTGCCACGGAAGCAGAAAAGTATGTTATGGCACAGTTCCCTGGCAATCTAACACACCATGCCGAAACCAATAACGAACTGTACCAGAAACTTTTGGCCGGAAAAATTGACGTGTTGATAGATGACTCACCTATTGCAGGCGGCTTCCTTAACCTCAATCCTAAACTGCAGATGAGCATGTTTATGCCTGGTCCAGAATCTCAGTACGCAATTGCCATGAAAAAGGGCGACCTGGCGCTGAAAGAGGAAATTAATCATACTATTGAATTGCTGGAGGCTAATGGAACATTTAATGAAATCCATCATAAATGGTTTGCCAGCATCAGACTGGTCTGATAATTGTTATTTTTGCAGAAATAAACCTTCCCGTGGATAAGAAAAAAGATAAAGATAAAGGTTCCAAGTCTGACAAAAAGCTCAAAAAGAAATGCTGCGAAAAATATAAAAAGGGGAAACGCTGTAAGAATTGCCCGCTTGGATAGTATGATGAACACATAAAAGAAAGACCTGAACAGATTAATGTGCAGGTCTTTTTCATAGGTAACTGTTTTATTTTTTGCCGCGGCCTTTTCTTTTCACAGGCGGTTTTTGCTGAGCCTCTGCCACTATGCGCTGCAAACGGTCAATCTGATCGGCGCTGTCATCATCGATCCATATAAAATGCTTTTTCTTATTGTCATAAATAGCACTTCGATTTCCATCACCAACTTCAAGGCGATCAAAGTACTGTAAACACTCTACCACGGAGTTGCACCGGTGGTACCAATCCATGTCCATTTTGTAATTGACATTTATAGCTATATAATTCATAATTTATTTGGTTAGAATAATTACATAAATATACCATGAAAGATTTTATTTGAAAATTTATTACACAAATGGCTGTATTGTACAGGTGAAATATAATATTAGACATTCAAACAAAACAGCAGTATAAACTATTTATTAGAAACTAAATATAACACGAGTAATATGGAAAAAATGATTCAGGCCTTATTTGATAGTGAAACGGAGGCTTTCAAAGGTCTACAGGCCTTGCAGCAGCTTGATCTTACTGAAGATATTTCAGTAGGAGAACTGTATGTTTTAACAAAGGATGAGAACGGAGCAGTAGCATTGCGAACAGCAAAAGATGAGCATGAGGGTTATGCAGCTATAGGTGGTGGTATTATTGGTGGATTAGTAGGATTACTGGCTGGTCCGCTGGGATTATTGGTAGGCATAGGTGCCGGAATGGTTGTAGGTTCTGCAGGCGATACTGTACGTGCTGAAGGGGTATCTGATTATCTTGATAAAGTTTCTGCGAATATACCTACCGGAAAGTCATTGCTACTTGCGCACGTATGGGAAGATTGGGAAGCACCTATTGATACGGTTTTACAGCCAATCAGTAACGACATCAGAAGGGTAAACCTCGATGCTGAGGTATTCACACCGGTAAGGTCTGAAATGGACCGCTTAAGTGAAGATATCACCAAAGCTGAAACTGAATATCTGGGTGCTGATGAGGAGGACAAAGCCCGCGCAAACGAGAAAATGTTGTTGTTAAAGATTGAGCGTGAGAATTTGGTTAAGAAGCTGCATGGAAGTATTGCGCATCAGGAGAAACAATATACTACATGGGTGGATAATCATCATTCGCGTTCGGCTGACCGCGGGGTTGAGCACGTGCTGCATGAAAAGGAAAAGCGCGACCTGCTTGAAGCCAGATTAAACGAACAAAAAGCAAGGTTGGAGTTGCTTCGTCAAAACAGATAAAAAATAACAAGGTGTTGACCTCCTCAACATTTTGCTGAAGGGCAAAATCATGCATGTCGTTACAACACCTTGTTATTTTTTTTCGTATCCATCCAAAGCAGGGAGCGGAAGGGTACCTCATTTGCAGACACTGTTGCCTGATCCATACAAAGCACCAATCAGTATTTTCGGGTAGACGAATTTGATCATACTTGATTGTATACTGGATCTGTGATTTTGTGCAGTATTTCGATAAATACTTTATTTTTGAAATATGAACCGCCTCGACAGACTTTCAGCCATAATCATACAGCTTCAATCCCGGAAAATTATTCGGGCACAGGACATTGCAGATCGTTATGCTATCAGTTTAAGGACTGTTTACAGGGATATCCGTTCCCTGGAGGAGAGTGGTATCCCGATAATCGGGGAAGCAGGCGTAGGTTATTCATTGCTGGAAGGTTACCGCCTGCCGCCGGTAATGTTTAGCCGGGAGGAGGCTACCGCATTTCTTACAGCAGAGAAACTGGTAAATAAATTCACTGATGCGGCTAACAGCAGTTCATATACCACAGCTATGGATAAGGTAAGGGCGGTGTTGAAGAATGCTGAAAAAGATTACCTGGAAAATATAGACAGCAGTATAGAGGTGTTAAAATCCAGCCGCCCGCCGGTAGCGATGGAGCAGGAATGTAACCCCCTGCAGGATATTTTGCAGGCTATTGCCGCTAAGAAAGTGCTGGACCTACATTATTTTGCTTATTACCGTCAGGAAGATACGCACAGGCAGGTGGAGCCTGTTGGTGTGTTTTATCTGGATAATTACTGGCACCTTATCGCCTTCTGCAGGGAAAGAAAAGCTTACCGCGATTTTCGCTTTGACCGCATTAAGGGCCTGCGGCTCACGGAGCTTACCTATGTTGATGCCCATCCTTTACTGAAAGATTATCTGAGGGATGTATATAAAGATTATAAGCTGGAAGAGATAACCCTGCAGGTAGAACCTTCTGCCTATCTGCATTTCGGGGAGCAGAAGTATTATCAGGGATTTGTGTCAGACCGTACAACAGCTAAAGGAGTAGAGGTACAGTTCATGACCATGTCTATCGAAGGTTTCGCACGCTGGTATCTCGGCGTGGCAGATTTTTCTATGATAGTGCATTCCGATAAATTAAAAAAACGGGTAAAAGAACTTTTCGCAGCTATCGCAAAAAAATCCCCTGACCTGCTGACATAGGGTTGTCATATGCGCTTCCTTACTTTGATGGCATAATCAAAAACCAATATTATGTCAAGTACCAAAGAATTTTTACAGGAAATCAATGATGAATCAGTAGTAACCCGCAAAATGCTTGAACGCGTTCCAGGAGATAGGTATGACTGGCAGCCTCATCCCAAGAGTATGACCATCAGGCAGCTCGCCGGCCATATTGCAGAATTACCAGGCTGGGTTAGCATGGCTTTTAATACTTCAGCACTAAATTTTGCTGAAAATACGTATATGCCCCCGGTTTGGGAAAACAATGCAGATCTGCTTGAGCTGTTTGAAAAAAACCTGCAGTCTGCACAGTCAGACTTAGCTCAGCATACTGACGACGAATTGCTTCCTCAATGGCTGCTTAAACATGGTGATGCGGTACTTGCAGATATGACTAAAGGCAGCCTGATCAGACATGCTATCAGCCAGACCATTCATCACCGCGCGCAACTGGGCGTCTTTCTACGTTTACTGGATATCCCTATTCCCGGAACATACGGCCCGAGTGCCGATGATCAGAATTTCTAATTAGCAAGAACAAACGAAAATCCAAACAATGTAAAAGCATTGTTTGGATTTTCGTTTATTACATTACCCCGATCAATATGGTATTGAACATTTATATTCCTCATTAACATTCTTTATATTAGCATATCTGCTAAAGATTAGCAATTCCCAAACTGGAATATTAATTCATTTTCAGCATGTTGCTACAGTTTTAGATGTAATAATTCAAATACCCGAAAAACACCCTTTGAATATTACAGAATCAGAACTATGTTTATCAAAACAACGCATCATGAAAATAAAAAAACTATTTCTATTCGTATTAGGCTTCGCTGCCGTATTTGGTATGCTGTCATTCAATCATGGAATTGCTGAAAGCAGTAAATTCAGTAACCTTGATTCGGTTAAATTCAAGCAGACTGCTAAAGAAGCCATGCTGGCCGGAACCTTTCCGGCGGGTGCAAAAGGGGTTACGTTTGACAGGCCGGTGAGCTGGCATTATGTTAAACCCTGTCTCGAGGCTTTCAAAAAGTATGGTGTTATGCCAAGTGTTAAACTTACACAGAGTGTAGGGTTTGGTCGTGCTGATTTAACCAAATGGCTGGAGAAACTTCCTGATCAGACAGAATGTACCGATGTAAGGGTTTGCTTTGGATTGTACACCAAAGAATTTTTAGACCACTATCAGATTCCGAACAAGGACTCCTTAGTAAACCGCTTAACAGTATTTCTGGTTCCCTATTATAATGACGATCTTGCAGTATATAAAAAAGGTAAAGGAAAGCACGATGGTGAGGCCGATTCCGTAGTAGTGGATTCATTTAACCTTGGAAACGTACGTCCCTGATGGATTTAGAACTCAATCATTACATTGAGATATTTAGCTTACTGGTATCGGTCATCTGTGCCGGTAAGCTAAAAAACTCCTTTCTTATAGCTTTCATACCATATTTGCTGGTCACTCTTCTGGTTGAGCTGGCTGCCAGTTTTGTGTATCAGAATTATGGAAAACCAACCGGCTGGATGTATAATATCCTCAACCTGGTTTCCCATATTTTTTATGCATATATATTTTGTAAATTCTCCACCGTAACCAAACACCGGAATATTTACATTTGTCTTGCTGCACTCTACGTTATAGGCTCTTTGATATATTACTCCAGCGTATCCTGGTATGTCTTTAGTAATTACGTCATTGCAGCCGGAGGAATCCTCGAAGTCATTTTTTGCTGTCTGCATTTTTACGAATACCTGCAAAACGATGAGTATGTCCATGAAAGGCATTATACCAGTGGGTTGTGGATTGCTTCGGGCCTGCTGATGTTTTATTCGGGGATCACTATCTGTTTTTCCCTGTACAACTATATCCTGCTTAAAGATCTCAGATTGTTTAATTTGCCACTGTATAACGTTATTCCCCAGTCCCTTAGTATCATTTTATATTGCTGTATCAGCATCGCATTAGTTATATGGAAAAAGCCGCTGCAGACGTCATCGTAGCTATAATTTTAGCCAGCATCCTGGTTGTTGTACTGGCTGTATTTACCTTGCTCTTTTTCCTCGTTTATGTGAGAAAGAAACGGATCCTGCAGAAGAATAAGGAGGAGCTGAGCCAGACCTATGAAAAAGCATTACTGCAAACCACGGTCGAAATTCAGGAACAGACTCTCAATTATATCAGCCAGGAAATTCATGATAATATCGGTCAGGTATTATCATTTGTAAAACTCTCCCTAGCAAATACCAGCAGTCTGGCAGATGCCGATAAACAGGTTAAGATTGATGAGGGAGTGACGCTGATAGCGGAGGTAATATCCGACTTGCGGGACCTTTCGAAGAGCCTTAGTTTTGAAAAAATTAAAAAAGAAGGCCTGTGCCAGGTCGTAAAAGACGAGGCCAGCCGCTTAAAGCGCAGCAATGTGATCCGGACAGAACTTACTATTCAGGGGATGGAAGTGGACCTAGGTGAGCAACGTGAACTGCTGCTATTCAGGATCTTCCAGGAAATCACGAATAATTCCCTTAAACATTCCGGATCAGATGTTCTGCAAATTGATATAACCTATACACCCGAGCTGTTTAACATGACCGTGCAGGATCAGGGAAAAGGCTTTGATACTGGCAATCAGGGCCAGTTTAAAGGATTGGGACTAGAAAACATCCGTCAGCGTGCCGCCTTAATTGGCGCTACTGCAGATATGGAAAGCAGCTTGGGTATGGGCTGTAGTACAACAATTAAACTTGATCTGAGGCAATTATAATCCGCGTGATTTCTGAAAAGATTTAAATGACATGCCAAGATAGGTCGCCATGCTTTTAGATGCAGACTTCAGATCCTCGGCCGGCAGTGGGCGGTAGATCTCGTCATCAACTTCCGGCATCATTGCCATGATAGGATCAATGCGTTCAATTTTCAATACCTGGTTGTGTTCCGCCAGCAGTTTGTCTATGACTGCATTAGATCCCGGAAAGGTATTTCTTAGTCCGGTCAGATGATCAAAGGGTATCATCCTCATCACACTCTGCTCCAGCATTTTGATGTAGATCTTTGAAGGTTCGGCAGACAAACCATTTGCCGGGATCATCAGATGACCTTCGTAGCGGAAAAATGTGGTGATCTTCTGCCTGCCTTCAAAGTAATAACCTGCTGCTGATCCTTTTTCTATGAACCAGACACAGTCGGGTATATCACCCGGCGACATCACAATTTCATTTTTGCTGTAATATACCCTCGGGTTCCAGGTATGCAGCTTTTCAATTGAGGCTAAATCCAGAGGGCTCCGGTTAGCTAATAATGTAAATAATTCTTCATTTTCCATGTTGATTTTGGTTTTAGGTAAATATCAGATTATTGTATAAACTAAATATACTGAGAAATTATCTATTAAATAGGAATTTGAATAATTATTTGATTAAATAATTGTATGTTGTCACTTGTATTAGGTGATGGCAGTTAATTTACCTGCGCTATTGTATAAAATTCTGGCAAAGGGTTTCTTTAAGCCAAGGTTGTCAGAATTGAGCGACACCAAGTCGGTAGGTGTAAAATCAATAAACGGCTAATTTTATTGAGATTTGCAAACCGGCCGCTAGTTCGGCCGGTAGGAATAATCTTACTTTTCCTTCACTTTTGTTTTGGAAAAAGCAAGTAAAGTTAACCTGCTTTTGGTGCACTGATCCAGGAATTCCTGTTTGGATAATTCCATTAATTCTGAGGCGGGATCTGCCACATAGTAAGCATTTTTTTCTATATGCACCAATACCACGAAATGGTTGTGGTTCCAGTGGACAATTACAGGGAGTTTAAGCTTTGCTAATTCGTCTAAACGCACGCTAAGGCCAACGCTGCGCAGACCAAGTTTTTTAGCTTCGTCACTGATCTCTAACAGGGTAGTGCCATTCTCTTGTACATTTTTCCATGTACGCATTTTTTCTGGTTCAAAGCTGATTCCGTAATACGCGGCAATCATTTTAAGACAAGTTGGTCCGCAAGCCATGTCGTGGCTTTGCTGATAATGAGGAAATTCCGTTTTCAATTTGCTATGAATTAATATTGAATGAATCGATTGATTAGTCCTGCAGCAGCAGGTATTTTAGATCGTCAAACTGATAAGGTTCGGGTATAGTATAGCCATTCACAAGGATAGTAGGGGTATAGTAAATCCCGGCTTTCAGGCACCATTCTTTCTGTTTTGCAGCAGCAATCTTCGCCGTATTAATGATCAGTACCGGATATTTTCTTGCCCAGCTCATATAATCCTTTCTGGTTTGTTTAAACCAGTCTGTCAGGGCTTTCTGTACTGTCTTGGTATCTTCCATCAGGCCCAGCGCAATCATGTGCCTGGCTACCTGTGTCTGCGCATCCCCATCCTTATTGTCATTAACAAAAATAAGGCGGAGACTGAGCTGGTTATTTAGCTGCATCCAGGTATCCAGCATTAAATGTGCGGTACTGCATGGTTCACAAAAAGGATTACTGATTACGGTAATGATAGTTCTGGCTTTTCTTTCGCCTAGTAGTACCGGCATTAGGTCCTCGTTTATAAAATGATATTTCTGGCCGGTCAGCATATGTCTGAAGAGCTCTGGATTGGATTTAAACTTCCTGAGCTGCTGCTGCAGCGGCTTTAAAAATGACAACTTAGTTAAAACGGGCCTTAGTACGGCCCAAACACTCAAGGGCGCGATAAAGCTTAAAGCTAATGGAATGAGCACCATAACAGTAATTGCAAGTCTTGCATCATACGCTGCTGGCTGCAGTAGATTAGTAATAAATTCCAGGCACAGAATTGCCTGAACCGCACAACATAATACACACCAGTTTTTAGTATGGTACTGATATGCGATAGAATATACTGCAAAGGGGAGGGCTGTTATATTCATCCAGGCCATCACAGGGTTTAGATTTGGGATCAGCAAAACTACCAGAAATGAACCGGCAAAATAGGCGAAACCAATTTCTGCCCAACTCAGCCAGCTGAGGGGCTGTGCAGCTTTGGAATGTAATAAGTTAATACAATCAGTATTTTTAATCCAGCCGCACACATTCTTGATGAGAGGATTGCTGTACCCGACCTTAGCAGATAACAAGGAGATACTTATTAGTAAACCAGCAGTCTTCAGAACCAAAAGAGCCAGGGTAGTCCAGGCAAAGGGCTGCTGCCCATGCAGATAAAGTACCACCAAGAGTACCGTTAGCACGAAAAAAGGTACCACCGCATGCTTCATGAGCTGCTTCAGCCAGTTTTCCCTGTAATCTGGTTCTCCGCTTTGTTCAGTCTTGCGTACTGCCAGTAAGATACCGCCGCAAGACCTAATGAATTCGGCAGATGATATCTTCATTTCCTCAATTTCATTCCTTAGCAGAACAGTACCGTCTGTTTGCTGCTTGAGCAGGTAAAATGTACCGTTGCGGTCCGGGCAGTAAGTAACCAAAGGCTGGCTGCTCTGTGTAGCTCTAAATTCTTCCAGACTGGTTCGATAGGCAATGTTTTCAATATGGAATGCAGATAAACAATCGCTGATAGCGAGCAAACTCGGATAGTCCGGATGAGCTTCCAGAAGCTGTTTTACAGTACTGCTGTTTACTCTGATATGTAATTGTTTGAGCAAACTCAGCGTAACCGCTAAAATGTTAGATTTTGCATTTCTGAATACCATACGAATGATTGAAGTATATCCCCTGACAAATCCTGTATCGGTATGAAAAGATAGCGCGGAGAGGGAAATTACACATAAATCATAGAGGCATGAGCGACAGATCACCCTGAAATGAAAGGGATTTATTAAGGAACAAAAGACGCTGGATAAAGCAGCCAATCATGTGATTTTTCTACAAATTGATGATTGCCGGTTGAGAATGATTTTTAGTTATTATTTGAAGGAGGATCTATAAAGTCAGTACTTCATTACCGGTATAAAATCACGGTCACTTTCTCATCGCTCTCCAAACAATAATTAGATTTGCCAGAGCTAGTTAATGTGGGCTGCGAGCCTTTGGCGATAAGTTGAATAATATTGGGTATTCTGCCCAATCCGAAATCCATAAACTTCGGTAAATTCATATCAGATCATTCAGATGATCCAAAATTAAGTTAATAATTCATCATTAACACTGCTCCTATGACAAAGCTTAAAAATATTCCTTCCATGTTAAGGATCGATCCACCACCTCCACCAGTACCGCCAAAAAGGTTTTTGTTTTATTTCCGGAATAGCACCACACAAGGTGAAGTCAATTTATACTGGCTGTTCATTAAACAAAATAACTAAAGATTTAAACTGTTATCAACCTTCTGTTGGTTATGATCTTATGATATGCAGCATCAACATATTTTACTGGAAGATTTAATCAACGATACTGAGCAAGCTGAGCCACAGCAGGTCAGAACATTTAAAACTGTACATACTTTTGGACTTTCATTAAATCCTTCACTAACAGAACATCTCTCAGGATGGATAGGAGCTGTTGTGATAAGAGCTTTGTTACAACAGCTTAATATCAATGAACATCATGTGTTTCGCTGGCGTCTGGAAAATAAATACCGACAGTATCAGGTTTTAAATTATTATGTTCCTGGATGTATGCCGACAACTTTTGGACTGTACGATATACTAAAACAACCAGAGGGCATCCAAAAGATCAAAGACCTGATCAGTGAAGGATATTTTGTTAAAGCTACTTTGGGCACGGATCTGGCAGAATGAAGACATTCGATCAGACCCCAAATCTGCAAAATATATTGGATACCTTAACGGAAAAGACGACCAATCTGGAAATATGGATGCTGCAATACAAGTTAGAAATCAAGGTCGAATTACGCATTAATAGCTTTGAAAAACACATCATACCTGCATTAACCTTTCCAACCGGGAGTGGAAATTTGGCTGATAAATATCAGGTAGAGGAATTTGTTCAAGCAATTTTACAGACACTGCCTGCTGGTATCCACAATGGATTGCTGCTTGCATGGGATATCGCTGTAATCGATAACAACCGATTCCAGGTTATTGAAATGAATGTGACAGGATTTCATCCTGAATTTGCAGCGGGCTTTCAAACGACAGGTTATGTTGATGATGAAAATTTAGGGTCTATAGTTTGCGCCTGGATAAATACCTTTTTAAAGTACCACTACAACGTTTCAATTGCGGGCTTTAACCCACCTGAACTTATAGGGCAAAACCATTTCCTTAACGCTTTTTATTTCTTTAACGAGCTCTTACAGGATAAAGCGCAACCACTCTTCCATGTGAGTATAGAGCATAAAGAGGGAGCATTGCTATACATTGAACTTCAACACCTACAGCTGTTGCTTAATTTCTTAACATTTTTAAGTACTACTGCTTGTTTTATAAAGTACATCATCCTCTGTATGAGGTCCATTTACCAGGATACTATTAAATATATTGGAAGAACAAGACAGTGCAGGTAATTATTAACGAGGATCTATTTACTAAGGATCAATTCCAGCTGATAGAACGCTTAAGGTACCATAGCCGTAAACAGTTAAGTTTAACTAACATATTGAACAGCCAAATACATTTTAATGACTGGATTTTATTCTGAACATAAAATTGGAACCCATGCAACATCATGAGACTCAATCATAACCATAATGTTTACGTAGCATACTTTTGGAACCAAAATGGATCAGTGCATCGGTATGAAATGTTACACCTTAGTTTTGACTTCCTAAACCAGCTTTGTGATTTTGAATATGTTCTTTTTTTGAAATTTGAATTTCCCTTTCACGTTGATGATCATGATGAGGTGGATCTCCGATCAAAACTTGAAATTTTGATTGCCAGAGATCCCGATTTGTTTGTAATTCTAACCAATAGAAGAAACACACCTTTAATTATGGAAAGCATGGGTGAGCTGATTTATTCCTTCAGCTGTGGGTATAAATATCTTAAAGAATTGATTTTACAGTTCAACATTCAATCGGTTTACCCAGAGAAGTTTTTATTTATACTGTTGGACTATATCTTTACCGGGCGGCCTAGTTTAAAAAAGGTTATAGTCAAGCAATTACCAATTGCTGAAATAGCGCATTCTCCTGGGCAAATTGCGATATCATTGTTCCTCATAAAGGAAATAATAATTTCTTAAAATCTATTATATTTTTTAGATCACATGGATGACCTGAATATTTATGTTGGCCTAGATCAGGATGTGCAGGATATGGCAGACATTCAAAGTTTTAGTCCTAACCCTGTTGGCCCTGATGTAATTAGAAATAAGCTGATTGAGGAAAGCTCGGGTAACCTTTTATTTTTTCAAGATTCAGATGATATTCCTTGTGTTGATAGGTTTAGCAGGCTATCAAATCATATGCTGGATACAGGTTGTGAATTATGTGGCTCACATGAGGTTAAAATGGATTATTACACTCAAGCCGTCCGGGCAGTCCGTTATCCTTCCAATGTTAAAAATTCTCTGAATGAAGGACATGGGCACTCGCTTTTGCATCCCTCGTCTGGAATTACCCGGGCTGCATTTTATTTGTGCGATAAACTTTCCGAGGAACGTATTTTTGGAATTGATACCAAATTTCTTTATCACAGCTATTTTAGTTTGGATGATATACAGAATGTTGATGAGTTCTTATATATCCGTAGGTCACACCCCAATTCTTTAACGCATGCTGCTGATCCCAATATGATGTCCCCTGCAAGAATAGCGTTGCAGGCCAGGTTGGTGGCAGATTTTAAGCTGATAAAGGCAGGACGCCTGAAACTACAGTCCTCTAGTCTTAAATATGTAGGGCCTCGTTTTCCATATAAAGCGTATAAGCTCTGATTGGGTAAACTGCCCTTAGAGATCCGCATTTATTAATGTAAATTTATCTCAATTGACAGCGGTCAGTCCGGTAAGCATTAATTTTAATACTCGTTAATTTTGAAAAATAGCTCATGAAAAGTTTTAATAATATTACTAACAAAATTATTAAACGGGCAGAAATGAGAGAAATTAAGGGTGGTGGTACAATTCTTCCCCCAGCTCCTCCCAGTGATGGTGTAGGATGTTATAAATGTTGTTGGATCGCCACACCCAATATCTGCAGCCCAGAAGTAATAGCTCCTAACGACGCAACTTGCGTTCCGGGAGCAGTTCTAACGCCATGTTAGATTTTATGTTCCAGCATCTCAAGCTGGAACATTTTGTTTTATTTGCATATACCTGTTTATTTTAAAGGGGTTAATATGGCCACGTAACCACCGCCTGCGGCCATATCCATAGTTAGTGTTTCACCTGCAGAGATTTCGGTATTTAAAATTTGATAATCTACGGCATGTTTATCCACGTTTACACCATCTTTTAATATTTCAATTTTATATTTCCTGCCATCCAGGAAGGTGAGGGGAATGTTGAACGTCCTGGCATTCCAATTTGTCATCCCACCTAAATACCAGGTGTCGCCTTTCTTTCTGGCCACTACTACATATCTTCTATTTTTCCTTAAAGTGCTATAGTTTTATCCCAGACAGTCGGGAAACGTGACATGAATTTGGTGTAAACCGGTTCTTTCCGGTAATTCGAGGGACTATCACTAAACATCTGTAGCGGCGCGTCATAGAGCACATACATTGAAGCCTGATGCGCCCTTGTCCCACGACTCATTGGCGAGGTGAAACTTCTTCTAAATTCATCCCTATTGGTATTAATCATCGCTCCAGGAGTAAAATCCATGGGCCCTGCCACCATGCGGGTAAAAGGAAGAGTTGTATCATGGATCGGGGTAATTACTCTATCCCATTTACTTTGTTCCAGCCCTTTTACACTTTCATAGTTGATCACATTTGGATAAGTACGGTTTAGTCCGACTGGTTTATATGCAGCATGGAAATCCACCAGCATTTTTCTTTTTGCTGTAGCCTTTGCCATTCTTTCATAAAGTTCACCACATACTGGTCAGCGCGTGCCATAGAATCTACTATCACGCCTTTTACGCCCCATTGGGCATACTTATCCAGTACCTTTTCCATATTTTAATCCATCGGCTTCCAAAGCATTCAGAGGATAATACCCACCTTTTTGCTTTTAGCATAAGCCATCAAATCTTCCATATTCAATTCTGGTTTTGCTTCCATGATATTTTCAGAACTCGCAGACCATACTTCATCCAGAATAATATAGTCCAGACCAAAATCGGTGGCAAAATCTATAAAATATTTGTTGGTAGCTGTATTAATACCAGATTTAAAGTTTACCCCATAAATGTTTTTATCATTCCACCAGTCCCAGGCAACCTTCCCAGGTCTAATCCACTTGGTGTCCTGAACTGCATTTGGTCTTGCCAGTTTATACACCAGTTCGTTCTCTAAAAGTCTCTTCTCGTCCGGACTAATAATTACCGTCCTCCAGGGGAAAGTACGGTTGCCGGTAGTTCTGGCATGGTAATCCGTTGTATTGGTAATTTCCTCGTCAAGGTGGTAATTCAGCAATGGACGTTTTTTCAACCACTTTTGGAAAGCGTCCGGCTAAGCTGTTGCTTTGTGTACCAAAAATTAACAGGTTGGGATAATCAACTAGGACCGATTCCGTAATTACCATTTTAGTCCCTTTTGAGGTGGATAGGTATAAAGGTAAATAGCTGTATTTCTTTTTACCAATATCCGCTAGATGAAGCGCGTCAAATTTACCCTCATAGTGCGACTGAAATTTTTCATCATATTCTTCAGTAAAATAAACTTTGCAGTTTTCATTGAAATTGAATTCGACACCCTCATCTTCAATATCTACAGGCAGCTCACCAAATGCAGTAGTGAAACGATAGGCAACACCATGATTGTATGCCCAAAATTGAATGCTGTAGCCCTCTTTCATGGTAAGCTGCAGCTCATTAAAATAATCGTTTACGAGCTTATTTTTCACAGGCACTATAGTCGTGATTTTCTGGTTAACAGTGCGAGTTGTACTTCGCAATACGGACGGCGCTTTCCCAGTACTTTTCCACTCCCTAAAGTCATACTCATTTCGCTAGGTAGGATTAAAATTTCCATATTTCTAAACACCGACCAGGTGATGTTTTTTGTGATGTTAACTTTGATCGTATTCTTTTTATCCGGGGATAATAAGGTGTATTCTTTTGCAAATGCAGCAGAGTGCAGCAAAAGACAGATAAGGATTAACTTAAAACTTTGAGCTATTGTACTTTTCATTATATCTGGTTTTATTTACAGCCAAATATAGAAGCGTCTTTGTCCACAGTTATGTTTCTGATATATATTTACTTTTGGTAAAAAACAGCTTTAAGTAAGTAATCTATTAAATTCTTTTTCGGAAATACCGAAGAGAGAATCTTTGTGTTCCGGAGTATTCCATTCATTGTGCCAGTGATAGGCATAGGCCCCAGGGAAGAAATCTTTATATGATTGGATGTTCAGCTTATTACGAAATTGATGATCAAATTTTCTGAAAAAGTCAGGGAAATAATCTAAAGGGGCATGATCAATATTACCACCTTGCCATATCGGATCAAAAAAGGCGCAGGGCAGTACATACAAATCTTTTAATTCTTCATCTTCATAGTGAAAAATATACCATGGCGAAACCTGTTGTTTTCTAATACATTTCTGCATCAGATAAGTTGCTATTTTACTTCTGGCTTCGAGGTGAAATATCGCACTGTTTGCATATGGTTGCTTTTCCCATGCATAACAAAATTCAGTGTGGATTTTTGGTGAGATATCTTGCAGAAACATGATGTCGAGTTCAAAGTAAGTACCACCGTATTTGTACAAGATAAGAAACCGGAATGCATCACCCCGTTTCACCAATTCCATGTGGCCTTCTGAGAAACTGGCTAGATGTAGATGATCTGCCCAAGGCGTACCTTCTGTTTCTCTTCTCGGATCATATGCTTTAACCTCGATGTGTTTGATCAATGTTTGGATGTGAGGATTCCTCTCGTATCCCTGGAAGCCATTATCAATATCTAGCCATAAGATTACTTTGGAATTACCGGGCTGTGTACAGAGAAAGGATTTAATACAAAATTCCTGTTTAGGTCCAAACTCTCCAAACCAGTAGCAGTGATAAGCTTGTTCCGATTTATATTCGTTATTTACGAAGCCATTAGCTTCAAGATTGATACCTTCTCTGAATTGCTCCAGTGCATAATTGTTATCCGTATAGAGGCGGGTGTCATCAAGGTGCCTCCAATTCAATGGGCTACGTTTATTAATCACCGGTCGAGGAAATGATTCTGGCATAAATGTTCTTACTTAAGATCAGTTATAAAGATAACTATTAACCGCTCGGCTCTTTTTCCTGCGCTTTCAAGCTGTGCTGTTTGCGACCTTTGCCGGCCGGTGGGCAAGGTTTTATCACCCTCTATTAAACATCACATTAAGAGGCCGTTTGACCAGCCTTAATATAAAATATTCTTGCGATATTTTGTTGCATGGAGTACGGGAAGCCAAAGTTCAATTACATTATAACAATCCATAACAAAGAAAACTTAATTAGAAATGTTCTGAAAGGGGTATTGTCAGTCTCTGGGGTGGAAAGTAGAATTTACCCCGTCCTTGACGGCTGTACAGATCAAACAGAATATATTATTGATCAGATCATAGCTGAGGAGCCACAATGTCATATACCTAAATTATCTGCTAATGATGTGCATGAATTAAGATCTATCAACATCGGCCTTAATGCAGCCAGTCGGTCTGCTGGTGAATTTAATATTATACTGCAGGACGATGTGCTACTGAAGGATAAGGATCAAGAAGGAAAACTAGCCTTACTGTATCGGAAATACGGTAATCTGGGAATAGTATCTTTCAGACATGGTGCAAACCTTTCACTGGATATGCTTAAAGACCCTCAAATTATGGAACCCTTTTGCAATTAATTACAAAGTGAATACGGACACTATCCTAAACCAGAATCTATGCATCGAGAAGGCCATGTAGCCTTCAGGGAAATTGCCATCAAAAGTCCTATCTGTATACCATCCTATGTAATTAATCAGGTTGGATTGCCTGAAGAAGTATACGCTCCCTGGGATGATATAGCATATTGTTACAAGATCAGCTTAGCAGGTTTTCGTAATGCAATATACGCCCTCCCATTTCAGTCAGAGGTCCAATGGGGAGTACAAGAACCAAACGGCAGAACTTCCAGGTAGAACACGTTATCCAAAAAAACATCCTGTTATTTAAGAGGCAATATCCAAACTTGCAAAGTTTAGACTTAGATGTGTATAAACAAGGTCCTGAGCTATGTCATTACTGGCATGTTTAGGACAGCTATTTTGGATCCTTGTATCTCATTGCCCAAAATGGAAACTCTGCTCCGGTTTCAAAATCATAATAATCCGTATCATCAGCTATAATGTTCTCCCCGTATGTTTTGCGGATGATGCTGTATATACTTTGGTCATGCCGGTGATTAATAAATAAAGGGTGTTGAGCTTTTCTTTTTTCATCAGTAAATAAAAGAGGATTGAACGGGCAGCATCATACCATGAGTTGATCAAGAAGCACGAGTGTTGACATTTTTTTAAAATTATAACTGTTGCATGTAGCTGTTTGGAGTTAGTTATCTCCGGACCAGATGCAAACCAGTCAAAAGCTTCCTGTTTCATGTACTGATACTCACTGTACCTCAACTGAAAGTCGAGGGTAAAGGTGTTAGGATTAGAAAGCATCGTTATATATTCATTAAACCGTTTTCTACCAGCGGTATTAATATGGCAACCAGCATCGCACGCAGTAAAAAAGTATATCTTCATGCTCTAATCCTTCCAAAGCCTTCTTTATGATATACGGTTTCCATATCCAATATCCACCGCCCCGTTCAGATTTTATTGGATCATAGATTTGGTTGTAAAACGTTGAGTCTATATCTGCATCTGTATACAGCTTAACATAATCGAAAAATCCTGAAGCAATAGCTGCATTTCTAAATATTTCACGTTGTACCGCATAGTTCAAATCGCCATATGTTATTTAATAGGTTTTCATAAATATTATTTTATATACTGTTCTAAATGAATTTACTATAAGATGTTGGAGTAATACTGCAGAATGCAATTCTGAGACTAATGTCTAATTGCAAATTATGAGACAGTTAGGGACAGTTGATAATTTATGATTTTGTACTTTTGAAGCGGATTATTCTGTCCATTCATCCAAATCATATGAAATTTATTTCCTTTACTGCCTTTCTGCTGCATATCTATATATTACAGACATTTGCACAGCAGCAACAGGTACAGGTCACGAGTCCAGATAAATCAATTATCTTTCACCTATCAATAAAAGAAGGGCGCCCTTATTATACTGTACATCTAAATAGTAGACTTGCGATTGATTCATCTACCATCGGTTTGATAATCAATTATAAAGAAATAAGTAAGGGCACAATTTAAATCTTATACAACGAAGGTCAGTTAATGCAAGCTATAAAACCAGAGGGGTACATAGCAAAGCAATCGATAAATATAATGAAATGATGGTGGCAATAACTGGTGTCAGTGCCTATTCCCTTGAAATAAGAGTCTTCAATGATGGTGTTGCCTATAGATATAGTGTTCCAAACGGAGATGCAGGCATTAATGATGATCTGAGCACTTACAAAATTCTTGCAGGGAGCACCATATGGAACCAGTTAAACATCTATACTTACGAAGGAAAATATAAGAAACAAAGTATAGAAGAAATCAAAGCAGGGCAGATAGCTGGTCCGCCTGTAACTATTAAACTGCCAGCAAACCGTGGCTATGCCGCTATTTCAGAAGCTGGCCTCACAAACTTTGCAGGCATGTCGTTACAAGCCGAAGGCAATCGTTTATTCATAGCAAACCTCACAGGCAGCCCTAAACTTAAGGGTGAAATAGTCACTCCCTGGCGGGTGATATTGCTTGGAGCTAACTTGAATATCTTAGTAAAGAGTTATATGATTAGCAATGTCTTCCAAAACCACACCCTAAGCTGTTCCCTAATGGAATTGATACAGAATGGATTAAGCCTGTTAAAAGTGTCTGGTCATGGTTAGCTGATAATGGAAAGGTATCCTTAGAGAATATGAAAAGATTTACCGATTGGGCTGCTGAACTAGGAATAGAATATAACCTGGTAGATGAGGAATGGTCCGACTGGAAAACTGATGGAAAAGGCAGCTGGGACATGATGAAAGAATTGGTTGACTATTCTGCAAAAAAGGGAGTGAAAATCTGGGCCTGGAAAGCGTATCCTGATAGAAAGGGGATATCAGGTATAAAAGACTCAATATCGCGAAATACCTTTTTTAAAGAATGCAAGGAAATAGGAATAGCCGGTTTAAAGATTGATTTTTTTGATGTGGAAAATCAGGAAGTAATACAATATTATCAATCTGCATTGAGAGATGCAGCTAAATATAAATTGATGATTAATTTCCATGGTTCTAATAAACCGACAGGGATAGCCGGACCTGGCCAAATGAGATGAGTCGCGAGGGAGTTATGGGCCTTGAAAATTGGTCTCATTGGCCAACTCATAACACAACATTGCCATTCACCCGTTTTCTAGCCGGCCATGCAGATTACACCCCTTAACTTTTTGTCAGGATGGAGGCACAACATTGACGCATCAACTTGCCAGCGTCGCGGCATTTACTTCGCCCTTTATGTGTTTGGGAGTCAATCCAGAAATGCTGATTATAAGCAATATTAAAAATATAGTTAGGGATATTCCTGTAGTATGGGATGAGACTATTATACTACCGCAAATCAGATTGGTGAGTTAGTCGTAATGGCAAGAAGGAGCGGCAGGGTTTGGTATCTAATCGTCTTGAACGGTGAGATTTCAAAAGAATTAGAGATCGATCCATCATTTTTAACAAAGGGTAATTACCAGCTCAATTGTTTTACAGATGATGAAGACAACAGGAGCAAAACTACAGAGCAGACTATAAAGTACTTAACCAACATACCCTTAAAAATGAAGCTCCAAAAAGGTGGAGGATGGATTGGAATATTTAAAAAATCAAAATAAAAAAATATGTGATAAATATTCTTGGTAGGAGTGGGAGATTTATTTAATTTGCATACATATATTGTATAACTCCCTATATATGAAAACAAAAGAATTTTTAGCAGCCATAGAAGCCTATCTTAAGGGATCGGCAACATCATGGCAAATTTTTATGGTAGAAGATCACTTTGACAGCTATGAGTACGGCATTGATATACTTAATTTGTATAGAGATTCCGAAGTGCAGGAAATTTATGAACGCATGCGTAATAAGATTAACAAGCGAATTGATGGCAAAGATTAATTGTTGTACACAAAAAATTTAAAGGAACAAAGTCCCGCCGTAGGCCTTTGTTCCTCTCTCTAACGAACCACCAGAACCTCTTATATGGTTTCAATGGAGAGACTTTTAAATTTAATATCTTCTGGTACGTGTTCTGATCCTATTTAGCGTTTTTCTTGAAATTCCCAGATATGCTGCAATGCTTTCTACAGAAGCTTTTAGAAATATAGCAGGTGACTCCTTCATTAATTTAAGATAGTGTTCTTCGGGTGTAAGCGCGGCCAGGTCCAGAATCCTTTTTTGACTGGTTTCATGGTAATCCTGCATTACTTTTCTAATATACTCATTAGTGTCAGGGAAAGATTTAGCCAGTTCCTGCACACAATCATATGATATAGAGATTAATACACTAGGTTCCAGTAATTCAATAAATGTATCAGAAGGTTTTTGATTAAAAAAACTATTGATTGGGACAATCAGCTTTCTCTCATTCCAAAACCAAAAGGGTACTTTTTTTTCTTCTTTGTATGTATAACCCATCGCTGAGCCTTTTTCAATGAACCAACAGCGGCCAGCAGTTTGCCCTTCCTTTAAAATAATCTGACTTTTTGTGTAATTTTCACGTTTGATCACTTCATTGAGCTTCTCTTTTAACTCTGCCCGAAGGGGTTGCGTTCCAGCTAAAACTCTGTACAATTTCTCATTTTCCATTTCATACTTTATTATACCTTAAGAGATTAATTATTTGGTTTGATTTGTCCATTCATTGCCCTTGGCAATGGGATAAATCCTGAATAAAATATTGCGTATTTTAATCTTATGTGGGTGGGGAGAGCATGTATTGCATAGATGGTGAAAGGTTTATAATTAGTTATTTAGGTTGGTTGCAGCATTATGGGTTACATATCCTAAATATACTAACATTTTTTTATCATATACCAAGCTATTTTTATCTTTTTTTTTAAGGCTAATAATGTGTAAGCAAGGATAATAGTGCCGTATAATTTTCGGTAATACTATATTTCCATCAAGAGTATTTCAAGAGAGTCAGTAAAAACTAATTGCTCAGTATGCAGTGTATGGGACAATTAGCAGTCCGAAGTTTTCTGTTACTTGGTAAATTGCAGTTCCAAAAATATCGATATGATTACTAAACATCTATATCCCTTAATTTCATGTATATGTATTACTGATAGCCGGCCAGAGCTTCTACTAAAAGCCATTAGAAGTTTTGACGGGCAGAACTATCCTAATAGGGAGCTTATCGTGTCTGTTCCAAAGGAAGATACAGTTAGCAAAAACCTAATCCAAAATATAATCGAGTTGTCCAGCATGAATATTTCCATGACTGAAAGAACGAAAGAAACGACGATAGGAGAAGCTAGAAATTAGGCAATAAATGCTTCTCATGGCACCTATTTTTGTCTTTGGGACGATGATGACTGGTACAGCGATGCAAGATTAATGTTTCAGTACACAATTCTACGTTCGATGAAGCAGAAAAGGGAGGCATGTATACTTACTACAGTGCTGTTATATGATCGTACTACTGATAAGGCATACTATTCAGACCTGCAGCCAATTTCAGGAACATTAATATGTAAAACTGAATATGCTTTGCAAGATCCATTCGCAGACAGCGATGCCAATGAGGCTGAGGAACTGATAAACTATCTTGCAAAAGCTAAAATACTTCATACATATCAGGATTATGGACTATATGCCTAGGTTTACCATGGAAAAAATGAAATCAGCTACGAGCAATCTAGTGCACTTTGCATAGAGGAGCGCCGGGTTGATGAAGAGACCGGTAAGTGGCTGAGTGCTGAAATTACGAAAGAGTATCAAGTAATGGATTCTAACTAAATATTTGACATTCTGACTAATGAACCACTGGTAAGCTGTATAATGCCCACTGCAAACAGACAAAAATTTGTACCATTCGCTATCCAATACTTTCTTGAAAAAACATATAAAAATTCAGAATTAATAATTGTAGATGATGGGATAGAATCAATCCTTCCATTGGTTCCGGAGGACCCCCGCATTAAATATCACTTTTGTCATCCTCTTGGTACTATTGGCACTAAACGAAACTATGCATGTCATAAGTCAATTGGAGAAATTATAGTCCATTGGGATGACGATGAGTGGTATGCTGCCGATTGGGTTAGTAATTCCGTGAGCAATTTATTAGCATCCGAAGCAGATATTACAGGCCTGGAGTTACTAACTTATTATTCGCCAATATAAGATACTTTGTATGTAGGATCAACTTAAAATAGGAACAATCCATCCCGTCAGCATCAATGGTTGAATGGCCCCACAGTAGCTTACTGGAAAAAATACTGGGAAAGACATTCCTTTGCTGATCTACAGAAGGGTGAAGATGACGAATTTGTTAGCCATCTCGATTCAAAAAACTTTGCACATGATTACCTAGATGGATTTATTAAAATTCTTCATCCTGGCAATACGACCATAAAATACTTTGAGGATCCCAAACACAAAACTGCTCGTAATTAAATACCGTCTACAATAATTAGTTGGGAATAATAAAGCTTTGTCGAGAAAACAGAAGTGGCTTTTGGCTGCCATTCCATATAAATATACCACTTACACCCGGAGATATTTTGATGTCTGCCGCTACACCTGTCTTACCGGTCCTCGTCAGTTCCATTTCAATTATCCCTTTAGGATGTGGCATTTTTGCTTTTACCATTTGAAGCTCTCCAGCGCATGCTGGATTAAAATTGAATTAAAACCTGGAGTCAGTGGTTTTATACCGCAGATTGTAGCTAGGAATTCGTAGTTAGGACTTGCACTCCAGCCATGACCATCGGATCTAGTCGGTTCTGGTTTTTCAGCAAAAGTGGTCAGGCCCAAATTTATCATATCTTGCCAGGGTGTTAGTTCACGGTAATACCTATCAGCCATACCACAATATACCATCGCTCGGGTGAGATAAAAACGATAGAAGTACGTCACCTGACCAATAGCTTTGTTACGAAGAATCGTGTACATTAAGCCCTGGCTTTCTATGAGGGGTACTGCTTCACTTAAAATTGCCCAAATATTTGCATGTTAAATTTATGAAGTTTGGCCTGGAGTATCTGCTATTAAACCCATCCTGGTTTTATAACAGGCCACATAAGTAGCTTGGCTAAGCATTGCGGCCCTTGAACGATAAAGGTTGACTAGGTTTATATCTTTGTAATGTGCAATTAGCTCAGCCGCCTGAAGAAGTGTGTAGCTATACTGTAAAGTTATTATTGACGAGTGACCATCTTTAGATCCCGGAGCCGTACCCATAGGATCAAAGTTGTCCCAATCTACAAAATTCCACCAAGCAAGTGGGCCTAGCATGCCATTTACGTCAGTTTTGCTATGGAACCAGTTAAGGATATCATTTACTAGTGGGAGCATGCTCTGGATAAAACTATCGTCAGCTTTATGCATCCAATAGTCATAAGCCATGCTGATCCAAAACAGCGAGAAAGCAGGAATAACCTGTAATTTTATACTAGGGTATCTGCTTTGGGTTAGTCCTTCCGGAAGTTGAGAATAATAAAAGTCTAAAATGCATTTCTTCTTTAATCGGCTATCACCAGTTATATACAACATGATCAAAGCTTGGATCCTGCTGTCTGCTACATATTGTAGCTGTTCGTAGTAAGGAGTATCATAAAACATCACATCGGCACATAGTCGCACTGTTCGTGTACCAGTATCCCAAATATCAGATAGGTTTGGATCATTGCTTTTGAAAGATGCATCAACGATATATGGATATCCGGTTAGAGCATTGGAAATCTTATCTATAGTTAGCGCAAATTCCTTCGTTATTACATCAATTTGAAGGTAGCGGTAGGTTCTGAAACATAGTGGCCTGTACAATCTGTTAAAACCGCCATCAGCATGTAAGATGTCGTAAAGGCCGTAAATGTTTTTTTCATCAATTTCGTTACGATTTCCTTTATTGCCGAAAATATCCAGTAATGCCTCCGCATATGTTAATTTGATTGATGCAGCCCTGCCGCTTGAGATAGTTAACTCCGGGAATGCGACGACTATCTCCTTCATATCCAAAAGAACTGAAACTTCCGTATTTGGAGGTACTTTTATTGCTTTCTTACCCGATATAAAATGAATATTCTTTGGCAAATTTTTTAATCTTCTTACACTCCTAAAATTGGCTCGGCTTTGTGTAAATAATGGTATAGACCGAGAAGTTAAATTCTACTAGCCCGTTAAACCTTCAACTGATCGCAGATCATCTGGGGTTATAATTTTTGCTTGTTCCCATGAAGAATCATCATATTTTTTTAACTCCCAATCCCAGGCGTAAAGCCCACCGTCAATCTCATCTCCAACGCCTATCGCCATATATGATTTCAGCCTTTTTGAAGTATTGATTGAACCAGGAGAATATGCTTTACTTTTTAATACTTTCCAATCTGCTCCTGTATTAACAGTTTTCGCAGCATCATTTAAACCTTGTACTATTAGTGCGGTATTGAGTGATAATTGTGACTTCGCTCTATATTCACCTATATTATAAACTAAAACTGCGATTACATTGGCACCTGAAGTCAGGTATGAACTCAACTCGAAAGTGTCGAAAAACCAATCCTTGCTGTTGCCCGTTATGGGGCCCGAATTGATAAAATAACCATTTATTTATAATTTATATCCGTTATCAGCAGAGATATTGTTACAAATTTCTCAGGCTTTGTTGTGAGGGTAAAACCTTTTCTAAATGATAAATGCCATGTGTTTGGGCTTCCTGAAGGGAATATGTAATCCAATAAGAATTCAAAATATTCACTGTGGCTTCACATGGGTTTTTATTATTACCTTCCATACTTGTCCTATTATTTACTAACGGTAGTTGATTTTGCTAATTAATACTTTTCATTTATTTTTCAATTTCTATCTGAATTGCAGCTGCAGCCTCTATCATCTTGCTTTCATTCGCAATCGAAACCTGTTCACTTGAAACACGATAATTGAGTAAGACTTGAGGTTCTATATAAAAGCTCCCCCTTTTTTTGCTATTTCAAACCAAAGTTTGTAATCTTCGACAAAAGGATAATTTTCATATTGAAGTTTATTTTCAATAAGAAAACTGCGTCTTATCATTATTGATGGATGTGCTATACAATTTATCTGAACAAGTTCAGCTAGCGGATTGTCAACAAATCCGTGCAAGCCATAGGTTTTAATATATGTTTTTGTATATGCACCGAACATTTTAAGCCAGCTTGCACAAACATCTATGCGCAGATTCTCCATTCGCTCTAATTGTATCTCTAACCTCAAAGGATCCATAATGTCATCAGCATCCATTCTCGCTATATACTTGCTTCTAGAATACTCAATGCCTTTGTTAAGGTTGGTAATAAAACCCAATTTTCCACTAAATAATTTTATACGACCATCTTTATAAGTTTTAAGGATTTGTAAAGTATTATCTATAGAATCATCGTCAAAGATTAATAGTTCAAAATTCTGATACGACTGATTTAAAATACTATCCATACATTCCTTCAAATTTACAGCCCCGTTTTTAACTGGAAGGAGAACAGAAATATTCATCATACATGTAAAAAATAAATTAGCTATTTAAGGAGTGTACAAGATTAATAAATCATTGGATTGAAAAATAGTATATCTTTGTTTATGACATTAGAAGAACTACAAGCCTATTTTCAAGGTATAGTGCTTTCTGATGAGATTGAGTTAGTAACGGGTGTTGTTATTAATGATGTTAAATTATTTCTTCAATCTCATTTTGATTACATTATTGACAACGCTGGACATAAATCCACAGAACCATTTTTACTAAGACTCAAACAGCTTCAAGCAATAACGGAGGAAAAGAGTCTCTAGACTTTATCTCAGCATATGAGTTGCCTATCAGCATTATTTCAGCCAAATTAATTATTCAATGACTCTCCATGATTATTATACCTGCTAAGGCGATCAAGGTCAGTACGATATTCAACTTGAAATGTTTTGACCAGTTTAGGCGGTTGAACAGTCCCCCACAAGCGCAAGGTGTTCGTTCGTAAATCTTAAAAACTGCACCTCCGACATATAATGTAAAGGCGGTCATTGTAAAAAGGGAGGTATACATCCCTATAAGCCTTGTTCCAGGATTAAATAAAAGGACGATTGTGATGATCTCCAACATAGGAACAAGAAAAACCAATATTCTTCCAATCCACTTAGGAAACACCTGAGCTAACATCGCGTGTTTAAATTTTTGTAATTCAAACAGTTTTGATAACGACGAGTAGACCCACAGGATAATTAGTAGTCCAGTTATAATAATAACGAACGGATGTAAATTCATAGCCAAAAATTTGATATGCTAATTTAGGACTGTAATCGTTAAATATTAAAACAAATGCTTCATAGTGTAAGCTTACTCAAAAGCTGACCATTTAAAAGTAGAATTCTCGACCAAGGGTAGCGCGGGCGATAAAAAGAATTTTTAACTTTAAATGGTAATATGAAAAAGTCAAAGTTTACAGAGACACAGATTGTGAAAGCAATCAAAGAACACGAGAATGGACGTAATGTGAATGAGTTGTGCCGTGAATTAGGTGTAAGTACAGCATCATTTTATAAATGGCGTCAACGGTATGGCGGCATGGAAGTTAAAGAGCTGATAAAGCTAAAGGAGCTGGAAGAAGAGAATGACCGGCTAAAAAAAATGTATGTGAATTTGAGTCTAGTCCATGAAACTTTCAAAGAAGCGGTAGAAAAAAAGCTTTAACGTCTGATGAAAAACAGGGCTTGGTTTTAGAAATGATCAAGAAAATCAGTTATCGTCAGGCCTGTGGTTGTGTAAACATGCCACGAAGCAGCTGCTTTTATATCCGTAGAGGAAAAGATGATCATGAAGTGATCCATGAATTACAAACGCTGGTTGAAAAGCACGCGGTGATTGGGTTCTGGAAATGCTACCACCGCTTGAGGAGAAAAGACTTTATCTGGAATTACAAGCGCGTGTATAGAGTTTATACGGCGATGAAACTAAATATACGGCGTCGTGCTAAAAAACGACTTCCAGCTAGGGTAAAGCAAGTATTGTTCACCCCTGAGTCCATCAATCAAGTATGGTCAATTGACTTCATGAGCGATAGCCTATGGGATGGAAGGAAATTTAGGGTATTACATATTGTAGATGATTACAACAGAGAGATCTTATGCATTGAACCGGATCTTTCCCTACCCGCACACAGAGTAGTCAGGGCATTAGAAGCGTTAGAGCAATATCGTGGTTTACCAGACATGATCAGAGTTGACAACGGTCCTGAATGTGCGACGTGAAAAGTTATGTATGCGAATGAGTGAAAAACTCCAGAAGTGCTTCATCTTCTGTCCTAACGTAAAGGAGTCACCGACTCTGCCTACACGTCAGTAAGTAATGAAACGCGTGGAATGCAAGGCACGAAAGGTCATAATCCCATAGCCTAAATGGGAGGCGATCGATAGGAATAACCTGCAGGGTTAA